>Ga0114950_10000459_pt1 | contig 27801 bp, 27 predicted proteins | sample N075metaG_FD_83503 | JGI IMG/M metagenome (GOLD analysis project Ga0114950, IMG submission 83503) | Deep subsurface microbial communities from Kermadec Trench to uncover new lineages of life (NeLLi) - N075 metaG | ecosystem: Environmental > Aquatic > Marine > Ocean trench > Sediment | place... | reverse complement strand
TACACAAATATTGGCCAAGGGTCACCATTTCCCTGATGTCACCCTGGTAGCGATTTTAGATATTGACGCCGGTTTCTTTAGTGCCGATTACCGGTCAATGGAAAAAACCGGCCAGCTCATACTACAGGTAGGTGGTCGCTCGGGGCGAGAAATGAAGACCGGTAAGGTTATTATCCAAACCCAATTCGCCGATCAACCAATATTCAGACAACTAATCCAGGAAGGTTATGCTTCATTCGCAACGACCCTTTTAAATGATCGGCAGTCAAATCTACTTCCCCCATTCTGCTTTCATTGCCTCATCAGGGCGGAATCACCACACAAGCAAGTGGCGATGAATTTCCTTGAAGATGTTGCGAGAGAACCACTGCCAACCAACTCTGTAGAACTGTTAGGCCCTGTGGCGCCGGTAATGGAAAAAAGAAACGGCAGGTACCGCGCTCAACTGCTATTTTCAAGCCAGTCCCGCAACATGTTGCACAAGGCTATCGCCGCTAAAATTCTGGTGGCAGAAAAGTCCAAACTCTCTAATCGCGTCCGCTGGTCAATAGATGTCGATCCTATCGATCTGTTTTAGCGAATTCCTGTCGGAAAACTCCAATATCGAGCAGACCAGATCTTAACGGAGCGCACAGCCTCGAATATGGAATTGATCTTTTGATATAATCACTAACCCTAGTACACCAGGCTAATCAACTAGCAACAAGATGACCCATGATTTTGCAAAACTTCATTCAACCGTGAACTCATCTTCAATCCCGGGTTGGGTCTGGTTCCTCACTGGTCTGGTTGCAGGAATTTTTGTTTCCTTCCTTGTTTATCTTTGGAAGTTTGTACCCTCCGACCCTCAAACGGCGGAATTCAGTATTCAGCCCAAAGCAGAGCCCGATCAAATTGTGGAAGAAATGCGGTTCGATTTCTACGACCTCTTTCCAAAATCTGAAGTACCTATTGTGGATGGATACAACAGTGAAAGCTTCAGGGTGGATGCTGGTAGTCCCTTTGATTACCTGCTTCAAGCCGGTTCCTTTCGCCATCCAGATGATGCAGACCGACTAAGGGCCGAGTTGATACTCCTGGGAATGGAAGTATTCGTCAAGGAAATCAGGATTGATAAAGATACGTGGTACCGCGTGATGGTCGGGCCGCTACACACTGACCTGGATCTCAACAGGGCACAGGACAAGTTAGCCGAAGCGGACATAGAATCTCTACCCTTAAAGGTACCGCAGTTGTAAAAACGGGCAGTGGTTCGCTGATCGTCTTCGCTCTGGGATCGCACCTGTTCGGTGTAAAACAATGGATATGGTTAAATTTGGTCCTGTTGGCAGTTTGATCCCCCCACAACCAGGATGGTGATCAAACTTAACCAGGGATATGTGGGGTTGCATAGACCCTTGAAATAGGACACGGCACCCCCATCTTCATTAATGCGTACCAGGTGACGATTATTCATTGAGGTTAAGTTCCTGGCTTTTTTTGACAAGAGCAGCTCAAGGCTGTTTATACGAGCAGCTCAGGATTGTTTATACGAACAGCTCAAGGCTGTTTATACGAACAGCTCAAGGTTGTGTATACGAACAGCTCAAGGCTGTGTATACGAACAGCTCAAGGCTGTTTATACGAACAGCAGCTCAGGGCTGTACAGCAATACGATATCATCAAATTACCAGCAGGAAACAGGTTTGGAACAGTTCAGGGGCACCACAATACTATCGGTGCGTAGAGGGAATTCGGTTGTTGTCGGTGGCGATGGACAGGTCACCATGGGCGACACGGTGATGAAAGGAAACGCCCGAAAAGTCAGGCGCCTGTATAAGGATACGGTGATTGCGGGTTTCGCTGGCGGTACGGCGGATGCCTTTACACTATTTGAGCGATTCGAAGGGCAGCTGGAAAAACATCAGGGCCACCTGGTGCGTGCAGCCGTCGAACTTGCAAAGGATTGGCGAATGGATAGGGCCCTGCGTCGCCTTGAGGCACTTCTCATCGTTGCAGATAAAAAGGACTCCCTGCTCATCACTGGTACGGGAGACGTGGTGGAACCTAACGATGGAATTGTGGCCATTGGTTCTGGTGGGCAATACGCCAAGTCTGCGGCACTGGCCCTGCTCTACAATACAGATCTCACCGCCAGGGAAATAGTAGAGAAAGGCCTGGAAATCGCCGGTGACATTTGTATCTACACCAATCACGACCGGACCATCGAAGAAATAACTACCTAAGACTAATCAAGCAGGACGAATTACCGCAATGTCTACTATGACACCCAGAGAGATCGTGCACGATCTCGACAAACACATTATTGGTCAATCTGACGCCAAACGATCCGTTGCAATCGCGCTCAGAAATCGCTGGAGAAGATTGCAATTAAATGCAGATCTACAGAATGAAATATCGCCGAAGAACATCCTGATGATTGGCCCAACGGGGGTAGGTAAGACGGAGATCGCGCGGCGACTAGCCAAGCTGGCCGGCGCCCCTTTTATCAAGGTTGAAGCGACAAAATTTACCGAAGTTGGCTACGTGGGGCGTGATGTAGAATCTATCATCAGGGATCTTGCAGAAGCCGCCGTCAAGTTATTGCGAGACGAACAAATAAAACTTGCAGAACCGCGCGCAGCTGACGCTGCCGAGGAGCGGATCCTCGATGCACTTTTGCCACAGGCAAGAACCGAATCCGATTCCAGCGACAAGAACACTGGCACACGGCAACTATTCCGGAAAAAACTGCGTGAAGGTGATCTCGATGACAAGGAGATCGAGATTGAGGTTCAGGCAACATCGGTCGGCATCGAAATCATGGCACCTCCCGGCATGGAAGAAATGACCAGCCAATTACAAAACATGTTCTCATCCATGGCGCCAGGCAAAACAAAAACCCGAAAACTCAAGGTAGGCGATGCCTTGAAACGCCTCACCGAGGAAGAAGCGGCCAAGTTAATCAATGAAGATGATTTGCGTGCCAGGGCGGTAGAAGCGGTGGAGCAGACTGGTATTGTATTTATTGATGAGATGGACAAAATTGCTAAACAGGCAGAAAGCGGCGGTGCTGATATCTCCCGGGAAGGCGTGCAGCGAGATCTGTTGCCCCTTATTGAAGGCAGTAATGTTTCTACCAAATATGGCATGATTAAAACCGACCATATACTCTTTATCGCTTCGGGTGCCTTCCACCACAGCAAGCCATCCGACCTGATTCCGGAACTACAGGGAAGATTGCCGATCCGTGTCGAACTCAAGGCATTGAGCGTTCAAGATTTCGAGCGTATCCTCACTGAACCAGACGCTTCACTGACCGAACAATATCAGGCGTTAATGGCGACCGAAGGACTCGACCTGGAATTTACTGAAGACGGTATCACCCGCATTGCAGAGATTGCGTGGCAGGTTAACGAGGGTACGGAAAATATTGGCGCAAGGCGTCTACACACTGTTCTGGAACGATTGCTGGAAGATATTTCGTTTAACGCCGGAGACCCGGGTACAGAACAGGCAACCTCCGTTCTGGTAGACGCGGCCTATGTCGATCAACACCTTGCAGACCTCGCAAGTGACACCGATCTAAGTCGATACATCTTGTGACCTTGCCTGGCGTCCCGGCATGATTCCCACCGAGATTAAGATTCATTCACGATCGGCGACGCTGGAATTGATCTATGCTGAATTCAGCCACACGCTTCCCGTGGAGTACTTGCGTGTATTTTCACCCTCAGCAGAGGTAAAGGGTCACTCGGCGGACCAGGCTGTACTTCAACATGGTAAACGCAACATCACTATCAGGGACATTGAAACACAAGGCAACTACGCGATCAGACTGGTCTTTTCTGACGGACACGACACGGGGATTTATAGCTGGCAGTACCTGAAAGAACTTGGTGATAACTACGAATCAAACTGGGAAGACTATCTGAACCGGTTAAAAGAAGCGGGTAAAACTCGTGACGCCCAGTTTATTGCAGTAAGCACCTAGCCTTTTCCATCGCTGGGAGTAATTTAGGTCAGAAGTTGCCCGGGCCAATGCCAGATCCGAAAATTCAAAGACTCAGTCACGCTCAAAGTCAATTCATCTTCTTCCAGAATAGAGGAATATCTAATGCTAATGGCAGATCCCGACCTCCACAGATGACGAATTTTGCACGTCAGAAATAGAAACCCCGGCGTTATTTGCATTCATTACGCACCTGAACACCAATAATTAAGTCGGTTATATGAGCTTCAAGAAACCGGGAATCACAGTTGAGTCCCCAAAACAACAGGTCCACAATCTGCACCGTTGCTGGTGGAATGGTGTAAAATATCTGCCCCTTCTCAGGTGGATAGGTAAAAATGTCGCAGGGCGACCAGACACATTTTGGATTCAGGACGGTTCCCGTTTCGGAGAAGGCAGGTCGGGTCGCTGATGTGTTTCATTCTGTGGCCAGTCGTTATGACCTGATGAACGATCTGATGTCACTGGGCAGTCACAGATTGTTCAAGCGATTCACTATCGAGCTTACCCGTGCCAGGCCAGGCGACAAGATTATGGATCTTGCAGGTGGTACCGGAGACCTCGCAGAGAAGTTATCGCCGCTGGTCGGTAGGGCAGGACAGGTTGTTCTCTGTGACATTAACGAATCAATGCTTAGACTGGGACGGGATCGACTACACAACAAGGGCATCGTCTCGAATGTTAATTTTGTTCAAGGGGATGCAGAGAAACTGCCGTTTCCTGACAACTATTTCAATGCGGTAACCATGGCCTTCGGTCTTCGTAATGTGACCAATAAGGAAGAGGCACTGAAATCAATATTGCGCGTACTAAAGCCCAACGGGCGGCTCATTGTTCTTGAGTTTTCACAACCGGTAAATCCCGGAATCAGAAAAGCTTACGAGGCATTCTCAACCCTTTGGCCGCAAGTTGGCAAACTGATTACAGGAGATAAAGAGAGTTACCAGTACCTGGTGGAATCCATCAGGATGCACCCTGCCCAGGAAGAACTCGCAACGATGATGAAGGATGCGGGATTCTCATCAGTCAAGTATGACAATCTGCTTAACGGGGTAATTGCAATACACCAGGGGATCAAGGTTTAACCATGCGCCTCTTCAGAATGATCAAAATTCTCAAGGTATTCGCCAGACATCGCCTGGACAGGTTGTTACCAGCAGATATCAAGCTCCCTCGGTGGGTAAGGTTACTGATCAGCCCGCTTAAACTGGTGCCAACACCGGAAACTCACACCGCAGTATCCCTGAGGCTTGCTTTTGAAGAGCTGGGGCCGGTATTTATCAAGTTTGGACAGATATTGTCCACACGAAAAGATCTGTTCACCGGGGAGTTCTCAACGGAGCTGGAGAAATTGCAGGACCGGGTCCCCCCTTTTGCTTCCAGTGAGTCAATGCGAATTATTGAGGACAGCATTGGCCTGAAAATACCGGAAGTTTTTTTCGGATTCGAGGAAACACCCCTCGCATCCGCTTCACTAGCCCAGGTACACGTTGCGACCTTGCATTCGGGGGAAGAAGTGGCCATAAAAGTAATTCGTCCAGGGGTTGAAGTCACCATCAAAAAGGACCTTCAAGTCATGTTCCTGATCGCGGGCCTGGTCGAAAAATTCTGGGCAGAAGGTAAACGACTGCATCCGGTCGAAATAGTCCGGGATTACCAGCAGACGATACTCAATGAGCTCAACCTGCAACTAGAGGCGTCCAATACTTCACGACTCAGGGACAACTGGCAGCACTCTGGAAAACTCTATGTCCCAGAAATCTATTGGGATTATTCCAGCCGCAACGTGATGGTGATGGAAAGGATCTATGGCGTCACGGTGTCTGATATCGAAACACTAAAGGCCAACAACGTAAACTTAAAAAAATTGGCTTATCTTGGGGTAGAAATATTCTTTACCCAGGTATTTGAAGACAACTTCTTCCACGCTGATATGCACCCCGGAAACGTATTTGTCGACATTTCAGACCCTGAGAACCCAACCTATATTGCGTTGGACTGTGCCATTATCGGGTCTTTGACGGACAATGACACAAACTACCTGGCCAGGAATTTACTCGCCTTTTTCCACCAGGACTACCATGAAGTCGCGAGGTTACATGTTGCAAGCGGATGGGTGCCGCGCGACACCAATATAGACGATTTTGAAGCTGTCATCAGGAGCGTTTGCGAGCCTATATTCCAGAAACCGATAAAAGATATTTCGTTTGGCAAGGTACTGGTCAGTCTCTTTCATACTGCCCGGCTTTTCAATATGGAAGTCCAGCCACAGCTCGTCCTGTTACAAAAAACGCTTCTCAATATTGAAGGATTGGGGAGACAAATCTACGATGAGCTTGATCTATGGGAAACAGCCGCACCGTTCATGGAACGCTGGATGGACAACCAGGTCGGTATCCGTCACCTGTTAAAATCCATCGGGCAAAATGCACCGCGCTGGCTGGAGCAACTTCCCGAGATTCCAGACCTGGTCTTTGCGGCCATGACAGAATTGAAGCAGCTAGGGGAGAATACCCGGTTACAAACTGAAACGCTTAATGATCTAAGACTCGAACTCAAGCAAACAAGCAGACGCAGCCGATATCAACAAATTGGCGGGATGGCGTTAATCGCGGCGATATTCAGCACGATGATTCCCCTTTCCGGTTACGCCAGTGGTAATGAACTGCTTCTGGGTACTTCCATACTGGGAAGTCTCGGAGTCTATTGGATGTACATCCACACCTGATATGGCTGATATAGCACACGAAAAAATGGCCTGGCTTTCAGAGATCAATTTCGATTCCAGCGGTCTCATTCCGGCGATAGCCCAGGACGCAAAAGACGGGCGCATTCTGATGGTGGCATGGATGAACGGTGACGCATTGCAGGAAACGGTAAAAACCGGCAAAGCAGTCTATTGGTCGCGATCCAGAAACAGAATTTGGCGAAAAGGTGAAGAATCTGGCCATGAACAGCTCGTCAGCGAGATTAGACTGGACTGTGACAGTGATGTGATAATATTACAGGTGGAGCAAGTCGGTAATATTGCTTGCCATACAGGGCGCAGCAGTTGTTTCTACCGCGTCCTTAAAAGAGGAGAATGGGAAACGGTTGAACCGGTAATCAAGGAACCTGATGAGATATACAAACGAATATAGCACCATGTGTTTTTCCCGATCAGGAACCAAGGCTGAATATCCATGTCTGATGTTATAGAGAGGCTTTTTGTCGTACTAAAAGACAGGCGGGATGCTGATCCATCAAGGTCTTATGTGGCAAGTCTGCATCATCGTGGCCTAAACCGGATTCTCGAGAAAATAGGAGAAGAAGCAATAGAAACTGTCATTGCAGCCAAAGATGCTGCTATTTCCAAAGACCCGACAGAAGTCATTAAGGAAACAGCCGATCTATGGTTTCATACACTTGTCATGCTGGATCATCTTGACATCAGTCCTTCCAGTATATTCGCCGAACTTGAACTCAGGTTCGGAACCTCTGGTATTGCTGAAAAACAATCCAGGAACAGCTAAATCAGGCACTTAAAAGGAGAGCCATATGTCATTCGGAATAACAGAACTCGTCATCGTACTGGTCATCGTACTACTTCTATTCGGTACCACTAAACTGAAATCCCTGGGAAACGATCTGGGATCAGCCATTAAGGGTTTCAGAACAGCCGTCAGTGATGAAGAAGAAATAAAATCAGTCACCGATAGCAGCGAGGAAGCTTCAAACACCTTACAACAAACCGAGCAGAGCGAGAGCAAGTCCTAGCCAGCTTATGTTCGATATCGGGTTTCCTGAATTAATGTTGATAAGCATCGTGGCACTTCTGGTCATCGGCCCAGAGAAGCTACCCGAAACTATCCGCACAGGGTCACTGTGGCTCGGTAGATTTCGCCGGAGCTTTGCCAAAATCAAATTGGAAATCGAAAACGAAATTGGTGCCGATGAGATTAAAGCACAACTCTATAACGAGTCGATTATTCAGGACATAGAAAAATCAAGGGAAACTCTCGAAGAAGTAAAGGATAGTGTAACCGGGGCGATCAACGATATCGATACATCTGTTTCAGCTCTCGATACGACAGCCACCAGGCCATCAACTGAACCATCATCGAAACCGTTAGACAGTAAACCACTACAAGTGCAGGAATGACAGAGCAAAGCGAGCCGACCGCCAACAATTCTGCTGAGTCAGATAAAGGGCAACCACTAATTGAACACCTGATTGAGCTCAGAACCCGAATTTTGCATAGTCTTTTCTCAGTCATGATCATCTTTCTTCCACTTTTCTATTTCGCCAATGACATCTATACCTATATCTCAGGTCCACTGAGATCATTCCTTCCTGAAGGGACAACAATGATTGCGACCGAAGTCGCCTCCCCCTTCCTGACTCCGTTCAAACTGACCCTGGTGCTGTCAATTTTCCTTGCCATGCCCTACATCCTCCACCAGCTATGGAGCTTTATTGCTCCCGGACTGTATTCAGGTGAAAAGAAAATCGCCCTGCCTCTGCTCACTTCCAGCGTTATTTTGTTTTATACAGGGATCGCTTTTGCTTTTTACATTGTATTTCCCCTGATCTTCGGTTTTTTTACCAGCGTTGTCCCTGATGACGTTACCATCATGACCGATATCAACAGCTACCTTGATTTTGTCCTGAAACTCTTTTTTGCGTTTGGGCTGGCGTTTGAAATACCAATCGCAACAATTCTATTGGTATGGACAGGCGCCACTACCGTGCCAAACTTGAGGCGAAAGCGCCCTTACGTGATCGTTGGCTGCTTTGTACTAGGCATGCTTTTGACACCGCCGGATATTATCTCGCAAGTTCTACTAGCGCTACCAATGTGGCTTCTGTATGAATTTGGAATCTTGTTTTCGCAGCTTATCCAGAACCGGAAAACCGAGGCCAGCGAGTAGGCTCTCGATCAACCTCTCTTAGTGTGGAAAACAGGCTCCTAACTACCCAACATGAAAGTCACCGGTCCATCATTGGTGAGGCTCACTTTCATATCCGCCCCAAACAGTCCGGATCGGGTCGGGCAAATTTTACCAGCCTGGCGTACAAATTCGTCATAGAGAACTTCTGCTTCTTGAGGTGCTGCTGCCGATGAGAATGACGGCCTCAATCCTTTTTTTGTGTCCGCAGCGATCGTGAACTGAGGAACAACCAGCAATTCTCCGCCAATATCAAGGAGATCCAAATTCATGTGCCCTTTACCATCCGGAAACACACGATAGTGAATGACCTTGTGCAGCATCCTGGCCATATTCTTTTCTGTATCTTCTTTCTGGACACCAAGGAATAGCAGAATTCCCCGGCGAATCTGTGCTGTCACCTTCCCGGAAACAACAACTTTCGCCTCGCTCACCCTTTGAATTAGTCCAAGCAAAATTGGCTCTCCCAACTTAAGGACCTTATCTGTAACTTAAGTCCGGGAGGCAGAACCCAGAACTTCACCCAGACAATCAGCAACAAGGGGCAACCTGCATCAGACGCGGAATTCCTCCTCGAAGCGAAGGGACATATTCCGGGTTGCACGTATCAGCGCATCAATCAGCACTGGTTCTGTTGCAGAATGCCCCGCTTCACGAACGATGTACAACTGTGAATTCGGCCAGGCCCTGTGTAATGAGTGAGCATTTTCCAGCGGGCACACCATATCAAACCGACCATGAACGATGATGCCCGGGATGTCTTTTAAGGCACCGGCGAGTGTAATGATCTGGTTATCTTCAAGAAAACAGTTATTGGAGTAATAGTAGCTGCCAATCTTGCACCTGGCGAGAGCCCGGTGCGGATCGGAAAAGTGTTTGATGAGCCGTTGATTAGGGTGCAATGTCGCGCAGTGTGCTTCCCAACTAGACCAGGCTTTAGCCGCACCCATACGGGCCAGCTCATTAACACCCGTCATCAAATGGTGGTAAGCACCAGGGAAATCGTCTTGCTCATCCCGGGGAATGGGTGCGATAAAATCCTCCCAATGATCAGGAAAAAACTGGCTGGCGCCTTCCTGGTAAAACCAATCGATATCTCTCTTGCGACCTAGAAAAACACCACGAAGAACAAGCCCCAGGATTCTCTCCGGATAAGTTTCTGCATAAATCAGGCTCAATGTCGAACCCCAGCCTCCGCCGAACAATACCCATTTTTCGACTCCCAGATCTTCCCGAATTTTCTCCATGTCCGCCAGGAGATTATTTGTCTGGTTATTTTTTAGTTCCCCATGAGGTGTGGATCGTCCGGAACCACGCTGGTCGAACAGTATGATCCGGTACTTTTCCGGATTAAAGAAACAGCGGCTGTCAAACTCACAACCGGACCCAGGCCCCGCATGAACAAACAGAATGGGGATACCATCCATGGTCCCGCTCTCGTCCACATAAATTTCATGGATGTCATCGACTTTTAACTTGTGACGCGCGTATGGCTTTATTTCTGGATACAACGGTAACATCACACTTCCCCAGCTCTATATACGAGACGAGGCTCTATATACAAAGCATTTAATACAAAGCATTTAATACAAAGCACTTATATACAAAGCACTTACAGACAAAGCTCTTAATACAGCTTTTATGTAACAGTTTTCAAAGTAAACCAGGCAGCATAAAATAATCCTTACGCAACTTTGGCTCGTTGTGCGCGTTTACGTTCACTTTCTGTCAGTAACTTCTTTCGAATCCTGATATGGCGAGGAGTCACTTCCACTAGCTCGTCATCATCAATGAATTCAATCGCCTGTTCCAGTGTATGCTTCACTGGAGGAGATAAAACAATATTCTCATCGGTTCCCGATGCCCTGACATTCGTCAGTTGTTTACCTTTTAACGGATTTACCACGAGGTCGTTGCCTCTTTTATGCAACCCTATGATCATCCCTTCATATATTTCAGTGTTTGGATTAATGAACAGGCGCCCTCTGGCTTGCAAGTTAAACAAGGCAAAGCCAAGGCTTTTGCCACTGGCCATTGACACCAGTACACCATTGCTACGTCTGTGAATTTCATGGCTGACAACCTCACCATAATGTGCGAATACACCCGTCATAATCCCTGTACCGGAGGTCATGGTCATAAATTCAGATCTGAATCCAATCAAGGAACGCGTGGGAATCAAAAATTCCAAACGCACTCGACCCTTGCTGTCCGGTATCATATTGGAAAGTTTAGCTTTCCTTATTCCCAGGGCTTCCATCACCGCTCCCTGGTGCTCCTGCTGGACATCCAGCAGCAAATCTTCAAATGGTTCCTGTCGTACTCCGTCAATTTCCTTGAATATCACTTCTGGCCTAGAAACACCGAGTTCATATCCTTCCCGGCGCATGGATTCTATCAATACGCCAAGGTGCAGTTCACCACGCCCGGAAACCTTAAATTTATCCGCACTGTCTGTCGCCTCTACCTTGAGAGCCACATTGTGAAGCAGCTCTCTTTCCAACCTCTCCTTGATATTTCGGCTGGTGACAAATTTCCCGTCCTGCCCGGCAAAAGGAGAATTATTAACCTGGAAGGTCATCGAGATGGTCGGCTCATCCACCTGCAATTTCGGCAGTGGCTCAGCATAACCCGGCGCGCATATCGTATCTGATATCTGCAGTTCATCTATGCCTGAAATACAGACAATATCACCAGCCATTGCCTCATTTACCTCAACGCGCTCCAGTCCTTTGTAACCCATTACCTGTAGTATACGAGCCTTCCGCTCTTTACCGGCATGGTCGATCACAATTACCTGGCTGCCCGAAGAAATTACCCCACGTGCGATTCTTCCCAGCCCGATAACACCAACATAGTTGTTGTAATCCAACGCACTAATCTGCATCTGTAACGGACCTTCGATATCTGCATCCGGCGCAGGCACCTCGTCAATAATTGTTTGCAGCAGGCTACTCATGTCATCTTCAATCTTATCTGGAGACAGGCCCGCCTTCCCTTCCAGGGCAGAACCATATATCACCGGGAAATCCAGCTGTTCGTCAGTCGCACCAAGGTTGTCGAACAATTCAAATACTTCATCAACCACCCAGTCTGGTCTGGCGCCATCCCTGTCTATCTTGTTGACCATAAGGATTGGATTAAGCCCATACTCAAATGCTTTGCGCGTAACAAAGCGAGTTTGCGGCATGGGACCCTCAACGGCATCAACCAATAACAAAACTGAATCCACCATGGACAATATCCGCTCTACTTCGCCACCAAAATCCGCGTGTCCAGGTGTATCGACAATATTGATGCGGTAACCGTTCCATTCCAGTGCCGTGTTCTTGGCAAGAATTGTAATTCCTCGCTCTTTTTCCAGCTCATTGGAATCCATCAGGCGTTCGCCGTCAGCCTCGCCTCTTTGTAAGGCTCCTGCCTGTGAGAGCAACTTATCGATGAGTGTAGTCTTACCGTGATCAACGTGAGCGATGATCGCGATATTGCGGATATCTTGTTTCATGGGATTGATTGAGGTACCTGGAGGACGCGCATTATACCTAAAGGCAGTAAAACTTCCACAATCTGGAGGTTTCCAGGATCTCGCACAATGCAAAGCTCCCGGCGCTGTTTATCCTCCCGGAACCCGCAGTTGACCGTTCGATTTGGCGCACAAGATGCTATTATGCAAACAAATTGAATTAGCGGTTCCTACCCGGAAAGTCTGAATATGTAAATATTTGGCACGTGAATTCGTCATTTGAAGTTAGACTATTGGGCGGGAACTACTATGGTGATTCAACCAGCGGACGAAAGGTACTATGCGTGAGCTCGCACGCTGGTAACGGCGCACGACAACATTTTCGCTTTTAATCACGGACACATTTACGGCTCTCTGCGATAGAATAACGCCACGTCCATGTGCCTGGCGATATCAAACCGGAGATGCGAGCTCTATCCCGTGCAAATGCGGTTTCCGGAACAATGACGCCAAAAACTGGCGTCGTCTGTGCAGCTCAACTTACAATTTTATGGTTAGAGATAGCAGCAGGCACTGGCACCCGTTCAGCCGTGACATATATACGCACATAACCGGCTCGAAACCAGGGCCCATAGTGAGTTAAACAGGAATGAGTAACACACAGAGAAAAGCAGTCTCCCTGATATCCGGCGGGCTGGACTCAATGCTTGCAACCAGGGTTATTCTCGATCAGGGAGTGCATGTTGAAGGTATCAACTTTTACACCGGATTCTGTGTAGAAGGTCATACACATGCGATCAGAGCCAAGGACAGGAAGAAAGCAAAACGAAATAATGCGCTCTGGGTAGCAGAGCAACTGGGTATTAAATTACACATCATCGATGTCATTGAAGAATACAAAGATGTGCTACTCAATCCAGTGCATGGTTATGGACGGAACATGAATCCCTGCCTGGACTGTAAGATATTTATGGTGAACAAGGCACAGGCCTGGGCCTGGATGGAAGAAAACCAGTTCGATTTCATTATCACCGGTGAAGTCATTGGTCAGAGGCCAAAATCACAGAGACGGGAGACAATGCCTCTTATCGCAAGAGAATCCGGCGCTGATGATCGGTTGCTTCGACCCTTGTGTGCGAAGAACCTGCCACCGACTCTCCCCGAGCGAGAGGGCTGGATAGACAGGGAGGCGATGTATGATTTTCATGGCCGAACCCGCAAACCACAGATGGCCCTCGCCGAGTCATTTGGTTTTACTGAATATTCACAACCTGCAGGAGGCTGTTGCTTTCTGACTGACAAATCCTACTCAAACAAACTGGTTGATCTCTGGCAGGCACGAGGTGAGCGGAACTATGATTTAGATGACATCATGCTGTTGAAGGTTGGCCGGCATCTCCGCCCGGCACCCCACTACAAAATAATTGTCAGCCGGGAAGAAGGTGAGAATCATTATCTCTCCGGCTACCGCAACGAATTTATCAGCCTCGAAACCAGGTCACACAACGGACCAATCGCACTCCTTGATGGTGTTCCGGATGAAAAGGATATCGAGCTGGCCGCATCAATTGTGGCTCGCTACAGCCAGGGTCGGGACGCAGACCAGGTCCGGGTAGAAGTCAGGATGCAAAATGGCAACTGTAGAGAACTCACCGTTAAGCCACTAGCACCCAGCGATATCATCAGCGCCTGGCATGTCTGAATCCAAACTTGATGCACGCCGATTACTCTGCCCGATGCCAGTAATAAAGACACAGGACAGAATTAAGAACCTGCAGCCCGGTGATCAACTCGAAGTGACCTGCACTGACCCGGGTGCGTTAAACGATATCCCAAGTTGGTGTCGAATTCACGGCCATGAGGTGATTTCGACCCACACCGAGGGTCGCGAAATTACCATCATGATTCGCGTAATGTAAAGCGCGCAATTATAGTGCGCTCTTGTATCGAGAGCACCGTATTGGTGCATCAGTAATTGACCCATCTCGCTACAGGCCACAAGACACAAGGGTTTATTATTTTCCTACGATGGCATATTCTTTGCTCTCTAAACATGCACCAATCTAGTAAGAACATCCAATTTGGAGGAGATAAGATGTCAGAGAAAACGCTTAAGCTATTGAAAGAAAATGAGGCAAAGTGGGTTGACCTGAGATTCACCGATTCACATGGTAAAGAACAACACGTCACGAACCACGTGAAACTTATCGATGAAGAATTCTTCGAAAATGGTGCCATGTTTGATGGTTCTTCCATCGCTGGTTGGAAACCAATCAATGATGCAGACATGATTCTGATGCCCGATGACGAAACCGCGGTTATCGACCCATTTACGGAAGAAATCACCGTGAATCTTCGCTGTGACATCGTCGAGCCCAGCACACTTCAGGGTTATGAGCGTGACCCCCGCGCACTCGCCAAACGGGCGGAAGCCTACCTGAATTCTACCGGAATCGCTGATACAGCTTATTTTGGGCCAGAACCCGAATTTTTTATTTTTGACAGCGTCAAATTCAAGGCCAACATGTCAGGCGCAATGTATGAAATTGAATCTGAAGAAGCGGCATGGATGAGCGACGCGCATTTTGAAGGCGGGAACATGGGGCACAGGCCGGGAATCAAGGGTGGTTATTTCCCCGTACCACCGGTTGACTCATTCCTTGATGTCAGGAATTCCATGTGTGCGGCAATGGAGGCCATGGGACTCGATATAGAACTTCATCACCACGAGGTAGGTACCGCCGGACAAGCTGAAATTGGAGTGCGCTTTAACACCCTGGTCAAGAAAGCCGACGAGGTTCAAATCTACAAGTATTGTGTACACAACGTCGCCCATGCCTATGGCAAGACAGCGACCTTTATGCCTAAGCCTATCGTGGGGGACAATGGAAACGGAATGCATTGCCATCAATCCCTGTGGAAGGACGGTACCAACCTATTTGCTGGCGATGGATATGGCAACCTATCCCAGGAAGCACTCTGGTATACCGGTGGCATCATCAAACATGCCAGGGCACTGAATGCATTCGCCAATGCAAGCACTAACAGTTACAAGCGGCTGGTTCCGGGATTTGAGGCACCTTTGATGCTTGTATACTCTGCCAAAAATCGATCTGCCGGGATCAGGATCCCTTATGTACAGGGTGGCAGCCCAAATGGTGTTCGAATCGAGGTCAGGTTTGGCGACCCGACTGCCAATCCGTACCTCATGTTCGCATCGATGATGATGGCAGGTCTGGACGGTATCAAGAACAAGATTGAACCCATTGGACCGCTGGACAAGGATCTCTATGATATGCCTGCAGAAGAACTCAAGGATCTGCCGACAGTCTGTTCTTCTCTGGAAATGGCGCTCGACGCACTTAATGCCGATCACGAATTCCTCACCCAGGGTGATGTTTTCACCAAAAGCATGCTTGATGGCTACATTGACCTGAAGCGGGAGGAAGTTGAACTCCTGAATTCAACAACCCACCCGATAGAATTCCAGATGTATTACAGCGTCTAGTTTTTCCCTCCCGTCACCAAATCGGCCAGGCCCCTTTATGTGAAGGGGCTTTTTTTTGTACACTATTCGTTCCAGAATACAGGAACAGTCCCCAGGGGTATTCACATGCATCAACTTACGTTCGCCATTGGTCTATTTATCATTGCCGGAACAGCGATAGCCGCACCTATCTACGTGACCAAAGACGAGGCAGGCAATCCAGTTTTCTCTGACCAGGGTACTGAAAACTCTAAACAGGTCGAAATACAGAAAACAGTGACTTACGATTCTTCCGGTTTCCTCAAAGAATATAAAGATGCCACTTCTTCCACGGTGGATGAAGAGACAACTGATTTCAAATACCAGACACTCACCGTGTCAACTCCCGGTGGCGAGGAGGCAATACGCGACAATGCAGGCAATCTGGAGCTTTTATTCGTCATTGAACCCGGCCCACAACCCGGCCATAGCATTGCGCTAATGATGGACGGCAAGAAACACAGCACCGTAACAGGGACAGGATCCCTGATACTGGCAAATGTTGATCGCGGCACCCATCAATTTCACCTGCAAGTCACCCGGACTGCCGATAAGCTGGAATTACAAGTAGGACCCAGCACTTCTGTGACTGTATTACGCCGGGCACTACCTTAGCCAAGACGTAATTAACCATTTCGCACCATAATAGTGCGTTGTTGCGGAATTGAAGCTACACTAGATTAGCTGATACCCAATTGGCGCGGTTCTTAACCTTTCCATTGCTGGCGCATTTCTTGCACCACTGACGATAGAAGGTGACGATAGAAAGTGACGATAGAACTTTTGAAACCGCAGTTGATCGCTGCCATTACTGACCCCCATGAATGCACGGGTCTGGTGCACGAATGAATGATAATATTCTCAATGATCTCAATACCGCGATTTTATCCCTTGACCATGAATTGCGGCTTTGTTTCATCAATCCAGCCGCAGAAGCCCTGCTGGAACTCTCCGCTAAACGCAGCCCGGGACACACCATCGCAGAGTTAATTCCAGCTGCGAGCTCGATGGAAACCATCCTTTACGACACTTTACAAACCGGACAGCAGTACACCCAACGCAAAGCCGAAATTCAACTTCTCTCTGGAACACAAATTACAGTGGATTTCACCATTTCACCTTCATCGGAGGAGAACCGGCCACGGCTTCTCATTGAATTTTATCCCATGGACCGCTATCTCAGAATCGACAGGGATGCAATTCTACAGGAACAGCAGGAGATTACCCGGACGATGATTCGCGGGCTGGCTCATGAGATAAAAAATCCCCTGGGAGGGATTCGGGGATCCGCACAACTACTTCAGGACGAGCTGCAAGATCCGGGTCTCCACGAATACACCAATATCATTATTCAGGAAACTGATCGTTTAGTCGGGCTGGTTGACCGACTTCTCGGCCCTCATAAGGTACGCAAATTTCAACTGGCGAACATCCATGAAGTCCTCGAGAGAGTCTGCAAGCTGACTGAACTGGAATCTGACCCGCCCCTAAAATTAACCCGCGACTATGATCCGAGTATTCCCGAGATCAGCATGGATACAGAAATGATGCTGCAGGCAATTCTCAATATCGTGCGCAATGCCATGCAAAGCCTTGAATCGATATCTGATGCAGAAATCAGGATTGTCACGCGAACCGAGAGACAGTTTACTATCGCAGCCATTCGGCACAGGAATGTTCTGAGAATCGACATCATCGACAATGGTCCGGGTATTGCCGAATCGATTAAGGAATTTCTTTTTTATCCGCTGATCAGTGGAAGAGTGAACGGAACCGGGCTGGGCCTGTCTGTTGCTCACTCAATTATCCATCAGCACCATGGCATTATAGAATTCGATAGCCAGCCGGGCTGCACCAGATTCACCATCATCATTCCCCTGGAGAACAATTCCTAATGTCAGAAAATAACGTGTGGGTGGTTGACGACGAACGATCGATCCTGTGGGTGCTCGAAAAGGCACTTTCAAAAGAAGGACTAAATGTAACTTGTTTCGAAGATAGTCAATCCTTGCTGTCTCGACTCAGGACTGCCACCCCTAACGTTATTGTTAGTGACATCAGCATGCCGGGCGTGGATGGGCTTGAATTGCTGGCACAAATCAAAACAGATCACCCGGATATCCCTGTCATCATCATGACAGCACATTCCGATCTGGATAGTGCCGTATCCTCGATTCAGGGCGGTGCTTTCGAGTACATGCCCAAACCATTCGAAATTCATGAAGCCGTTGCAATCGTGAAGCGAGCGCTACTTCACCAACAAGACAGCCAGGAAACACAGCGTGTCGTCCAGGAGCACACCGATACCGAAATTATTGGCAAAGCCGCTGCCATGCAGGAGGTTTTTCGCGCGATTGGCCGTCTGTCAAAATCAAATGTATCTGTGCTCATTAACGGGCAATCCGGTACCGGCAAGGAACTGGTCGCGCTGGCGCTACATCGTCACGGCCCACGCTCAACAAAGCCGTTTATTGCACTGAATATGGCCGCTATCCCTCACGACCTCATCGAATCAGAGCTTTTCGGCCACGAAAAAGGGGCCTTCACGGGTGCGAATCAACTCAGGAGAGGTCGATTCGAGCAAGCTGATAGTGGAACCCTGTTCCTTGATGAAATTGGCGATATGCCGCCTGAAACACAAACCCGTTTACTCCGCGTACTCTCAGATGGTGAATTTTACCGCGTTGGCGGTCATGAGGCCCTGGTAACAAATGTCCGAATTATTGCTGCAACTCACCAGAACCTGGAAGATCTGGTTTCCAGGAACCTGTTTCGTGAAGACTTGTACCATCGACTAAATGTGATCCGTATCCACATCCCGGGTCTATCGGAACGCCGCGAAGACATCCCCTTACTGGCCAGGCATTTCCTGAGTGAAGCAGCAACCGAGCTGGAGGAAGAACCAAAGCAACTCCTGCCTGAAACACTGGATTACATTTGTGACTTACCCTGGCCCGGGAACGTTCGCCAGTTGGAAAATTTCTGCAAGTGGATCACTGTGATGGCAACTGGCCGCGAAATTCATATTAATGATCTACCACCAGAACTCCTGAGCCAAAGAACGACCGCCGACGGCAGCGAAAATTGGGAAAAAACCCTGCGCAACTGGTCCTCTCACAAACTTTCCCAGATGAGAGCGGGCGAAGCCGGGCTGCTTGAAGAAGCACTACCCAGATTCGAAAGAATCATGATTGAGTGTGCGTTAGAACAGACGGGGGGTCGCAAGCGGGACGCTTCCATTTTACTAGGTTGGGGTCGCAATACACTAAGCAGGAAGATCACGGAACTTGGCCTGGGCGACAACTTAACAACATAACATTGACAGGAAAATAATCCACACGGAGCAACTCAATCAACACTCAAAACCGCGTCGCATTATCGGACTAACCAGTCTGTAGATAATCAGATACGACGAACGGGGCTTGTACACCGACGAAATAGCGTCTTTAATCATCCACACCTACTCATTGCCGCTTCTCCTGAGGGCTTGTTTTGAGAACCATCGTGAAGACACTCATACTGCTATCTGCAATTTCAGGCTTGCCAGTACTTGCAGATGGCCAGTTTAGAGCCTCTATTTTCCTGTCTGTCTATATCGAAGCCATGACGCCTGGAAACCAATCTGAATCCAGTATCCTCAAGGCCTGTCATCCGGTTTTCAATGAAGTCACCGGTGTTCGCCAGAACTCACCTATTGAGTATTCTTTTCACCAGGACGGCGGTCATCTGGAAATCACAGTCGAGCCAATCTGACCCGGTACGACTACCCCACTCCGGTTACCCAATCTCGTCGACTCTTGCCGTATTAGGTTATTCACGTCATAATTTTACATGTAAGTAATTACTCACTATCGATTAAACCCTTTACCCGGCAACGTAAAAGTCGGCATGATAAGTGCGTGGCTGATTGTATTGTTTAGATAGCAAGAAGTGCGAGCAACAGAAGATGCAGGTTTGCGTAGCAGCATATCAAGGGCTACCTGTGGGACACTAACAGCGTTTCCAGATGGAGATTCTAACGAGCACGCTCTACAGGAAGCAAGCCGTCCGGAATAGATCATCCAGGCTTTTGGATGTTGATATAAAGCACCGGGATTGAATTTTTTGATATCAAATTCGATGAACCGATTTTGGAACAGATTGAGTTAATAAATGATTAAAAAATATCTGAAACAGACAGCAGGCATCTTGCTGATGGTTTTTCCCTTTGCATTCGACTCGGCAATATCTGCACCGACGGGTGGTCAACCTGGCAGGCAGTCGGAAGATATCATTCGTATCTCCCTGCAGATATCACCTTCAATACGCATCGATACTGTCGATAATATCAACCTCAGAATTGTTGATCGAAGCATTGATACCAATTTCACAGAGGAACTGTGTATCACTGGCAATTTTGGTGGGAAATATAACGTCACGGCATTCGGTTCCAACGACAATTCGGATGATTTTACGCTGACTAATGTGGAGGGTGGGGAACTAATCTACTTCGTCGGTTATCGGGCGAACCTACAATCTCTGCAATATGACGAACTACAACCGGCACAACCCTCCCCTACCTACGACCTCATTGCAGAAAAAACCTGCTCTGATCAACAGTCGTTCAAGATTACGTTTAAGGCAAATGATTTGAGTCGGGTGGATTCCGGATTGTATACAGGCCAACTCACCTTACTGGTGGCTCCTCTTTAAATAACATCGATATGCATAACTATGAATTTATCAGCAATTTTCAAATTAAATGTTAAACTTCACCCAAAGATTCTGGACGCTAACGAACCGACTATGAGACTGAATCAAAATATTATTATTCTGCTGCTACTACTATTCTCACCCATAGTGACGGCAGACATGTATGTCGATCGATCCATCGTGATTTTTGAACCAGGGACCCAATCACGACAAGACATTAAAGTTAGCAATTCGGGTGAAGATATCATGTACATTCAGGTTGAAGTTTTCCAGGTCAACCATCCTGGTGAAATCGAAGAAGAACGTATAAAGATTAGTGATCCAAAACAAATTAAACTCATCGCCACACCGAATAAATTGATTATTCCGGCCGGGGGACAAAAGCTGGTTCGGATACTCAACCTCGACAAGAAGCAAGATATCGAACGTATTTATCGAATCAATATCACTCCAATTGTTGCACCGTTGGAAGAAGATATCAGCCAGCTAAGAATTATCGTCGCCTACCAGGTACTCGCAATCATTCAACCAATAGAACGAAGCTCCGATCTGAAATTCACCCGCACAAACAGCAAGATCATATTTCGAAATGAAGGCACGACCAATGTTTTGTTAAGCGATGGCAATCAGTGCAACCCCCGCAATCCGGAGGATTGCGAGGATCTGACCAGTCGACGATTATATGCTGGCAATATCTGGGAACTTGACCTTCCTTTTAACGCACCTGTTGCATACAGCGTCCGCAGTTTCGACGGTATTAAAAAGCAGGTTTTTCAGTAACCTGGTTCGTGATCCAGGTTTGTTGGCCGAATTCATTGACAACCTGGTTCTCGATAGCCAGTTTTTGATAGCCAGTAATTTATGCCACCGCATAACTTAAGCAAATCAAAGTTCGCATACAAAATTCGTTTACCTGCACTGGTTTTTTTTCTTATTTTGGCTGACTCACTTGCCAGTGAATTTCAGAACTCAGAAACTTCCATGATCCTGGGGAGATTCAGCACGATAGAAGGTGCTACAAATGCGCGCCATGGCCTGGACGGTATTTGCCCCGCTCCATTGCTCATCAAAAAAATGGTCATAAACGATGACACCTTATTTTGGCTGATGACAACGCCGGAAAAAGATACAAGCCTTGTTGATGACTGTTTCACTAGCATCACGAAAATGATACCAGGCGCAACGCGCTACCAGTCAACATACCCCTTACTCGACACTCAGACTGCGGCATTTCATCCATCATTTATTGCTGGCAAGGCTTCGAATAAACATGGCGTCTCGACCGGAGAACAAACAGAAGTTACAATCGCCAAAGAACAGTTATCTCTAAAAGGGAAAGAAAACCAGGTTATACCCAGAATAGATCGAAATGTTTCAATCGGGGAAGAACAAATAAATTTAGTCCACCAGGACCAAGAAGATCGAACCGAAGAAGAACTGGCTGTTTCAACTAATAAGGATCGGGAAGCGCTAACCGCAAATGAACACTTCACAAGAGAATCCTCGGCCCTCCCTGGCGATGTGAAGAAACCAGAGGTCCCCGTTTCAAGCACTATTCCATCCAAGACCACTACAGCGGTTAACTTAAAGCCTAAAAAGAAGAAATCGACTTTTGTACCCCCGGGGTTTGAAAATCTGCTGGAACCGCAAACCACGGAAGTAGATGTTTATTTCGGGGGCCTGTTTCTCCTGTCGACATTTGCTACCTACACGCCGACCGATATCACTTTTCTTGCCCCAGATGCCGTCGTGGGCAAAATACCAGGATTACTGGATCCTGAAGTAGCAATCGAAACACTCACATCTCCCCTGCCGACCCACAGCGAACTGGCATGCCTGAAGAAGAATCAGTCTAATTGCGGGCAGTTAACCACGGATTCCCTGGAGATAATATTTGACGAAAATCGTTTCAGGGTCGATATTTTCATCGGGTCCCTGCTCCTCGCTGTAAGGGGTACAGACATCGACAAGTTCTTGCCTCCGTCCAGTGCTGGCGCTTCGTTGCTGCACCAGATCAACGCTGCTTTCACCGGCGTAGACGGCAATAACAATATCTACAATATTACCAACTCCACTACACTTTCGTACAAAGAAACACGCATCTTCGCGCTCAGCAACATTACCACGGATGAAGATTTTACGGTCGACACCCTTGCACTGGAAAGAGAATTCTCCGGTCGTTTGTATCAGGCCGGGTTCTTCCGAACCAGTAACGCAAACCTCTTGTTTATCAACGAAACCGACTTCGCCGGGATTAGCATAGGTAGCTCGTTAGATACAAGGAATGACCTGGATCAATCTGCTGGAAATGAGCTGCAGATTTTTCTGGAGAGCAGGTCACGGGTTGGTATCTTCAAGGATGGCCGACTAATCAGCACAAGAATTTATGATGCTGGGAACCAGATCCTGGATACATCACAACTACCAGGAGGCGCCTATGATGTAGAGCTCGTTATCAGAAACAGCTTCGGCCAGATTCGCGAAGAGACCAGGTTTTATGTAAAAACCAATGACATTCCACCCCTGGGCCAGACTCTGTACTTTTTCGACTTCGGGGAACTGGTTTTGAAAGAGGCGGGTAAAACATTGCCATCAACCACCGGCGAATCAGTCCTTCGCGCTGGAATAAGCAAGCGATTATGGCAGGACTTCGGCGCACAGCTTGGAGTGATGAAACAGGAAGACGCTTCAGTAATCGAAGCCGGAATATTCAAACTTGGCCGAGTTTACGACCTTAATTTTCACCTGGCTTCTGGTAACAAGGATGATTTCGGTTTAGGAATCAACGCTCGCGTTCGGGCTGGCAGAACGACTTTAAACGCTAACTTGCGACAAACCTGGATCGATAGCGATACATCCCTCATGGGTAAGGAAACATTACAGGTTAGCCTGAGCTTCTCATTCCCTCTTGGTGGAGGATTACTCAATCTCACTGGCCGTTATAACGAGCAGATAGATCGAACAGATAGAAATATCGGTGTTCGGTACAACTTCCCGATATATACTTTTGGTTCGTCCCTGGTGGATGTTGATATTCAGGTCACGCGCGACAATGGTGATCTGTTGGTACTTTTTGGCGCAAGGCTAAGCCGCATCCAGGATCGGTGGCGCAATGAAATATCGAGCCAATATTTTTACGAAAACCCGGAGGATCTGAAAAAGGATTCTGGATTTATAAACGACCTGGCGACAACCTGGAACGACGGAGACAAGTATATCAGTGACGTTACCTGGAATATGCGCGCGATAGATCAGCAAAACGACCGAAACCTGGATACCAATTTTGAAGTCATATCTGACAAAGGCAGGCTCAATCTCGATGCGTCCTATTCAGTGGAAACTGATCAACTAAATTATGGCGCTAATTTTGCAACCACCTTCATTGCCAACAAAAACACCATCTCCTTCGGAGGTAGAAGCCAGGCACGCTCCGCGCTTGTAATGGCTATCGAAGGCGATGTGGAAGACGCCTACTTCGATGTACAAGTCAATGGCGCCGTTCGAGGCAGCGCGAAAATTGGAGAAAAGACGGTCATCGGTATTCAGCCCTATGACACTTATGAAGTCGTCTTGATACCTCGAGGAGATTCACTGGTTGATTTTACTGACCAGACCCAAACAGCGACACTTTACCCGGGTAATGTTGTCACCATGACATTTAAGGCGACCAGAGTACTTGTCGCTTTCGGGCAAATAGTTGATGAAAATGGTAATCCTGTTACCAACGCATTGATAAGGGGGGTGATTGGCCTGGCAACAACAGATGAATTTGGTCTTTTTCAGGCTGAAATTGACTCAACTGTCGTAGAATTGGATGTGCGCACCCGCACCAGCCAATGCAAGGTGCAACTACCTGATTTCGATAGTAGTGACCTGGTCATCACCCTTCAAGAGCTCGTCTGCAGAGCCTCTACTGGGGCGATATCAACACAGTAAGTGTGTCACTATAGGAATCTGCCGGAACCACACTCATATCAGCATCAAGCACATTGACACTAATCTTGGCATTATCCACACCACCACAATCGTTTGCAGTATTGTTCCCCGTGCCGGAGATGGCGCCCGTTGTCACCTGGGTTCCCACACCCGGTGTGACGTTGTCCTTAAAATAGAGCGTATAGACCACCGAATCCGTTGCAGCACCATTGACCAGAAAGAAATTATCCGACACATCCTGGTTCGGCGAAGTAATCGTGATGTCATAGCTGGCGGTATCATTGTTGCTATAGACACAAAATGATTCTTCCACGTTTATATCACCACCGCCTGCATATGTTCCGAGAGAAACATCAGAAAGATTATTTATTCTAACAATGGATGCAATGGTGATACTCGCAAGAAAATTTTGAGATTTTTCCTTGGTACCGGAACTACCGCCACGACCGGTTGCCTTGAATGTGCCACCGTAAGGACCCGCTCTTGCCTGCTCTAATTCGGCAGTCGTGATGGATAGTCTGACTTGTGAATTGTTGCCATTCTTGCACTTTGTGAACTGGCCCAGATGTGCATGGCTGTCATAGACATCATCGCTCAATGTTTCCCAGCTATTGCCGTCCTTTGTGTCCCGGTGCTCCACCTGGATCGCGAGTTTTGCATTCCCCGTATTGGTGTCGTCACTATCCAGGTACAAAAAGTAACCAGTCGGTGTATTCCGGTCTGCGACCTTAAACTCATAGGGCTCGTGCACCGCCGGAGGATTTTTTACCGGCGGAGGATCGGTATAGCCATTATTGTAATTCGAGGAAGCAGCACAAAACGTTTCAGTCAAAGATTGGCTGCCATCGCCATAGGCCCAGGTACCGAAAACAAATTTGGCAATTCGCGAGATATCCATGGTGTCAGCCAGCTTGGCAATAGCGTACCCCGACTCAACTGCAAGGCACAGAACGAGTAATAATCTGAAATACTTCATCCGTTTTCCTGAATACTATTGTACCGGGTGGCGCATACCTTCGGGGCAATACGGGGCAACACATTAAGATGCAGAATGCTCATTCTGCGCCGGGAAGTGTTCGGAGCATCCATAATAATGCTGCTGTTTTTCATCGAACAATGCTGACCAACAGACAGGGCTCCTTCCTGTATGGGAGTCACAATGCAGTAACAAGCACTCGCGAGCATATCATCGCCCCGATCACCGGCCGGGTGATTCGCTTTATTAATGCTGGTTGCTTTCATAACAACACCCTAATATCAGATTGAAGCGCTCAATTGTGGATTCCGGGATTATCCAGGCTGGATAAGCAACGTGATCCTGTCGATTTGCCATATCCCGTTGTAACAGGTCGTCCGCGTTAGAATCAATTGAAATTTTCAGAATTACCTTACCTTCATCTCCACATTCAAGTATCAACCCTGGGTCATGTGGATCTTTCTCCAGGGACAAGTCATAGTTGAACGAAGGATCAACCGAGAATGTGTGTGGATGGTTATTCCCACTATCGTCCCTGACGCAGAGGGAAGTTTCCAACTCATCCGCCCCTAATTTCCAAATAAACTCCCCGGGTATTCTGATTCTGGAATTTTCTTCAATTCGCATCGCCAACCTGTAGCCACTATCTACGTCCCGAACATCCATGGGGCCATTTGTGTTGCCAGGATCTCGACCAATCAACGCTTCAACCCCATAAACCGCATTCGCCGCAATAAAAATTCCGGCAGCTAGTGCAAGTTCATGTGAGTGTCTTCTCATGGCGAGTAAACTATTCCTGCTCATTAGTGAAAACCCAATCGGGCTTAAATTTCAGATCCGCCGAAAGCGCTTTGCACAACAGCCGCTGACGGCTCCTTACTAAAAACCGCTGACGGCTCCTTACTAAAAACCGCTGATGGCTCTATCAAAATTCAACGAGGGCCTAAATGGGCTCTACCAGGATCGTCATTGTGGCAGTGTAATCTGCAGCAGAACTAACTGCTAACAGGTCTGCCTGAGCGAAGCTGACCTCGATAGCGCCATTGTCAGTACCACCACAATTCGTTGATGCTGAACCAGTCATTGCAGCAGTTGCGACGTTGTATGTCACAACAGCACCGTCTGAAGCGTCTGCATCACCGTCAATTTTTGCCGTGAAATTAATATTGTCTCCGCTGGTGATTGAAGACACCTTGAAAGAACCTGTATCTGTCGTCAGCGTTACTCTGTAGTTACTAGCACCGCTTTTGTGAACACAATATTCGGTTGAACCTGAAAATACGCCCGTTCCACCGTACGCACCCAGCGAAATATCATCAACATTGCTGATCTGTACCGAGGCGCCCACCTCAAGCGTGATAACACTGTCGTCCGTGGAAGTTGCACCCAGGGTGCCAGCGGACGCCTGGCCGGCCAATAGGGCGCCGAATGTAACAAGTATCCTGATTTTTTCTAGCGTATTCATCCTGGTTTGCTTCCGTGTATCTCTGTTAGTAAAAACAATGTTCGTTAAGACCGCTTTCTGCCAATACGGCTGATGATGATAAGATCCTGTTGTAACTGGAACTGTTTGTACCAGGAACGATCAAAAATCAAGACCATTTACACCCAGTCCATTCACCTAGGCCATTTACATCCACAGCTGTGCATAGACTACTCGTATAAGATACAAAGTGTGTGCCAACTCTCGAATACCAAAATATCCCCTTAAGTTTCAATGAGTTAACCCGGCAATGGCCGCCAACCAGGATATCGGACAGAGTGACCAAAACGGTTGTTTTCTAGCACCGAGCGGCAGTTTCTTCAAAATATTAAAAAGGGCCCTTTCGAGCCCCGGGTACCACGCTTGGGAGTTCTGTTTAAATAGGTTCTACCAGGATCGTCATGGTTGCGGTGTAGTCTGCAGCAGAGCTTGCTGCCAGCAGGTCTGCCTGGGCGAAACTGACCTCGATTGCACCATTGTCAGCAGCGCCGCAATCCGTTGTCGCCGCACCGGCCATAGCGGCAGTTGCAATATTGTAAACAACAGCAACACCATCTGAAGCGTCTGCATCACTGTCAATTTTTGCCGTGAAATTAATATTGTCTCCGCTGATGCTTGAAGACACCTTGAAAGAACCCGTATCTGTGGTTAATGTCACCTTGTAGTCATCACCGCCATTTCTAAAAACACAATACTGGGTTGAACCGGAAAGTACGCCTGTTCCACCATAAGCGCCCAGCACAATGTCATCTACATTGGTAATCTGCACCCTGTCTACTATCTCCAGGGAGACCACGCTGTTGTC
>Ga0114950_10000457_pt1 | contig 27832 bp, 21 predicted proteins | sample N075metaG_FD_83503 | JGI IMG/M metagenome (GOLD analysis project Ga0114950, IMG submission 83503) | Deep subsurface microbial communities from Kermadec Trench to uncover new lineages of life (NeLLi) - N075 metaG | ecosystem: Environmental > Aquatic > Marine > Ocean trench > Sediment | place... | reverse complement strand
GCGCATCACCACGCATCCGTCCGAAGAGACCGACCCGGTGATCTCACCCGACGGCACGACGCTGGCGTTTACCGCCCGCTACGAAGGCCCCGCGGAGCTCTACACCATGCCGTTGGCCGGCGGCGTCCCGACCCGGCAAACGTATGAATCGGACTCGTCCGTCGGCACGACGTGGACGCCCGACGGCAAGCTCGTGTACACGACCGGCTACTACGCGACGCTACCGGTGCCGCAGCTCGTCGCCCTCGACCTCGCTGATCACACCCGCCGGCGGATTCCTCTGTCGACGGCGAGCGAGGCGACCTACGACGATTCCGGCGACACCCTCTTCTTCGTGCGCCCGGCGTTCCACAACAACGTCACCAGACGCTACGTCGGCGGCACCGCCCGCGATGTGTGGAAGTTCAGCGCCGGATCGGTGGAGGCCATCGAGCTGACCGGCGACTACGAGGGCGAGAGCCACTCGCCGATGTACTGGGACGGGCGCGTCTACTTCGTCACCGATCGCGACGGGACGATGAACGTGTGGTCGATGGACACCAACGGCGGCGACCTGCGCCAGCACACCGAGCACAGCGGCTGGGACTTGCGCGAGCCGGAGCTTTCGGACGGCCGTATCGTCTACCAGCTCGGCGCCGACCTTTGGCTACACGACATCGCCGCCGATACGTCGCGGCTGATTCCCATCACGCTGGCCTCGGACTTCGACCAGCTACGCGAGAAATGGGAAAACGACCCGCTGCAATACCTGACCTCCGCCCACCTCCATCCCGAGGGCGACAGCGTCGTGCTGACGGCGCGCGGCCGGGTGTTCGTCGCCCCCGTCGGCAGTGGTCGCCTGGTGCGCGCCGTCAACGATGAAGGCGTCCGCTACCGCGACGCCGTGTTCATGCCCGACGGCGAATCACTCGCCGGCCTGTCGGACGCCAGCGGCGAGTTCGAATGGGTGAGGATCCCGGCCAACGGCATCGGCGAGCCCACACCGCTCAGCGCCAACGGCAGCGTGTTGCGCTTTGCCGGAACTCCCTCGCCGAACGGGCAGTGGATCGCCTTTGACGACATGAACCGCGATCTGTCGCTGCTCGACGTCGAGACCGGCGCGACGCGCGTCATCTCCGAAAACCGCGAGGGCATCGGCGACATGGCCTGGTCGCCCGATTCCCGCTGGCTCGCCTACAGCATGACGGCGATGAACAGCTTCCGGCAGATCAAGCTCTACAACGTCGACACCGATACGACGACAACGGTCACTTCGGATCGCACCAACAGCTCGTCGGTGGCGTGGGATCCGAAGGGTGACTTTCTCTACTTTGTATCCGACCGCAACCTGCGATCTTCGGTCAGCAGCCCCTGGGGGGCGCGCGCGCCGGAGCCCTACTTCGCCGATCCCATCAAGATCTACGAAGTAGCCCTGCGGCGCGGCCTGCGCTCGCCGTTTCGGCCCGATGACGAGCTCGCCGGCGACGAGGACCGCGGCAACGGTCGTTCCGGCCGCCGCAGCGGCTCCGGCAACGCCACGGAAGCCGGCGGCGACGGCGCGGGATCCGCCGGCGCGGCCCAAGGCGAGGAAACCGCGGCACCCGCCGTCGAACCGGTGGACATCGACCTCGACGGCATCGAGCGCCGCGTGCGCGAGGTGCCGGTGGAGCCCGGCAACTACTCCGGCCTGCAGGTAAACATCGACGCCATCTTCTACATTTCGCGCCAGGCCGGCGGCGGCTTCGGTGGTGGTCGTGGGGGCGGCGGCGGCACCGACCTCATGGCGCTGCCGTTCGACAGCGAAGACCACGAGCCCGTGACGGTGGTCGAGGGAATCCGCTCCGCGGAGATGTCGCTCGACGGCGACAAGATCCTCGTGCGCCGCGGCAACAACTTCTATGTCATCGACGCCCGCGCCCAGGCGGTCGGCAACCGGATCGCCGACGCTCAGGTCGATCTGGAAGGTTGGGCCTTCCCGATGGACGTCCGAGAGGACTGGCGCCAGATCGTCGTCGACGCCTGGCGCATGGAGCGCGACTATTTCTACGACCCCGGCATGCACGGCGTCGACTGGGACGGCGCGTTGCAGAAGTACCTGCCCCTCGTCGATCGAGTCACCACCCGCACCGAGCTGTCTGATCTCATCGGTCGCTTCGTCGGCGAGCTCTCGGCGCTGCACACGAGTGTCCGCGGCGGCGACGTCCGCACCGGCGACGACAGTGTCAGCGTCCCGAGCCTCGGGGCGAGGATCTTTCGCGCGCCCGACCTCGGCGGCTACCGGATCGACTACATCTACCGGTCCGATCCCGACTATCCCGACGAGATGTCGCCGCTCGCCGACCCCTACCTGGCGATCGACGAAGGCGACGTGATCACGGCGATCAACGGCATCGCGACGCTCGACGTTGCCGACATCGGCGCGTTGCTTCGCAACCAGGGCGGCCGGCAGGTTCTGCTGACGCTTCGGCCACACGCAACCGGCGACGCCGGCGGCGCGGGCGCCGCATCGGACGCCGCCGAAGCGACCGCGGGTGACGGGAGCGGCGGCGGCGACGCTGCAACGCGTGACGTCATCGTCGTGCCGATCAACAACGAGCGCAATCTCCGCTACAGCGACTGGGAGTACACACGGCGGCTCGCCGTCGAGGAGCGCGGCGAGGGCCGCATCGGCTACGTCCACCTGCGGGCGATGGGCGGCAACGACATCACCGCCTGGTACCGGCAGTTCTACCCGGTGTTCAACCGCGAGGGGCTGATCATCGACGTGCGCCGCAACAACGGCGGCAACATCGACTCGTTCATCCTCGAGAAGCTCATGCGCCGCGCCTGGATGTACTGGCAGGAGCGCGTCGGGCAGCCGACCTGGAACATGCAGTTCGCCTTCCGCGGCCACATGGTGATCGTCGTCGACCAGAACACCGCTTCCGACGGCGAGGCCATCGCCGAGGGCTTCCGCCGCCTCGGCCTCGGCACGGTCATCGGCATGCGCACCTGGGGTGGGGAAGTCTGGCTCGGCTCATCGAACCGGCTCACCGACAACGGCCTCGCCCGCGCCCCGAGCATGGGGGTGTACGGCGAAGACCGCGACTGGCTCATCGAGCAGATCGGCGTCATCCCGGACATCGTCGTTGACAACCCGCCGCACGCGACGTTCGGCGGCGCCGACGCCCAGCTCGACACCGCGATCGACTATTTGCTCGACAAGATCGCCACCGAGCCTGTGCCGGTACCCGAGCCACCCCCGTATCCGAACCTACGCTTCGACTACCGGCAGAGCGGCCAGCAAGGCGACCGCGGGGGAGGCAGGGGTCGCTAGAGCCCGCGGATTTCTGCAACGAAGCACTAGCCGCGACCTTTCCTCACCGCACAGAGGCCGCCGTCATCGGTACACCCGGGCTCCCGTAGGGTGCGCTCGAAGAGCTCGAAGATGCGTCGATACTCGTCGGTCCAGGAGGTCGGCTCGATGAACCCGTGGCTCTCCACCGGATAGACAGCGAGCTCCCAGTTCTCCTTGCCGAGCTCGATCAGCCTTTGCGAGAGGCGAACGACGTCGGAGAAGTGAACGTTGGTATCGACCATGCCGTGCAGCATCACCAGGTGCTGGTCGGGGCGGAAGCCCTCGGCGAAATAGATCGGCGAGGACTGCTCGTAGGCCTCTTCGTCCTCGTGCGAAAGGTTGAGGATGCGGCTGGTGTAGCCGTGGTTGTAGTGGGCCCAGTCGGTCACCGAGCGAAGGGCGGCGCCGGCCTTGAAGGTGTCACCGGCGGTGAACAGCCCCATCAGCGTGATGAAGCCACCGTAGGAGCCGCCGTACAGGCCGATGCGCCCGGCGTCGATACCCTCCTCGGCAACCAGGTAGCGCGCCCCGTCGACCTGGTCGGAGAGGTCCTTGCCGCCCATCCAGCGGTAGATCCCTGTGCGCCACTCGGCGCCGTAGCCGGCCGAGCCGCGGTAATCGATATCCAGAACCGTGTACCCTGCGGCGGCGAGAAACTGGTTGAACTGGTACTCGCGGTAGTACGACGACCAGTAGTTGTGGACGTTGTGCAGATAGCCGGCGCCGTGCACGAAGATGACGGCGCCGCCGTTCGCGTCGGCGCCCATGTCGGACGGCCGGTAGATGCGCGCCGGGACGATCGTTCCATCCGCGGCGCCAAACTCGACAATCTCGGGCTTGATCCAGGGGAACGACGTCCACTCGTCGGTGGGCGAGTCGGTGACCTGCGTCATGTTCGAGGCATCGGTGGCGTCGGCCAGGAACAGCTCCGGCGGTCGGTCGGCGGTGTCGTGAACGATCGCCAGGCGCTCGCCGTCAGGAGAGATTGTGGCGACAAAGCGCCCGTCGCCCTCGGTCAGCGCCTCCCGGCCGCTGCCGTCGAATTCCATTCGAAAAACATGCTCGTTGAAGGGCGAGCCCTCGTTGGTGCGCAGCAGAAAATGGGTGCGTGACTCGGGAATCGTGACGCTGAGGACTTCCCATTCGGCCGCGTCGACGGCGTTGGCGACGGCCCCGGATTCACCGCGGGTGAGCGCCGTCTTGCCGGCCCCGTCGGCGTCGGCGGCGTAGAGCTGCGCGTAGCCGTTCTCCTCGCTGACGAAATAGAGGCGATCCGTGCCGGGGATGAACCCGACGCACGAGGCGAAGCATGGGCCCGCGACCCAGGCGTCATCGTGGAGATGGTCGATCAAGGTACGCTCGCCGGTGGCGGCGTTGATGGTCCATAGCCATCTGTCCTCGTCGTCGCCCGATACGGCGAACACGAACGCCGTCGTACCGGCGTCGTTCCATCCGCTGCTGACGGTTCGCGGGGCGTAGTCGCTCTCATAACCATCCGGCGTCACCTCGATCCAGGTAACTTCGCCGGTGGCGGTCTCGAGAATGCCGGCGCGCGCAGATCCCTGCACATCGCCGACCTTGGTGCGCCCTGCCAGATCGCGGGTGTAGCCGTCGGCAGTGACCCAATCGGGCACGACGGTCCGCGTCGTCCCCTGCGCCGCGGTGGACACCCGGAGCAACACGTACTCGCCGTTGCGCGTGCTGGTCAGACCCTGGACCCGCTCGTCGCGGGCCGGGTGAAAGGTCTCGGGCTCGCCGACCTCCTGCTCCTCGCGCCGCAACTCCCGCCTCTCCCGCTGTTCCCGGTCCCTCCGAATGTGCTCGAAGAGCTCGAGCTGCTGCTGCTCGAGAAACCCCTTCTGACCCTCGGCGTCGGCCTCTTCGGACGGCGCCGGATCGGCAGAGATGCGGGTGATCTGCTCGAGCCCCCCGCTGTCGAGCGCGAGTCGATACAGGTTGGCGCCACGTCGAAAGATCACCGCGGCGGCGGCGTCGGAAAACATCGGCTGCCCTTCGCTGTCCTGCGTGTGCGTCAGTCGGCGCGTTTGCATCGACTCCCGATCGACCAGATAGAGGTCACCGGAGACCGTCGAGATCCTCCAGCGACGGTCGGCGGAGAGATCCCCGGCGGCGATCAGCGGCGCGGCGCGGTCGGCTTCCTCGCGGCTCAGCTCCTCGAGCCCCGTCCCGTCGGCCCGGACCCGGTACAGCGAGCTCTCCGCGTCCCAGTCCAACCCGCCCGGGCGCCAGCGAAAGTAGACCCACTCGGAGTTGTCGGTCCAGCGAACCTGCGCGGGCGCCACACCGAGGTGCTCCTGCGCCCTCATGATGTTTCTGATCGAAAGCTCGAACGCCTGGTCGCGCACCGGTGCGGGCACGAAGTCGGCGCTGCTCTGAGCACCGACCGATGACGTCGAGATCGCTGCAATGACCAGAAAGACGGGAACGGCCGCACGGAGGTTTTTCATCTCATCCTCTCTCGTGGCGCTACCAGAGCGCGCGAACGGGGTACTGGGTGATCGCTTCATCAGGCGTCACAAGGGCCAACCCGCCGACGATCGCCTGGCATATGAGCATGCGGTCGAAGGGGTCCCGATGCAGCGGCGGCAGCTTGCCGAGGTAGAGCGTCGATTCCTCGTCCAGCGGCAACGAGTCGATGGCGTGGTCGCGGCGCAGTTTCGGGAGATAGTGGATTGGATCAGCGGGTAGAGGCAAACGGCCGAGGGCGTGTTTGACGGAGATCTCCCAGGTCGAAACCGTGCTGAGGAAGACTTCGTTGTTCGGGTCGATGATCAGCCGCGTGGCCTCCTCGGACAAACGACCGTCGCCGCTGGTCATCCAAAGGAACGTGCAGGTGTCGAGCAGGACCTTCAATCGAGTGTGCCCTCGAACCCCTCCACGACCTCGTCCGGTAGCGGTGCGTTGAAGTCGTCCGGCACGTCGAACTCACCCTTCGCGAGGCCGATCGGGCGCTCGCGTGTCGGCCTCGCGATACCGCGAATCTCGGCGATCGGCACGTTGCGCCGGCACAGCACGATGACCTCGCCTTCCTCCAACTTGGCGAGATAACGCGACAGGTGCGTCTTGGCCTCGTGTACGTTCAATCTGATCATGACTAGATACTAAACTAACTAACAAGTTCACTCCAACGCCCAAAGCCCCTTCGGGGCAACCCTGACCACATGAGATGGCCACACGAACCGCGTCGACGCGGCAATCTGTCCAAGACGAGGTGCCCGCGGGTCCCAGGAATCCCCTCAACAGCCGCGGGCACGACGGTGCGACTTAAGGTACAGTTTTACGTACGTTATATTGTACTTCACAGAAGACCTAGCGGAATTCTGCCGATTCACGACCGTCTCAAAGAGAGGTGAAGCAATGCCGACGATTCGCCTGGACACGGACCTGAGGCCGGTGACCGAGTTTCGCGCCAACGCCGCCGCGCTGATCGCCCAGGTGCGCGCCACAAGACGCCCCCTCCTGTTGACCCAGCGGGGTCGTGGCGCCGTGGTCCTCGTCGCCGTGGAGGAATTCCAGAAGATGCTCGAGGCTTGCGAAGCACCGGCCGGTGGGACGCTTTCGCCCGTCGTGGAGGCCTACAAGAGCGGCATCGATCGATCCCTCATCCGCGAAAACCTCCGCCGCCCGCCCGGCGAACGACTCCGCCGTCTCGCCGAGATGGCCGAGTTCAGCGAAGAACTGCGCCGGGCACCGCGCCGGCCGGTGACGCCGTCCACGACCAGTGCTGCAGCGCCGGAGGCTCGCGATTCATCAGCGCCAGAGGATCGAGACCCATCGTGACCGAGTTCACCCGTCTGCTCGAGACACTCGTTGGCAACGACGTTCGCTTCATCGTCGTCGGCGGGGTCGCGGCGACGGTGCACGGTTCGGCTCGACTGACCCAGGATCTCGACGTCGTGTACGCGCGCGACGAAACGAACCTGTCACGACTGGTCGACGCGCTATCGCCGTTGCAGCCATACCTACGTGGCGCGCCCGAGGGCCTGCCGTTCGCCTTCGATGTAGAGACGCTCGCCGCCGGGCTGAACTTCACCCTCACGACAACGCTCGGCGACCTGGATCTGCTCGGCGAGATCACCGGGGGCGGCGGCTATGAGAAACTCGCAGGCGACGCCATCGTCGTGCAACTCGACGAGGTCGACTTCCTCTGCCTCGCCCTCCAGCGCCTCATCGACGTGAAGCGCGCCGCCGGCCGACCCAAGGACCTCGAAACAATCGCCGAGCTGGAAATCATCCGCGACGAAATGTAAAAACAACGCCCCAGTCCCAGGAGCGCGAAGACGCGTGCGGACCCAAGGCGCGCGCAGAGAGGCCGCCCGCAGTCGTACTGAAAGTACGGCGGAGGAAGGCCGAACAAGCGCAACGCCGGAGACGTGCGCGTATTCGCGCTCCTGTCTCCTAGCCGATCGGAATCAGCTTGTCGCCCTCCGCAGCCTCACCCTCAACGACGATGCAGATCGAAGACTGCCCCAGCACCTGGGTGACCTCGAGGACGCCGACCTTCTCGGTGATCTGGTCGAGGACGTTGCCGCTGGCGTCCTTGATCTCGTCGATGACGCGCATGACCTCGTAGCGCTGGCCGACGGTGATGCTGAAGTTCTCGCCCTTGTCGATGTAGAAGTTGGCTGCGTTGCTGCCGACGATCTGAGCCGGCGTGACCGGCGGCTGGATCGACGCGAAGCTGTCGGCCTTGGCGGCGATCTTTTCGGCCATCTGCTCGACGGCCGGGCGCAGCGACTCGGCCGCGATACCGACGTCATAGTCCTGGTAGGCGCTGAGCCCCCCGACACGGAAACCGCCGAGACGTATCTTTCCCTCGCTGTCGTCGGCGAACATGATCTCGGCCGTGTTGACGTTGATCAGCCGCACGTCGAGGTTCGTCTCGGCCTCGATGTACGTGGCGCCGATGCCGCGAAACGAGGCACCCTTCTCGTCAAGCGAGAACTTGGTGATCGAGCCGGTGACGATGACCTGGACGCCGAGGATTCGGCCAATATCGGCGGCCTGCGACGAATTGACCCGACCGCTCTGGCCGAAGTCCTGCTCGGAGAGGATGGCGTTGATCTGGGCGCGCTCGATCACCGTGAACTTACCGGTCTGGAAGAGCTGGGTGACGAGCTCATCAGCGGCGGCTTCACCGAGGCGGTTGCCCCACCAGTACCACTGGCTGTTGTTCTCGAAATTCATCACCGCGATGCGGACCTTGTCCTGCGGCGTCGGCGACGCGACCGAAAGCGAGGCGACGGCGACGATGGCGACGAGGAGAGAGAAAGCGACAACGACGGCGACGCGCGACCTGACCATGGCTACCTCACGAAAGTTGTGGAACTTCGGGGGATTCGGCGTGTAGTCTCGACTACGGTAGCGAACAATTGGCGTCAACTTCAACATGAAATGGGCGAAATGACGCAGACTGATCTCACCGGACGCAACCTCGGCGGCTACCGGATCCTCCGCAAGCTCGGCCAAGGGGGGATGGCGGTCGTCTACAAGGCGCACGAGGAATCGCTCAGTCGGGTCGTCGCATTGAAGGTTATCGCCCAGCACCTTTCGAACGACGCCCAGTTCATCGAGCGCTTCAAGCGCGAGGCCCAGGCCGCGGCCCAGTTGTCCCATCCGAGCATCGTGCAGATCTACGCCATCGGCGAGGACGACGGCGTGCACTATTTCTCGATGGAATACATCAAAGGGCTCAGCCTCGCCGAGATCATCGAGCAGGAAGGCTTCCTGACCGCCGGACGGGCGTTGCCGATCATCGAACAGGCCGCCGAGGCGCTCGCCGTCGCCCACGAGGCCGGTATCGTGCATCGGGACATCAAACCCGCGAACATCATGCTCGACAGCGCCGGCCGCGTGAAGGTTGCCGACTTCGGCATCGCCCAGATGGCTACGCAGAGCCGCATGACACAGTCGGGGATGCTCGTCGGCACGCCCGAGTACATCTCGCCGGAGCAATGTCGCAACGAGCAGCTCGACGGCCGCAGCGACATCTACGCGCTTGGCGTCACCCTCTACCAGTTATTGAGCGGCCGCACACCGTTCGACGCCGACACGCCGGCCGCCCTCGTGTTTCAGATCATCGACGGACCGATCCCGTCTGTCGGCTCGTTGAACCCGACGATCCCCCCCGACGTGCAAGACCTCGTCGCCAAGATGATGCACACCGATCGTAAGCAGAGGTTCCAGAGCGCCGAGGATCTCATCCATGCGCTGAAGGACGCCGACACGCAACCGGTCACGGGGGATCAGCCGGCTCTGGGCGCCGCCGCGGTGGCGGGCGCGGCGGCCGCGTCCACCGTCGTGATGGACGGCCCCACGGCCGAACCCGCGGCGACAATGTCACCGCAAGCCACCGCCGCCGGCCCCACCGGACCCACCGAGGCGATCCCGGAGAACACCGAAGTCATGTCGGACGAGACCGAGGCGATCCCCGCGCAGCAGGCGGTCCCCGCCTCGAAGCCTTCACCCGCCACCGACGCGTATGCACATGGCGGCGGCAATCGCGCGACTCTGATCGGCATCGCGGCGCTCGTGATCGTCGTAGTCGCGCTGCTGTTTGCCGGCTGGCAGCTCATGGGCCTGCTGGGCGCCGACGAGACGATCGATCCGGACGCCGCGGCGCGTCAAGCGGCGCTTCCTGCGGCCAAGACGAAGACTGCGCCGGGCACCGCGACCGACAATGACGAAGCAAACGCCGGCACCACGACCACCGACAATGACGCCGTCCAAACCGATGCGTCCGAAAGCCGGGCGAGCGGCGACGCGGCCGCCGACAACGACGCGACTCCGGCACCCGAAACGCCAGCAGTGACGGCATCCGCCCCAGCTTCGTCGCCCCGGGCCCAGTCGCAGGCGACCGTCGCAGGTGTCGGTGTCGGAGCAGAGCCGACGGCACAGGCACAGCCGACACGGACCGCAACCGAGCAGGCAGCAGCCATGGTGCAACAGCAGCGGCAACCGGCCCAGCCACCGCCCGCTCAACCTCAGCCGCAAGTCGAAGAGCCGGTGATGGTTGCACCGCCGATCAACTCGATCGTCGCGGTGACCTCGGGCGAGTACGAGTACGTCGACCTCGTCAACACTTGGTTCGAGGGCGCCTTCGCCGACCAGCAGTTCGAGATCATCGACTTCCTATCGTTGCCGCCCGAGATGCTGCACGAGGTCGCACGCTTTCAGGTCGTCACCACGGCGACCTTGATCAGCACCCAGCCGCTTGAGTACTTCGGCAACATCCAGACGCAGTACACGGTGGCGCTGACGACGCGGGTGAACGACCTGGGCACCGGTGTCACGGTCGTCGGCCCCGAGAACACGACGCTGCGCTACACCTCGATCAATATGGAGCAGAATCTGCGGAAGGCCAGCACCGACCTGGCCCGCTCCATAGCGCGGGCCCTGCGGGCGCTGATCCGCAGGCCCTGACCGGGGCAAACCCCCTCGACCGCGAGTGAACTGGTCGGCGGCGACACCATCTTCTTCAGGGCGACCATCGCGACTGCTGCGATCGTGTTTTTCATAGTCGCCATAGTGCCAGGTTGAGGCCTTTTGCGGGTCGCTTATACTGCGAGAGGGGGGCGTTTTCGCCCCGCCGCAACCGCCGAATGAGAGACCCCTATGTCGAGCAACCGCGTATCCGCCACCAAGACGCCGATCGTCACGCGGCCGAGCCAGATCGTCACCATCGACCGCTACATCCTCGACCAGCAGCTCAGCCAGCCTGGGGCCACCGGCGACCTCTCCGGCCTCCTATATGACATCGCGCTGACCGGAAAGATGATCGGACGCGAGGTCAGCAAAGCGGGGCTCGTCGACATCCTCGGCCAAACCGGCACCATCAACGTGCAGGGCGAGGAAGTCCAGAAGCTCGACGATTACGCCAACGAGTGCTTCATCAAGAACTTCGACCACTCCGGCAGGCTCTGCGTGATGGCGAGCGAAGAAGAGGACGGGCCGATCCCGATTCCCGACAAGTTCGAGTGCGGCAACTACGTGCTGCTCTTCGACCCGCTCGACGGCTCCTCGAACATCGACGCCAATGTGTCGATCGGCTCGATCTTCTCGATCTACCGCCGCGTCACCGAGGGCGGCGGCTGCGGCACGCTCGAGGATCTGCTGCGCAAGGGGTGCGACCAGGTCGCCGCCGGCTACGTCCTGTATGGACCGAGCACGATGCTGGTGTACACGACCGGCCACGGCCAGGTCGACGGTTTCACGCTCGACCCCAGCATCGGCGAGTTCCTGCTCTCCCATCCGAACATGGCGATCCCCGAGAAGGGCAAGATCTATAGCTGCAACGAGGGCTACCGGAACCTGCTGTCCGACGGCACTCGCCGCTTCCTCGAGTACCTCCAGGAGGACGACGTGGACAGCGGCCGCCCCTACTCGGCCCGCTACGTCGGCTCGATGGTGGCCGACGTCCACCGCACCTTGCTGTACGGCGGCATCTTCATGTACCCGGGCACCGAGAAGGTGCCGGGCGGCAAGCTGCGCCTGCTCTACGAGGCCAACCCGATGGGCATGCTGATCGAGCAAGCCGGCGGGCTGGCGTCGACCGGCACGGAGCCGATTCTCGAGCTCCAGGCCACCGAATTGCACCAGCGGGTGCCGCTGTACATGGGCAGCAAGCAAGACGTCGAGCTGGCGATCGAGTTCGAAACCGGGGTGCGCTGAACCTCACCCGAATCTCTCAACGGGCGGCGGCGGCCATGCGGCCGCAACGGCGCGCGGCTCAGGCGGCGTCGCTGGGACCTGAACCCCGTTCATTGGACACTCAAACGGCCTTTCTGTTGTGCCGTGGCTCTTACTTGTCGCACCGAAGACGCTTCCACAGCCGCAGTCGCCGGAGCGCCGCGTCAGCTTGCGGCTTCACGTAGCGCCTCATAACCTTTCGGAGAGCCTGCTGCCCGGGAACCCCTCGACGTTCCCAACGGACACCTCGCGACCGTTTTGAACCGAAGATTCCGGAGGAATTCCCGTGACCGATCACGGTACCCAACTCGCCGAAACCGCCCGCGCCATCGTCGCCCCGGGCAAGGGTGTTCTCGCCGCCGACGAGAGCTCGCCCACCATCAAGAAGCGCTTCGACACGATCAACGTCCAGTCGACGGAAGACAGCCGTCGCTCCTACCGTGAGCTGCTGTTCACCACCGAAGGCGCCAACGAGTTCATCGGCGGCGTCATCCTGTTCGACGAGACCCTGCGCCAGTCGACCGCCGCCGGGCTACCCCTTGCCAAGGTCCTGACGGCTGCCGGCATCGTGCCAGGTATCAAGGTCGACATGGGCGCCAAGGCGCTCGCCGGCGCCGACGGCGAGAAGGTCACCGAGGGGCTCGACGGGCTGCGCGAGCGGCTCGCCGAGTACCACGATCTCGGCGCCCGCTTCACCAAGTGGCGGGCGGTGATCACCATCGGCAACGGCATTCCGTCCGACTACTGCATCAAGGCCAACGCCTGGGCGCTGGGCCGCTACGCCGCTCTGTCCGTGGAGCAGGGCTTCGTACCGATCGTCGAGCCCGAGGTGCTGATGGACGGCGACCACGACATCGACACCTGCTTCGACGTCACCGAGCGCACGCTGCACTATGTCTACCGGGCGCTGTACGATCAGCGCGTGCCGCTCGAGCAGACCCTGCTGAAACCCAACATGGTGCTGTCGGCGAAGGACTGCCCGACGCAGGCCGGCCCACAGGAAGTCGCGGCGAAAACGATCGAGTGCCTCAAGAACACGGTGCCCGCGGCGGTCCCCGGCATCGTCTTCCTGTCCGGCGGTCAGACCGAGCTTGAAGCCACGATCAACCTCAACGCGATGAACCAGGCCGGCGACTTTCCGTGGCAACTGAGCTTCTCGTACGGTCGCGCCCTGCAGGCGGCGACGTTACAGGCGTGGGGCGGCGAGGCCGCCAATGTCGAGGCCGCCAAGAAAGCCTTCTACCACCGGGCGCGCATGAACAGCCTGGCGCGCTTCGGGACATACGAGGAGTCGATGGAGCAGGAAGCGGCAGCCTGACCGCCGCACCTCCGTGACCCGTTGAGATATCCGCGCTCGGCGTCGATTGAGCTTCGGCGCGACCGCGTCGGTTGTTACCTTGAGGGAAAGAAATTCCGGCTCGTCTGTGCCGGCTTCCTCTGGCCTGCCGGCGAGTCTTCACCGCGCTGGGAGGCACGGCAATGCGGGCCGCGGATCCCGTCGAGAACTCAGTCCATGCCGGCGTCGCTCGTATCGACAGACCCGGCGCTCGACACCATCCGGCACCCGTATACGCCAAGCGTGCCGACGACGGCCTCGGCACGGGCACCCTCTCGCTGAGCGTCGAGCTGCGGCGCCAACCCGCACAGCTTGCCCAATGGCTCATCGTTTTCGGCGCTCTGGGGTTGGTGATCGGCGGCGCCAAGTGGTTGAACGCCCGCCACGTCGTCGAACCTGAACAGTCCGTCGCAACTTACCCGGCCGCGGACACCTCGCTGCGACGCGGCGCGGTTCTCGCCGGCCGGCCGCCGGGCACGACACTGCAGCGCGGTACGGTTCGCGCCAACTTCACCGTGACATTCGGCTACTGAGCCGACCCGCACGACAATCCACACCAGCTCGAGCTACGGCGCCACCTTCAGCCGCTTGGCGAACGCGGCGCGGAACTTCGCCATCTTCGGGTTGATGACCGCTTGGCAATAACCCTGCTGCGCGTTGCTGCGATAGTAATCTTGATGGTGTTCCTCGGCGGGATAGAAGACGTCGAGCTCGGTGACTTCGGTGACGATCGGCCGGTCGAACAGCTTGCGCACGTCGAGCTCGGCGACAAGCTGCTCGCCCGTCTCTCGTTGTTCCGGCGTGTCGAAGAAGATCACCGAACGATACTGGGTGCCGATGTCGCCGCCCTGCTGGTTGAGCGTCGTCGGGTCGTGGGTGGCGAAGAAGACCTCGAGAATCTCGCGGTAACTGATGATGCCGGGGTCGAAATGAACCTGCGCTACTTCGGCGTGGCCGCTGTTTCCCGCGCAGACTTCCTGGTACGTCGGGTTCGGCGTCTCGCCACCGGCGTAGCCCGACTCGACGAAGCCGACGCCCTCGAGCTCTTGGAACACCGCTTCAACACACCAGAAGCAGCCGCCCCCGAGGGTGGCGATTTCATTGGCCGGGGTGATGCCGCTAGCCGTCATAAGCGCCTCCGCTGATTGGTTTCTGCCGTGTGACTCGTAATTGTCCCGCTCGGGCTTGAAAGCAGCAACTCGCGCCTCCTCGCACTCGCTCGCTACGTCGCACGTTAGAATCTCGTAACGATCGAAACCTTGCCGCGATCGCGACGGACATCGGGGCACCGACTTTGGGCGAAGGGACCACCCATGAATAGCATGATCTCGAAGTTTAGCCGGCGATGGAACGGGCGCATCGGCGACCGCAACGTTGCCGTTGCCGTGCTGCTCGCCACTTTGGTCGTCGCGGCGCCCGCCCGCGCCCAGGACGCCGAGCCGGACCGCGCCTGGTCAAACGCCACCGAACTCGGATGGGTATTCACCGAAGGGAACGCCCAGACCAACTCGTTCAACCTGCGGAACGTTTTCGAGTACAAGTGGCCGCAAGCCGACCTGACCTTCGAGTTCGGTATTCTGCGCGCCGACTCGGGCGACGATCGGTTCGCGCTCGGCACCGAGGACGACTTCGAGATCATCGAGCCTGATGGCGAACCCGACAACGAGCGTATTCACGCCAAGGTTCGCTATCTGAAAAACGTCTCCGGTCGATTCTTCTGGTATGGGCGGCTCGACGCCGAAAAGGACCTCCCGACCGACATCAACTACCGCCTCACCCCGGCCACCGGAGCGGGCAACAACTGGGCCGACGGCGACGGTCTGGCCTTCCGCACCGGCTACGGCATCAGCTACACGACCGAGGAACTCGCCTTCGACGGCGCCAGCAACTACGCCGGATATCAGCTCTTCTACGAGCTCGAGATGAAAGCCACCGACAGCACCTCCATCGAGAGCAACCTGACCTTCGACGGCAGCGTCAAGACGGGTAGCAACTACCGCTTCAATTGGCTCAACGGCGTCGGTGTCGCGATCAGCGACACCATTGCCTTGAAGGCGAGCCTGCGGCTGGTTTACCGCAACGACCCGGCGCTGGAAGAGATCGATCTGGAGGCCCCCGACGGCACCGTCATCGGCAGCGTCATCGTGGCCAAGAAGAAGCTCGACTCGGCCTTTACGACCTCGCTGGTGATCAACTTCTGAGGCCTAGTTCTGGCTGAACGTCGCCCGCACGTTGTTCAGTCGCACCGGCTGGCTCGACAGGCTCTTCAAGCCGAACGTGTCGTTGGTCTGGTCGTAGGCAAACTCGACGCCGGCCATCAACGTGCCCTCGCCGTTGCCGTCCTCGTCAACCACCAGCTCGATGAGCGTGACGTTGAAATCCCAGGTGGCGCGGCGACGTTGCATGGCTTCGGCGAACGAGATCGGCCGATCGGTCGCGACGCGGATGATGCGCTTGCCGTTACCGCCGTCATACATCATCGCGTAGCGCAGACGCCAACCAGTCGCCTGGATCGACGGGGCGCGGATGAAGCCAACCTCGGGCGCATCGCGCAGCGCCTGGGCGAGCGCCTGCATGCCGTCGGCGATGAAGATCTCCTCGAGGGCATCGCGCTCGTCGGAGCTACTCCAACGCGTAACCTGGATGATCACCGGAGTCTGCCCGCCGGGTCCGGTACCAACATGCTGTGCCGTCATGTTGAAGGTGACGGTGGACGGACCTTCTTGGTCTTGGGAGACCGGCCGCGCCGGCGTGTTCAAAGTGACGGAGAGCATTACGACCAACATTGCGGCGATAAGAAAGATACGCCGTGCGTTCATTGGAACCTCCTCGTTTGCAAAAGGACAAAGAAAATTATGCAATAGTCGGAACCCAAGTTCAATCGAACCCACCGGGAAGCTATCGCGATGAAGGTCTTTCCCAACCCCTCGCTTGTCGTCGCCCTCGCCCTTCTTGGCGGCGTCGCCCTAGGCGCGCAAGAGGCCACCGATGCCGAGGCCCGCACGCGGTCCTGGGACCAGCACGTTCAGATGGAGCAAGATTCGCCGTTTCGTGAGCTCGCGTGGCGCGCCATCGGCCCCAAGCAGGCCGGCGCACGGGTCGAGGCGATCGCCGTTCCGCCCGGCAACCACGGCACAATCTACGTCGGCATCGGCTCGGGCAACCTCTGGAAGACGACCAATAATGGCATCACGTGGACGCCGATCTTCGAGAAAGAATCGGCGTTCACGATCGGGGATATCGCCGTGTCGGCGTCGAATCCCGACATCGTCTGGGTCGGCACCGGCGAGACCCAGCCACGCCACAGCGGCTACTCGTTCGCCGGCACCGGCGTGTTCAAATCGACGGACGGCGGCGAGACCTGGCGCAACATGGGGCTGCGCGACACGCACCAGATCGGCAAGGTCATCATCGATCCGAACGATCCCGATGTCGTGTACGTCGGCGCCATCGGCCACTTCTGGTCGCCCAACGAAGAGCGTGGCGTCTTCAAGACCACCGATGGCGGACAGACCTGGCGCCGGACCCTCTACATCAGCGACCACACCGGGGTCGTCGAGATGGCGATCGATCCCGACAACAGCGACATCCTCTACGCTGCCGCCTGGCAGGCGGTGAGCGGCACGCCGGACGAGGGCGGCCCCGAGAGCGGCATCTACAAGAGCGTGGACGCCGGCGAGACCTGGACCAAGCTCACCAACGGGTTGCCCTCCGGTTCGCTGGGTCGCATCGGCCTCGACGTCGCGCCGTCCAATCCGAACGTCGTGTACGCCTTCGTTGACAACCGCAACCCGCCTCCGCCGCCGGCGACCACACCGGCCGGAGGCGGGCGCGGCGGCAGGGGCGGCGCCAACCGGCAGGCCCGCGAGATCGTCGGCGGCGAGATCTACCGGTCCAACGACAAAGGCGCCACCTGGTTCAAGGCCAACGTCGACGACATCTACGATTTCTTCGGCATCTACGGCTGGAAGTTCACCGAGATCCGCGTCTCCCCCGACAACGAGGACGAGATCTTCGCGCTCGGCAACCGTGGCTACCATTCGGTCGATGGCGGCAGGACGTTTGAGCAGATCGGCGAGACCATCGTTCGCATCCACGATACGCGTGGTTTGGTCATGCATCTCGATCACCACGAGATCTGGATCGACCCCCTCAACACCGACCGCATCTTGCTCGGCAACGACGGCGGCCTGTATGAATCGCACGATCGCGGCCGAACCTGGTTGCACATCAACAACATCCCGGCGGCCGAGTTCTACTCGGTGTCTCTCGACATGGAGTATCCGTACAACGTCTTCGGCGGCACCCAGGACAACGCCGCCTTGTACGGCCCCAGCGACGCCGACGCCGACGACCATAACGACGATCCGTGGGAGAACGTCTACCTCGATCGCTGGACCGGTGGCGACTCCTTCGACACCCTGCGCGATCCCACCAACCCCGACATGGTCTACTACGAACATCAGCATGGCGCCATGCTTCGCATGGACATCACGCCGGGCGGGGATGTGCAGTCGGGCGGCGATTCCGCCGAGAACATCCGCCCCCGCGCTCCGGAGGGAGCGCCGGAATGGCGATTCAGTTGGTACACGCCGATCATCATCTCGCACCACGACCCGCGCACCCTCTACGTGGGCGCCAACCATGTGCTGCGCTCGACAAACCGCGGCGACGACTGGGAGACAATGAGCCCGGATCTCTCCGACGAGGGCGGCGGCGCGCGCGCCGTGGTGCCGTTCGGCACCATCACGATGCTGTCGGAATCGCGCCTCCTGCCCGGCGTCATGTACGCCGGCACCGAGGGCGGCAAGATCTGGCTAACGACCGACGACGGCGGCGGCTGGGAGCGTGTCAGCGACGGCTTGCCGCAGAAGTGGGTGAGCCGCCTGGTTGCCTCGGAGCACGAGATCGGCCGCGTCTACGCTTCCTTCACCGGATATCGCGAGGACGACTTCACCGCCTACCTGTTCGTCTCCGACGATTTCGGCGGCTCGTGGGCATCGATTAGCGCGGCCTTGCCGGCAGAGTCGATCAACATCGTCGCCGAGGACCCGACCAACGGCGACATCCTCTACGTCGGCACCGATCTGGGCGTGTACGTATCGCTGAACCGCGGCCGTACCTGGGACTCCCTGTCGGCGACGTTACCGACCACGCCCGTACACGATCTCGAAGTCCATCCGCGCGACCCGGAGATCGTCATCGGCACGCACGGGCGCAGCGTGTGGGTGCTGAACATCGAGGCGGTCCGCGCCCGGGCGCTGCGATAGAAAAGCTCGGTAGCCCGGATATCTCAACGCCCTCCTGCTGCGGGCGTTGAGATATGCCGGCCAGGATTCGAGCCGGAACGCAACGTGACACGGAGTCTGATAGCGTCTCCCGTCATGGCAACCGAGTGGAGCGAACGACATGTCGGCGACGTTCTGATCCTCGACGTGAGCGGTGCGCTCACGATGAGCCACGAGTTTCACGACGTCTTCAAGGAGCTCTACGAGCGGGGCGAGAAGAAGATTCTCGTCAACCTCGCCGACGTCCCATACATGGATTCCACCAGCGTCGGCGATCTCATCGTCGGGCATCTTCAGGCAACTGAAAACGACGCCGTGTTCAAGCTCCTCGCCATGCAGCCGAAGATCGTCGAGCTGTTGACGATGCACCACCTCATCGAGGTCTTCGAAGCTTTTGATGACGAGGACGTTGCGGTCGCCAGCTTTTCCTGATCACCACTCGGCGCGCTCGGCCAACAGGTACTTCAACGCGAAGGTGCCGATCCAGTGGGAGCCCGCGTAGTCGGCATCGAACATCGCGTCGAAGCCCATCGCACCGTGCAAGGTGGCGAGCTTCTGGTAGGCCTCGATGCGTGGGTCGCCGGCCGGTAGCGCTGCGGCGATGCGGATCATGGCATCGGCGCGGATGAACGCCAGGCCGATGAGGTGTGACTTGGCGCCCAGGGCGCGGCGCTCTTCGTCGATGCGACGTTGCTCCTCCTCGGCTGCGGGGTTCTCGTCGCCTCCTTCTTCGTCATCTTCAGCCTCTCCGCCTACCGGCCCACGGGGCTCGATATCGGCCGCGCCGGTCCCGGTCTGCTCGCCGAGAGCTGCGGGCCCCACCGGGTCGGCATCAATCGGGTCGGCGTCGATCGGGTCCGGGTCGATCGGGTCGGCGTCAATGGGCTCTTCCGAGGTATCCACCGGCATCGTAAGCGGCAAGAACTCACGCTCGTTGACCGGCGCCATGAAACTCCCGAACCAGGCCAAGAACTCGGCCGGCTCGAGCACCTCGGCCATCAGAGCGGCCTCTTCGAGACACGGCGACAGAAAGTCGGAACCCCAGGGTTCGTAGGCCGTCGGGCAGCCGTAGTCGTTGAGGAACAGGCGCTGCGAGGATTCGTGGATCGCCTCGTCAAGCGCTTGATCGTCCAAGGTTCGCGCGTAGTCGAGCATCATCGCCAGGGCAAACGCCGTGTTGCTGTGCGCGCCGCTGCGCGAGGGGCGTTCGAGATCCGCAAGATGGGCGACCATGCGTTCGGAAAACAGGGTCGCCAGCGGCTCGAGGTTGTCGGCCCACGCGATCGCATCGGGATCGTCCCAGGTGCGCAACTCGGCGTATAGCTTCAGCAACCAGGCGTACCCGTAGGGTCGCTCGAAGCCACCAGCGGTCTGGAAGTACTCCAACTCCCCCTCCAGCGCGCGCACCGACAGATGATCGTTGAGCTTCTCCCGCACCAGGCCCCTGATCGGCAGGCTCGGGTACTCCTTGTGGATCTTGACCATCGCCCAGACGGAATTGACTGCGGAGTGCCAATCCCAGCAACCGTAGAACGACCGGTTGCGCTCGTAGCCGGGCCGCCGCGCGGCGACGATCTCGTCGAGGTATGTGCTGCGGTCGCGCGGCGCGGCCTGGGGTCGGTCGAGACACGAAAGCGGCATCGCCACCAGGGTGAGCGCCATCTCGAGGTCGAGATCCGGCGCCCGCGCGGGCGGAATCATGGCGATGAAGACGGCCAGATCGGCGGCTTCGACACTGTTGAGCTGGGGCGGCGCCACGGCGGCGACACTGTCTTCGCCGGGTTCGAGCCCGAGGTAGCCGCACGACGCCGTGACCGCCGCCACCAGAAAGATATTGATCCATTTCCTGCTCATGGTGCCGGCATTTTAGCAGGGTGCTGAACAACGCTCGGGTGGCGCCGCGCATGCGTCGTGCCGGGCCGCAGGCTGCGAGCTCTTCCACACCTTGCTGGCCCGCATATCGCCGCGCCCTCGCCACGAAGGGCGTTCATATATTCGGGTTAGCTCGCGAGCATCGGCAAACTGGCAGCGGCGACCGCCTGCCCGACCCGCCGCGTCGTCTCATCGGGCAGTTGCAAGGCGACCCGGTCGGCGAGCTCCGGGTAGTCCTGTTCGAGAACGCGCCGCGCCTCCCGGACCAGCAAGTCGCCGCCCGCACCGGAGGTGACGCGACCGAGAACCAACACCGTGTCGAAGCCGTAGAACACCCGGTACCACGGCACCGTGTGGCCCAGGTAGGCGCCGATGGTCGCGAACAGGAGCCCCGCACGCTGGTCACCATTTTCGGCCAGCTCCTGGACGACCACCAGCTTCTCCGCTTGCCCGAGGGCCGGGTCGAGCTCCATGCCCGCGACGTGGGCGAGCCGCTCGATCGCCTGTTGCGAGAAATACGACGTGCCGACGCCGCGATCGCCCGACCACTCCTCCACCGGCGCCTCGGCACCGCCGTCGACCGGCGCGAAGCCAAGCTCGTTGAGCCAACCCTTGATCCGGCGATCGTGCCCCAGGTACCCCGCCGCCTCGCTCGACCCCATGGCGATGCCCAGGATGCCGCCACAACCCGATGCCATGGCGCCGGCCAACGCGGTCACGTCGCCGTCGTTGATGACCCGGATCGGCACACCCCATTCCTCTCCGAGGCGGGCGAACATCGGCTCCACCTCGGCGACAAACCGCGACTCGGGAACCGAACGAAACAACGAGGCGACACGGACGCGATCGTCGATGTAGATGCCGGCGGCGCTACCGCCAATCGCGTCGACGCGGGGCAGGTGCGCGGCGGCGCGCTCGAGCGCGGCGCGAATGTGGCCGAGGTGATACGCCGGATCGGCTTCGACCTTCGGGTCCCACGGCGTTTCCTCATGGAACACCACCTCGCCATCGATCACCGCCGCGACTTTGTAGTCGCTGGCGCCGAGGTCGAAACCGATGCGGCAGCCATCGACGTGGCCACCGATCGCGGCGGTTTCCTCGTGCTCGGCGGGCAACGCGTCGGGCTCGACGAGCTGGACGCGGAAGTCCCGACCGTAGACGCGCCCGAGAAGCTCGCGATCGAAATCCCGCGCCCCGCCGGGCGCGTACGCGACGCGGATGCGTTCGGCGAGCCGTCGGGCCGCCGGGCCCACGGCGACGACATGAAGCGTCCCCGCACCACGCGACCACAGCAGAAACTTGACCGCACGCTCGACGAGCGCCAGCGAGTCCTCGAGGTCCGGATGGTCTTCCGGGAGCAGCGCGAATTCGTAGCGCGAAACCAGCCCGTGCTCGCGTTCCAGGGCCACCGCCAGGACGCCGGTTTCCCCGCGGCCCGAGATTTCGGCCTGATGCCTGCGCCAGGACAGCGCGTACGGGGCAAAACGGCGATCGAGCGGCGTTGAGAGCGACCGACGACCCGCGGGCGTCACGGCCCGCTAGAGGGTGACGTGATGGACGACGAAGTCACGCAACATCCGGCAAGTGTACACTCGCCAGATGCGAACCTTGGGGCACGGGAGGGGCAGTCGGGCGCCGCTCTTCGGCGCCGTCTTGCTCACCATCCTCGGCGCCGTCTCGGTCGCCGCGACCGCCCCGGCGCAGACCCGGGTCGAGTTCCACATGCTGCCGCCGGTTTCCACCGGTCCGATGGATCCGTCGTGGAGCCCCGACGGCGAGTGGATCGCGTTCTCGATGCGCGGCGACATTTGGAAGGTGCCGGCCGGGGGCGGCGAAGCGATCGCACTGACCGCGGGGCCTGCCTATCACTTCGAGCCGGCGTGGAGCCGGGCCGGCACGAGGATCGCGCTCACCTATGAGATCGACGGCGACCTGGAAATCGGCATCGTCAGCGCCGACGGCGGGGTGGTTCAGCGAGTAACCCGCAGTCCCGGTTATGACCTGCAGCCGGTCTGGTCGGGCGACGACCGGTCGATCTTCTTCACATCGGGACGCAATGGCGGCCTCGACATCCTGAGCGCCGCTCCGACAACCTCTGAAGGCGTGGAGCGCGGCAGCTACAGGATCGCCGAGATCGCCGGCGGCCGCGGAAATCAGTTCCAGCCCACCGTATCGCCGGACGGCGAATCGATCGCCTTCGTCGCACCCGTGCCGGGGAGCCTTGGCAGCGGCGGGATCTGGACGATGCCGGCACCTTCGACCGCGCCGACGACCGTTGGTCGCGCCGGCGCTGCCCCGTCAGCGGCGCAGAACAACGACGGTTCCGGCGCGCCGCGCCTGATCCACTACGAAGAGACCAGCTATCGCGTCGATCCCGCGTGGTCGGCCGACGGCACGGCGATCTTCTATTCATCGGACGCGGCGGGCTCCAACGACATCGCCGTCGTACCGGCGACCGGCGGCAATCGCGTCCGCCTCACCGAGGTTGCGTCGGACGAATTCGGCGTCGCCGTGAGTCCCGACGGCGAGAGGGTCGCGTTCGTCTCGAATCACGAGGGCCCCACCCGCCTGTACACCATGGCGGTAGGCGGCGGCGCTCGCAGCTCGTGGCGCGAGGTCGAGATCACCTCACGGCGCCCGCGGACCGCGACCGGTGTGTTACGCGGCCGGGTTCTCGACGAGAATGGGCGGCCGACACCGGCGCGCATCATGCTGGTCGCCGCCGACGGCCGTGCCTACACCGAGGACGGTGGTTTCCACCGCATGATGTGGGTCAACAAGCGGCACTACGCCCACACCGACGGGAGCTTCGAGATCGAGGTGCCGGCGGGGCCGCTTGTGATCGAGGCGATGCGCGGATTCGAGTACCTCCCGGCGGCGGCGAGCGTCGACGTTCCCGCAGCGGGAAGCGCCGAGGTAACGCTGTCGCTCGAGCGCCTCGGCGACCTCGACCCGCTGTTCACCTCGGGCTGGTACTCCAGCGACATGCACACGCACGACCTGCACGAGGGGCGTTTCGGCCTCACCGAGGAGATGTTTTTCCGCCAGCTCGAGGCCGACGACGTGCGCGTCGCCAACGCTCTGATCCATATGGATGGAACCAAGCTCATGGGGCGATGGGACGATCTGACCGGCGAGCCGTACGAGCTGTCGACCGACGACCGCATCCTCTACTACACGCAGGAGTTCCGCGGCTCCTACGGCCACGTGGCTTTGCTGGGGTTACAGCGCTTCATCATGCCGTTGCTGGGCGGCGCGCGCGGCACGCCGTACGCACCCGACGTGCTCAAGCTGGCCCACATCGATGCCGCCTACGAGCAGGGCGGCATCGCCGGCTTCGTGCATCCCTACAACGGACCTGTCGATACGCCACAACGTGCCGCGAGCGCCGACATTCCCGTTCACGTCGCGCTCGGCCGCGGCGATTTCTTCGACGTCGTCTCGATCGCGTCGCTCGAGATGGAGTCGGCCGAGATGTACTACCGGCTGCTGAACTGCGGCTTCCGCCTCGCCGCCACAGGCGGCACCGACAACTTCTCCGACGTCTGGCTCGACCCCTCGGGCGGCACGGCGCGCACCTATGTCCACGTCGACGGGGCGCCGCCGCTCACTTTCGGTGCCTGGCTCGATGCCGTGCGGGACGAGCGGACGTTCGGGACCAACGGGCCGCTGCTGTTCCTGGGTATCGGCCACACGGTCCTCGGCGCGGAGACCGTGGTGGAACCCGGCGCCGAGATCGTCCTCGAAGCCGCCGACGATACGACGCTCGACATCCGCCTGACGGTCGCTTCGATCGCGGCGCTCGAGCGCGTCGAGATCATCGTCAACGGAACCGTCGCCCACACCTGGGCAGCAGCTGACTTCGCCACTGGCCGGGCGCCCGGGACCTGGCAGCTAACGACCTCCATCGAGCTCCCGGGCAGCGGATGGATTGCCGCCCGGGCCATCGGTCCGCCGAGCGCCTACGTCGGTGACGCGTTTCCGTTTGCCCAGACGAGCCCGGTGTACGTCGTTCGCGACGGGATCACCTACACGTCCGCCGCAGACGCCCGCTTCCTGCTCGAGACGATCGACGTACTGTGGAACCGGGTCGATCAGCGCGACGCGTTCAACACCGACGCCGAGCGGCGCGATTACTTCACCGCCATCGAGGCGGCACGCGCCGTCTTTCGGCGCATCATCGACGGCGTGCCCATACTTCCCTGACCCAGGGGACGACCTGCGCCAGGTACGGCACATACCTCGGGGTTTCGTGATGCCCGATGCCGGCGTCGATCGCCATGAATTCGACATTGCTGCCGAGGGCCTCGAGCTCGGCGACCGCTGCTTCAACGGGCGCGATCGGGATGAGCTCGTCGTCGCGGCTGTGCAATACGTAAATCGGCAGGTTGACGAGACGCGCGGGCCAATCGAAGCTGCCGGACTCGACAAAGCGCTGCACCGAACGGCCACCGGATTCCGTGCTCGAGGCGATCACCGGCACGCCGGCCATCGAAATCGCGGCGCTGAACAGCTCCGGGTAACGCGAGGCGAAATACCACGTCCCCATTCCGCCGAGGCTGAAGCCGGTTACGACGACGCGATCGACATCGATGCGGTACTCATCACGAACGTGCTCGAGCAACGCCAACACCCCTTCCTCGGCGCGCGGCTCCGTCCACGACCTTCCCGGGCACAGCGGCGCGACAATGATCGCTCCCAGATCGCGCAATGCCGGCTCGACGAGGATCTCCAGGAAGACGGCGCTGTAGTTCGGCGGCAACGCCTCTCCCCAGCCGAAGTGCAGCGCCAGGATCAGCGGCACCTCTTCGGAGCCGTCGTAACCCTCCGGCACGGCGATCGCGTAGCGCAGCCCCGAGCCATCGTCGAGGGTGAGCATCTGGCGTTGCATCGAACCGGTGGGTTGGGGCATTGTGAGCGCGGCGAGTATCAGAAGCGTCGGCAGGGTCATCGGTGGATGGTAGCGTAGCCGCGCTCTCTTCAATGTCGTGACGCAAGCGATCGACAACGGCCCGGCCGGCGAACCACCCTTCTAGCGCACCGGATTGACGCGCGCGCCGCTGAGCCAGCGGGCGACGTTGAGGCAAAAGCGCGGGTTTTCCGCCCCGGCTTCGGTGTTCATCCCCCAGGGGCCGGCGTCGTTGCGCTGCGCGGTGCACATCGAGGCCTCGCCGATCACGACCAGCCTGCCGTTGCCGACGTCACGCGCCGCGGCCGCCAGCCAACCCTTCACCTCGAAGACCGGGTATTGCTCGCGTGGCAGGTGCGGGAACGTCTCGGTGAGCTCGGGCCAGGCGCGCGACTCCGGGCCGTAGATCAACAGCGGCTCGAACTCGCGGCTGGCGCGAAACGCGGCACCCATCCAGGTGGCCACGGCGTCGACCTCGTCGACCGCCGTCCTGCCGCGGGTGATCGTGTGCTCGGCCATTGTGCCGTCGGCGATGCGAAACACGTCGGGCAGTGGCTCGCGGGTCGTGTTGCGCGCCTCGCCGTCGAAGAATGCGACCCCGAAGATCGCGCCCAGATCGGCGAGCGCACCCGGGATCGGGCTGTGATCGGCAACCAGCAGCAAGCCACCGCCGGCGTTGACCCAACCGAAGACGGCGGCGATCTCGTCGCCGCCGAACGCCGACGGGTGCGGGAACGACCAGTCGTCGCGGTTGGACTCGTGCACCGGTGTAGCGATCACGAGAACGTCGCACGCCGCGAGCGTGTCCGACGTGAACGCCTCGTTCACCTGCCGCACGGTGAACCCGTCGCCGCGCAGCAACTCGGCGTAGGGCCAGAACAGATCGTTCGCCGTATGGAAGTTGTGGTGCGCGGCGTCGAAGCAGGCCGTCGGGCCTTGTTCGGGGGAAAACGCCGGGCCCGGATTATCGTAACGAAAGTCCCGATCGGCCTGGGCGCGGGCGATGGCGGGCGGCACGAAAGGCGCGAAGAGAACCGTAAAGAGCGCGACGCCGAACCCTCCGGCGCGCGTCATCAGTCGGTCCCCGTCGATCCGAAGCCGCCTTCGCCGCGCGTCGTTTCGCCGACCTCCTCGACCTCGGTGATGACGACATGGGTAACGGGTGCAATCACGAGCTGCGCGATGCGGTCGCCGCGGTCGATGGTCAATCGCTCGCCGCCGAGGTTCATCAGGATGACTTTGACCTCTCCCCGGTAGTCGGCATCGATCGTTCCGGGGGAGTTCAAGACTGTCAGCCCGTGGGTGGCCGCCAACCCCGAGCGCGTGCGCACCTGCCCCTCGTACCCGATCGGAACCTCCATCTTGAGGCCCGTCGGAATCACCGCTCCTTCGCCGCTGGCGATGATGATCGACTCGTTGATCGCGGCGCGCAGATCCATGCCCGACGATCCGCACGTCTGATAGGCAGGAAGCTCGAGTCCCTCGGCGTGCGGTAAGCGCTGGATGCGCAGGTCGTCGATAACACTCATGCAGTGCGTTCCTGTCGTGCTGCCACCAGGGTGTCGCACTAGGGTAGCCTAGCGAGGCGGGTGGGGGTTGCCCACCAGACCCATCACACTTCCACGACGGCCTGGTAGCCTGCATATCTCAACGCCCCGGTGCTGCGGGCGGCGGACGAGGGCGTTGAGAGATACGGGGCCGGACCGATCGACAGCGACACCGGCCGTCGATCAGAAGCGGTACTGGCCACCCACGATGAAGCCGTCCCAGACGAAGTCGATGCTCACACCTGTGCCGGCGTCGTCCAAGGAGAGCTGGTAGCGCTGGTACCCCGCCGAGAAGCCGATGTCGGGCGTGGGATAGACGAAGAAACGTATCGTGGCCTGCGACTGCGAGCCGCTGAAGTCACCCACGTGAACGTCGGGAAAGCCGGTGAACTCGGCGTAGATGCTGATGATGTCTTCCGACTTGAACAACACGTTGCCACCGAGCACCGGGTACGGCGATTTGAAGTCTTCCGATACTTCGACAATGTTCGACATGACGGCGACCGTGTTGCTGAAATACCCCACCCCGCCGATGGCGCCGGCCTCGATCCACGACGTCGAAGCGTAGAGGAAGTTGTACGCCCCGTGGATGGCGCGAATCGAAACCCTACTATCGGTGACAACGTCGAAGGGAGGAACGCCGTCCCCCAGAGGGATCGTGAGCTCGTTGATCCCGCTATGCTGGAGGCCGGAGAACGAGAACAGAAACCGGTGGCGCTTCGAGAGCCCGAAATCGGCATTGACTACCCAGCCGCTGGCGCCGCCATCAAGGCCCAACGTCTCCTGGACGTCGATCCCATCGCCCAACACGTTTGCCACCGGGTCGACGACCGGCACGGCGATCGTCCCATTGAG
>Ga0114950_10000455_pt1 | contig 27849 bp, 25 predicted proteins | sample N075metaG_FD_83503 | JGI IMG/M metagenome (GOLD analysis project Ga0114950, IMG submission 83503) | Deep subsurface microbial communities from Kermadec Trench to uncover new lineages of life (NeLLi) - N075 metaG | ecosystem: Environmental > Aquatic > Marine > Ocean trench > Sediment | place... | reverse complement strand
CCAACCGATGCTGTCGAGCACCAGAAGTGTAGCACCGAGAATCAGGATATAGGCCAGAAGCACCGGGAGCATGAACTTCCAACCGAGTTGCATGAGCTGATCGCAGCAAAATCGCGGCAGCGTCCAACGCATCCAGATGACGACATAGATGAAGAACAGCGTCTTCATCGCGAAGAACGCCAGGGTCAGCAGCGACTTCAACACCGTCGGATCACCCGAATCCCATGACGTAAATGGAATGTCCCACCCGCCGAGGAAGAGCGTGGCCACGAGAGCCGACCCTGTGATGATATGGGTGTATTCCGCCATGAAGAACATGGCAAACTTCATCGAGCTGTATTCGGTGTGGAATCCTGTTACGAGTTCCGACTCGGTCTCGGGCAAGTCGAACGGCAGCCGATTGGTTTCGGCCAGGTTGCTTACGAAGAAGAGGATAAATCCTAGAGTGAGCGCGAACACAAACCACACAGAGTCTTGCTGATGGGCCACTATCGCCGGGAGGGTGACGTTGCCCGCCAGCATGAGCACGCCGACGAAGCTGAAGCCGAGGGCCACCTCATAACTCACCATCTGGGCGCTCGCCCGCAGGCCTCCCAGCAGCGAATACTTGTTGGCGGACGACCAACCAGCCAACACGATTCCATATACGGAAAGGCTGCCAACGGCCACGATGAACAACATGCCGATCGGCAAGTCAGCGATCATCATGGGCATTGGGCCGGAATGAACGAACTGCCCGAGGATCGGCACCGTGAAGTCGAAGTCTACGGGCAGTGGAGCCGCAACCGGGATGACCGCGAACGTGAGCATGGCGGGGATGAACGACAAGGCCGGTGCCACCACGAAGAGCAGCTTGTTGGCCTGTTCCGGTATGACATCTTCCTTCGCGAAATTCTTGATGCCGTCCGCCACCGACTGAAGCAACCCTTGGGGCCCGACCCGGTTGGGACCCAAGCGGTCCTGCTTCCAAGCGCTGACCCGTCGCTCCATCCAGATGACCATCATCACGCCCACCATCATCACCGAGAACACGACGACGATCTTGATCAACGAAAGGAGAATGAAACCCTTGAGTTCCGGCGTCACACCTACACTCTCGCTTCAGACATAGTGCTTCCATGCATGCCGAGGTTCGCATAACTGAGACCTCGGAACTGACCTTCCGCTTCCGCCATCAGCGCAAACGCTTCGTCGGCGCTGAACAGCGACTCGCCCCGACCTAGCTCTTTGAGCACTTCCCCTAAGATCCACCAGGCCGGTCGCGCCATGCCGGGCGCAGATTTGGCTTGCAGGTATCGCTGCACGCGCCCGTCGCGATTCACCAACGTGCCATCTTCTTCTGCAGTGTTTGCCACGGGCAGGACCAGGGTCGCTCCCCGCGCCGTATCCGGCAGAACCGTGCCGAGGTACACGGTGTTGACCGCCTTCTGCAGCGCCTCGCGGCTCACACCCTCGAGATCATCGGCCACCACAATAACGAGGGAGGCCCCTTCGATGGCCCGCACCGCAGCTGCGAAATCGTCTCGGTAGCCCAACGCCGTCGCCCCGGCTACGTTGGCCGCACGTTCGGCTCGAAGTGCCAAACCAGGCACGCCACTGAGCGGAATCTCCCCGTCCACCCGTTCCACCCGGAAAGCCAGAGTCGCTGTGAACTGGGCGACGAGCCTCTTGGCAAGGAACATCGCCTCGTTAGACGCGTTCGGAGAAATCAACACTACCGCCCGTCCACTCGAGCCACTCACTAGTCGCGCCACCTCGCTCAGCGCGTGATCCCAATCCGTCGCCTGCAGCTCTTCGCCCCGCAATATCAACGGGGCCTCGATGCGGTCTCCCCGATTCATCCAGCGATAATGCATGCGACCGGTATCGCAGATGAAATGCCGATTTACTTCAGGGTTGGGCCTCGGCCTGATACGAACCACGATATCGCTTCGCGTATCGAGATTGATGTTGCAGCCCTGGGAGCAGCCGGTGCACACGCTCGGCGTTCTGTCGAGTTCCCAGGCCCTGGCCTTGTGAAGAAAATCCTTGGAAATCAGAGAGCCGACCGGACAGAGGTCTACCACGTTTCCGGCCCACTCGTGGTCTAGCGTCGCATCCGGGTGGATGCCGATGAAGGCACGGTCACCTCGCTCGCTGACGTTGAGCACCGGTTCGTCAGCGACATGCTCCATGAACCGCACGCAACGCGTGCACAGAATGCAGCGATTGGGGACGTAAAGTACGTCCGCCCCGAAATCCTCCACCGGACTGAACCGCTTGGCGTACTCGGCATACCTGGTGTTGGATCGGCCTTCCTGGAACACGTAGTTTTGCAGCTCGCATTCCCCGGCCTGGTCGCAAATGGGACAATCGAGAGGATGATGGATGAGCAAGAACTCCAGCACTGACTCTCTGGCCTTGAGCGCCTCATCGCCGAACACCTTGACGACTTGTCCCTGCGCTACCTCCGTCGCACAGCCGATCTGCAGCTTCGGCGTCCCCTCGATCTCGATGAGGCACATACGGCACACACCGGCGATCGGGAGGCCTGGGTGATAGCAATAATGCGGTATCAACACCCCCGCTTGTTTGGCAGCCTCCAAGATCATCGTTCCCTTGGGAACACTGACCTCGACCCCCTCGATAGATAGTGTGACCAGTTTCTGATCGGCCATGGATATCACCCCACCCCCACCGCGACCACCGCGGGCTCGCGTGTGCCGGCGATGTAGGCTTCGAACTCGTTGCGGAATCTCTTGATCGTGCTGATGACTACAGCTGCGCATGAATCAGACAGCACGCAAATCGTCTTGCCCGTCATTTGATCCGCGAGGTCCAATAGCAGATCCAGGTCCTTTTGCTCCCCTTGACCGGCCAAAATCCGTTCGAGGATGCGAACGGTCCACCCGGTTCCCTCACGACATTGGGTGCACTGAGCGCACGACTCGTGTGCATAGAAGCGGGCCAGCCGCATCGTCTGATACACCATGTCTGCGCTGTCGTCAAACACAATCACGCCACCGGACCCCAGCATCGTGCCCATTTCAACGCAGCCTTCGTAGTCAAGCAAGCAACTCTCGGTCTCCTCTCGATTGAGGATGGGCACCGATGAGCCACCGGGTATGCAGGCCTTGAGCGTCCGTCCCTGCCGCATACCACCGCAGAGATCGTTGATGAGTTCACCCAGCGGAAAACCCATCGTGACTTCGTAGTTGCCGGGTCGCTGTATGTGTCCTGCGACGCTGAACAACTTGGTGCCGGAACTCTTCTCGTTGTTCAGCGAGAGACCCTTGTACCATTCGGGGCCGCGGTTGATGATGTGGGGTACGGCGGCCAACGTCTCGACGTTATTGATCGTCGTGGGCATTCCAAACACGCCTGATGCCGCCGGGAACGGCGGCCTGATGCGTGGGTTGCCACGCTGGCCCTCGATGGAATTCATGAGCGCGGTTTCCTCACCGCAGATGTACGCTCCGGCCCCTCGGTGGATGTACATATCCAGCCGCCGCCCGCTGCCCATGGCATCGTCACCCAGCACACCGTTCCCGTACGCATCGTCCAATGCGGCCTGCATGATGCGTAGGGGCTCCGTGAACTCGCCCCTTATATAGATGTACGTGATCTCGGCCTGGATCGCGTATTGGGCTATGGCGCACCCTTCGATCAAGGCGTGGGGTGTCCACCGCATGATCTCCCGGTCTTTGAAGGTGCCAGGCTCTGCTTCGTCGGCATTACAGCAGAGGTAATGAGGCTTGGATTTCTCTTTCGGCATGAACGACCACTTCACGCCGGTCGGGAATCCGGCTCCACCGCGACCGCGCAGCCCGGAACTCTTGACAATCTCTATAACTTCAGCCGGCTGCATCTCCAACGAGGCCTTCAAGGCCTTGTAGCCACCGCGCTTCACCCAGCCAGCATACGAACGTGCTTCGGCGTCGCCGAAGTATTCGCTGAGGATGACCGTCTCTTTGTCGTGTGGCTTGTGCGGGTATCCCATAGTCAGGAGTACTGCTTCACGAGGTCGGGCACTTTTTCGGGCGTCACGTTCTCGATAACGTCTTCATTCATCATCACCGGCGTCGCGAATCCGCACGCGCCGAGACATTCCACCTCTATCACAGTGAACTTTCCGTCCGGCGATGTCGCGCCAAGATCGTCACAACCTGTATGCTCGAGAAAGGCCTCCACCACCTCTTCGGCGCCACAAATGTTGCATGGTGTGGTCGTACAAACCTGCACGAAGGTTTTACCCACCGGATGCTGGTGGTACATCGTGTAAAAAGTGACCACCCCCTTGATATAGGAAGGCGTCAGTCCCAACACGCTGGCAGTCTCGGCCATGGCTTCGTCGGAAACCCAACCGTGTTGCTCCTGGACCATCCACAACGCCGCAAGCAGCCCAGCTCGCTTGGCCGGGTAACGTGTCAGGACCTCATCCAGGCGCTTGCGATTGTCGCCGACAAAAACCTGCGAGTATGGGGTAGTCTGCTCCATTACATCATTCTCAACAGATGTGCAGTCATCGATCCACTTCTCCCATTACGATGTCCACGCTTGCGTTGATTGCGATCAGATCAGACAGCAAGTGCCCCTCGGCCATCTTGGGCAGCGCAGCGAGATTGATAAACGCCGGAGGTCGGACCCGGAATCGTACCGGCTTGGCGGTTCCATCTGATACGAAGTAGTAGCCAAGCTCGCCCTTCGGGCCTTCTATAGGCATATACGCCTCGCCCACCGGCGTCTCGATCCCTTCCATTACCTGCTTGAAGTGGAAGATCATCGCCTCCATGTCGTTCATCGCCTCTGATTTCGGCGGCAGCGACACACGGGAATCATCCACGTTGATAGGACCGTCCGGGAGACGATCGAGCGCCTGCTCGAGGATCCGTACCGACTGGCGCATCTCTTCGAATCGGCACAAATACCGGTCGTACACATCGCCCTTCTCACCGATGGGGACCTCGAAATCGTAAGTCTCATAGTCGAGGTACGGCCGGTCTTTCCGCACGTCGTACGGCACACCACTTGCCCGCAACATGGGACCCGACAGCGAGTAGTTGATCGCTTCCTCGGCGGTCAAGATGCCGATGTCTTGCATTCTAGCGCACCAGATGCCGCTGCGCGTGAGCAGGCGATCTGTCTCGTCCATCGTCTTCGGTAAGGTGGCGCAGAACTCGCGCACTCCCTCGGTGAACCCGTCGGGGATATCGGCCATCAGTCCGCCAACCCGAGTCAGGCTCGTCGTGAGCCGGGCGCCCGTCCACATCTCCTGGAGATTGTAAACCCGCTCTCGCTCTTGAAAACACCAGAGGAACGGTGTGAAGGCCCCGAGGTCGATCGAGGTCGTACCCAACCACACGAGGTGCGAGATGATCCGGCTCAGCTCGCAGGCGATGACCCGAAGAACCTTGCAGCGCTCCGTAATCTCGATGCCCATCAGCTTTTCGACCGCCAGGGCCAAACACACGTTGTTGGACATCGGCGCCAGATAGTCCATCCGGTCGGTGAGCGGCACGATCTGATTGTAGTAGCGGTACTCGCCGAGTTTTTCGAACCCACTGTGCAAGTAGCCGATATGCGGAATGACTCGTACCACGACTTCCCCGTCGAGTTCCACCACCAAACGCAAAACACCGTGGGTTGCGGGGTGCTGGGGGCCGATATTCACCAGCATGTGGTCGCCACCGAGTGCGGGCTCTTCCCGATCGGTCAAGATCCCCACGCCGGTCTGGTCTGCAACCCCCAGGGGAACCCGGGTGGCTTTCCCCTGCGCGTCGACGCCGGACGTGGCGACCTCAAGTTCGATCGTGCGTTTCGTGCCCATCGTCAGGAGTTCTCCGGCTCGGCGAGCTTTCCCCGCTCACCTCGCGCCAGCCGCTCTCGCATCTCCGCCGGAATCTCGTGATATGCCTCGGCGATGGAAATCTCTTCCATGGAATAGTGGGCTTCGGGGTTTGCGTTCAACGCCTGACGCACCTGCTCGGCGCGGGAAAAGCGTCCCCGCAGCGGGAAATCCTTGCGTAACGGATGGCCCTCAGCATAGGTCTCCCACATCAATATACGCCGCAGATCGGGATGACCGGCGAACCGCACCCCGAACATGTCGAAGACCTCCCTCTCCAACCAATTCGCCCCGTTCCACAACGGCACCAGCGAATCGACGACTAGTTCCTCGGACTTATCAAGTTCCACTTTGACGCGCAGTTGCGCCCTACGCCCCAACGAGAAAAGTTCGTACACCATCTCCAGCGGCCGCTCAGGATCCCGATATTCCACAGCGGTGATGTCGACGAGGTAGTTGTATTCCTGGTCGGGCCACTCTTTGAGAAACGCCATCACCTCAGAGAGGCTGGCAGCCTTCACGTAGACGATGGTGTCGCCACAGGACACGGCACCGCGGCCGATCGCACCCTGGAATTTGTTCCGGAGCGCCTGAACTGTGGGATTCAATTGGGTTACCCTGAACGGGTTTGATGGATGGAGTTACCAAAGGGCTCCGAGAGTTCGTCCACCAAACTCGGTGGGAGCCGCAATCCCTGCCTATTCAACTCGTCCTCGTCCCGCAAGGAACTGTCGGCGAGCGTTTCCCCACGGACCTTCTTCTGCAGCATCAGAATGCCATATAGGAGCCCTTCAGGACGTGGAGGGCAGCCTGGTACGTACACATCCACCGGGATCACCGTGTCGATGCCCTGCACCATGGCGTAGTTATCGAAGATGCCACCGGTGGAAGCGCACGCCCCCATCGAAATCACCCACTTGGGTTGCGGCATCTGGTCGTAGATCCGGCGAATTACCGACGCCAGCTTGAAAGGCAGGCGTCCGGCGCAAAGCAAGACGTCGGCCTGCCGCGGCGAAAAACTCATCCGTTCCATGCCGAAGCGCGCCAAGTCGTACCGGCTCGCAGCCGTCGCCATGAACTCGATGGCGCAGCAGGCCGTCCCGAACGGCATCGGCCACAAGCTGTTCGACCGGCCCCAGTTGATCAGAAAGTCGAGCCGGGTCGTAACCCAATTAGGCGAAATCGATGATACGACGGATTCGGTGCCGGTCCGCTTCGGTTGGTCTAATCCCATTCGAGGGCCCCTCTCTTCCACGCGTATGCGTGGCCGACCTCGAGAACGAGGATAAAGATAGCCATGGCCACGAACCCGGTCAGGGGGTCATCGAGTTTCCTGAACTGAACGCCCCACGGGATCAGAAACACCACCTCGATGTCAAACACGATAAACAGCATCGCGATGAGGTAGAACTTGACGCTAAACCTCTCCCGGGTGCTTCCCAACGGCGGTATGCCGGATTCGTATGGTGAGGCCTTGATTTTCGTGGGGCGGCGGGGCGACAAGATATGGGAAAACACCAACATGCCGATGGCATTGGCAGTTACGAACCCGAGAAAGAGCAGAATCGGGATGTATTCTTGAATCATTGCCCCGTTAGCTCGTGAAAATTTTCACGTATTGGGCAAAAAACTACCTAAGGACCCTACGAGGGTCAAGCGGTGCTGAAGTAACGTAACCGACGGCACACCGTATCTTTACAGGCCCGCCGATGGCTACTCTGTGCGGACCAGAAGGGGAAGTGCCAGGGGCCGGCCTACCCCACCCAACATCGGCGTTTCAGTGGGGCGGCCTGCTCCCTGCCCACAGCTCCCGGCTCATTGGATGGTGAACCGAATCGTCTCAATCACGTTCCCCTCCGAGTCCCGAACCTCAACTCGCCAAGCACCGGTCCACTCCAACACAATGGCTTTGCTGCTCCAAGTGCGCCACGGAGACCCGCCGATGCGAAGCTCGATATCGGCCATCTCCTGATCGCCGTGGAACCACACATGGTGGATTGCCGCCTCCCCTTCTGCTCCTGCGACGCGCGTCCAACAATAGACGAGCCCTACGCTCGCCACGAAGCTGGAGTCGGACCCTACAGGCATGCGATCGATGACATCGAGCGCGATGGCGGATTCCTCGACGGATAGCTGAGCCCGAACTGCGCCTGGCACGGCGAGTCCGATCACGACCATCGGGATCCAAGACAGTGCCGATCTCATAGGGAACCCCCTTTAAGAATGAGAAGCGAGCACGGATGCCTGAGAGGGTACAACGATTGAACCAAGGAAGTGGTGACGAAGCGCACACCCAGGGGATTCGCGATTTCAGGGCCGACTGTCTACGTCAGCTGTCTGCTTCATAACAGCTTGCATATGTTTTACTTTATCTTCCCCACTCCACCAGAATCACAACCGTGGAAACGACGATCCGCCTCTTTGAAACCATGGACGACTACCGGGCCTGCGTCGCACTCCAGCGGGAAACGTGGGGCGCCGAATTCCGCGACTGTGTGCCCCCGGCCATTCTCATGATCTCGCAGAAGATGGACGGTGTGGCGGCCGGCGCGTTTGATGCCAAAGGGGTCCTGTTGGGATTCGTATACGGACTCATGGGGTGGAAGGACGGTGAACCGTGCCACTGGTCTCACATGCTGGCCGTAAAGCCGGAATACCGCGGTCGCGGGATAGGGCAAGATTTGAAAGCCTTTCAACGAAGGGCGTTGCTGTCCCGAGGTATCTTTGTGATGTATTGGACCTACGACCCGCTCGTGGCACGGAACGCTTACCTCAACCTACAGAAGCTCGGTGTCGATGTCGTGGAATACGTGCCCGACATGTATGGTGACGACGAGGGCAGCACAACCGATAGCGTGGTCGGGAGCGATCGTCTCGTCGTGAGATGGCTGTTACGGACGGAAGGACGGAAAGACGGAAGGACGGAAGGGCTGGGAGATCAACCCCTCGTCCGTCTGGAGATTCCCGCCGACATTCAGAGTTTGAAAGCCATAGCGCCGGATGTGGCCCGGGAGTGGCGCCGTAAGACGCGCGAGGCGTTTCAATCCTACTTCGCTCGCGGCTACAGGATTGTCCGGTTCGTCCGGGAACCTGATACCGAACGGTGTCACTACGTCTTGACGGGGTGATCCTTGGAACAAATCGGCGACAAGACCCATCTCATAGACCTCCACCACTGCGGGCAGGAGTCGGTCATTGGGGCGGCGGTCCTGGAGTTGGATTCTGGCGTGGTCATCATCGACCCCGGACCCGCGTCGACCGTCCCAGTCCTGCGCTCCCGATTACACGAGGCCGGCATCGGCCTGCTGGACATTCGCGCCGTGCTCGTCACGCACATTCACCTCGACCACTCCGGCGCATGCGGTACGCTGATCCGTGCCAACCCCAAGATCAACGTGTTTGTGCACCAGCGCGGCGCGCCACACCTGGTGGATCCGTCTCGTCTGGTGGCCAGCGCCGCCCGCCTTTTCGGTGATCGAATGGCGCAACTGTGGGGTACAGTGCTCGCCGTTCCCGAAGAAAACTTGAGAATCGTTCAAGACGGCGACCGGTTTAGGGAAGGGGGCCGCTCGCTCGACATCGCGTATACACCCGGACACGCCTCGCATCATGTCAGTTACTTCGACTCGAGTTCCGGAATAGCGTTCGTGGGTGACGCGGCCGGCGGCCGGATTCGGGACGGCCAGGTGGTACTTCCGGCCACGCCGCCGCCGGACATCGACACCGACGTCATGCTCGAAAGCGTCAATCGCATCCTAGAGTGGCGACCCGAGCGGCTGTTCGTGACGCACTTCGGGCCTGCCACCCGCGTGAAGCACCACGCAGCACTGCTCGAGGAACGATTGATCGCCTGGAGTGCTCGCGTGCGGGAATCACTGCTCGAAGAGGGCGACGACGCGGCCCGGGCCGCCCGGTTCGGCGAGTGGGTGCTGGCGCATCTCAGGGAGGTGTTGAGCGAGGAACAGGTGGCAGCGTATGAGCTTGGTGCGCCGCCGGACCTCTCGTGGTACGGACTCGCCCGCTATTGGCGGAAGAAAGGATCGCCAGGCATCTTGGGAACGGCCACACAACCCAAACCCAAGAGCCTATAACTCCCTCAACACGGCCCTCACAGGACTGGCGTCGAACCCCACCAGTCTCAACGGCAGCGCAATGAGCTCGTAGGATCCCGGGGGGACGTGTTTCAGCACGAGTCCTTCCAGGATTGCCATGTCGCACCGCAAGCATGCAATGTGTGTCTCGAGGCTAGACGAAGCAAAGAGGTCGACGCTGGGCGTGTCGATGCCAACGAGCTTTACTCCCAGCTCCGCGAGGTGCTCGATGAGATCCGGCGCCAATGCCGCAAAATCTTCATTGAACCGTGTCGGGTCGGGAAAGGTGTTCGTGACCAACAGGATGCGTTCCGCACGAACCGGTTCGGTCAGCGCTTCAAGACCGACGCTGCACGCTCGGTCCACGGAGATACGCACCACTTCGCACGGACCCACGAACCGCTCGGGCGGCCAGCACTCAATGGACGGGGCGTCGATGCCGCAATGACTCAGTGCATCCACGTGGGCTCCCAAGTGGACCGTGGCATGGAGTGTGGAGAGGTTGAGGCTGTCACCTTTCCTCATGTCCAGGAGCACCTCACGACTCGGCGGAGTGTCGCCGGGCCAGACTTTCAGGTCAGGCGTTATCAACGGAGAGATGTCGTAGAGGATCTTGCGCATGGTGTTACCCAATCAGCGCCCTGTTCAATTCATCCACGAACACCCACACATCGTCAAAGGTGTTGTACAGAGGAACCGGGGCCGCCCGGATTACGTCGGGTTCGCGAAAGTCTACCACGACACCGCGTTCAGTAAGCTCAGTGAACACCTGCTGCGCGCCGTTCCGGAAGCGGAGCGATAACTGGCAACCGCGGGCTTCACGGTCTTCCGGAGTGATGATTGCGAACCTGTCCGACGCCAGGCCGTGCAGCAGGGTTTCCAGGTATCCTGTGAGCGCCACCGATTTGCGCCGCAACGCCTCCATCCCCACCTCCTCGAACAGCGCGAGGGAGGCCTTGACCGGCGCCATGGCAAGAATCGACGGATTGCTCACCTGCCACCCGTCCGCACCCTCGTGCGGCTCGAAGGACTCCCGCATCTCGAACCGGATGGCGGGATCGTTTCCCCACCAACCGGCGAGCCTGGGGAGATCATGATTCGAAGCGTGTCGTTCGTGGACGAAACACCCAGCCACAGAGCCCGGCCCGCTGTTCAGATATTTGTACGTACACCACACCGCAAAATCGACGTCCCAATCGTGCAGCGAATGCGGCACGTTGCCCACTGAGTGGGCGAGATCGAATCCTACGACGCATCCTTGGGCCCGAGCCGCGGCGGCGATTCGTTCCATGTCGAACAGTTGCCCCGAGAGGTAGTTGATCCCCCCGAGCATCACCAAGGCGATTTCTTCCCCTCGTTCTTCGAGAAGCGCCTCGATGTCTGCTGTCCTAATCATCGACTCCCCCTTGCGAGGTTGCGCGACAATCACCGTGCTCGACGGATCGAGCCCATGCATTCGCACTTGCGACGCCACCGCGTACCGGTCGGAGGGGAAGGCGTTCTCCTCCATGAGTATCTTGGTTCGTTTTCCCGCCGGCCGATAAAACGAGACCATCATGACGTGAAGGTTCATCGTCAGACTGTTCATCATGACGACCTCGTGCGGGCGAGCGCCCACCACCCGAGCCGCCGTCTCTCGGAACGAATCTTGATACGTGTACCAGGGCTGGGACCCCTGGAAGTATCCTTCGATGGCGAGTGCGCCCCATAGCCGCAACTCTTCCGCAACTGCTGCGCTGACCGATTCCGGCATGAGCCCTAGTGAATTACCTAACAGGTAGACGGCTGATGAGCCGTCGTCTTGCCGGGGAAACGCAAAGCCATCGCGGTACCGGGCCAGTGGGTCTGCGGCGTCGAGCGACCGGGCATATTCCCGCTCGGATGGGGGAGTCTCGGGCATCGGCCTTGCGACCCGTGAGGCTATCGGGCCACGTGGAACAACTGCGTGAATTTCACGATCAAGCCTCGGTTGACGGCTTCCCAACGGGATCCCGACTCGACCCGCTCGATGTCGTTGTACACGACAAACAAGCCGGTGCCTGCGGTGTTCAGCCATCCGAAGCGCACATTCACCGAGACGTTGTCGGTTTGATCGCTGTACTGGATCAACGACTGCAGATAGATCCGGGGCGTGAAAGAATACGCCGTACGCAGACCGATCAACACGGTCTCGAAACTCCCCTCGGCGAGGTCGACGTCGAAATAGCCGAGGCGCAACCCCATCACGAAAGCGTATCCGAAACGGCCGCTCAGCGTGATGTCCCCGCCCTTTCGGTGACCCGAGTAGAACCCGCCGCTGTTGGTGCTTCCGGCCAGCGAAAGCGTTGCACTCTCGTTCGTGTTGAAACGCCATCCTATATCGAGGTTGTTGTAGGTCCCTGGCTGTACCTCCACACCGTCGGCGATGCCGAACGGCTCTTTGATTCCCTCCCGGGTAAAATTCACCGAGGGAAACTGGAAGAACGCACCGTTCGCGAACTCCAAATGGTTGTCGATATGGATCAGCCGGGTTTCGCTGAACCCGTCTAGGTCGAGGAATTCCCGGTAGCTGATGTGGGGCCTGAGTTCCCGAAACCACGGGATCGACGGAAAACGAACATGACGCAAGAGCCTCGCGCTCCTGAACCGATACGCCGTGCGCCCGAGAAAACCCACCTCCGGGTTGAAGTCCGCGCCCAGCTCGCGGAAAGCCAGCCCTGCTTCCCAGTTACGGGTGGTGTAGCTACCGCTGATGTTGAACGCGTGCTCGCCATCAACCAGGCCAGGCGTTTGGGTAAGCGCCACGTAACCATCGATCGATACCGCATCGCCAATACCGAGCCGCCCGTCCACCGAGTAGGTGAGGTTGTAATCGTCGGTGTCGTCGGTGTTGAGTCGGCTGATGAACATGGCGCCGATGCGAGAGCGGTTGGGCAGCTCTCGCAACACCCGAGCGACCGAGAAGTTGTTGGGAGGGGCAATTTCGGTTGCGGAATCCAGTCGTTGTAACCGGCGCGTTTGAATGTTGAGTGCGCCCACTGTTACGCCCCCGACCTTTCCGGTTAGACGTCCGCCGCCCAGGATGGGAACAGCCAACCCGTCCGCGATCCCGATTCGTCGACTGAAGAACAGCTCTACCGACCGGGACGTGCCCACGGAGAAGGTTCCGGCGTTTTCCAAGAAGAACGGGCGCTTCTCGGGAAAAAACAGACTGAACCGTGTGAGGTTGATCTGCTCGTCGTCCACCTCGACTTGAGCGAAGTCCGTGTTGTACGTGGCATCGAACGTGAGGCTCGGTGTGACACCGATCTTGATGTCACCCCCGATGTCACCGACGCGATTCACCTCGGGACCGCCGGCACCGGTGGTGTAGTCCCATTCCGAGGATCCGAGAACGTACGGCGTGACATCGGCAGTCCGGCGGGCCGGCGCTTCGATTCCCTCCAACGTACCTGCCTGTGACAACCGGTAGAGGTCGAACTGCCTAGGGATGGGCGCCCAAAAGGCCTGCTCGTTTCGCCGGCGGATGTTGCGGGAGATGTTCAGCCCCCAAGTCTGGGCGCCCCCCCGCCCGTAGCGCAGTGTTGAGAAAGGAATACGGAACTCTGCGTACCAGCCGCTGCCGTCGCGGGAGGTCGCTACATCCCAACTCCCGTCCCAGTTGAGGTTGAAGCCACCACCCGAGCCGCGCTGCTGGCGAGGACCGCCGGAACCAAAGCCGCCGCCAAACCCTCCCTGCCCCTCCTTGATGACCTGGCCGTCGTACTCGATGCCTGCCGGTGTCGTGCCGAATACAAATCCGTTCTGACGATCGAGATAGGTATCCAGCACGATCAGCAACGCATCGGTATCCGAGAGGTCGGCGTCACGTCGCGTCTCGCCGAGCACAATCGCAGACGGATCGGCGTCGAACATCCACGCGGCCACGTACACGGCATCGTCGTCGTACAAAATCCGCACTTCCGTCCGCTCGGTCGCCGCACGACCCTCGAACGGTTCGTGCTGCACAAAACCCGCAATCACCGCTGCCGCTTGCCATACCTCCTCATCCGGGACGCCGTCGATCACCGGCGGATCCATCGTCCTGGCTGCCACGGCTTTCGGTGGTGTCGCTGCGTCGCGCGTCGGCGTTTGAGCCGACGTTCCGCCGGACCACATCATCACAGCGGCCAGCGTCACACCAACGGGCATCAGAGGAAGGCGTCCGAGCATCATTCCGAGGACACCAGCCAACGGTAGATCGCGCGCACGTTCAGCTCGAACCAGTCGCCATAGGCACCCCAATCACGATACATCGGCAACCGGACGCGAGCCGCCGCGTCATCCTCCGAGAGGCCTTGGCCCACGGCCTCTGTCACAGCCCGTCGAAGATCAGTGTAATAGCGTATCTGACGATCGATCGATGCACGATCTCCCGGTGGTCCGTGACCGAACACGACGGTGTCAAAGTCGAGTGACCGCAACCGGTCTAGCGTTTGGAAGAACTCGGGGAAGTGGTAGTCCGGAAGAGAGCGAAATCCAACGCGATCGTTCGATACGAAATCGACCGCGAACACGACCCGGGCGTCTGGGAGCAACGCCACCACCATGTTGTCGCTGTGGCTCTTGCCCAGGTAATGCAACTCCAGCCTCCGTCCACCAAAATGCAAGGTGAGCTGCTGCGAAAAAGTGACGTCCGGCGGTGGTAGCTCGGCGCTCTCGGCGGCCTCGATCTTCGGGCGCGCGTTCTCGTGAGCGAACACCGGTATGGACCCACCGAATTCCTCTCGCAGCACCCTGGCGCCGGTGGCGTGGTCGGCGTGGTCGTGGCTGTACACGATGGCCCGGAGCGTGGCACCCGGCGCCGTGCTGCGAATCTCAGACGCCAGCCGGCGAGCCGCATCGGTCGAGATAGGGTCGATCACCACAACCCCATCGGAAGTGACAACGAAGAGACTGTTGTGCGACTCCCAGCGAAATTGGTAGACGCCGTCCGCTATCTTGGTGGTTTCGAACTGCGCGTTCTGCGCGACGAGCCCCGGCGTGACCACCACCAGCGTCGCGACCACGAATCTGAGTGGGCACATGGCATTTTTCTCGAATGTGAAGGATGACATGAAGCCAAACTTACTCTACTCCCCCATCCCCTCGCTTTCTCTCCTCTCGGCCCTCTCACGCATCAACCGCTCTCGCTTGAGCCGCAGGGAGCTATGCCAAGCCCGTCGCAATCCCCACACCCAGGCGCCGGCGCCGACGAAGGCCCCCACGGTGGCGCCAATGATGAGCAAGGCCAAGGCCCATCGTGGAGACTCCACCACGCGCCCCAAGCGCGCGCCGGCCCAGGCCCCCAAAAAAGAAACTGCCCCCGCAGCGAACGGCGTGAGCAGCCAACCCAACGACCTGATGATTCGCAGGGTTACAAAGATCACCCCTTGTGCATCACTCCGGCGAGCGGAACATGCAACACCAACCCGACTGCGAACGCGAGCGCGAATCCGGCGCTATGGAAGGGCACTACACCGGTCGCCATCAAGATCCCACCCAGCACCACCCCAATCCCCATGCTCTGCCCCGCGATGGCCAGGATGCCGGGTTCCGTGTGGCGCGAACTCGCCGCTACCACCCACGCGCCGAGCCACGCCAAGAACACTGCTCCCATCCACCACACCGGGATGTACCAAAAACCACTGCCGCCGCCAATGGCGTCCCAAGTCCAATGGTACAGGTTCATGGGACGCAAGAGCACGGTGTCAATGACCGTGAACACCAACGCACCGACCAGCCCTATCATCGCAGCCCAAGCGATGCCGTCCGTATCCCGTGGACGAAGCAACATCGACGGGAAGTAGGCAAAGACGGCCCCGCCTACCAAGATCAACACCGATTGCACAATGATCTCTGTAGTGCCGACCATCCCGCGAGACAAGAGCGCAAAAACCGCGACGCCTACCCCGGTTACGACCCCAAGCTGCACCCCGGCGCGAACAATCGTACTCCAGTCCGAGTCTGCAACCGCCGTTGATTCTCCCATAGATGTCATCTCTGATGTCTCCAGTCGCTCCGAGCCGCCGCAAGTTAGCGCCGGCCGGCCTTCAATTCAACGGCCCGGCGTTACCACTTCAGTCCCAGGTAACCCGCCGCGATCCGCAACCCGATCAAGGTGAGGCCCGGCTCGATCTTGTCGATCTCCTCCGACAGCTCGGCCATGCGAGAGGCCAAACCCCCGGTCGCAACGACAAAGGGCACCGACTCGTTCGGCCACTCGGCCTTGATACGCCTCACCAGTCCGTCGGTGGCATCGGCGGCGCCGAACAGCACTCCCGCCCGAACGCAGTCTTCGGTCCGCCGTCCGATGACTCTGGGCGGAGGGGTGAGCTCGGTGGCAGGCAGCTTGGCGGTCCTGCGGGCAAGATCATCGGCGGCGGCTCGGATGCCCGGAGCGATGACCCCTCCGATGAACCGGCCGTCGGCGGTGATACAGTCGAATGTGGTCGCTGTCCCAAAATCCACAACGATCGTGTCCCGGTGATACAATTGAGAGGCCGCCAGCGTATTGACCACCCGATCCGCGCCCACCGTCATGGGCTCTTCCACGTCCAGCTCGATGGGGAGTTCGGATTCGGGGCCGACCAACACCGGTGCGATCCCCACCGCCTTCTCCACCCCTTCCATGAGCGCCTGTGTCACCGCCGGAGCCACCGAAGCACAGATAACAGCACGCACTTCGTTGGGAGAATGTCCGGCTTGCACCAAGTACGCCGTCAGCGTGCTCATCCATTCGTCGGGCGTGCGCAGCGTGACGGTTGTCATCCGCCACTGGGTCACAGCTTGGTCAGCGGAAAACAACCCTAGGGTGATCTCGGAGTTTCCGATGTCAATCGCCAGCAGCATCTGTCGCGTTTCGTCGTTTGAGTAGACCGATGAACCCCGACCGCCGGCTCACTCGATACGCTAACATGGCGGCCCCGATCCCAGTCGCCACCATCCCTGCCATCACGTGACCGTCGGCGGGCGTCGTCCCATCCACCGGCACGGATGCGAGATCGAACGCCCGCAACCCGGCGGTGGAGACTCCGTGATACAGGGCCGGAACCAGCAGCGAGCGGGACAACGTGTAGAGCGAGCCGAGCACCACTCCCTGCAGGGTGCCCCAGGTCGCGGCCTGAAGTGCACCACCCGGTGGATCAGGCGCCACCGCAAGCCATACGCCGAACGCCAATGCTGAGATCAGCACGAGGGCCAATCCTGCATCTCCCGCCTGCCCGATCATCACACGGCGAAAGGCAAGTTCCTGCGTCACGAGCGCTCCAGCGGCGCCGGCGACCAGTGAGAAAGCACCGACCTGGAAGAACGTTCCCAACTCCAGTGGTGGCAGGCCCTCTTGCTCCAGAGCCACCGTAATGATCTTCGCGATCAGGGGCACCAATCCAATGGCCGCAGCAACGCCGTACCATCCCAGAAAGGCTCGCTGCCGAATCTTACCCCATCCGAGGGCCCATGCGGTACCGCCAACTACGATCGCTACCAAGAGCCCACGATCGGACTCGGCGAGGTAACCCGGGATGCCGCTCGATCGTGACATCACGATCAGTCCACCCATCACAACTGTAAGCAACAAGGCGAACGGCAGGGAGAATCGCTCTCGCTCAGGTTGTTGCGGCCATAAATCGAGGGGCAGCCGCATGCCCAGCAACAGGGAAGTGGCCACCACGCCGGCGCCGAGTACCAGCGACGAAGGACCGGCGAGGGTGACCAGCGAATCCGAACGCTGGACATACCACGCGGCGATCAAGACGAGCAAAACGGCTACGCCGCGCGACCACACGGGAAGATCACGCGGTGACAATGGTTCCTCCCACCACACGTTCGGTGCCCTGCAACGTCTCGACCAAGAGCGCTCCGTCACGATCGATCCCCTGCGCGGTACCAGCAACCGGCTCGAGCACCAGCCGGCCAGCAAGCCAGTCACACCGCCCAAACTCGAAGCACTCGTGTTCACCCAGCGTCGGCCGATCGGCCAGGTCACGCAGCCATGGCATCAGCGCATCCAACACCTGGAGCCGGCCGATCCCGGGTAAGACCTCATCCAGCGCGATTGCTCGATCCGCAATCTCCCTGGGGAGAGGACCGTGCACGTTGATTCCAATACCCAACGCCACCCACAACACTTGCTGTCCGCTCCATCGGGCCTCGCACAGGATACCTGCCAGCTTGCGGTCGTGAACCATTATGTCATTGGGCCATTTGAGCTTCGCCACGACATCGAGATCCGCGAGCGCCCGCACCAGGCAAATCCCAGCGCGAATCGCCAACACTCCACCCTCTACCGGCGTGGCAGGACGCAGGAGACTGCCCAGCCAAACCCCGGATCCCCTGGGGCTGTGCCAATAACGACTCTGCCGTCCCCTACCCTTCACCTGCTCATCCGCCAGCACCAGCGTTCGATGTGGCGCCCCTTCCTCGGCAAGCTGGTGGATGATGTCGAGCGTGCTGCTCACTTGCTCCAGGGCGACACAGTTCGGGACTCCCAGGCGGGCCGACAACGCCGTAGCGTCGAGACCGTCGTACTTCACATTCCCAGCGACGCGAACAGGATGGTGATGGCGCCGATACCCCAGCAGTACGGCGCGAATCGATGGAAGACCTTGTTGCGCAAGATAAAGATCAGCAGGCGTATTGCCACGACGCCCGAAACCAGCGCTGCCAAGAAACCTACGGCAACCGGCAACGCTCCGGCGGACGCCAAGCCGCTGGAAAGGTTGGGAATCTGCAGCACCGCGGCCCCAGCGATGACTGGAACGGCGAGCAGAAACGAGAACTCGGCGGCGCGGACGGGATCCACCCCCAACCAAATAGCAGCCGCCACCGTTGTTCCCGACCGTGATATGCCCGGCAAAATGGCCAGTGCCTGAGCCACACCGATCCCGAACGCTCCTTTCGTACTGGGAGAAGGTTTTTCTGCGCGCCGGACTCTACCCCGCGTGCTCCACAATACGGTACCTGTGATGAGAAAATTCAAGCCAACGAGCAGCAGGGACTGGAATGTCTGCTCGAACCACTCCTCCAGGAACAGGCCGGCCAGGCCGGCCGGTACGGTGCCGATCGCCAGCAACCCGATGTACCGCCAAGCGGTGCGATCCCCCACGACTGCGCCACCGGCCAACCGCCAAAGCACCTTCCGGTAGACGATCACCACCGCGAGTAACGTCGCGACGTGCAGCACGACCTCGATCACAACACCGGGTGTCGTGATTCCCAGCGCCGCTTCGACGACCACAAGATGACCCGAACTCGATATGGGCAGGAACTCCGTTAACCCCTGGACCACACCCAACACCACCCCCTCCCACCAGCTCATCCCCGAACCACGTCTTCGTAGAGAGCTTCGTACTGGGGCACGATGCGATCTGCTGAGAAGTCGCGCGCCCGAGCCACGGCGGCTTCGCTCGCCACAGACCAGCGCTGCCGATCGCCCAGCAGCGCTATGGCACTGCGGGCCATCCCGTCGAGATCGTCGGGAGAGTGGAGCGCCCCCGTCGCGCCGTCGCGCACTACTTCCGGCAAGCCACCCACCTCGCTCGCCACCACCGGCAAACCGCAAGCCATCGCCTCCAGGGCTCCCAATCCGAACGACTCCGACGTGCTCGGCAGGAGAAACAGATCACAGGACTGCAACACGTCCACCACCATGCTCAGCTTGCCCAGAAAGAGGACGTGATCCTGCAACCCCAGTTGTTCGACCAGAGCCTCTGCTTCGGGCCGCTCGGGGCCGTCTCCCACAAGAACCAGCACAGCGGGAATTTCTTCCCGAACTCGCTGGAAGATCCGCACCACGTTCGGCACGCATTTCAAAGGCCGGAAGTTGGATGTGTGCACCAATATCTTGGCACCTGGCGGGCCAAAGTCGTGGGGTCGCTTCTCAACTGGTTGGTACGTGTTCAGGTCAACGAAATTGGGAATCATCTTGATGCGGCATTCTTCACATCCAAACGCATGATACGTTTCGCTACGCAAGTAATTCGACACCGCAGTTACCGCATCCGAGCGCTCAATAGCAAATTTCGTGACGGTGAAAAACGACTGCTCTTTTCCCACGAGCGTGATGTCAGTTCCATGCAGCGTGGTAATGATTTTCAGGGGATGTTCCTTACCCACCATCTCACGGGCCAGGAACGCCGCCGTTGCATGGGGTACGGCGTAGTGGACATGAAGCACGTCCAACCGCTCGCGCACCGCCACCTCATGCTGTTTCACTGCAAGCGCCAAAGAATACGGGAAGTACTCCAGGAGTGGGTAGGTCGCGCTGACGTCGACGGCGTGAAAATAGACGTTCTTCGCAAACCCCGGCAATCGAAAGGGAGAGGCATAGGCAATGACGTGTATTTCATGGCCCCGCTTGGCCAATTCGAGCCCCAACTCGGTGGCCACGGCACCGGATCCTCCGTACGTGGGATAACAAGTAATCCCAATGCGCATCAGTTTTCTCTGTCCTCCCATAATTCGACGATCCTTCGCGCCAATACGTTTGGAGGATCGGTAGCGTCCAACGTCACTACGGGATGTCCTATCAATTGGTGACGAAACCAAGTTTCCTGACGCTTGGCATACTGCCGGGTGCTCGTCGCAATGGCTTCCGCGAGTCGATCGGCGGGGATAGCGCCCTGAAGATGCGATATCACCTCTCGGTACCCAACCCCGTCCAGGCCAGCGGCGTCCGGAGCCACTCCCGAGGCTAGCAATTGTCGCACCTCATCTACCCATCCCGCTTCCAGCATTGCCCGGACCCGTGCAGCGATGCGCGCGTGCAAGAAACGCCGCGGAGCCGTGAGCCGGACGTACCAAGGGCGCATGGCACCTTGCGCCTTCGCTTCTCGTTGCCATACCGACAGCGGCCTACCTGTCAGCAGGGCGACCTCTACCGTTCGGGCGGCTCGTTGCCTGCCCCCTCCACGATATTCTGGGTCGAGGCGTGCTGCCCAAGCACCAAGCGCCGTCGCATTGGCCGCCCAAGCACGGAACTTCTGCCGCACCTTCGCGTCAATGGGCGGCTCTCGAAACAACCCGTCAACGAGCGCCTTAACATAGAACCCGGTTCCGCCGATCACGATCGGTCGTCGTGAAGGAGCGATCTCCGTCAACCATCGCGTCGCGTCGCGCGCGTACCGCCCCGCGCTGTAGCGTTCGCCGGGGTCGACGATGTCCAACCCGATGTGCGGGACACGTCGTAACACGTCCGCTGTAGGTTTGCCCGTCCCTATGTCCAGACGACGATATACTTGCCGCGAATCGGCCGAGATGACGGTAACGGGCCAGTGATCGGCAAGCGCGGCAGCGAGCGCGGTCTTGCCGATGGCGGTTGGTCCAACCAGAACGAGGACGGTCGGCTTAGCTCCGCCCAAAGCGGCGCTCCAGTTCCTCCCGCGGAAGCTGTACGATCGTGGGACGTCCGTGCACATCATGCGGTGGCAACTCACACCCAAAGAGTCGCCGCAGAAGCGTACCGATCTCTCGCTGCTCTAGCACCTGACCGGCCTTAATCGCAGCGCGACAAGCATACGTTGCCGCGAACCGTTCGAGTTGGTTATTCCAGCCTCCAAAGCGGCCCCGGGCGAAGTCGGCTACCACTTCCTCGAAACACCGCCGGGCGTCGAATCGTGGGTGCGGGTTCGGGACGGCATGGATAACGACCGACCGACCTCCGAAATCCTCCACCTCAAATCCAATGGCGTCCAGCTGGGCGCGATTTTGTTCGACGGCTTCGAGCTCGCCCGGCTCCAAATCCACCGTGAGAGGGAGAAGCAGGCGCTGAGACGGTGCACCTTCTCCGTTCAAATGCTTCATGGTGGCCTCGTACAGTACCCGCTCGTGAGCGGAGTGCTGGTCCACGATGGCCAGGCCGTCGGGTGTCTGCATCACGATATATGTGTCAAAGATTTGGAGAAACCCTCCGTCGGCTGAAAAGAACTCCGCGTGTGCGGAAGCATACCGTTCAACCCCGAACAACGAGGGAGCACCGCCTCGTGACCCTTGGGAAGAGCGGGGCGGATACCCCGCCACCGCCCCTGCCCACGCGCCGGCAGCTTCCGGAAGCCAATCCGCGCCCTGGCCCACGACGGCGGCGGCACCAATCTCACCCAGTGCACACCGCACGGCTTCTTCGACAGTCGCTTCTACGAAGCGGCGGTCGCGGAACCGCACCTCCAGCTTGCTCGGATGGACGTTCACGTCAACGGCATCACCTGGAACGCCGAGTGAGAGGAACATCGTAGGTCGGGACCCAGGGTGAATCGTTGCTCGATAGCCGGCTTCCGCCGCCCTTACCAGAAACGGATCGCGGAACGGGCGCCCGTTGACGAAGAGAAGCGCTTTGCGTCCTGTGGGTTTGGCATCGGCCGGACGTTGGATGAATCCGCGCACGGAGACGGCGCCGGCATGATGCTCCACGGGGATGAGCCCTTCGGCAAGGGATCGACCGAACAGCGATTCGATGCGATCCCCCAAGGCAGAGACTCGCGGAGCGTCGGTCAACGAGCGCCCGTCGTTGGTAAGCTTGAAGGACACGTCTAGGCGCATGAAGGCGAGCACAGAAACTGCCGCAACTGTTGCACGCGTCTCGGTGGCCGGCGTGCGGAGGAACTTCCGCCTCGCTGGTGCGTTGAAGAACAGCCGCTTCACCCGCACCGTCGTTCCGCGCCGCCGCGCCGTGGGCTGCACATCTTTGAGACGACCTCCCTCCACTATGAGACGCGTGGCTTCCGATGAAGCGTCGTTTTCGTCAGGGGCTGTTTCCAGCTCGAACTTCGAAACCGACGCAATGGCGGCGAGGGCCTCGCCGCGGAAGCCGAGTGTGGCAACGCCGATGAGGTCCGAAGCCGACTTAATTTTGCTAGTGGCGTGTCGATCGATCGCGAGCACCGCGTCATCTCGGTCCATCCCCGTTCCGTCGTCGCTCACGGTGATGGATGTCTTTCCGCCGGCCTCCAATGCGATCTCTATCGCCGTTGCGCCGGCGTCCAACGCATTCTCGATGAGTTCTTTAACGACAGATGCGGGACGCTCCACCACTTCACCGGCCGAAATCTGATCGATCACCGCATCTGACAGAATGACGATACTACCCATCTACAGCCTACCAACCTCGGCCGATAGCACCCAACCCTGGGACCCTCCCCTCCTGACCAGCAGCCACGCGCCTTCACTGCGTTCGATGCGCACGGCGGCCCCCTGGGAAAATCGAGTGGTTGCCAGGGCCGTACCGTACGGCGCCTCGCGCACTGCAACGTTTGGGACCATAACCAGCCCAACGGGTTCGGTGTAGCGGCCATGCAGATACGCGGCTAAGCCGGCAACCACCAACCCGAGGGCGGCAAGGGGCAGCGCCCTCCTCGCTCGCGCGGAAAAAGTGTAGGCCAACCAACCCACAACCCATAGGATCGTCCCTACCAGCGCCAATTCCATCACCGTAACCGGTGCAATCCATGTATTGGTCCGCGCGTGAGAGTCGACCGGAGGAACCAACTGCAAGGCTGCTCGCACCCTGCCGTTCCGGGGAGCGACCCGCGCAGCCTTGACCCACGCAACGCGGGCGGCGGTTTCCTCGCCGGCGCCGAAGAGGGCAGCACCTGCGTTGAACCATTGCGACGGGTCGGCGGGCTGTTGCGACGCGCGGATGAGGAAACTATCTGCTGCGGCTCGAAAGGCGCCAGCCTCGTAGAGCTGTTCCGCCGTCGTGGACTGGGCCGAGGCGGCGCCCGCCCAGATCATCCCCAGGGCCCCCACCAATCCGGCTGCGCCGACCATCCGTCGGCTTCGGTGCTGTCCCCCGGGCAACGCCCGCAGCACCTCGTGCACTTCGGCGCGTAGCTCGAGGGGATCTGCTGTGCCTTCCGGACCGTACAACGCTTGCCACAGCCGGTCGCGCACCCTGGCTGCGTGCGTGGCCACCGGCGCTTCGACACCGGCAGCCCGCAATGCCGCCGGCAAGCCGTTCCCTTCCCGGGCGTCCATGTCGGGCACCAGTCGCTCCAGATTCGCACGGAATTCCTGCTCGAGCGCCTCCAGAGCGGGACCCTCGCCGCGCGTACGCTCTACCGGTTTGCGGCGGCGGCGGATTGCAGCGCCGCCACGCGCGAGACAGGCAAGGAGTGGAGGCAGACCGGCGATCAAGCCCAGCATCCACAAGCGAATCCGGCTCCTCAGGTCTTCGAGAGCCGTGGCGCCTCGACGTGGCATGATCGGAGGCGGCCGGACGTCACGCCTGGCACTCGGGCGTACGGCCCGAGCTACGAGCCGCACTTGCGGCGCGGTCGCCTGCACATACCGTCCGGAATCCAGTGCGAAATAACTGTAGGTCGCCGGAGGAATGACGTAGGTCCCCGTTGACTCGGGTGCCACGAGATAGGTGAAGGTCTTGGTGCCGCCAATCATGCCGTTCTCGATGACGATGTCTACAGCGGTTCGACCCTCGTACACCCTCACGCCTTCGGGCCACCGGAACTCGGGTTTCGGCCACAGCGAAACGTTGCCCTCTCCGGTGACCGTTGCAGTGATGGTGCTGGCATTTCCCATCCCAAAATCACCGGTATCGACGGTTACGGTGAACTCCAGGTTGCGGGCCGCCGCCCCGGTGAACGGCTGAGGCATACCGTCGAGCGGTTGGGGAAGCACGACGACGACAGTGTCTTTGCTTTGAACCTCCTGGGGCATTTCGCGGCTGAGGATAGAGGTCCGTAGCGGGAGACTGTACGACACCGTTGCGTGTCCCACTCGCAACTCTCCGGCGGTGAGGGGAAACACAACTTGGTGATGTACGAACAGGTCGTACCGGCGTCCGTTCACGACGCGCGTGTCTGCCACGTCGAGGGCAACGGTGCTGGGATACGTCCAGGCACCCTGCAGTTCCGGCGGCGTCAGCGTCGGGCGGGTTCGCAGCCGGGAGCGTACGTCTCGGGGAAACCACGCCACGACCACCAGGTCCAGCTGCTCGCCCAGAATAATCGTGTCGCTCGACGGGATCACCTGTACGGTCACCTCGTCTGCGGCTCCCGGACCCGGAGCGGCAGCGACAATTTGGGCAAGCCGTTCATCAAACTCCGCACCGCCCTCACCACCCACAGCAGTCACCGTTACCGACAGCTCTCCGGCATCGATGACGTCGCTTCCAACGCGAACGCGAATAGGACCTATTATCGCACGGCCAGGCGCTGCAGCCCGGAAGCTGTATCGCCATGTCGTCTCCCGCGTCCCGCGCCCCCCCATCGACGTGAACACCGACGACTGGCTTGTTCCGATCAGGTCAAGACCGGAAAACGGTGGAACCGAAACTTCGGTGGGCACGCCGCCATCCGCGGTGACGCTGATGGTGACAACGATCTCGTCACCGACCTCGGCTTCCGTCCGGTTCACTGTAGCATTCACCTGCGGCTGCTGGATCGCCACCGCTAGAGCCAGGAGGAGGTTCACCAATTCTTCCTCCGCACTGCTTGGCGCGATTGGGCGCGCCGTCTATTGACCTTATCCAGCGTCTCGCGCTCCTCTGCCAACATGGAGTTGAGAATCTGCTCCGCCTGCTCGCGGCTCAGGCCGCTCTGGGGATCTCCCCGGGGATCATTTTGCTCTCTACCCGTCGGCGGCGGTTGTTGGCCACCACCGCTCTGTGGTGGTGTGGACCGCACAGCCAACTCGTGGTTCCACTTGGCGTCCTCGTCCCCGGGCCGCAGCAGCAACGCCTCGCGGTAGCGGCGTCGCGCTTCGTCGAGGTACACTTGGCTATTCGACTCGTCGACCTCCGCGAGTCGCAGCATGAGCAGACCGAGGTTGAACAAGGCCCGAAACCGCAATTCCGGATCTAGTGACTCCGCGGCGACAGACAGCGCCGGACCCGCGCGAGCGGTGTCCCCAATGGCAAGCGCCGCCGTGCCGAGGTTCAACCAAGCCGTGTCACCTCCCCGTCGTGACATGGTCTGCGCCTCATACAGGTCGGCGGCCTCGGCAAAGAGGCTGTCACGCCAGGCTTGATCGGCGTCGCTCAACGTAGATTGACCGACCGCCGTGCGTGGCGCCACCAGCAAGAACGTGAGCCCGGCAAGCGCCGCAGTACGGCGCGTGTAGGTTTGCAACAGCAAAATCACCACCGCAATCAACAGCGGAATCCATGCCCTGGAGATGTCTTGCGCCGCAGTCGTTGTGGCTTGCGGTACTCGCTTGAAGGAATCAACCAGGTCGCGCACCGCACCCGCTTGGTCGCCCAGTCCCGCAGGAACCAGCGCGCCTCGCGCCGCGGCCACGACGGCCGAGAGGACGTCATTACGGCGCCACGTCTGAACCAAATTTCCGTCCAGGTCTTCTTGGTAACCGGTCAACACACCGTCGGGGTCGCGCAGTGGTATTCCAACGGGCACCACACCCCCTTCGGCGACCACGACCAGGTGGATCCCATCACGCCGCAGCCGTTCCGCAGCCAACAGAATCTGCGACAGCGAGTCGTGCGCTTCACCGTCGGTAAACAGCACCAGGACGCGATCGGCGACACCCGGGCCGGCCAGCAACAGTTGTCGAGCCTGGTCGAGTGCGACGGCCAATTCCGTCCCACCCGCGCTCACCATATCAGGAGCCAGCCCATCGATCAGGAGTTGCAGCGCACCGTCGTCTACTGTGAGGGGAGACAGGATGAAGCTGCGACCGGCATACGCAATCAGCCCGATACGGTCTCCCCTGAGATCCTGAACCAACCGCCGTGCTTCGCTTTGCACCCGTCCGAGGCGCGATGGCCGAACGTCTTCGGCCAGCATGGAGCGCGATATGTCGACCGCCAGCACCATCGTGAGGGCCTTGGTTTCGGTCGTGACGACGCGGCGTCCGAACCGCGGACCTGCGAGCGCCGTGCTCACCAACAGCGCTGTAACGCCCAATGCCACCGCACCCCAACGTCCCGTCTGTCGCGCGACGGCTCCTATATCGTCCGACCACGCCAGGGCGTGCCGCACTCGTGAAGAGCGCGCCCATAGTGCAAGACCGGCAATGAACAAGGCCACCACCGGCGCGGCATACAAGACGAAGGGCGCATCGAACGAGATCACGGAACCCGCACCACGACGGTGGCACCAATCATGAGTTCCAGCGCCAGCGCAGCCAGCCCGATCAACAGGGGAATACGGTAGGCCTCGTTGTGCTGCGTAAACCGGGTGATCTCCACCGGCGTTTTCTCCAGCTGGTCGATTTGCTGAAAGATGCGGTTCAGGCCCTCGGCGTCAGTCGCACGGAAATATCGACCGCCTGTGCTCTCCGCGACGTCTTGGAGCAGCTCCTCATCGATTCGCACGGGCAGGGTCTGATACCGCAGCCGGCCGCCAATTCCCCTACCGATGGGTGTGCGGGCCTCGCCCACCGTACCGATGCCGATAGTATAGATGCGAATCCCCATGCGTTCCGCCGCTTCGGCCGCGGTGCGTGGATCGATTCGACCCCGATTGTTCTCACCGTCGGTCATCAGTACCATCACCTTGCTCTTCCCCTCGACCCGACGCAGCCTGTTGGCCCCGGTGGCAATAGCCGTGCCGATAGCCGTTCCGTCGTCGAGGTCACCTATCCGCAGATCGAGCACCGCCTGCTCCAGCACGGCGTAATCCACGGTCACCGGAATCCGGGTGAGCGCTTCACCGGCAAACGCCACCAACCCTATCCGATCGAAACGGCGTGCACGAATGAAGGCGATGGACTGTTCTTTGGCGACATCGAGACGATTGGAGGGAGCGAAGTCTTCCGCCAGCATGCTACTGGAAACGTCGACCACCAATACGATGGCGATACCTTCTCGCGTGATATCGGCAGGCTCGATCGCGCTTTGCGGGCCGGCTGCCGCAATGATCCACGCTCCCAGAGTAACACTGCGGAGGCTGGCAGGTACCTCGCCGACCCACCGACGCACCGTTGCCACGGTAGCCAGTTGGCGGAGGTCGCTGTACTCGGCGGCCGGTT
>Ga0114950_10000454_pt1 | contig 27916 bp, 23 predicted proteins | sample N075metaG_FD_83503 | JGI IMG/M metagenome (GOLD analysis project Ga0114950, IMG submission 83503) | Deep subsurface microbial communities from Kermadec Trench to uncover new lineages of life (NeLLi) - N075 metaG | ecosystem: Environmental > Aquatic > Marine > Ocean trench > Sediment | place... | reverse complement strand
GGTGGCGGCGCATTTCAATATCAGGATCACCGACATGCATTCGCCGCGCCGGGCCCGGGCCGTCGCCCGTCCGCGCCAGGTGGCGATGTATCTCGCCAAGCAGCTGACCACCCGGTCCCTGCCGGAGATCGGCCGCAAATTCGGCGGCCGGGACCACACCACGGTGATGCACGCGGTCCGTAGGATTGAAGAACTGCGGGCCACGGATTCGGGATTTTCCGAGGACGTGGACCTCCTGAGGCGAATGCTCGAAAGCTGAATCCGGGAGCCGCGCCGGGCCCCCGGCGGGGATCTCTCCGGCGCCGGAAACGGCGCCGGGGGCGGCCCCTTTTTCTGCAATATTCCAAGGGCTTCTGTTATACTCATTCCCCGGTTGGTCGCCGCTCCGAGACATCTTGGAACCGGTCCTTGCCGGATCGTATGGCGGTTCTTCGTCCCAGGCCGGGGTGATGCGCCGGCCAGTGGAGCGGGTCCGTGCCGTGAGAGTGCGCCCGCCCCGTCCCGGTCAACCGATCCCCGTCTTCCCGACGGGCCAAACAGGCAACGATTTTCGCGATGCAACTCACCATCGAACGCGCGTCCCTCCTTCGTTCCCTCGGACATGTCCAGAGCGTCGTCGAGCGCCGCAATACCATCCCCATTCTGAACAATGTCTTGATGGAAGCCGGAGACGGCATCATCAAGCTCACCGCCACGGACATGGAACTGGCGATATCCGAAACCGTGGCGGCGGAGGTGGGCGGACAGGGCGCGATCACGGCGCCGGCCCACACCCTTTACGATATCGTGCGCAAGCTGCCCGACGGCGCCCAGGTGGCCGTGGAATCCGTTGACGGCGACGGGCAACTGGCGCTGCATTCGGGGCGTTCCAATTTCCAGCTCGCCGCCCTGCCGCCGGCGGATTTCCCGGCTTTGGGCGAAGAGGAGCTGCCCCATCATTTCGTGTTGCCGGCTGCGGACGCCCGCGCGCTGATCGATCAAACCCGGTTTGCCATTTCCACCGAGGAAACGCGCTATTACCTGAACGGCATCTATCTTCACGCCACCGCCCGGGACGGCATCCCGGTCCTGCGCGCGGTCGCCACCGACGGCCACAGGCTTGCCCGATTCGACGTGCCGCTGCCCGACGGCGCCGCCGATATTCCCGGCGTCATCGTGCCCCGCAAGATGGTCAATGAATGGCGCAAACTGATCGACGAGACCGATTCCGACATCGAGATCGGGCTGTCGGACGCCAAGATCGCCCTCGCTTTCGACGACACCATGCTGACATCCAAGCTCATCGACGGCACCTTCCCCGACTACCAAAGGGTCGTGCCCGAGGGCAACGAAAAAATCCTGGAAGTGGATTGCCGCATGTTTGCCGACGCGGTGGACCGGGTGTCGACCATCTCGACAGAGAAATCCCGCGCCGTCAAACTGGTGCTGGCGGCCGGCTCCATGACCCTGTCGGCGACCTCCATCGATCACGGGCATGCCGACGAGGAGATCGAGGTGGGCTATGATTCCGAAGCCATGGAAATCGGCTTCAATTCCCGCTACCTGCTCGATATCGCCGAACGCATCAAGGGCGAAAAGGCGAGCTTCCGGCTGGGGGACGGCTCTTCGGCCGCCATCGTCAGCGACGTCGATGACGCCAATGCGCTTTATGTGATCATGCCCATGCGGGTTTAGGACGGCGCCGCCGATTTGGCCGCGGCCGATAGGATTATTCTGTTGAAGCATTAAGGACGCCTTCGCGCTGAACGCCTCTTCCCTGCAAAATGTGATGCCGCACCGGCCGCCCGACCCCGCGCCGGCGCGGTTGGCGGTGGTGACGCTGAGGTTGACGGACTTTCGCAACTATGCGCGGCTGCGCCTTCGGCTGGACGGCAGGCCGGTGGTGCTGGCCGGACCCAACGGCGCCGGCAAGACCAACCTTCTCGAGGCCATATCCTATCTCGGTGCCGGACGCGGCCTGCGCGGCGCCCGGCTCGGCGATGCCGACCGCCGGGCAGGGGGCGAAACCCATCCCTGGGCGGTGGCGGCGGTGTTGGACGGGCCCCATGGCCGTTTCGAGGTGGGCACCGGCCGGGACGGCGCGGCGGCGGCGCATCGGCGCTTGGTCCGCATCGATGGCAAGCCCCGATCGGGCCCCGCGGCCCTGGCCGACCGGGTGCCCGTCCTGTGGTTGACGCCGGCCCAGGACCGGCTGTTTCTGGACCCGCCCGCCGCCCGGCGGCGCTTCCTGGACAAACTGGTGGCGGTACTGGATCCAGCCCACTCGACGCGCATCAACGAATACGAACGCGCCTTGCGCGAACGCGCCCGGTTGCTCAGGAAACCCGGCGCCGATCCGCATTGGCTCTCGGCCCTGGAGAGGACCATGGCGGAAACCGGCATCGCCATCGCCGCCGCCCGTCTCCTGGCGGTGGCCGACCTGACCCGGGCGGCGGCCCGCGGCATCGGGCCCTTCCCCGCCGCCGCGCTGGTCGCCGCCGGCGAGGCCGAGGACTGGCTCGACCGATGCCCGGCCCTGGAGGCCGAAGACCGACTCGCCGGGGCGCTGGCGGGCTCGCGCGCCCGGGATGCCGAGACCGGCGGCGCCGCCCATGGGCCGCACCGCACCGACATGGCCGTGAGCCATGGCGAATCGGGCCTTCCCGCCGCCGCGTTGTCGACCGGCGAACAAAAATGCCTGCTTCTCTCCATCGTCCTGGGCGCGGCCCGGATTCAGGCGGAAAAGCGCGGATTTGCACCGCTCCTGCTGCTCGACGAGGTGTCCGCCCATCTCGACCAAGACCACCGCCGGGCGCTTTACGCGGAGGTCGCGGCCCTTGGCGCCCAGGCCTGGATGACCGGCACCGACGCGACGCTGTTCTCGTCTCTGGGCGATGGCGCCCGTTTCCTCCGGATCGACGATGGATGCGTGCAAGATTTGGCGTGACGGGCGGCGCCAACCCCGCGCCGCGATCACTCAGTGAAGGCAAGACCATGACCGAAAAGCCGACCACACCCGAAGACCAGCCCGAAGGCGAGCCCATCTCCCCGGCCGAGGAATACGGCGCCGGCGCCATCAAGGTGCTGCGCGGGCTTGAGGCGGTGCGCAAGCGCCCCGGCATGTATATCGGCGACACCGATGACGGCACCGGGCTCCACCATATGATCTACGAGGTGGTCGACAATTCCATCGACGAGGCCATGGCCGGGTTCTGCGACCATATCGACGTGACCCTCAACGTCAACGGTTCGGTGACCGTCACCGACAACGGACGCGGCATCCCGGTGGAGATTCACGAAGAGGAAGGGGTGTCCGCCGCCGAGGTCATCATGACCCAGCTCCATGCCGGGGGGAAATTCGACCAGAATTCCTACAAGGTCTCCGGCGGGCTGCATGGGGTCGGGGTTTCCGTGGTCAACGCGTTGTCATCCACCTTGGAACTCCGCATTTGGCGCGAGGGGCGCGAATACGCCATGCAGTTCCATGACGGCGATCCCAAGACGCCGCTGGCGGAACAGGGCGGGGAGACGGCGCTGGCCAATGGGTCGCCGCGCACCGGCACCGAGGTGACCTTCTATCCGTCGACCGATGTGTTCACCAACATCGCCTTCGATTACGACCTGCTGAGAAGCCGCCTGCGCGAGATCGCCTTCCTCAATTCCGGCATCACCATCGTCCTGACCGACAACCGGGAAGTGGAGCCGGTTAGCCATGAAATGTACTATGACGGCGGGTTGACGGCCTATGTGGAATATCTCGACCGGTCGAAGACCGCGCTCCATGCGCCTCCCATATCGCTGAAGGACCAACGCGGCGACATCCAGGTCGAGGTCGCCATGGAATGGACCGACTCCTATCACGAAAACATACGGTGCTTCACCAACAACATCCCCCAGCACGACGGCGGCACCCATCTCGCGGGACTCCGGGCGGCGCTCACGCGCACGGTCAACGGCTTCGCCGCTTCATCCGGGCTCGCCAAGCGGGAAAAGATCCAGCTCACCGGCGAGGATGCGCGCGAGGGGTTGACCTGCGTGCTGTCCATCAAGGTGCCGGACCCCAAGTTTTCTTCCCAAATCAAGGACAAGCTGGTCTCCTCCGAGGTGCGCCCGGTGGTGGAAAGCATCCTCGGCGACAAGCTCGGCCAGTGGTTCGAGGAGCATCCCAACGAGGGCAAGCGCGTCATCGCCAAGGCGGCGGAGGCCGCCGCCGCGCGGGAAGCCGCCCGCAAGGCCCGGGAACTGACCCGCCGCAAGGGCGCGCTGGACATTTCTTCGCTGCCCGGAAAGCTCGCCGATTGCCAGGAACGCGACCCGGCGCTGTCGGAACTCTTCATCGTCGAGGGCGATTCCGCCGGCGGCTCCGCCAAGCAGGGCCGGAGCCGCGCCAACCAGGCGATCCTGCCCCTGCGCGGCAAGATCCTCAACGTCGAGAGGGCGCGCTTCGACAAGATGCTGTCGTCGGTCGAGATCGGCACCTTGATCACGGCGCTCGGGACCGGCATCGGCGCCGATGATTTCAACATCGACAAGCTGCGCTACCACAAGGTCATCATCATGACCGACGCCGACGTCGACGGCGCTCATATCCGCACCTTGTTGCTCACCTTCTTCTACCGCCAGATGCCGGAACTTCTGGAACGCGGCTATCTCTATATCGCCCAGCCGCCGCTCTATCGGGCCAAGCGCGGCGCATCGGAGGTCTATCTCAAGGACGACCGGGAGCTGGAGGATTACCTCATCAAAGCCGGCAGCGACGATGCCGTGCTGACCCTGGAGGACGGCCAGCAACTGGCGGGCGAGGATCTGCGCGAAGTGCTCGATGAGGCGCGCGTGGCGCGCAACCTTCTGGCGCCCCTGACCCGGCGCGTGGGATCGCTTGCCCTGGTGGAACAGGCGGCGATCCTGGGCGTCCTCAACCAAGACCTGTTCAGCGATAAGCAACAAGTCGCGGAGGTGGCCGCGTACATCGCCCGCCGCCTGGACGCCATCGTGCCGGAAATCGACCGCGGCTGGACCGGCAAGGTCGACGAGTCAGGGATTATGGTGTTCGAGCGCGTGCTCCGGGGCGTGCCCGAGCGCTTCACCATCGACGAAAAGCTGGCCTCCATGGTCGAGGCGGGCAAGCTCGACGAGATGGCGGTCAGCCTTCAGAAGCTTTACGAACGCCACTCGGTGCTCACCCGCAAGGATTTAGAAGTCGACATCACCGGCCCCACCGGGCTGGTGGAAACGGTGATGGACATGGGACGCAAGGGGGTGGCCATCCAGCGCTACAAGGGGCTCGGCGAGATGAACCCGGAACAGCTCTGGGAAACCACCCTGGATCCCGACGCGCGCATGCTCCTGCAGGTCAAGGTCGGCCACGCCGAGGCCCAGGAGGACATCTTCTCGATCCTCATGGGCGACGTGGTCGAACCCCGGCGCGAATTCATCCAGACCCACGCGCTCGAGGTCGCCAACCTCGACGTTTGAGGGCGCTGCTCTCCCCATGGCCGCCCCGATCCGGCCTTATTTGCCGTATAGGGGGCGTGGTTGATGGCAAAACTAGCGAAATCCAAGGCGCGGCCCCGGGGCAAAGCTGGTGGCAAGGGACGGGAATCCGGCCCCGCGGCCCAACCCCGGCGGCGGGGATTCAGGCTGGCCCGGAGGCTCCTCAAATGGGGGCTGATCATCGGCATCTGGGGGGCGCTCGGGCTCGGTGCGCTGGTCGCCTGGTATGCCTACGATCTGCCGCCCCTGGGCGATGTCCCCGCCTTGAAACGGCGGCCCGCGGTCACCCTTCTGGCCGGCGACGGCACCGCCTTCGCGCGTTTCGGCGAGGCGACCGCCGAGCCGGTCACGGTCAAGGGCCTGCCGCCCTACCTGCCGGCCGCGGTGCTGGCGGTGGAGGACGCACGCTTTTACCGCCATTTCGGCATTGATCTGCTCGGCCTGGCCCGCGCCATGGTGGCCAATATCATGGCCGGGCGTATCGTCCAGGGGGGATCGACCATCACCCAGCAGCTCGCCAAGAACCTGTTCCTCGGGCCCGAACGCACCCTCAAGCGCAAGGTCCAGGAGGTGATCCTGGCGCTGTGGCTGGAAAACCGCTTCACCAAGGATGAGATCCTCGCGCTTTATCTCAACCGGGTCTATCTCGGCGCCGGCAATTTCGGCATGGAGGCGGCGGCGCGGAGCTATTTCTCCAAGCCCGCCCGGCGCCTTCAACTAAATGAGGCGGCGATGCTGGCGGGGCTCTTGAAGGCGCCCTCGCGCTATGCGCCGACCCGCAATCGCGGCCGCGCGGCGCGCCGTGCGGCGATCGTGCTCGACCGCATGGTGGCCACCGGCGCCATCACCAGGGCCCAGGCGAGGATCGTCAAGCGCAACCCGGCGCGGCTCGGCCGCCAGCGGGTTCGCCTGGCGCGTTATTTCGCCGATTGGGCGCTGGACCAGGCGCGCGGCTACGTGGGGGCGGGACGGGGCGACCTAATCGTGCACACGACCCTCGACATCCGTCTCCAGCGCAAGGTCGAGCGGGCCGCGGCAAGGCTCTTGGCGGGTCCCGGGCGGAAACGCGGCGTCGGCCAGGTGGCGGTGGTGGTGCTCGGCACCGACGGCGCCATCCGCGCCATGGTCGGCGGCGCCGATTACGGCAAGAGCCAGTTCAACCGGGCGGCCCAGGCCCTGCGCCAGCCGGGCTCGGCCTTCAAGCCCTTCGTCTACCTGGCCGGACTCGAATCGGGGTTGACGCCCGACAGCGTGATCGACGACGCCCCGGTGCGGATCGGCGGTTTCCGGCCCCGGAACTACGCCAACCGCTATCACGGGCCGGTGACCCTGACCGAGGCCCTGGCCGGGTCGTATAACAGCGTCGCCGTCAGGCTCATCCAGCGTGCCGGGATCGACCGCACCATCGGCTGGGCGCGGCGCCTCGGCATCACCACTGCACTCCGGCGCGAGGCCGGCCTGGCGCTCGGCGCCTCGGAGGTGACGGTGCTGGAAATGGCCCAGGCCTACGCCGCCTTCGCCAATGGCGGCGCAGCCGTGTTCGCCCATGGGCTCACCCTCATCCGCGACTCCCGCGGGCGCGCGGTCTATCGGCGCCGGGGCTCGGGGCCGGGCGGCCGCATCTCCCCCGCCATCCTCGCGCAACTCAACCGCATGATGGCGGCGGTGCTCAGCCGCGGCACCGGCCGCAAGGCCCGCCTCGGCCGCCCCGCCGGGGCCAAGACGGGCACCACCCAGGGCTACCGGGACGCTTGGTTTATCGGCTATTCCGCCGACTTCGTGACCGCCGTCTGGATGGGCAACGACGACGGGCGGCCCATGAAAAAGGTCACCGGCGGCGGGTTGCCCGCGCGGCTGTGGAAAGAGGTCATGATCGCCGCCCATGAGGGCCGGCCGGCCAAGCGCCTTCCCGGCCCGACGGCGCCCGAGGGCTTCTGGAGCCGGCTGTTCGGCGGCGGCGGGGCCGTCGATGGGCGCGGCACGGGGTCCGATTATCCGCAATAGGGGCCGGAAAGCGGCCCTCAGCGAGCGGCGTCCGGCGACCCGCCCGGGCGCGGCACGATCAAGGCGAAGCAGGCCAGGGACAACAGCGCGCCGGCGAAGATGCATCCCACCATGGGCGCCGCGGTGCCATCCACCAGGCCGCCCAACAGCGCCACCATGGCCCCGCCGGCGGTCTGCTGGGTGAAGCCCAGCAGCGCCGAGGCCGCCCCCGCCTTGTCGGCGAAGGGGCCCAACGCGCCGGCGATGGCGTTGGGCAGGATCAGGCCGATGCCGAACATGAAGCCGAATTGGGGAACCAGGATTGGCGCCGCGCCGGTCGGCCCCGCCAGCACCAGGGCGGCCATGAGGCCCGCCGATGCCACGCAGACGAGAATGCCGAGGCCCACCATTCGGTAGACGCCCCATCGCATGGTCGCCCGCGCCGAAACTAGGGTGCCGACGAAATATCCGCCGATCACGAAGGCGAAGAACAGGCCGAAAATTTCCGGTGAGAAGCCGAGAAGGGTGATGAGGACGAAGGAGGATCCCGAATGGAAGGCGAACATGCCGGCGAAGGCGGTGGCGAAGGTGAGGGTGTAGCCGGCAAACACGCGGCTGGCGCAGAGGCTCCGGTAATTGGCGAGAAGCCGCGCCGGGTTCATGGCCGCGGCGTCGCGCGCGGCGAGGCTTTCGCCGAACCGACCCAAGACCACCAGAAACGTCCCCGCGCCGATCAGGGTGAGGACCATGAACACCCCTTGCCATCCCAACCAGGATTGGGCGAGGCCGCCGGCCAGCGGGGCAAGGGCCGAGGCGAAGGCGAAGGCGGCCGACATCAACGACAGCACCCTGACGGCGCGCAGCGGCGTGAAATGGTCGCGCACGATGGCCCGGGCCAGGACCTGGGTCGAAGCCGCCGCAAACCCCTACGCCAAGCGGGCGGCCACCAGGGATTCCATGTCGGGCGCGGCGATGCAGGCGGTCGAGGCCAGGGTGTAAAGGCCGAGCCCGCCCATGAGCACGGGCCGGCGCCCGAAACGGTCCGACAGGGACCCGAAAAACAACTGGCCCACGCCGAAGCCCCAGAGAAACGTCGAAACGGCCAGCATGGCGGCCCCGGCGGGCACCTGGAAGGCCATAGACAGCGCCGGCAGGGAGGGCAGCAACATGTTGTTGGAGAGCGCGCCAAAGGCCGCCAGCACGGTGAGCAGAAGGATCATGGCGAAGGATTCGGGCCCAAGGCGGGTTTTGGGCCCGGCGGCGGCCGGCGGCGCGGCCGGTTCAGCCATAACGGTGGAGGCCCGATCCTTCGCGGGCAAGCCAATCGCGCGCTTCGCCTTCCCGCGCCGCCAGCCGGGCGAGCTGGGCCTTGAATCCGGCGCCGTGGTCGAGGTGAAGCAGATGGGCGACCTCGTGGGCCACCACGTAATCCAGCACCATGGGCGGCGCCATGATCAGGCGCCAGGAAAACGACAGCCTGCCCTTGGCGGAACAGCTGCCCCAGCGCGCCCTTGGATCGCGGATGCCGATGGGCGGCGGCGGCCGGCCGATGGACGCGGCCATCTGGGTGGCCGCCCGGGTCAGCGCTTCCAGCGCCTCGCCGCGCAGCCAATCCCCGACCCGCGCCGCCAAGCCGGCGGCATCCCCGGGCATGTGCAGGATGCCGCCCGTTAGCACCGGGTGCGGCCCGGCCAGCGGGAAATGCCGGATCAGCAAAGGCGCGCCCCTGAACGGGATCACCGCATCATCGTCGAAAGGGGTGAGCGGGGGCAGCGCCGCCAGCCGGCGCGCCAGCCATCCGGCCTTTTCCCGGGCGAAGCCGAAGCCGCTTTCCAGGCTCGTCCTCGCGGGAAGGGTGAGGACGGCACAGTCTTCGCGGGCATCGACGCGAAGGGTGATGCGCCGCGCCCGCCGGTGGCGCCGCGCACGGACCAAAATGGCGCGGCCGTCGACTTCTAAAATGCATTCCTGGGGCCCGCCCGGGGCAGCGGCACGCGCGCGGCTCATGGCAGGATCAGCCCGGCTTCGTCCACCCGCGCGAGGAAGGCGCTGGCGTCCGCGTCGGCCAGACCGGCCAGCGGCGGCGCCACCCGGGCCAGGCCCGCCTGCCCCCGGTGCCGGGCGACCAGGACCTTCATGGCGGCGATCATGGGGACGCCCTCGATGAGGTCGCGGAGCGCCGTCACCCGTTGCTGGAGGGCGCCGGCCTCCGGGTCGCCGCCGAATTCCCGCCAATGGGCGTAAAGGCGGCCGATTTCCCGCGAAGTCACGTTGGCGCCGGCGGTGATGCAGCCGGCCCCGCCGGCCTCCAGCACGGCCAGCAGGTAGCGCTCGGTGCCGGAGAATATGGCCAAGCCCGGGAAGGCCTCGATCAACCCGAGCATGTTGTCGATATCCCCCGATGAATCCTTGAGCCCGGCGATGGTGCCGGGGAACGCCGCCACTAGCCGGGCGATCACCTTGTGGGGGATCGGCACCGCCGACATCTGCGGGAAGTGATACAGGATGAGCCGGAGATCGGCCTCCCCGACGCGCTCGATCAGCGCGGCGTACCAGGCGAAAAGGCCTTCATCACCGATATTCTTGAAATAAAACGGCGGCACCACCAGGCAGCCGGCGACACCGGAGCTCACCGCGTGGCCGGTCAATTCGACGGCGTCGGCAAGCGCCGCCGCGCCGGTACCGACCATCAGCCGGTGCTTGGCAATGCCGCCTTCCAGGGTGGCGTCCAGAAGCCCAAGGCGTTGGCCGACGGAAAAGGAGGGCGCCTCGCCGGTGGTGCCGAGCAGCCCAATGCCGTCGCAGCCATTGGCCAGCAACCATCGGCAATGGGCGACGCAGGCCGGGATATCGGGGGCGAGATCGGCGTCGAGCAGCGTCAAGGCTGCCGCGAATACGCCTTTGATGTGCTGGGGGTGCGACGGCGCCATGGCCGGATTCTAGTGCACTATGGGGCCGAAATGAACCATTTGGCGGGAATGAATTTTACCGGCGCGCGCACCAACCCATGGCCAATGGGGGAACCGCTATTTCGGCCAGTCGACGATGAAATCCTCGAGCTCGTCCCCGGCCGCCTTTTCCGGCGTGGCCCGGCCGCGCACCGATATCCCCGCGGCATGCACCGATTCCGGGTCCCCGGAGACCAGGGGATGCCAGTCCTCGAGGTCCTTGCCCTCGGCGATCAGGCGGTAGGCGCAGGTGCCCGGCAGCCAGGTGAATTTCTCCACCATCTTCGGGGTGAGCACGATGCAGTCGTGCACTTCGCTCTTGCGCCGCGAATAGAACTTACAGCGGCAGGTTTGGAGATCGAGCCCGCGGCAGGCGATGGACGTATAGGACACCTCCGCCGTGTCCCAGTCCTCGAGCTTGAGAAGGCAACACTTGCCGCAGCCGTCGCACAGCGATTCCCACTCCTCGCGGGTCATCTCGCCAAGCGTTTTCCGTTTCCAGAACGGCGGCTCCAGGGCCGAACCCTCTGCCATCAAGCAGCTCTCCTTAGTTTGTTAGCGCCTTGAACCAGTCCAATTGTTCGTGGAAGGCGACATTTTGTCCGATAACCACCAGGACCGGCGGGGCCATGGCGGCGGCCTTGGCGGCGGCGGCGGCCTCCTTCAGGGTGGTGAACAGGTTGCGTTGGTTGGCCGTGGTGGCGCTGGAGATGATGGCGACCGGCTCCTCCGGGCTTCGTCCCGCCGCCATCAGCAGGGCGGCGATGCGCTCGAGGTGGGGCAGCGCCATGTAGAGCACCAGGGTGGGCGATCCCTTGGCCAGGGCCGCCCAGTCGAGGTTGTCGGGAACATCGCCCGCCGCCGAATGTCCGGTGACGAAGGTGATGGCGGCGTTGGTGTCGCGATGGGTGGCGGGGATCCCGGCATAGGCGAGGCCGCCGATTCCCGCGGTGATGCCCGGCACCAGCCTGAAGGGGATCCCCGCCCGCGCCAGGGCCAGGGCTTCCTCGCCGCCGCGCCCGAAAACGCAGGGATCGCCCCCCTTCAGGCGCAGCACCCGGCGGCCCGCCCGGGCGCGTTCCACCAGGCGCTGGGAAATGTCGAGCTGGCTGGCCGACGGCCGCCCGCCGCGCTTGCCGGCGAAGATCATCTCGGCCCCGGGATTGGCGAGGTCGAGGATTTGGCGGTCCACCAGGGCGTCGTAGACGACCACCTCGGCATGGGCCAGCCCATGGGCAGCGTATATGGTGATCAGTCCGGGGTCGCCGGGGCCGGCGCCGACCAGCCACACCGTTCCCGGCGCGATGTCCGGCAGATCCATGCCCGCGAATTCCATGTCGTCTTAGCCCTCCTGGGCCGCGCGCTGGTTTGGCGCGGAGAGCAGACTAGAGCACAATCCACCTAAATTGAACCATTTGACGGCGATGATTTGGCCGGAATGTGCCCGTGCCGTCCGGCGGCCGGCTGCCGCGCCTGCCGGTTTCCGGTTTACCGGCCCCCGGCCCCGGGCTATGAAAGTATTCGCGGAGATGCCCTTTGGCAGGGCTGGGGCGGCACCCCCATGCTTGGCCAGGAATTGAAACAGCGGGAGCGGACGGCGCCGGAAGATGCTTGAATTTTCGCCCCTTGCCGGGTCCGCCGGCGGCACGCCCCTGGTGGTCCTGCTGGCGGTGCTGATGCTCGACCTGGTCTTGGGGCTGGTGCCGCAAGCGGGCCGGCACCTGCCCCCGCCGCTGCCTGGAATCGGGCGCTTATTGGCCGCCATCGAACGGCGGCTCAACCGCGAACGGCGCGCCGAAGCCAACCGCGTCATCCGCGGCGCCGTGGTGGCGGCCGCGGCGCTGGTCCTGGCCGCCGGGCTGGGCTGGGGGCTGTGGCGGGCGGCCATGGCGTTGCCCTTCGGCATTGCCGCCGAAGTGGTGGTGCTGTTCCTGGCGCTGTCCCAGAGCCGGGTGGTCAGCGCCATGGGGTTGGCGGCGGATGGGCTGCGGCATCAAGACCCGGCCGCCGCCCGCGCCGCGCTGGCCCCCGTGGTGGCGGGAAACCATGGCGATGCGGACGACTTCTCCATCGCCCGCATGGCGCTCGAGGAAGGCGCCAGGGGGTTCCTGAAGCGCCTGGTGGCGCCGGTCTTTTGGTATTGCCTTGCCGGCCTTCCCGGCGTTTTTATCTACGGCACGGCCCAGGCCATGGAAACGGTCTTCGCCGCGCGGGGGCCGCGGGCCGAGGCGTTCGGCCTGGCCGCCCGCCGCCTTCACCATGCCCTCGATTACCTGCCGGCGCGCCTGGCCGGCGGCATCCTGCTTCTCGGCGGCGTGTTTCTTCCCGGTGCGGCGCCGGCCACCGGCGTCGCCATCCTGCGGCGCCACGCCAAGCGCTATCCGGGCCCTAACGGCGGCTGGCTGGTGGCCCCGCTGGCGGGGATGCTGGGCCTGGCGCTTTGCGGTCCCGGCGGCCCAAGGCCATCGCTGGGCGGCTGGATCGGCGACGGCCGGGCCCGGGTCAACCCGGTGGACATCCGCCGCGCGGTGTACCTTTTGTCGGTCGGCGGACTGATCCTGGCGGCGGGGGTGGCGGCGCTGCTTCTGGTGAAACTGGCATCCTAGGGCCTTGTCTCTAGGGCCCGAAGCCGGCCCATCCATGCGCCGGGTTCAGTCGTCCTCGGGATGGAGCTGGTTGACCTGGTGCACGTGCCAGGGATGGCGCATGCCCGAGGGCGGGTCCTCATCCGGGACCAGGTGATCGATGCGGGTGAGCGACAGGTTGCGGATCTGGAAGCGGAGCGCGCATTCCGGCGACAGCTCAAGGGCCGCCGCCAGCGCCGCGCGGATCGAGCCGCCGTGGGCGAAGGCGACGATGTCGCGCCCCGGGTGCTGTTCGGTGATGCGCCCGACGGCCTCGGCCACCCGCGCGATCACCTCGGCGAAACTTTCCCCGCCCGGCGGCCGGGCCTCGGCGGGGGCCCGCCAGAAGGCGTCGAATCCGTCGCCGAGATGGGCTTTGAGCTCGGCGAAATTCATGCCCTGCCAGGCGCCGAAATCCTGCTCGGCGATTTCCGGCAATTCCAGCGTCTCGGGCGGGTCATGGCCGAGAGCCTCCATATGGGGCCGCAGCGCCGCCGCGGTTTCCCGGGTCCGGCTCAGATGCGAGCACAGCCATAGAGCGTCGGCGGGAAGGCTCGGGGCCAGCCTCTCATAGGCGCCGGCATGGGAGATCACGGCCTTGATGTCGCTCTGGCCGTAAAGACGGTTTTCCGGGTTGTGGACCTTGTCGTGGCGGATCCACCACCAACGGGTGGTGACGGTCATGGCGGCCTCCCTCAGGCCAGCGCGACGATGGCGAGCAAGACCCCGATTTCCGCTCCCTGCTGGACGGCGCCGAGTACATCGCCGGTGGTGCCGCCGAAGTTCCGCTTGGCGAACCAGGCGAACTTGGCCGCCCCAAGGCCGCCTATGGCAAGGGCGGCGACGGTGGCGACCGGGCCCAGGACGAGCAGCGCCAAGGCCGCCGCCAATAAGGCCGCCAGCACCGTCTGGTCGAGCGCCGGGCGGCCCGCTTGGTGGGCGAATCCCGAGCGCCTGGCCGGGGGTAGGGTATAGAGCACCACGGCCACCGCCGCCCAGGATAGCGAAAGGGCCGCGGCCAGCGCCGCCGTCACCGCGCCCGGGTTCTCCAGGGACGCCAGGGCGCCGACCCGGAGCCCGAGGCAGATCACTAAAACCATGGTGCCATAGGCGCCCAACGCCTTTTCCTTCAGCCGCGCCAGGTTCTGGGTCTTCGAGCCGCCCGCGATCAGCGCGTCGGCGACCCGCGCCAGTCCGCCCTCGAAGACGGCCCCGCCCAGGAAGGCCAGGGTGGCGACGGCCAGCAGGGAGGCGATCAGCGGCGGTAGGCCGAGCCCGGTGGCGAGGCTATAGACCAGTGCCGCGGCCAGCCCCAGGGCGAGCCCCACCAAGGGAAAACCGCGCGCCGAGGCGGCCAGCTGGCCGCGCTCGAGCTTGGCGGTCTTGATGCCGCAGAGGCGCAACGGCGCGCCGGCCAGCGCGGCGGCGGCCACGGCCACGGCATCCCACCAATCCTTGAGGATTCCGGCCGGATCGAACGGCGCCGCATCTCCATCCTCGGCACCGCCGCGCCGGCGGCGTTGCGCGCGTTTCACCATGATCCGCTCTGCTCCCTCCAGGGGGTTCGATCGATTGCCGGAGAATAGAGCACAAATGGGTTAAATAGAACTAAGCGACCGGACGTTGCGCGCGCGACCGGGGCGCAACCCGGCGTCATTCGCCGATCCCCATGAGCAGGCCCTTGCGCCGCGCGACATGGAAGGTGTGGAGGAAATACGCTCCGGCGGCGGCGATGTAGACGATGTCGAGGGCCAGCGCCCGGACTAGGTGATCGACGCGCAAGGTGCCGTCGAAGATCACCGCGCGCATGCCTTCGAAGACATAGGCCGATGGCAATGCCCAAGAGACGACTTGCAGCCAGTCGGGCAGGATGGCCACCGGATAGAACACCCCCGATAGCGGCGCCAGGGCGAATATGGCGATCCAGGCGAGGCCTTCCGCGCCCAGCCCGAAGCGCATGATCAGCGCGGTGATCACCAACCCCACGGCCCAGCCCATCATCATCAGCAAAAAGAAAAAAGCGACCAAGGGGAGGCCCAGGTCGAAGATCGAATAGCCATAGAAAAGGATGGCGAGGAAAGCCGCCGGAACGACCCCGATCAGGGTGCGGATGAGGCTCATGAGGGTCAGCGCCGCCACGAATTCGTAAGGGCGCAGCGGGCTGATGAACAGGTTGGCGAGATTGCGCGACCACATTTCCTCGAGAAAGGAGATCGAGAAACCGAGCTGGCCGCGGAACAACACGTCCCATAACAGCGCCGCGCCGATCAACACCCCCGCCCCCTGTGCCACCCAGCTGGAATTGGTGGCCAGGAACTTGGAAATGAATCCCCACAGCACGACCTGCATCAAGGGCCAGTAGGCGAGTTCGACGATGCGCGGCCAGGATCCCCTGAGGATATAGACGTAGCGCAGCACCATGGCGCCGACCCGGCCGGCGGAGAAGGCGGCGGCCGCGCGCGACGTGCTTGGCCGCCCGATCATTGGGCGGCCCTCCCCCGGACGATGTCGAGGAACACCTCTTCCAGGTTCGAACACCCGGTTTGCGCGATCAGTTGCCGCGGCGTGCCCGACCGTTCGATCCGCCCGGCCTTCATGATCATCACCGTGGTGCACATGCGCTCGACCTCCGCCATGTTGTGCGATGCCATGAAGATGGTGGCGTTCTCCCGCGCCCGATAGGCGGCGAGATAGGTGCGGATGCGGTCCGCGGTGTCGGGGTCGAGGGACGCCGTGGGTTCGTCCAGGAACAGCACTTCGGGACGGTTGATCAGGGCCTTGGCGAGGGCCATGCGGGAACGCTGCCCCGACGACAGGGTGCCCGACGGGCGGCGCAACAAGGGCCCCAATTCGAGCTCCTCGGCCAGTTCCTCGATGCGCCGGGATATGTTGTCGACGCCATAGAGGCGGGCGAACACGGCCAGGTTTTCCTCTACCGTCAGGCGTCGCGGCAGGTCGATATAGGGAGAGGACAGGTTGATCCGCCCCAACACCCGGTAGCGGTGGCGCGCCATGTCTTCGCCGAGCACGGTGATGGTGCCGCCGTCGGCAATCAGAAGCCCGACCAGCATGGCGATGGTGGTGGTCTTGCCGGCCCCGTTGGCGCCCAGCAGCGCCGCCGTTTCGCCCCGGGCGATGGTGAAGGAGATGCCGTCCACGGCCTTGACGGCGCCGAAACTCTTGGTCGCGCCGAAACTCTTGGTGAGGTCATGGACGGTAATCGCCGGTGCGGGCGCCGGTGCGGGCGTGGGCGCGGGGTCCTCCCCCTCTGGGTGATCATCCATGGCAGCCGGTATCGTCTTTGTAGATGCGGGCGTCAACGATTTCCTGGGCCGCGGCGGCGCTCCCCTGGCGGCCTGGGGTTGGCTGGGATATAACCTTGGAAGGCCCGGCCGGCCCTGGACCGGGAAGCCATCAGGAGCCCCGACAATGACCGAGGCGGAAAATCCCGCATCCCGAGTTCCGGCGCTGTTCACGCCGCTGAAGCTGCGCGGCATGGCGCTTTCCAACCGGGTCGTGCTTTCGCCCATGTGCATGTATTCGGCCGAGGACGGCACGGTGGGGGACTTCCAACTGGTCCATCTCGGCGCCCGTGCCTTGGGGGGCGCCGGGCTGATCATAACCGAAATGACCAATATTCATCCCCATGGGCGCATCTCGCCGGGCTGTGCCGGCATGTACAAGGCCTCCCACGCCCTGGCCTGGAAGCGGGTGGTGGACTTCGTCCACGGTGAGAGCGACGCCAAGATCGCCGTGCAGCTGGCCCATGCCGGGCGCAAGGGGGCGGTGCCGCGGTCCTGGGAACGGGGCGCGGGCGGGCTCGGCGACGCGGCCTGGGAGTTGATCGCGCCCAGCGCCATCGCGTTTGGCGAGGGCAGCGCCACGCCCCGGGAAATGAGCCATGACGACATCGCCGATATGGTCCAGTGCTTCGCCCAAGGTGCCCTTTGGGCCGACGAGGCGGGCTTCGACATGATCGAGTTCCATATGGGCCACGGCTACCTTCTGTCGTCCTTCATGTCGCCGCTGGCCAATGCGCGCGACGACCAATACGGCGGCGACCTGGCCGGGCGCATGCGCTTCCCGCTGGAGGTGTTGGCGGCGGTGCGCGCCGTCTGGCCCGCCGACAAGCCGATTTCGGCGCGCATATCGGCGATCGACTACGAAGAGGGCGGCAATACCTTGGACGACGGGATCGCCATGGCCACCATGCTGTTCGATGCCGGCCTCGACATCGTCGATGTCTCGTCTGGGGCGGTGACCTCCCAGGGCCGGCCCAAGCCGGTGGGGCTGTATCAGACGCCGTTTTCCGAAACCATCCGCAAGGCCACCGGGAAACCCACCATGACCGTGGGCAATATCCGCTCCGCCGAAGACGCCAACGGGGTGATCGAAGAAGGCCGGGCGGATCTCTGCGTGCTCGCCAAATGGCATCTCTACGATCCCTTCTTCACCCGCCACGCGGCGGTGGAACTGGGCTTCGAGATGCCCTGGCCCAAGCAGTACGCCCAGGTCGAAAGGATGCTGAAGGGTTAAGCCGGCGCCCCGCTAGTCCCTTATTCAACCAACTGGTTGAATAAGGGACTAGCGGGGCTCTAATGCGCGGGGCTCACGCCGCGCCGGCGGTGCCGGAATCGGCGAACCTGGCCTTAAACCAGTTGACCAACCCGCCGGCCAGGAAAATCTCCACCTGGCGCGGCGACATATTGTGGCGACAGGCGATCTCGATGCCCTTGTCGGCAAGGCGGATGGCGATTTCCCGGCCTTGGGCGACGCCCTGGTGGATGCCGGTCACGGTGATGATGTCGCCGGCCTCGATCAACGCATGATCGTCCGCATCATCGAAACACAGCGCCAGCACCCCCGCGTTGACCAGATTCTGTTCGTGGATGCGGGCGAACGACTTGGCCAGCACCAGGCGCAAGCCCAGCCAGCGGGGGGCGAGGGCCGCATGCTCGCGGCTCGACCCTTGCCCGTAATTTTTGCCGCCGACCAAAGCGTGGCCCGACGACTCCCGGGTTTCCTCGGCGCGCGCGACATAGGTAGGGTCAACCCGGCGGAAGGAAAAGGCGGCGATTTTTTGGACATTGGCGCGGTACGGCATCACCTCGGCCCCGGCCGGGTTGATGGCGTCGGTGGAAACGTCGTCGCCCATCTTCAGGGCCACCGGCACCGCCAGCGAATCCTCGGGCACTTCGATCGGCGGCAGCGCCGCGATATTGGGGCCGTGGACGATGGTTACCTTGCGGGCGTCGCCGGCCGGCGGCGGGGCCGCGAGCAGGTCGGTGAGATCCACCCCCCTCTCCGCCGTGGCCGGGTGCGGGTAGTCCATGGGGAGGTCCCGGGGATCGGTGATCACCCCGGTCAGCGCCGCCGCCGTCGCCGTTTCCGGGCTGCAAAGCCAGACCCGGTCGTCGGCATTGCCCGAGCGGCCGGGGAAGTTGCGGGGCACCGTGCGCAGGCTGTTCTTGCCCGACGCCGGCGCCTGGCCCATGCCCATGCAGCCGTTGCACCCCGCCTGGTGCAACCGCCCGCCCGCCTGGATCAGGGAAGTGAGCGCGTTTGAGCGCATCAGGTCCATCAACACCTGGCGGCTCGGCGGGTTGATATCGAACGATACCTCAGCATGCACCTGGCGGCCCTCGAGCATGGCGGCGGGCACGGCGAAGTCGCGGATGCCGGGGTTGGCGGACGACCCGATATAGGCTTGGTAGACCGGAACGCCCGCCACCTCGCGCACGGTGACCACGTTGTCGGGGCTTCCCGGGGTGGCGATCAGGGGCTCCAGCGCCGAAAGGTCGATCTCCTCGGTGTGGTCGTAGCCGCAATCCTCGTCCGCGATGAGTTCGCAGAAATCCCCTTCCCGCCCGTGATAGGCGAGAAAATCCCGCACCGCCTGGTCGGCGGGAAACACCGAGGAGGTGGCGCCGAGCTCGGTCCCCATGTTGCAGATCACGTGGCGGTCCATGGCGCTCAAGCCTTCGATCCCGGGGCCGAAATACTCGATGATGCGCCCGACCCCGCCCTTCACCGAATGGCGGCGCAGCATCTCGAGGATGACGTCCTTGGCGCTGACCCAGTCGGGCAGGGATCCGGTCAGCCGCACCCCCATGATTTCCGGCATGCGGATGGCAAGCGGCTGGCCGGCCATCACCGTCGCCACTTCGACGCTGCCGGCGCCGATCGCCAGCATGCCCAAGGAACCCGCCGCCGGGGTGTGGGAATCGGCGCCCACCAGGAAACGGCCGGGCAGGCCCAAGCGCTCCATATGGACCGGGTGGGATATGCCGTTGCCGGGACGCGAGAAGTGGACGCCAAAGCGGTTTGCGGCGCTTTGCAGGAACAGGTGGTCGTCGGGATTCTTGAAGTCGGCCTGAATCAGGTTGTGGTCGATATACTGGCAGGCCAAATCCACCTTGATGCGCTCGAGCCCCATGGCCTCCAGCGCCAGCATGGTCAGGGTCGAAGTGGCGTCCTGGAGCAAGACCTGATCCGCCTTGAGGCGCACCTCGGCGCCGGGCGACATGTCGCCGTCCACCAGCGCGCGGGCGATCAGCTTGCGGGCCAGGTTTTGCGGGCTATTGGTCATGGGTAGGGTCCTCGATGATGCTGCTCGGTATGTTGTATCCCCTGGACCCGATGGTGGAAACCCCCTGGTTTCGAGGACCCACGGCCCATGAGGCGTGGAGGGTTTCCGCCGCGAAAGCAGCCGGCCCGATGATCCGGCGCCATACCGCGTCAATATTAACTATATTTATTATGAATTATGCATTTTGCCTAAAATGCTGTTAGCATCTTAGGCAACTAATCAGCTACCGGACCATTCCATGGCGGAGGACTTGGAAAATGTCTGTGAGCACGAGTGCGCAGTCCCTAATCCGGATGGGTCGGGTTGGCTTGGCGGCCATCCTGGCGGCGCTTATATTCATCTTCGATCTCGCCATGCCGCCGGGCGTCGGAACCGGCGTCACCTATATGGGGCTGGTGGTCTTGGGCGCCTGGTCGGACGACCGCAGGTTTGTTTTCGCCCTGTCGGCCACCGCGACCGCCCTGATCGTGCTCGGCTATTTTTTCTCCCATGGGTCCGCCCCGCCCTTGGTCGCCGCGGTCGACCGCGCCTTGGCGCTGGTCGCTGTCTGGGTGACCACCCTGGTGATTTTCGAACGGCGCAGCGTCCAGCATTCCCTTGCCGAGAGCGAGCGCCGCATCCGTGGCGTCATGGACCACGCCGCCGACGGCATCATCACCATCGGCGAGACCGGGCTGATCGAATCCTTCAGTAAGTCGGCCGAAAAAATGTTCGGTTACCAGGCCGAAGAGGTGCGCGGGAAAAACGTCTCCATCCTCATGACCCGATCGGACGCCATGGCCCATGACGGCCGCCTGCGCCGCTACCGCGAGACCGGCCACAGCAAGATCATCGGTGTCGGCCCCCGGGAGGTCACGGGAAAACGCAAGGACGGCTCGACCTTCCCTCTCGAAATCGTGGTGGGCGAAATGACCGATGGTGACGAGCGGCTCTTCATCGGCGTTCTCCGGGATATCACCGAACGCAGGAAGATCGAGGACGAGGCGGCGGAAAAGAAAGAGCTTTTGGAGCTGGTGTTCGACAACATGACCCAGGGCGTCGTCGTCTATGGCGCCGATGAACGGCTCGTGTCGTTCAATGGCCAGTACGCCAAAATGATAGGGTATCCGCCCGGATTCCTCCGCACCGGGATGCATCTCGAGAAAATTATGCGCTATTGCGCCGAGAGCGGCCAACTCGGCCCGGGAGACCCGGAGGAAATATGCCGGGAACGGCTCAAGCGGTTCAGGACGGGAAGCGAGAAGGTGGGGGAACGGACCTTGGCCGACGGCACGGCCTATATCTACCACCGAAAGAAATTGCCGGGCGGCGGCTTCATCACCACCTTCACGGACCTCACCAAGCAGCAAAAAGCGGAACGGAGAATTTCGACTCAAGCGGCGCTTCTCGAGGCCACGTTCCAAAACATGTCCCAGGGCATCGCGGTTTTCGATGGCGACCGCAGGCTGGTGGCCTTCAACCCGCAATTCGCGGAAATCGTCGGGTATCCGCCGGGTTTCCTGAGGCTCGGCATGGAACGCGAGGAGATTCTCCGCTACCGCGCCCAAAGCAGCGGCCTCGGCGACGGTGACATCGATTCCTTGTTCAACTCGGGGTTGGCGGAGGATACGGCGCTCAAATCCGTCGAACGTACCCTTGCAAGCGGCCGGACTTACATCTACCAGCGCACCCCCATGCCCGATGGCGGGCTTGTCGCCACCGCCACCGACATCACCGACCGCAAGCGGGCGGAAAAGCAACTTGCCGCGCAAACCCATGTGCTCGAAGCCACCTTCGAGCACATGGTCCAGGGCATCGCGGTTTATGATCCTCAGCATGTCTTGATCGCCTTCAATTCCCAATATGCCGAAATCATGCAACTGCCGCCTGACTTCTTGCACAAAGGGATGAGCCGCCGGGAGCTGATCCGTTACCGGGCCGAACGAGGGCATTACGGTGATTGTGACGTCGAGGCCGTGATGGCGGAAAAGCTCTCCAGGGGCGGCTTCGCGGAAAGCAGCGAGCGCACGCTGCCCGACGGCACGATCTATTTCTACGCACGCACGCCGACCCCCGATGGCGGCTACATATCGACGGTGACGGATATCACCGAGCGGCGTGAGTCGGAGAAGCAACTGCACCAGGCCCAGAAGATGGAGGCGGTGGGCCAGTTGACCGGCGGCATCGCCCACGATTTCAACAACCTTCTGGCGGTCAGCCTGGGCAACCTTGAACTGGCCAAAGAGGCGCTGGACGAAGGCAGGGACGTGCGGCAGTTCGTCGAGACGGCGATGAGGGCAACCGAACGCGGCGCGTCCCTCACCGCCCACTTGATGGCTTTCAGCCGCTGTCAGGCCCTGAACCCGGAAGTCACTGATGTCGCGACGCTGACAGCGGAATTGACCGATTTCACCCGCCGGGTGCTCAGCGAGGCCATCGATTTCCATATCGAATGCCAAGACGACCTTTGGCCGGTCTTCGTCGACCGCACCCAGCTTTCATCGGCGGTCCTGAACCTTATCGTCAATGCCCGGGATGCCATGCCGGCCGGCGGGCGGATCACCGTCCTAGCCTCCAACGTGACGTCGTCTCCCGGGGACACGGCGGCCCAGGAAGGCATCGCGCCCGGCCCCTACGTGGAAATTTCGGTCACCGATACCGGGGCCGGCATGTCGTCGGAGGTCATGGAGCACGTCTTCGAGCCCTTCTTCACCACCAAAAAATTGGGCGAAGGCAGCGGGCTGGGGTTGTCCATGGTTTACGGCTTCGCCAAGCAGTCCGGCGGCTATGTGGCGATCGAAAGTGAGCCGGGGCGGGGCACCACGGTCCGGATCCGCATTCCCCGGCGGGAGGACGAGCCACACCTTGCCGGCTCTGGCGTGGATGCGGAGGACGCCGCGCAAGGGGAAACACAAATAATTCGCGGCAAGATCCTTTTGGTCGAGGACGACAGCGACGTCCGCGCCACCACCACCGCCATGCTGATCAGCGCGGGCTACGACGTGGTGGCGGTGGATGACGGCCCCAAGGGGCCCTTGCCGTCATGGCGGGAGGCGAACGCCTGGGCATCGAATTGGTGCTGAGCGATATCGTGCTGGCCGGCCCAATGAACGGGATCGAAGTCGCCGAGACCCTCAAAGCCCGCCATCCGGAACTCATGATCGTCTTCATGACGGGATATGCCGAGTTGGATGCCGTGACGAATTCCGATTTCGTCAAGGGCTGGAGACTCATCCGCAAGCCCTTCACCAAGGCCGAATTGGTTCGTCTGATCGAAGACGCGCGGGCCTCCAAAGCCGCCTAAGGCACCTGGCCAACGTGTCTGGCCCGCCCGTCTGGCGCGCGGGTCCGGGCAAAGCCGCCCGCGCCCTACTGTTGTCCGGCGAATCCGCCGCCTCGGGCCGCCCCCTAATGCCTTTCAGGTTTCTTGCCCGCGCGCCCGAAGACCGCGCGGGATGAAGTGGCGCTCGGCGATCTCGAACGCCCCCTGGACGGCGAGGGCCAGGGCGGCCGCGGGAATCGCACCCTGCAGGATCAGCGCGGTATCGTCGAGCCGGATGCCGGTCAGGATCGGCTGGCCGTAGCCGCCGGCGCCGATCAAGGCACCGAGCGTCGCCGTCCCGATATTAATCACCGCCGAAGTCTTGATGCCGGCAAGGATCACCGGCGCCGCCAGGGGAAGCTCGATGCGCCAAAGCCGCGCGGCCTCGGTCAGGCCCAGGGCCAGGGCCGAACGGCGCAGCGGCTCGGCGATCCCCGCGAGCCCCGCATGGGTGTTCCGGACGATGGGCAAAAGGCTGTAGAGAAACAGCGCGACGATGGCCGGCGGCGCGCCGATGCCCAACAGCGGGATCATGAAAACCAGAAGGGCGAGCGCCGGCAGGGTCTGGATCACGCCCACCGTGCCCAGGATCACCCGTCCCGCGCGGCGGCGCCGTGCGGCGAGCACGCCCAACGGGATGGACACCAAAATCGCGGCGCCCAGGCTGATGCCCACCAGGCTCAGGTGGGCCAGGGTGTTCTCCCAAAGGCGGGCGGCGGCGGACCGGGTCCCTGGGCTGACCTTTAGGCCAAGCTCCGTATTGAGGAAATCCGCCGCCGCCCGGGCCTCGCTCCAGCCCTTCAGTTTCACCGCGCCGTTGAGCCGCGCCATGGCGGCATCATCGATGCGGCCCGAAAGCCGCGCCAGGGCGCCCAGTGCGCCGGGGGCCCGAGCTTCGAGATCGGCGCGGTAGAGGAAGACCGCCGCATAGGCGGGGAAATGCCCGAGATCGTCGGCCAGCACCTTGAGCCCGTAATAGGCGATCTCGGCGTCGGTGGAATAAAGGTCCATGACGTCGATGTCGCCGGCCGCCAGCCCGCGGTAGCCGAGGTCGTGATCGAGGCCGCGGATGTTGGTCTGGGGTAGGCCATAGCGGCGCTGGAGGGCGGGCCAGCCATCCGCCCGGTCCATGAATTCGTTGCCGAATCCGAAGCGCAGGCGGGGATGACGCGCGAGGTCTGAAATGCTGGAGATGCCGAGCGCCTTGGCCCGGTCGGCGGTCATTCCCAAGGCATAGGTGTTGTCGAAGCCGATGGGCGGCGTCATGCGAAGGCCGCGGGCGCGGAGCGCCTGGCCCAGCGCCCCATCGCTCTCGAGGCGGAGCTTGGCCAGGGTTTCGGCCCGGAGCGTGCCGGTATATTCGGGATAGATGTCGATATCGCCGCGAAGAAGCGCGTTCCACAGGATCCGGGTGCCGCCGAGTTCGCGCCGGTGGCGGGCCGCGAGGCCGGCCTCGGTCAGCAACAGACGGGCGGCCTCGCCCAGGATCACCGATTCGGTGAATTTCTTGGAGCCGATGCGCACCTCTTCCGCCGCCGCCGCCGCGCCGCCGGCCACCCCCGCGAGCGGGAGAAAAAGGCCCGCGAGCGCCACCATAAGGCCTGCCAGGGGAAGCCGCCGGGTGATCCCGCGGCGCATCATGAGGCGCCGTCCCCGGTCTGCCAATGGCCACGCTGGGCTTCGATGAAGCGGGTGACGAAGGGATCTTCGGGCCGCTGGGTCAAGTCGTTGATACTGCCGTGCTGGACCACCCGGCCGTCCCGCATCAGCAAAATGGTGTCGGCGAAAAACGCGGCCTCGCCAAGATCGTGGGTGACCATCACCACGGTCTTTCCCAGGGATCGGAAAATTTCCCGCAGTTCCACCTGAAGCTCGAAGCGGATCAGCGGATCGAGCGCCCCCAGGGGCTCGTCCAAGAGCAGCAATTCGGGGTCCAGCATCAAGGCCCGCATGAGGCTGAGCCGCTGGCGCTGGCCGCCCGAAAGCTCCCCCGGGAAGCGCGCCAGGGCGGGGCGGGGGAAATGGGTCAGGGCCGAGAGCACCTCCAGGCGCGCATTTACCCGATCCGGGGGCCAGCCCAGGGTGCGCGCCAGCAAGGTGACGTTGGCGGCCGCGCTCAGGTGGGGAAACAGCCCGCCTTCCTGGATGACGTAGCCCATGCGCCGGCGCGCCGCCATCAGGGTCACCGGCGAAAGCACCTCGCCGTCGAAGATCACCCGCCCGGAATCCGGGCGCACCAGGCCGTTCATCATCCCCAGCAGGGTCGATTTGCCGCAGCCCGAAGGGCCGATCACCACCAGGGTCCGGCCCGGCTCCACCGCCAGGTCGAGAGGATGAAGGGCGCGGACCGCACCGAACCGCTTGGCCACCTGTTCCAGCATCAGCATGGGGCCGATGATGTCACATCGCGGCGGCGCGGCCTAAGGGGATCGCACGGGCGCGCCCCGCGCCCCGCGCCGGCTATCGCCGGGACCGCCAGGGTGCCGCGGCGCGGGCCGAGGCGCGGCTATTGGTCGGTGATGTCGATCCAGGTGCCGTCGGGGTCGGACATCTGGTAGCTGCCGGTGGCCCAGCGGGCGAACATGTCCTTGCGCGCGTCGGCCTCGGGGCTGCCGCCCAGTTGGAACGGCGCGAGGTACTGGTTGGCGCCGGTGGCCTTGGCCACGTCGTCCTTGAGCGCTTGGATGCTTTCGACCCTGAAGCCGAAATGCTCGGGCCCGGGATGCTTGATTCCCACCTTGGCGTAGGTGCCGATGGACCAGGGCAGGAGCGACAGCGTCACCCGGCCGTCGGTCAGGTGCTTGCAGCCTTCCTCGGATGCCATATTGACCGGCGCCAGTTCGAACACCTCCATGTAGAACTGGGCGACCTTGTCGACGTTCCTGGTGCGGATGGCGAATTTGTTGAGGTAACGTTCCTGGTTCCAACCCTCGGCGGCGGCCTCGGCGTAAATGTTCTTGCGCTGATCGTTCTTCCTCTGGGCGAGGTCGAAGACGTTGCAGTCGGGATCGTTGCCGCTATAGGCGGCGAACGGCCGGGTCGAGGGCCGCTTGACCAGGTCCGAGCCGGGCCAGCTCGACGCCATGCGCGCCCGCACCTCCTCGACGTCATCTACCAGAAAGCCGAAATGGTCCAACCCCGCGGGCGCGCCGTCGCGCTTGGGATTGATGTTGAGCCCGCAATAGCCGTCGGAATAGACCACCCCGTGGAACGGGCGGTGGGTGGCGCAGCGCAGGCCGAACACCGCCTCGTAGAAGCGGCCCATCATCGGGTAGTTGGAACTGGAAATGGCCATGTGATTGATCTCGGCGAACATGCGGTTTCTCCCTGATGCGCCCCACCGCCGCCGGCGGCCCGGGTTCTTCCGTGATTTCTCAGAGGCTAGCACCCGGCCCGCGCCGGCGACAAGCGGGGCGTGGCCGCCATGGCGCAAAAGCGGAATTTTGGAATCCCCCATGGATTGGCGCCCGCGGCCCTGCCTTGAACCCACCGCCGGCCGCCGGGGCGGCGAATGAAAACCCATGGATGATCCCCCCACGCCCCCATATTTGCCCCCAATTACAACGATTTGTTAATCAAACACCGCTTTGATGATCAGCGCCACGAGCTTCCCATGTCCGCCCGGGGTCAGGGGCCGGCATGAGGTGTGTGGCCGGTGGACCACCAGCCGAAGCACCGACTGGCCCCGAAGGATGGCAATGCGACCATTGGCCGATCTGGCAAAGGTTTTGACCGCGCGCCGGGGCCTTTTGTCCCTGGTGGTAGCGACCGCCGTGTTGGCGTCGGGATGCGCCATGAAGGCCTATCAGGGGCGGGAGTTGCCCAAGTCCGAGATCGCGGTCCTCCATAAAAAGGTTTGGCGCGGCCAATCCCTTGGGCTCATGTTCATCGTGCCCTATCCGATATTTAAGCATCGAACAAATATTTACGAAATCGACGGAAAACGCGGTCTAGGGTCGCCCATCCACATTCTTCCAGGCCGACATTCGGCAAGGGTCCGCTACCGGAAATCCCCCGAGGTGGCCTTCTGTGGCTTTTACTTCCCCATCGCCGGTTGTATCGGCAGTTACACCTTGCGCGATCTTTCCATAGTTTTCATGGCCGAGGCCGGGCACGAATACCGCATTCCGGCGGAGCGCAGGGACAAACGCGACTGGATCTGGGTCGAGGACATCACTACCGGCAAGGTGGTCGCCGGAGAAAAGCCCCCGGCCCTTCCCCCCGCCACCCAATCTTCGCGCCTCTAAAGCCCAGGGATAAGCATCGCACGCCGGCGGTGATTGGCGGACCTTGCCATCGGCAGGCGCAGCCGCGCATTATCGGTCATCGGAATCCCATAAACGTGATGGGTGGGCCGCCCCCGTGGCGGCAATGGCGGAGGAGACAATGAATTCATTTGGGTATTGTTTCGCCGCTTTGTTGTTCGCCGCGGCACCGGTCGCCGCGGCGCCAGCCGAACCCGGAAATCCATCTTCGATCCCATTCCTGGGCGAAAACCCGGGGGATGCCGCGGTCAAGATAAAGGTGGCGGACGATATCCGCCGCTTCTCCGCGGGCGAACGCGCGGCGCTGCTGGAGATCGTTCTCTCGTGCGAACTAAATAGGTCGATCCTTGGGCGAAGGCGAACTTACGACGCATGGCAAAAAGGCTGCCAAAAAGCCGAGGCGTTTTGGAACGCGAAGTATCGCCAACGCGATGACCGAAGAATGATCGACGTCCAAATGCGCATCTACCATGGCCGCAAGCTTTCTCTCACCCGGATTTCGTTGGATTATTTCACCCGAAAAGAAACCATCGCACGGAAAAATAGGCGTCGGGAGGACGTTGCGAATGACATCAAGGGCGCGCTAAGGCTGCGAAAGCAGTTGTTCGCGGAAATGGCTCAAATCCTTAAATTCTTTTTCGCGCTCAAAGACTTGTTCGCCGAGTCTCGGCGCTAGGCGTCGGTAGAATGCGCGCGTCGTCGGAAAGGCGCGCGCGAGGGGCCGACCGGAAGCG
>Ga0114950_10000453_pt1 | contig 27926 bp, 28 predicted proteins | sample N075metaG_FD_83503 | JGI IMG/M metagenome (GOLD analysis project Ga0114950, IMG submission 83503) | Deep subsurface microbial communities from Kermadec Trench to uncover new lineages of life (NeLLi) - N075 metaG | ecosystem: Environmental > Aquatic > Marine > Ocean trench > Sediment | place... | reverse complement strand
TCCCGGCAACGGGCGAAGCGCTGGCGCATCTACATTGCGCCCTGGAGAGGAGAATGTTAACGGTTGAGGAGGATGAGAATGGGGTAGCCTGGTGGCGGCAGGCTTGAGAATGAGTACCTGAAACCTGAGCCGCTCCATCGCGCGCACCCAGCCCAGGGATGCTTGATTCTTCAGGCAAACCATCCCTGGTACGGACGCGCCCGAAACGTCGGACCGCCCTTCGCGTCTCTTAGCCTTACGAATCAAGCATCCCTGGGCTGGGCGCACGCTACTCCACTGGAGTAAGACAGGTAGTCTTTATTTGTTATCAGTAATCTGAGATTTACCAACTCTGATCTGGATGATCGCCAGCAGTCCAAGCAACGCAACGCAAAATAGTATTGTGGGGAGTTGTCCAAATCTGTGAAATGGTGTACTGCCGGTCATTACCTTTGCAGTAGATCGCAATACTCCCGGTTCAAATTGAGGTAGCGAGTCGACAATTTTACCTTTGTGATCAATCAGGGCAGTGATGCCGTTATTGGTCGCACGAATCATGTATCGACCATTTTCGAGAGCTCGCATTTGCGCCATCTGCAGGTGCTGGGCAGGTCCAATAGAATGGCCAAACCAGGTGTCGTTGCTAATGGTGACGAACAGGTCTGGTGATTCAACGGTGGATCGAACCAGCTCCGGAAAGACAACCTCATAACAAATCGAGAGCGAGAGTTTCAGGTTATCCGCCAGCGGAGTTTCCTGTACCATTGGACCAGACTTGTTATGTGACATGGGCAGGTCAAAGAATGTAATAAGCCCACGTAACAGATTCTCGAAGGGAACATATTCCCCAAAAGGTACAAGATGTCGTTTAATGTAGCTCCCCTGGCCATTGCCAACAACGACAGCCGTATTCAGAAAGTTCCCTTTGCCATCTCGATCAGGGATACCTAATACCACAGTAGTACCAGATTGCTTTCCTTTTTGATCAAGCTCCTGTAAGAACCCACTGGCATTCTCTCGGAACTGCGTGATCGCAGCCTCTGGCCAGACAACGATATCGTCGCCCCACGCATTACGTGTTAGGCCGGTATATTGATTCAGGATTGACGTCACCATTTTCCTATGCCACTTCGTGTGCTGGTCTATGTTTCCCTGAATTGCTGCGACCGTGATCTGTTTTTTTTCCTTAACAAACCCGATCTCAGACAACATGAGCCCCGCAGCCCAGATGACAAGAAGCCCGAGGATCGGAGCGACCTTTTTTTCTGCTAGAGATTGATAAAGCAATACGGCACTTGCCACGACAAAGAAACTGACGCCCAGCACCCCGGCTACAGGGGCAAACCCCGCCAGGGGGCTCGTTAGATGACCATAGCCAATATATAGCCACGGAAAGCCGGTTAAGAACCAGCCACGAAACCATTCCATCAGAACCCAAATTGCGGGGAACGCCAGTAGGTGCCACTGAGGGAAATACCGAACCCATCTTGTGTAGAGCAAACCAAGGAGTAGCCCATTTAACGACCAGGCCACAATAGACAGCAGAACGAGGAGAGCCGCCAGAAACACCGATGCGCCACCGTAGACGTTGATGCTGACATAGATCCAGGACACGCCTAACCCGTACATGCCCAGACTGTACAAGTAGAATCGAATGAGGCTTCTGCCAGGTGCCTGGTCATGGATAGTCGTTAAGAAGAGCAGAACACTCAGTATACCCAGAGGCCACCATTCAAATGGTGCGAGGGAAAGTGGCAGTAGAACTCCGGACATCAGTGCGGCAAGGTGGCCTGCACCAGGGTGCAGGTTGAAAAAGGCAGTTAACTTATCAAGCAACGTTACTCTTTCTCGCCCCTGGTCATTTTAAGTAGATGGATTCGACGACTATCAGCATTAAGAACCTGGAAGCGAAAGCCTTCAATCTCGACTTCCTCATCGCGCCTGGGAAGGTGCCCGAATGATTGTGTGACAACTCCGCCCATGGTGCCAACTTCAAGATCACTGAAATCAGCGCCAAATTCTTCATTGAACTCAGATATAGGTATCAAGGCTTTGATCGTGTAGCTTCCATCGGAATGTAACTTGATGAATCCCTCATCCTCGATATCGAATTCGTCCTCAATATCGCCAACGATCTGCTCCAGCACATCTTCAATTGTTACGATACCGGAAACGCCACCATACTCATCATAAACAACTGCAAGATGATTATGGTTGGTGCGGAATTCTTCCAGCAGGACATTGAGGCGTTTGCTCTCCGGAATTGCACTGCTGCGTCTTAGGAGGTCACGAAGATTGAATTTTATTTTTCTGTCTTTGATGGCGAGAGGCAGCAAATCTTTTGCCAGCAATATGCCAACCACATCGTCAGTATTTTCGCTGACAACTGGAAATCTTGAATGGCCTGATTTAATGACAATAGGAAGGAACTCATCCGGTGACATCTCCGATCGAACGAAGACAACCTGGGATTTGGGAATCATTATTTCCCGTACCTGCATGTCGGAGACAACCAGGGCACCTTCAATAATGCTTAGCGCTTCAGCATCCAGGAGATCCCTTCGTTCCGATGCTCGAAGCAGTTCGATCAGTTCGTTTCGAGAACTTGGTTCACCGCTAAAGGCCAGAGACAACTTTTCCAGCCAGGAGAGAGAGCCACTACTATTGGTGACTTCATCGTTCATTCGTATGGATCACCAAATCCAAGACTTTCCATCAGTTTTATTTCAATCGCCTCCATTTCCAAAGCCTGATCTTGCTCCGAATGGTCATGTCCTTGCAAGTGCAAAACCCCATGAATGAGTAGATGCGCAAAATGCGCTTCGACAGACTTGGCCTGATTCTCCGCTTCCGCAACGACAACGTCACTACAAATAACGATATCACCCAGTAGAATGCGGCCACTCTCATCAATAGCGTCATTGGGAAAGGACAATACGTTGGTTGCACCGGTTTTGTGCCGATACTGCAGGTTAAGCGCCATGATTTCAGGGCCATTGACGATCCGCAGGCACACTTCTGCTGCTTGCTCATGAAGTTCATTGAGGCAGAGTTGAAACCAGCCATTGATGTCATCTTCATCCGGCAAGCCAGCGCGATCATCTATACACCATTGTATTTCCAGTAGATGCAGTATGTTGGGAACAGGGTTCGTCATCAATTTATTCGCGGCGATCTTGTTCATTCTCGCTTTCATGGCTTTCGTAAGCCTCAACGATTCGCTGCACCAGAGGATGTCGTACTACATCCCGGGCACTGAAATGAGTGAATGAAATTCCATTGACGCCCTGCAGAACCCCCAGGACATGCCGGAGGCCAGAATTTGTGTGGCGAGGAAGATCAATCTGCGTGATATCGCCCGTCACCACGACGGTGGAGCCAAAGCCGATGCGGGTAAGGAACATTTTCATCTGTTCGACCGTTGTGTTCTGGCTCTCATCAAGAATGATAAAGGAGTCGTTGAGTGTTCTCCCACGCATATAGGCAAGCGGCGCTACTTCAATAATATTTTTCTCAATAAGCTTCGCAACATGCTCAAAGCCGAGTAGTTCATAAAGCGCATCATAAAGTGGCCGCAGGTAGGGATCGATTTTCTGGCTAAGGTCACCGGGCAGAAAACCAAGCTTCTCACCTGCTTCCACGGCCGGGCGAACCAGCAAAATTCTTTTAATTCTTTCCTGCTCAAAAGCCTCAACCGCACAGGCTACTGCCAGATAGGTTTTCCCTGTACCCGCCGGCCCCACTCCAAAACTAATATCGCAGGATCGGATCGCCCGGACATAGGTAATCTGGCTAATACCCCGGGGCTTTACACTCTTCTTGTGTGTCTTGACCAGATCAGCCGGATGATCCTCCTGCTGGTGTAACATCGAATCAACTCCCGACTCCTGTAGAAACAAGTGCACAATATCAGACGTTAAGCTGGTGCCGTTGGTTACTTCACGATACAGGTGGCTCAAGACTTCACCCGCGGCGCAAACCACCTGTTGATCACCATGGATCTGGAAGTCATTTCCACGATTCTTGATCTTGATACCCAATCGACCTTCAATCTGCCGCAGGTGTGCATTCAAAGGACCACACAGGTTAGCCAGCATGCTGCTATCGTTAGGTTCCAATTTGATCAGGTGTGGTTGCTGGTTAGTTTCCAAGCACGCCTCTCAGGGAGTTGGGAAGTGCTTTTACAATACCGACAGAGGTAAACCCACCAATTAGCCCCTGGTCAGCCGAAGAAAAATTAACCACCCGGTTATTCTCTGTCCTGCCTTGAAGTTGACCTGGATCTTTCCTGGAGACACCTGTCACGAGAATCACCTGATCGGTGCCAATCATTTTTCGACTGATGTCCATCGCCTGCTGACTAATACGTGATTGAAGAATAGATAGCCGTTCCTTTTTAACTTCCATCGGGGTTTCATCAGGAAGGTCGGCTGCTGGCGTGCCAGGCCTGGCACTATAAATAAAACTGAATGAGTGATCAAAACCGATTTCCTGAATGAGCTCCATTGTCCGCTCAAAGTCATCGGCCGTTTCTCCGGGAAAGCCAATGATGAAGTCCGACGACAAACTTATTTCAGGGCGAATCTTGCGCAACTTTCTGATTCTCGATTTGTATTCCAGCACCGTGTGGCCACGTTTCATCCTGGACAGAATCAAATCCGATCCACTTTGTACAGGCAGGTGTAAATGGCTGACCAATTCCGGCACTTCTGCATAAACCTCGATGAGAGAATCTGAAAACTCAACGGGATGGGAAGTTGTGAAACGAATTCTGTCGATACCGTCTATCTCAGCAACGACCGATATCAGGTAAGCCAGATCCGCACTTGTTCCATCGCCAAGACTGCCACGATAGGCATTTACATTTTGCCCAAGCAAATTCACTTCCCTGACGCCTTTGTTGGCCAGTTGAAGAATTTCACGCAGTACACCATTCAGTGGTCTGCTGACCTCTTCCCCACGGGTGTATGGCACAACGCAAAATGTGCAGTATTTACTACAGCCTTCCATGATCGAGACAAACGCAGAGGGTCCATTTACTGAGGGTTCCGGTAAGCGATCGAATTTTTCTATTTCAGGAAAACTGATATCAACAACCGCAGAGGAAGAGTTTGCCGAATCGCGAATCAACTCGGGTAAGCGGTGCAGGGTCTGCGGCCCAAAAATGATATCGACATATGGCGCACGACGACTTATCTCTGCACCTTCCTGGCTCGCGACGCAGCCGCCAACTCCAATTTTCACATTGGGATTATTTATCTTCAATTGTCGCCAGCGGCCGAGTTGATGAAAAACCTTCTCCTGTGCTTTTTCGCGAATGGAACAGGTATTCAGCAACAACATATCTGCTTCTTTTTCGTTATCTGTCAGCGTATACCCATGAGCCTCACTCAATAAATCTGCCATCCTCGATGAATCATATTCATTCATCTGGCAACCGTCGGTCTTGATAAATAGCTTCTTCCTCACTGACTTCTGATACTAAAATCTGAAAGGGGCGCTATTATAGACATCAAAATCCTTTACGGATAGCTGAAAAAGCCCTTGAAATTCTCTATGCCAACACCCATATTCCTTCCTTCGAATGAAAATGTTGACGATCAACACCAAAACGACTCAATTAACGCGAAAAGGACCTATGCCTAGTACTCCGATTTACAAGATCATCTTTTACAACCAGGGCGAAATCTTTGAGATCTACGCCCGTCATATCTATCAATCTGACCTATACGGCTTTATCGAGGTAGAAGACCTCGTTTTTGGCGAGCGCTCACAGATGCTGGTGGACCCGAGCGAAGAGAAACTGAAAGCAGAGTTCGAAGGCGTTAGTAGAAGTTATCTGCCAATGCATTCAGTGGTTCGAATCGACGAGGTCTCCAAGGAAGGAGTCGGGAAGATTTCCGAGGCCAAGAACGGCAATGTATCCGCCTTTCCACTCCCTGCGTTTACTCCCAAAAGCTCTGACTAAACGGCTTTTGATCAGGCAGTCTCCTGACCACTAGGCTTCAGGCTTCCAAAGGGCAATTTTAATCCTTTCAGCCCTGTCAATCAGGTGATTAAGGCTCTCATCTCTATTGACGAACCGAAATTCCGGGTCAATTTCCCTGAGTGGCAACAGAACAAACAATCTTTCACATGCATAGGGGTGTGGAACGCGCAATCTTGAACAAGATATCAGCTGATGACCAAAAGCGATGATATCCAGGTCCAGGGTTCTTGAAGTATGGTGGCCGTGATCCGCTGCCCGCCCATGTTTTACCTCCAGCGCCTGAAGTTTATCCAGTAATTCCAGCGGCGAATCGCCAAATTCAAATTTCACCACCGCATTGGCAAAGTCATCTCCTGCCATTCCCGAAGCCTCAGACCACCAGATACTGGAACTGATGACTTCACCCACAGCGAGTTCGGATACTTCCTCCAGGGCAATTTCAACCACTTCCCGGGGCGTGCCCAGATTTGCACCAATGCCAACGAATACCGATTCAGACTCTTTGAACATGGCATTTCTCTTCCCAATCATGATAGTTTTAGCACTGTAGAATTAACCCAGAATAGAGAAGACAATATAAACACTTTTAGGCAAGAGGATTTCCATGAAAGCAGCAGTATTGCACGAAGCAAAAACGCCACTCGTTATTGAAGAGGTTCAAATCTCCAAGCCTGCCGCTCGCGAGGTAATGGTAAGACCAATCGCGGCCGGTGTTTGCCATAGTGATCTACACTTTCTAGATGGCTCATATCCCTATATGTTCCCGACAATTCTTGGCCACGAGAGTGCTGGAATCGTCGAAGAAGTCGGTAGCGATGTGACCTATGTTAAGAAAGGTGATCACGTTATTACCTGCCTGTCTGCATTTTGCGGCCACTGCGACAAGTGCCTGACAGGTCACCTGTCCCTGTGTCAGAGCCCTGAGGTATCACGGGACGCAACAGAAGAACCAAGGCTACAACAAAATAACAAGCCCATTCACCAGTTCCTCAACCTCTCATCTTTTGCTGAGCTGATGCTCATCCATGAGCATGCACTGGTTAAAATCCGGGAAGATATGCCCATGGACAGGGCTGCGTTAATCGGTTGTTCAACCACTACCGGCGTTGGCGCGGTTTTCCATACTGCCAAGGTTGAACCGGGATCAAAGGTTGCCGTAATTGGCTGTGGCGGGGTTGGGCTTGCTGCAATCAACGGTGCAGCCATCGCCGGTGCCGGACAAATCATTGCCGTCGATGTGGTGGATTCCAAACTGGAACTAGCCAAGGCACTGGGCGCCACCCACACCGTGAAGGCAGGTTCAGATAATACCGTTGGCGAGGTCGTTGAATTGAGCCAGGGTGGTTGTGACTATACCTTTGAGGCCATCGGATTGAAGGCAACAGCAGAGCAGTCGTTTCAAATGCTGTGCAGCGGCGGCACGGCAACCATCATCGGCATGATTCCAATTGGCACCATGGTTGAACTCCATGGAGCTGACTTCCTGTCGGAGAAAAAAATACAAGGCTCCAATATGGGGTCCAACCGTTTCAGGGTGGATATGCCACGCTTTGTCGACTTCTACCTTGCAGGTAAACTGCACCTGGACCAGATGATCTCCAAGCACATCAAGCTCTCAGAGGTGAACGAGGCGCTTGATGCACTGAAAACAGGTCTCGAAGCACGTCACATTATTATGTTTGATTGACCCTCGCGTTATATAAGAAACTGAACCAGTATTCCTCAGATGGTAACTTCCCATGAGTAGAGTTGAGATAGAATCTGAAGTCACAGGCATTGTCTGGAAGATTGTGATGAAGATCGGGGATCGTGTCGTCGCTGAAGATGTGTTGATGATCCTGGAGTCAATGAAAATGGAGATCCCGGTGGAGTCGACTTGCAGCGGAACGCTGACGGAAATACTGGTCAAGGAGGAAGATTCAGTCAACGAAGATCAGGTGGTGGCCATCATTGAATCTGACTGACAAACAATACCCTGGGATTCAGAACGAATCCACGCCGTCGCTCGATCACGATTCCAGTAGTAATTATTTTAATCGGGAAATTACTGATCTCGCATTTATCGAACGTGTCCTGGATGAATCAAGTAACCTTGATCACCCGCTTCTGGAACAATTGAGTTTTCTTTCCATCTCGGCTTCAATCCTTGATCAATTCTATTCAGTTCGGGTATCGAGACTCAGGCGGCGGATCGACCAGGGAAAGACACAATCCAGCATCGATGGACTGACACCTTACGAGCAGTTAAGGAAGGTGAATGCCTATGCAGATCATCTGCTCGAATCACAGCAAAAATCCTGGGTTCAGATTCACTCCAGATTACAGGAACACGGAATCTCTCTGGCCTCCCATGATGATCTGAGCCCCGGAGAAATGAAATTTCTAGATGAGCACTTTCATCAGCATCTAATGCCGATTCTTTCCCCGTTCATGATCGACCGCGAACATCCGTTCCCCTACATTCCAAGTGGAGGTATCTGTGTTGTTGCTGAAGGTAGGACCGCTTCGGGTCTGCAGACGCATCTGCTCGTTCCGCTTCCCCCTTCCGTTGCGCGATTCTCATTACTGCCCGGCGAAACGACCCGTATTATCGCGCTCGAATCAATCATTACCCGATTTATCCAGTCCTTTTTTACCGATCTTGAGATAACCAGTTGTGGGGCATTTCAGATTCTCAGGGACAATGACCTGGCCCTGACTGAAAGGTTTGATGACCTCCGGGAGATGGTTGAAACAGGGCTAGAACAACGTCAAAGAGCTAACGTGATTCGATTGAAGTTTGTCAGCAACATGACCGAGGCGTCACGGTTATTCATCGCAGAAGAGCTCGGTGTGCTTAACGAAGAAGAAATTAAGGAACTCAGACTAAACAATCAAAGTGTCACTTCTTCCGAGCACGTTGCTGTTGATATGTTGATTGGTCTGTCTGACGCACTGGAGTTGATATCAAACTCACTGGCGCCCATCTTTCCCGAGCTCGTCTTCCCGCCGTATAAACCAGCCATACCGGAACGAATCAAGCAGTCCAGGGGGGACTATTTTAGTGTCATTCGCGAAGGGGATCTCATGCTGCATTGGCCTTATGATTCCTTCGAAATACTCACCGACTTTCTCCATAAGGCTGCAATTGATCCAGATGTCACAGCAATTAAACAAACCCTCTACCGAACCAGCGACAAATCACCTATCGTTAGTGCACTGATTGCAGCGGCTGAAAGCGGCAAGGCTGTCATCGCCGTCATTGAATTGGAGGCTAGAGATAACGAACGAGCCAATGTGTTGCTGGCAAAGAGGATGGAGGACGCCGGCGTTCATATCGTCTATGGCATTGTCGATCTCAAGGTACACAGTAAAATGACCTTGATCGTCCGTCGTGAGGAGGACAAAACTGTACTTTATACTCACCTTGGCACGGGGAATTATCATCCCGGTAACGCCAAAGTTTACACTGACCTTGCATATTTCAGTTGTGATGAGACTTTAAGTAGTGATACGAACAAGGTCTTCAACTACCTGACCAGTGGATCTTTTCCTTCCTGCAGCGCACTAAGTGTCGCACCAAAAAATCTGAGAAGAGACCTGATTGCACATATAGAGGAGGAAATTAAAAATGCTGAGCAAGGAATGCCTGCAGCTATCTGGGCAAAACTAAACGCCCTCACCGACCCGGCAATCATCGACAAGCTATATTCTGCCTCCCAGGCTGGTGTAACAATCGAACTCATCGTGCGGCGGCAGTGCCGGCTAAAACCAGGAGTTACGGGCCTATCTGAAAATATCCGGGTCAAGAGCATCGTTGGCAGGTACCTGGAACATTCAAGAATCTACTGCTTTGGCAATGGACACGCCTTACCTCACTCCGGGGCAAAAGTTTTCATTTCATCTGCAGACTGGATGGAAAGAAATTTTGATGATCGGGTTGAAATCATGATTCCGGTAGTCGACCCAGTCGTTCACCAGCAGGTCCTTGACGATATTATGTGTAAAAACATTGAAGATACTGATCAATCCTGGATCCTGACACCGACCGGAACCTACCAGAGGGAATTGGCTGGCAAGTTCTCCGTGCAAAACTGGTTTATGGACAACCACACTCGTTCGGGTAAATCATGAAAGCAGGAATTCTGATTCTAATTCCAATCCTGTTGTTGATTCTAACGGTGTCAGCTGCCGCTGACCCTTTATTTGAATCCAATGAACCTCTAAGGATCACCTTAACCGGTCCATTTAAGCAGGTATTCAGAGAGCGGGACAGGGAGAAACGATACCCTGCAATGATGCAGTGGGGTGAATCTTCTGAATTGCCGGTCAGCCTTCAAGTCCGCGGCCATAACCGTCTTAAAAAAGACACCTGTAGCTATCCACCGCTCAAACTCCACCTGGACAAGGAAAACACTAAAGGGTCATTATTCAGGAAACAGTCTGAATTGAAGATGGTCGTCGCCTGTAAGAAGAGCTATTTCGACTACGTTCGAATGGAATATTTAGTCTACAAGATGTATGCATTGCTTTCTGAAAACCATTTTAAAGTTCGCTGGCTCGATATCACCTACATAGAAAAGGGCAAGCAACGACAAGCTCCTGGTTTTTTTATCGAACAGAAAAAACGGATGGGGAAGAGGCTGGGTCTAACCCAGGTGCACAAGAATGGCATACCCATCTCGCAACTCGATCTTCATTACGCAGCTACGGTTGATTTGTTCCAGTTCATGATCGGCAATACTGACTATTCCAATCTTCAGGCTCGTGCTGATGCTGATTGTTGTCACAACATCAAGCTAATGGCACGTATTGAGGATGAATCGGCAAATTATGTGCCCGTCCCCTACGACTTTGACAATTCAGGCATCATCAATGCCAGGTATGCAATTCCACCGGCATTCCTTCCAATAAGCAAGGTCACCCAACGCAAATATCGAGGACTGTGTGTAGCGAACAAGCAGCTGGCTGATTCTATTCTGGCATTCAGAAAACTGGAGAACGAGATTACTGACTTGGTGAGAACGGACACGGTATTGAAAGACCGAATGAGAAAAAGGTCCCTAAAGTATCTTGTGAGTTTCTACGATATCTTAAAGAATCCGAAAAAACAGGATCGAATTATTACCAACGCCTGTCGCTCATAGCGAGTATATCGTTATTCTGCCACTAGTCTTTTTCCCCTCATCCGCCAGCACTAATCTGCCGTCTTCAAGAAAGCCAAGACCCTCTGATTGTGCATGGTGGTTCTTTTTTAATTCCTTAACCCCTAGCACGAGTCCTTCCCGGGATAGCTGACCGAGTAATTTTTCTTTCCCAAAAAGAACAATATAACTATCAAACTGCCTGGCGATCGCTGTGGCATGCAGGCGTTTTCCGAATGCAGCAAACGGAATATCAAATAACCTGGTTGTCTCATGGGTATCTGGAGAATACCGATAGACAGAAATGTACTCAGCCTCCTGATCAAGCATTTGTTTACAAACCAGGACCAGGGAGCCAACAGTATAGTCTTCATCTAACCCTTCAATTTCACATACACCGGAAAGGCCGGTATCAAATATTTCATAGTCATCAATGACACCTGTTCGGTTTAACCCGTCTGTCACCTTGTAGATTTCGCCTGTGCTGGTGGTCAGGTATACATCATTGTCTAACAGCGCAATTCCTTCGAGATCAATCTTTAGCACGGGGTCAGCCAGCTGGAAGCGCTGCATCACTACCTGTGTGTCAACATTAAATTCAAACACGACGGCTGCTTCATCGTGATGAATAAATAGCTTTTCATTGTCGACTACCGCAATCCCGGATACTTCACGAAGCACCTTTGGCAGCGCCCATTGGCTACGGCGACTTTTGCTTAAACGATAATCAGAAATACTTTCAGGTATGACCACATCAACTTTCTTCAGCGGCCCTCTATCTGCAGCCAGGTAGCCAACAATAACGCTAAGGCTGGTCGCTATTGCCAGTGTCAGGAATATCTTGCTTTTTTTCATCATTAACCACATCAGTTTCTGCAGGACTCGCCCAGCGCTTTGCGAACCAGCGGTTCCCAGAGGATTGTTCGGCGAAACTTAACTGCCACATAATGATCACAGCAAAGTTAAAAAAGATGGATAGCACTGCGGCTATTTCCAATGCTCCGATCCCTGCGGCCAAACCAACACCGATGGACAGAAATATGTAAATGGCATCCAGGGTGTCATCCAGAGTCAGCCTGAAACGAACACCCGCGACAATCCCTGCAAGGCTGAAAGCCAGTGCCAGGCTGTTTTCGACAATGATGACGATACCGGCAACCGCTAATGGTAACAGTAGCAATGTAAGAACGAACGACTGCTCCCTGCCCCGCCGTCTCCTCGCACCCATATATACCCACGCTACCGGGTTCATCAGGATAATTATGCCAATCATGCCGAGGGTTAGATCCAGCGCTTTGGTTAAAGGCTCCCAGCTAACATCGATTGCTTTGAATGAATTCGCTTCGAATGATATATTTGAATCACCACCTACTGGTAAATAAGACTGCGACGCGGGAAAGATCACCAATATTGCAGCGACAATGAGCACTAGAATGACATAGTAGGAAAATAGTTTTAGGAAAGGTGTGAAAGATTTCAATTGTTTGAGATCCGAGGTCAAGATGTTCCAGTTTTACCTAACAATGGCACAACGTCAATCCGAGACCTACTTTCCCCATGGGTATTGTCGGTGATGACCTAAGCCAGTCACGATATGCCAAACCTATTCAGGGTTATCTTCAGGGTTATCTTGAGGATCATCCTCGAGCAGATCATCAAGCTCTTTGGTGTAATCGTCAAATACATAGCTGGAGACTTCATAATCCCAGGAATCAATCGTTCCTGATCCAGCTTGAGTACCTTTGATAGCCAGATGCAACCATCTTTTTCCATCCATCTGCTCAGCAGTGACAGAAACTGACCCGCCATCGTTCAACCCAAACACCATCTTCACCGGTGACTTCCATCTCGAAGGCTGGTGCAGCGAGACATCAGTAAATCTCACATTTACCAGAGATCTTGCCAGTTCATCTGTGATAGACGGATATTTCAAACTCCTGCCTGACGGGATATCTTTTAAAGTCAATGAGGCGCCTTCCCCAACCGCTTTATCGTCTGGCAGTTCAACATGAAACAACAGTGAACCCGAAGCATCGTATTGTTTAACACTGGTGATCTTCTCACTTTCGATATTAATGACAATCGGGTTCAACCAGGAAATCATATCACGGCCCACATCCAGCTCCTCGTCAATCAACCAGACCTGGTTTTGATCCGATATTCTGATGAACTGGGCCGAACGACTTAACGCCTGCTTCCCTACCAGCACTGAGAACTGAAAATCAGACGCAATAGCAGAAACAAGAATCGAGTCACTGTCTTCATCAGACACATCTTTCAGCCTAAGTGCCCCGAAGTTTTCCGGCTTTGAGGTTTTCTTTTCGATTAACCGCGCAACGCTCAAGCCGTTGAGTAGCTTTGACAAAGCCGGGAAATCTACCGGGTAATCATACTTCTCGACAAGCACCCAATCTTCACCTTTCCTTAGTAGAGTGAATGATTCCGGGAATGTCTTTATCTCGATCTTGTCCAGTAGTAACAGATTTTCTTTAAGCGCAGGGAACAACAAGTTGTCCTGATGTATCGCCTCCCTGTCAGAGTTCAACCAGTTCAGCATCAGCATGGATGCGATGGCCAGACCCAGAAGCGCAAGATTTCTTAGATTCATCGTGACGACTCCCGGCTGACACGAAGGAAATTTATGACAAGCAAAGCCAGGGTCAGCAGCAATGGGATCAGGGCAATATTGAGGAACTTAAGTGTCGTGCCGAGCTGTTCGATATCCTGATTCAGCTGATGCCTCACGTCCCTCAACTGTTTCCGGATTCGGAGTTTCTCGTTCTGAAACTCAATCAAAGCAGATTCCTGTTCCTCGGTGAGGCTTAGAACATTTCCACTTTCTCTGGTGGACTGCATCTCGGTTAATTTGCGTTCGGTCTCAGCCAGTTGAGCCTGAAGATCTTCAGCATTTTCCAGATACTCTGCCTCGGCCTGTCGTTGAAGATCCTGAACGACATCAAAGGGTCGAGTGAACCTGCCCCGGCTTCGTATACTGATAAGCGCTGAACTCCCGCCCAGATTGTCCAGGGCATTGATGACGAGATCACCATTGTTCGCCCATGGGCTGGCAACCTGCTGGCCAAAAAAGTTCTGTACCTGCACCCACAAACGATCAGAAAGCAAATCTGTATCTGCTACCAGGATCACGTTTAGCGAGTCAGTTGCGGTGATAACCTCGCCATCGTATCCGTCAATGCCGTCAGGAAAGGCCGAATCAACAGAACCTGAGACCCTTGCCGCCAGGACGTATTGGTCCCCAGTAGGGACAAAGTTCTTCTGTAAATCTGCCGGATTGCTTAGAAACTGAAATTGCATAGTATTTAACGGCATGGACTCCCGACTCGACTGTATCAATGGATCAACCCGGGCAGGGCTGTCGTCGGCGATGTCTATGATCCCGGCAGTGGCAAAATTGATGTTCTCCAACTCTGCTGTCACTACATCATCAGGTGAAAAGTTTTCCGCACTCATGCCGACAATCGCCAGATGCCGTACCGGGTTACCGCTCGGTCCACCAACCGACAAGGCTGACTGAAAATCTCCGAGTACTACGCCGGGTCTGACACTCACACCCCAGGGAACCATCAACTCATTTAGACTCGAAACCTGCTCACCGGGGGGTGAAGGCATCATGGGATTAGCGGCAGCAGGACGATCCATTTCTGCCAGCGGGTCTACGAACGCCAGCATCCGGCCACCCCCCATCAGAAACTGATCAATTGAAAACAACATCGAGTTTGCCAGATCTTTTGGATGAATGATTAACAAAATATCGAGCCCAGCAGGCAGCACCATCGCTCCAGCCTCAAGCGTCCGGATCGTGAATAATTGTTCAAGCTGTTGGATCACTACCCAGGGGGGGCTCGACTGAAACGTCTGCATGTTCACATCGCCCTGTACCGGCAATGAAGACAACAATCCAATAACCGGTTTCTTGTGGGCGACCAGACCCTGGATCAGTTTACTGATTTCATACTCCAGAAATTCTTCCTTGTCTGGCTGAAAGAACGCTATGGTGGATACATCATCCAGGGCATTTGACCCTGCCAGGCCAAAGTAAAGCTCATCACCTGCAGTTGACACAGGAACACCTTGCAGCCCGAACTCCGCTGCACTGTCCTCCTCTTCTGAAAACGGTTCAGGGTCAATGACCCTGAGATTGATCCTGCCATCGCTCTTCAGTTCATATTCCTCAAGCAATTCACGAACGCGCACTGCATACGCCCGCAGAGAAGTCAGATTCTCACTGGCCTTTTCTGAAAAGAAAAAATACAGGTTAATGTTCTCATCAATTGAATCAATAATTTCAATACTTCCAGCCGACAAGGTGTACAGCTTATTTTCAGTCAAATCTAATCGTATTTTGCTGAACAGTGAATTGTTCACGAATGTGAAGACGAGAAAAGCAACAAAAAGTAATACGAGGCCCGACCCTGAATAGAATATTTTACTCATTTCCCTCTCCTAGCCTGCTTGTTTGAGTTCGATGACAACCGTGGTGGCCAACAACCAGAATACGATCATGGAAAAGAAATATAAGAAGTCCCTCAACGACAGAACGCCTTTAGATACGGAAGTAAAATGAGTCAGGAAACTCAAACTCGCAATCGTATCCACCACGACAGCAGGTGCCCAGTCACTAAACGCATTCAGAACCATAGGGAATCCGGCGAGAATGAACAGCAGACACACGACACCGCAGAGGATAAACGAGATAACCTGGCTCTTACTCAAGGCCGAGGCACAAGAGCCAATCGCCAGGAAGCCTCCGGCCATTAACCAGCTACCCAGATAACTGGCAATGATTACGCCATTATCTGGTTCACCGAGATAGTTCACTGTGATCCAGAGCGGAAAGGTTAAGGCAAGGGCGATACCCGTGAAGATCCATGCAGCAAGGAACTTACCGACAATCACGTCGAACCTCTTCAAGGGCAACGTCATCAACAATTCGATAGTTCCGGATTTTCTTTCCTCTGACCACAATCTCATTGACACGGCAGGCACCAGGAACAGGTACAGCCAGGGATGAAAACTAAAAAAAGGAGTCAGGTCGGCCTGCTGGCGTTCATAGAAGTTTCCCAGATAGAAGGTAAAAACTCCTGACAAGATCAGGAATATCAGTATGAAAACGTAAGCGATAGGTGTCGCAAAATAACTCCTGAATTCTCGTTTCAAGACAATGTTAACTCCCGACATGTGAGCTCTCCCTGGTGATTCTGCGGAAAACTTCATCCAGCCGTCCTTTTTCCTGAAACAGTTCCGTCAGTTGCCACTCTTGTGTTTTAACCAGGTCAATGATAGCTGGCAGCAATGTCCCATCTTTTACTTCGGGAAATACGAGGATACTCATTTCGTTTTGTTCGACACCTTTGACGCAGTCTAACGATTCGATTTTTTCGATCATCTTTGACGCATCTTCACTCGAGTGTGATTTCAAAGTGACAGCCTGGTGATATCTGGAACTTTCTTCCAGCTCTGCTGGCGTTCCATCCGATAATATTTTGCCTTCAGCGATAATAATCGCCCTGGTACAAACAGCAGAAACTTCTTCAAGTATGTGAGTTGAAATAATGACGATCTTGTCTTTTGACAAGCCTCGAATCATCTCCCGAACCTGATGTTTCTGGTTTGGATCCAGGCCATCTGTGGGTTCGTCAAGAATAAGCACGTCCGGATCATGAATGATAGCCTGGGCCAGGCCCACTCTCCGCTTGAAGCCTTTTGACAGTGTTTCGATACGTTGATCAAGCACGCTGCCCAAGGACATTATCTTTGAAACATGCTCAATTCTTACCAGACGTTCAGTTTTGGTGAAGCCTCTTACCTCGGCAATGAAATCAAGAAACCCCCTGGGCGTCATCTCGTCGTAGGCCGGTGTTCCTTCCGGCAGATATCCTATGTGTTTCTGTGCGGCCAATTTATCGTCTTGAATATCGCTGCCCCAGATACTGATGCTGCCATGGGTGGGGTCTATAAATCCCGTGATCATTTTCATGGTCGTTGACTTACCGGCACCATTTGGGCCGAGGAAGCCGAGAATTTCTCCAGGCACAACCTTGAACGAGATGTCATCCACAGCCACAAGCGGGCCATAATTTTTCTGTAAATGATTTACTTCTATCATTAAACCTTTCCGTCGTTTTTTCGCCCGATATAGTAATGACGAAAGCCTTGAGATTCAAAATTATTTTTGACTGCAGCATTTCGAAGCCGTTCCCCGGAAGCAGAACCTTTTCAATAAGATTCGGCACATAAATGTAGAATTGCCTGAATTTACATCTCCCGGAAAGATCTGTTCTTTTTTGGGGGAAGAAGTCTGTAGTGAGTATCGCTCCATCCTGACCTCACTGTTGGAGTGATTTCATTGTCGGGGAAACAACCTGACCGATCTAATGAATCGGTCACGAATGCTCTTGATGACACTTACTTTTTAGGTAAAGTAGTGAAGGGCAGTCGGTCGACAATGACGCTACAGACTTCAACCCTTAACCGGGACACATCTGATTTTAAGGTGAAAGGCAATGGCCAGATCAAGAATATCGAAAGATGAGGCTCTCTCTTTTCTCCTGACATACATTGTCGTCGAACAGTCCAAAGATCTGCAACTTGACCAGATCACGCTATTTAATCTGACATCTCTTGCCCAGGAAGCCGCAGATACAATCAATTCAAAGGATGGAGCCATCGCCCATGAGGTCATTGAAGCGCTGGCTCATCAATTTCTAGATTCGCAATGAGCAATATCTGGGCGACAGCCCCTGCTGGCGTTATCTTCGACCTCGACGGCACCTTGCTCGATACCGAACCACTTTATTCCCAGGCGACGCAGAAACTGCTTGATCCTTACGGCCATACCTATTCCCTGGAACTGAAGAAAAAGGTCATGGGAGGGGATTCCAGGCGAGGCGCCCAGATGACTATTGATGAATATGATCTCCCGATGAGCGTCAATGAATACCTGGCTGACAGGGAAGTGTATTTGCTGGAGTTGTTTCCAGCCTCACCGGAGATGCCAGGGGCGAGCGAACTGCTAACTGCCTTTAGGTCACTACACTTGCCTATTGGCCTGGCGACAAGTTCCCATCAACATCTTTGTGACATCAAATTGAAGAACAAATCCTGGAAATCTGCGTTCACATCAATCGTCTGCGGTGACGATGCATCTGTCATTAACGGTAAACCTGAACCGGATATTTTCCTTGCCTGTGCTGCCTTAATGGGATTGCCAGCAGAAAACTGCATTGCCTTCGAAGATTCCCCTACGGGAATAAAGGCAGCAAGGGCTGCTGGAATGCATGTAGTGGCTGTTAACAGCCCCTATGTAGAACTCAAAGACCTGGGGGAGGCTGACATGGTCATCGACAGCTTTTATGAGATATTGCCACTCATAGAACGCTGGTGACCAGCCTCCTGCGCACCTGGGCAATGCGCTAGGTGCCTTTCCTGGCGGCTATTTCTGACTGGATTTCAGCGAGCCTCTTTTCCGTTAATGGGTATTTCCAAAGAAGTGGCATGGCGACGAATTTGAATAACGCAGGGACCACCGAGTACAGACACGCCAGCATCAAAAGTGAAAATCCTGTATTGGTTGTATCCTTCGGGTCTGCAAGAGAGTCAAAGCCGAAGAATACGGCTGACCCCGTACCCATCGTGATACCAATCGCGTATGCCATTTTTCTCGTCATGCTCCAGATTGAAAAATAGGCTCCGGCACGCTGTTCACCTGTTCTTGCAGTATCCACATCGACAACATCAGCAGCCATGGCAGCCGGTAGAGCAGCCAACGCGCCAATGGAGGAGCCTTTGAGGCACATAATAATGATGAAGAACAGGAATTTGCCGGTATCGATTCCTTCGAAGTGGCTGGTGACTGACAGGTATTGAGCCTCAGGCAGGAAAGCAAGCAGTACTGGAATCTCAAAGGCGTCAAACCACTCATCCGGAGATATGGCGATCAGGGGAATGCAGCTAGCCCACAGGGCATACCAGCCAATAGCAACCATGGTGGCCCTATGTTTTCCTATTCTTCTGGATAGCGCGAACCAGATTGGAATTGCCGCAATCTGGGAAACAAAGTAGGGAGCGAGATACAATCCATAGAGGTCACCCGCCAGCAGAACATGCTTGACGAAGAAAAAACTCAGGCTGTTCGTCATTGCTGAACCAAGCGTTGAGAACATAAAAATAATGATCAGCATAACGTAGGGGCCATTCTGCATCACCACCTTCAAGCTCTCTTTCAAAGGTGTTTTCTTCTTCGGAATAGCGACCGGGTATTCAGGAACGACTATCAATGCATTAATGACCACGATGGGCATCACAATGCACATCGCCACAGAGAGAAAATAAACAGCATCCGTCGGTTTGGTGTAGCCGTAGAACAGAATAATCGCCGGTGTGAATGCCGCGAGCAGTGCCCCTGTTACCGAGAACCCTTCTCGCCAGGAAGTCACCAGCGTGCGTTCATTGTAATTCCGGGACAGTTCTGCACCCCAGGCCAGATAAGGTAGATCTTTGATGGTCGAGCCGAGGTAGGTCAAGGTAACCATACAAAATAGATACGGATACCCGATACTAAATTCAAAGCCGAATACAGACACATCATAGAAGGTGATCACTGGAACAAACAGCAACCAGATTCCGGCAGCATAAATCGGAGTTCCGACCAGGATGAAAGGCTTGCGCCTGCCCCATCGGGTCTTCAGTCGATCAGACAGGAAGCCGATGATCGGGTCGGTAATGACATCCGTAAAGCGTGACAGGGTGAGGATCAAACCAACAAGACCAAGCGCCAGTCCAAAGCCATCCGAGTCTGCATATATGGCCGGCAGATAAACTGCCATCGGCAACCCGACCAGGGCAAGGGGAGTTGCGGGTGCTGCGTAGGATGCGAGTACAATTTTGCTTAAGGGTTTCTCGTCAGTTCCCTTGTCTTGATTGTCTAGCAACGCGTCTGTCATATCCCTTCCTGTTAAACCTCGCGAAAAGATTGAGGCATGCTCTCAAAATCTACCACATTCCGTTATGTGATAAGTCATCAGGGTTTATAATCTGCAGGGAGGTTGTTCGGTCAGTCTCTACGATTCCTGTCAATTGTCGAATTGGCAAGCTTGTTCCAGAAATCCATATTCTGCTCAAGTGCTTTTCGCATCAGATTGATTGGTTCCGTGCCTGAAAATTCCTGGACTCTCAGGCGATATTTTTCCTGGTGTTCCAAGAACGTCATGATGCTCTGCTCTATATATCGACTCACGACACCTTGCATCGTATCACCATAAAATCTGATCAATTGTTCAAGAACCCTGTTCGTCAGAATGGGCTCATGGCCCTCGCCTTCCTGCTCGGTAATAATCTGCAACAAGACATTCCTTGTCAGATCTTTTTCTGTTTTAGAATCGACAACAGATATGGGTTCACCCTCCATGATAATTTTTCGCAGATCCTCAACAGTCACGTAGCGACTTTCCTCAATATCATAAAGCCTGCGATTTGGGTATTTCTTGAACTCTCTCATCACTTACTTTCCTTATGCGCCCCGGGGATCAAAATCCATAGACACAGGAACTAAATTTTCTTAATTTGCGGTGATCAAAACTCTGCCACTCATTCTCTGGCAAAGAAAGCCGGTCAGCGATGATGCAATATACAAGCGGATTGAAGCCCATTCCGCAATGGCTCCCACGAACTTCGATGCTCTCGGTCTGGTGCCCATCACCTTCAAGGCACACCCGCCAATTCACAACGCCATCACCTTTGGAAAATATTGCCGTGGTCGGAACCCCTGGGCTCTTGCTGGTCGTGATGTCTGTGAGCTTTTCCCGCATCTCTTCGATACTCATCCCGGATTGTCGTTTAAACAGTTCCGTCACGATGGGGCTGGTAGCACTTGCCGTCATGGCACGAAACGGGCTAGCCATGGTGATCACCTGTCTAACCTTGTCAGGAAACCGATGCGCCAGGTCCCGGGCATATACACCACCCAGGCTCTGGCCAATTATTGAAATCTTTCCCCGGTAGGTTTCGCTTAGCTGCCTGAACTTTTCCGTCAGCTTCGTTTCGAAAAGTTCAAGTTTGCCTGTATTTCTACCCAGGGACCATGGCAATGGCTCGTATCCCATTCGCAGCAGGTACCGCCGCATCATCAGCGTCGAATCATCACTCGCCATGAACCCAGGCAACAGTAATACGGGATGCATGTCACCCCGGGGGAGTTGGGAAAGCAGTGGAAAGGAGGCAAACAGGGAACCCATTTCAGCCAGGGTCCTGGGAATTTCTGTCAATGTGTTAAAAAGAGAGGGTGGTCTTGCGTGGCGCTTGCCAACATCTATTTCTTCGTACAAATTTATCCCCAACAGCCAATCTGCAGTCGCACTGGATCTTAGTACAGTGCATTTATGTTGCAATGAACAATAGGAGTTTCGCTAACTTCCCATTTGGAATCAAGGCCTTAATTCAGTATTGCATATTTCAACAATAAAAATGATGCAACGCACAATTTATATTGACATTCATGGTGCCAATTGTATAATCCGCGCCAATTGCACCATTCAGGATCATCCTGGCCGTGGATGCACCAGGATCATGCTAGTTGAAATCTTAATTTCAACTAGACCCATCCTTAAAACCCTTTAAATACAATATGTTAGCCCCAGATTCATTCTCTGGCACAGTGCTTGCTTTCCTTTGATAGCAAAATCTGTCCATTTAGGCATGAACTCTCAAAGCGGCGGCAAACAGGCCACTGACAGTGACCAATACGAAACTAAGACGGAGATCTGACATGAAAAAATTAGGCACAGTGGACGCAAACTTTCTCTATAGCGAAACACCGACCAATCCAAATCATGTGGCTTCTGTGCAGATATTTGAGCTTCCGGAAAATCAATCTTCAAGTGAGTTCATTGAGGGTCTGAAGACCTTCATGGCCGCACGAATCCACCTCGTTCCTTATCTGACCCGGAAGCTCCAGTTCACTCCTTTTGGCCTGGACCACCCGGTCTGGATATCTGACGGAAACTTCTCCATAGAAAATCACATCGTTGAAGTCTCACTGGCTGAACCAGGTGATTTAAGTCAACTTCAAACAAAGGTAGCCGAACTTCACGAAGAAATCATGGATCGAGAGATTCCGCTCTGGAAGCTGCACGTTATCACTGGTCTAAAAGATAATACCATCGCATTTTACAATCAGGTTCATCACGCATGTATTGATGGTATGGCCGGGCAGGCTGCGACCCAGACACTGATGGATACCACCCCGGATCATCCCGGCCACAGGCCACCGCCTGGTTTTCCACAAGCCGAGACTGTCGGGTTAGCCGATCTTTACACCCTGGCATGGCAGAATTTCTTTAACACCCAGCTGGATGCCACTGAAAACTTTCTTGGCGGTCTCGATGCCCTGTCTCGAATGGGCCAAAGAGCCATTGATCCTTCAAAATCCTTTGGTGCACTGGCAGATTCCGCTCCGGCTACCCGGTTCAACAGAGCAATAGGCAAAACGCGGTCATTTGCGATCGGAAGTTTTTCCCTGCGAGACATCAAAGCCATGGGAAAATCAACTGGTTGCAAGGTAAATGATGTATTCATGGCCGTCTGTTCTGGTGGATTAAGGAAATACCTGCAAAGAACCGGTGAACTACCTGCTCGATCACTGATATCCGGATGCCCTGTATCGCTTAGAAAACCAGGGGACACCAATATGGACAACCAGGTCACCATGATGAGCGTCAATCTTGCGACAGACACCGCTGATCCCCGGCTCCGACTGCTGAAGATCCGCGATTCAGCTAATACCGCTAAGGATGTCACTGCGGACCTGGCGACAAGCATTATCTCAAACTTCGCGGCACCCGGCCTACCTGCTGCTGCCACCATGACGGCTGGTCTGCTGGAGTCAATGAGTAGTGCAGATTTTATCTCCTCTCCCATCAATGTCGTGATTTCCAACGTCCCGGGTCCGAAGGAAACACTGTACGTTAATGGTGCCAGAATGTTGACTCATTACCCTGTATCCATCCCGGCTCAAGGTCTCGGCCTCAACATCACTGTCCAGAGCTATTCTGGCACCCTCTATTTTGGTGTCACTGCCTGTAAAAAGGCCCTGCCCGACGCGACTGCGCTCTGTGAGGATATGAATTCGGCCTATGAAGAGCTAAAAACACTGTTGATTGACAGCAAGATCATGGCGTTCAAAAGTGAGCAAACCCCCGTCCTGACTGGGATTCCTATGGATCGTGTTGCTTAATTCGCAAATTATTACGATTTTTTTGCAAATTGGGCTTGAATATTGTGCAGTGCAATATATATAATGTTGCAATGCACAACGCAGAACTCACCCAGGACCATCAGGAGACCCGGAAATGAATATAATTGAAAAGCAGTCAAAACTAGGCAAGTCAATCTTCGAGATTAATACCAATACACTCAAGGAACTTGCAAACCTGCAAAAGGACAACATAGAGAAGTACTTCGATACTAATCGATCTTTCGGTGAGAAATTGCCTGAAGTAAAAGATATATCTTCATTTGTATCTCTGCAGCGCGAATACACAGAAAGCATCTGGAATGGCGTTAAAGAAGCAGTTAGTGCCCATAGCGGTATCGTTCGGGACGCATTTGCAGAGACTCGAGTTGCTTTTGAAGAAGCTTACACCACAGTTGAAACCGAAGTTAAGACCGCCAAACCAGCGCCAAAAACAAAGGTAAAAGCTAAAGCCAAAACAAAAGCACAGCCAAAAAAGGAAACTTCAGCAGCCGCATAGCCGGTTAACCAAGCTTTGGAAGCTTCAGCAGGTAATTGGTAACAGCCTGTTGTAACCGAGAGCCCTGGTTTACGTTTATCCCCCGTGATAACCAGGGTTCTCACCCCCCAACAAAAAGATTTCCATAAATAGCTTGATTTTGTTGCACTGCAATATATAATGCTGCACTGCAACAATCGCATAAACAATTTTAAAGCAGCAGATCGAAACCCCTAACTTAATGAACAGGTGCACCATGACAAACATAATTGAAAGACAGGCAGATTTTGGCCGTACGATATTTGAAATAAACCAGAACACTCTTCAGGAGCTGGCTCAGTCTACACAGGCTAATTTCAAGAAGTATTTTGAACTGAACTCAGAGTTTGGCCAGAAGCTTCCAGAAGTTAACGATGTAACCAGCTTTGTTGAATTGCAGCGTGAATACAGCGAGACTCTCTGGAGCAACGTTCGTGAAGCGACACAGACTCAATCCGAGATTCTAAAATCAGCAGTTGAAGAAACTGGTGAGGCGGTACGCAAGGTTTTTGCTACACAAAGCTAGTACCAATCCGAGTTGAAGCAATAAAGAAAAAGGGCGTTATCGCCCTTTTTTTTGGCCACGCAGATGGCTCTTGTCCACAAACTAGTTAACTTAAGGAAGACCAGATGAAAATAACGGTTGATGTAGATATCACTCCCAATGAATTGAGAAGTTTCCTCGGTCTTCCCAATGTTGAAAAATTACAGCAGCAGATGTTGGACAACGCACAGAAATTTCTTAAGGAAGCTGGGCAAACTCAGTATGCCGAGATGGTGTCCGGTGCCATGCAACCCCTGTTTGCCTACCAGAACTGGGTCCAGCGCATGCTGACGGGTGACGGGACAAAATCAACAGAAAAGGACGAAAAGGGCTCATCAGATGAGTAAAGGTCGAGTACTCATCACGGGTGCCTCATCGGGAATTGGCGCTGCACTGGCAGCACAATTCGCAAAAAATGACTATGATCTTTTAATTACTGCCCGGCGGGCGCAAGCCCTCGAACAGGTAAAGGATACGATTGAATCAGCCGCAGAAGTCGACATTATCACCTGCGACCTGGCAAGTAGAGATGGGCCCGCTAACCTGGTTAGTGCCATTGAGGACAAGGAACTTCAAATAGATATCCTGGTTAACAATGCAGGAATAGCCACTACTGGAAATTTTGAATCCCTGGACCAGAACGAAGTTGATAGCCTTCTATCACTTAATATCTCCGCACTCACCTACCTTACCCGACACTTCCTGACTCAGATGGTACAAAGAGGGTCTGGCAGAATTCTGAACGTCGCTTCAGTCGCTGCATTTCAGCCCGTTCCATCCATGGGCGTCTATGCTGCGAGCAAAGCTTTCGTACTTTCTTTAACCGAGTCACTCTCAGAAGAACTTCGAGGAACCGGGGTTTCTGTCACAGCCCTCTGCCCTGGACTCACCAATACGGAGATGGTGGACTCGCTGCAAGCCCAGGAAGTACCACCCTTCCTGATGTCTTCAGCTCCGGAAGTAGCACAGGAAGGATTTGACGCACTTATGGCCAGAGAGGTCATCCGCATTCCCGGCATGGCCAACCAGGCAGCAGTTACCTGGGCTCAGCACCAACCAAGATGGCTGGTTCGTGGTCTCGGTGGATTATTCTCCCGATTGAACCCCAGGGGTAATTAACCACGGACTTGCAAGCCTGCGAAACCCGTGTAAAGTGATTCTCAATTAAGTCAAAAACATTGTCTAGTTTGAAAAAAACGTTAACACAGATCCTTTGCCTATCTATTCTCTTATCGATACCCCTGCTTTCGGTTGCAACCTGTAACGACGATGCCAACCAGGCTCGATTGGAAAATCGTATTGATGATGCAATGGAGATCCTCGCAGACTGCCTTAATGAGGGACTCAGTAAAGTCGCCCGGACCTACCTCCTGCTGGGCCTTACCCACTATGAGAAGAATGATCACCGAAAGGCCATCCAGGACTATACCAATGCCATCAAGACTGACCCTAATTACGTTACGGCCTATGTAAACCGCGGCTTAAGTCGGTCCATTAAAGGAGACTACTCAAAGGCGCTCGACGACTTTGCAGAAGCCATTAGATTACAACCCGACACCATGCAAGCCTATTACTTTCGCGCCGGAGCCCATGAACGGAAGAGAAAGTACCAACTTGCGATAGAGGATTATAGCCAGTCATTGCTCTATGTTGCCAACGACTCTGAGTTAGTGACTGTTCACTATCACCGCGGACTTGTGTATCGAAAAATGGGCAATCATGAGCTTGCAATTGCAGATTACACCACAGCTATTCAAAAAGACCCGGAGTATGTGGACGCATACTTTTCAAGAGCACGGGTGTTCCAGAAGAGCAAAAAAAGAGAAGCTGCCATCGCAGATTATTCCAGGGTCATCGAATTCCAACCTGACAATGCTGAGGCTTATTACAATCGGGGTTTGCTGTATAGAAAAGCGGGCACGGATCATCTCGCAATCCGCGACTACAACCGGGCGATCGAAATTCGACCTAAATACACCAGGGCCTATGTGAGCAAGAGCTACGCCTATTTGATCCCAATCATACCGTTGCTTTTAGTGCTACTGCTTGGCTAGATCCACTGGGTCCCGCCACACGAGATACTATTCACCCCCATTTTCGAGCCGTTCACTCTGGATCGGCTCATTTTCCCGATAACCGGTATCTTGTGGTCATCATTTTGTGACGGGCTTCAACTAAATCCCGTCTGCATTGAAATATATTAGTTCCACTGTTGAAAAACACAAACCAAACATACTGGAACTGAATAATGAATCTTAGAAACTTAATCAAGTGGAGCGTCTTTTGTCTCGTCATCATGACGTATAAGCAATACGAGGCTGCAGAACTAATTAACCTGTCTGAAAGCGTTCACCAGGAACAACTTAGCTCAAGGACCCCCAATCAGGACCGTTAGTCAATCGGCTTAATCACAGAGGCATTTCTGGTCTCTAAAGGTGGCCCATGGCTGCCCTCTACAGGGAAGTGGGGGTGGCCTTTTATCGAGCATGGAAACTCGATAAACAAAATGATAGCTTGTCCAGACTCCGTTAAGAAAAATGACCTTTCTCTTGAAGCAGCAACCTGAAATCGAACCGAGCCCTACATACCAATCTGCTGAAGCACTGATCCAGTCGCGCCAGGCTACGTTGCTTCAGGGCGTATTAAGAACCGTGGGTGTTATTACCCTCATTGCAATCGGGTTGATCGTGTTTCTTCCAGGATTCGCGACCGGCGGCGAGATCTTAGAACCTTTCCTCCGGAATTCTCTTATCATCCTGGTGCTTTTTTTACTGGATTATTGTTTACGGCGTGGATGGGTCATGGAGACATTCTTCGGAGTAATCGTCTTTGCATTGATGATTACGCCGTACACAATCTACATGGAATCGCCTGGTAATATGCAAATGCTGGCAGTCATGACTATTCCTGTAGCACTGGCAGGATTCTTACCAAAGAGAAATCAATTCTGGTGGGTATTTTTCACCACCGTGGTAATAACCCTGGTGACAATCTGGCTAATTATCAATGTCAAAAACGTGGACATGGAATATCGATCCGTTGTCTCTCTGCTCCTGATAATGACGATTCTGGCATTGATGACGGACGGCATCAGCAGCTCATATCGTCAAAGCATTCGCATGTTCTTTGAACAGATGCAGGAGCTCCAGGCTGCCCATGAAAAGTTACTCGGCATGAACCAGATCCTTGATCGAGCTGTTTCTGATCGGGTCAGGGCTGAGTCCCACAGCGATAAGAGTGCCCGGATTGAGAGACTCGCGCTGGATGCAGCCGGAGCTGGAATCCTGAATGTAAATCTGGAAACACTCAAGGCCGATCTGTCTGCAGACTTTCTGCTGCGGGCAGGGATTACTGATTCACCTACTTCCTGGGACGATTTTCTCGAGCTGATGCAGGACGAATCAAGGCACCGGCTCATGAATGAAATGCAGCTCATTGTTGCCGGCACCTCCAATGTCTTAACCGGCAACTTTCAGCTCAGAGGTGACACCGACACCACATGGCTG
>Ga0114950_10000452_pt1 | contig 27944 bp, 23 predicted proteins | sample N075metaG_FD_83503 | JGI IMG/M metagenome (GOLD analysis project Ga0114950, IMG submission 83503) | Deep subsurface microbial communities from Kermadec Trench to uncover new lineages of life (NeLLi) - N075 metaG | ecosystem: Environmental > Aquatic > Marine > Ocean trench > Sediment | place... | reverse complement strand
GCGCCGTAGTGGGTTTTCAGCCAGGCGGTCTGGTACGACACCAGGGCATAGGCCGCCGAGTGAGATTTGTTGAATCCGTAGCCAGCAAATTTCTCCACCAGGTCAAAAATTTTCATGGCCAGTCGGGCATCAACGCCGTTCGCCTTGGCACCGTCCTCAAACACCTGCCTCTGCTTGGCCATCTCCTCGGGCTTTTTCTTGCCCATGGCCCGGCGCAACATATCCGCCCCGCCCAGGGTGTAGCCGGCCAACACCTGGGCAATTTGCATCACCTGTTCCTGATACAAGATGACACCGTAGGTGGGTTCCAGAATCGGCTGTAAGGACTGGTGTTGGTACTGCCGGTCGGGATAGGACACGGCCTCACGACCGTGCTTGCGGTTGATAAAGTTCTCCACCATGCCCGACTGTAAAGGCCCCGGGCGAAACAGCGCCACCAGCGCGATGATGTCTTCAAAGGAGTCGGGCTGTAGGCGCTTGATCAAGTCCTTCATACCGCGCGATTCCAACTGGAATACTGCCGTGGTTTTCGCCGAGCGCAACAATTTGAAGACTGCCTCGTCGTCCAGGGGCAGCTGAGTGATATCCAGTTCCTGCTCGGCCTGCTCCCGCCGCCGGCTATTAATCATTTTCACCGCCCAGTCGACAATGGTCAGCGTGCGCAGGCCGAGAAAATCAAACTTCACCAGCCCCACATCTTCGACATCGTCTTTGTCATACTGGGTGACCAGGCTACCGCCTGCGCCATCGCAATAAAGCGGAGAGAAGTCCGTCAGTTTTGTGGGGGCAATCACCACCCCGCCCGCGTGTTTGCCAACGTTGCGGGTAATGCCTTCCAGTTGCAGGGCCATGTCCCAGATCTCCTGGGCCTGGCTGTCCTCCCGTAGAAAATCCGCCAGCACCTCCTCCTGTTCCAGCGCTTTTTCCAGGGTGATGCCCACATCGAAGGGAATCATTTTGGACAGCTTATCCGCTAAACCGTAGGATTTACCCTGCACCCTGGCTACATCCCGAATCACCGCTTTGGCCGCCATGCTGCCAAAGGTAATGATTTGCGACACCGCCTCACGGCCGTAGGTCTGCGCCACGTACTCAATCACTTTATCGCGTTTTTCCATGCAGAAATCGACGTCAAAATCTGGCATGGAGATCCGTTCGGGGTTGAGGAATCGCTCAAACAGCAGGTCGTATTTCAGCGGGTCAATATCGGTAATCTGTAACACAAAGGCCACTAGCGAACCGGCGCCCGAGCCGCGCCCGGGGCCCACCGGAATATCACCCTTCTTCGCCCATCGAATAAAATCCATAACGATGAGAAAGTAACCGGGAAAGCCCATCTGGATGATGACATTGAGCTCAAAGTCCAGCCTGTCTCGATACACTTGCACCCTGGCTTGGTAGTTCTCACTGTCGCGGTTTACCAACTCCTCTAATCGTTCGTCCAGCCCCTGATGTGACACCGAACGCAAAAACTCATCGATTGTCATGCCATCCGGTACAGGGTAGTCGGGCAGGTGGGGCTTCCCCAACTCCAGGATGAAACTACAGCGCCGGGCAATTTCCACGGTGTTGGCCAGTGCTTCGGGAATGTCCTCAAACAACTCTGCCATTTCCTGGGCGGAGCGCAGATACTGCTGCTCCGTGTAGGCACGGGCCCGACGCGGGTCATCCAGTGCTCTGCCCTCGCTGATACAGGTTCTCGCCTCGTGCGCTTCAAATTCCCGGGCATCGAGAAAACGCACATCATTGGTGGCTACCACCGGGCATTGAAGTTCGGCCGCCAGGGCAACGGCAGCATGCAAATGAAACTCCTCGCCCTCCCGACCCATGCGGTGCAATTCGAGATAAAATCTAGCGGGGTATAGGGCCATCCAATACTGTGCGCGCTGGCTCGCCAACTCGGTTTTGCCCGCCAGCAGTGCCTGGCCCACATCGCCGCTCACCCCGGTCGAAAGCGCGATGACACCGCCGGCGTAATTTTCCAACCAGGACTTCTGCACATAGGGAGCACCCAGATACTGGCCGTCGACATAGGACTTTGAGATGAGTGCCGTCAGATCGCGATAACCCCGATCATTCATGGCCAACAGGCATAGTGGATAGGCGTGCTCAGGGTCATCGGCATCCATTACCATCAAATCCACCCCGAAAATGGGTTTGATGCCAGCGGCAAAGGCCCTCTTGTACACTTTGACAAGCCCGTAGAAGTTGCAGCGGTCGGTCACCGCGACCGCCGACATGCCCAACTCGGCGACGCGGTCAATCAGGGGCTTTACCCGGACCAGTCCGTCGGAAAGAGAATATTGTGTATGAAGTCGAAGGTGGACAAATTCAGGCATGATAAGGGGTCCCGGGGCAGCGCCCAGTTTACTCCGAGAGGCTCTGCGCTAACAGGTTTTTTACCGGTGCGAAGCTACGTCGGTGTACCGGGGTAACTCCCAGGTCCCGCAAAGCCTGTAAATGAAGGGCTGTCGGGTAGCCCTTGTGCCGGGCAAAACCGTATCCCGGATACTGCTCCTCCAAAGCAATCAGTTCACTGTCCCGCTGTACCTTGGCCAATATGGAGGCGGCGGCTATCGCAGGAACCCGGTCGTCCCCTCTAATCACCGGTTCCGAAGGATAGGGCCACTGGGGCAAGCGATTGCCATCGACCAATACATAGGCGGGCTGTGGCGTCAGGCCCTGCACCGCCCGATGCATGGCCAGCAAACTGGCCTGGAGGATATTGATCTCATCGATCTCGGCTACGGATGAACGCGCCAGGCTCCAGGCCAGGGCTCGCTCCCTGATCTGTGCCGCCAGTTCTTCCCGCCGCTTGGCGCTGAGCTTCTTGGAGTCGCGCAAGCCGGGGATCGGTCTGGCCGGGTCGAGAATTACCGCCGCCGCCACCACATCGCCGGCCAGTGGTCCTCTGCCCACTTCGTCCACTCCCGCAAGCTTCACACCGTGGAACGCCGTATCAAAGGAGCCCCGAAACAAGTCTGTCATGCGCCCCCCCGGGACAGCAATTGGCCAATGCGCGCTGCCGCCCTGTCACCAAATCCGAGGCGCAGGCGCTGATGAATGAGGGTAAATTCGGCGACTAAGCTCGCCCGTTTGTCGCCATTGGCAAGTTCGCTTTGCAAGGCACTTACCAGAGCGTCCGGGGTGGCATCTTTTTGCAGTAGCTCCGGCACCAGGGGCCGGTCCGCCAATACGTTGGGCAGCGCGGCAAATTTAGTGGTCACCAGCCGGGAAATTACCGCCCAGGAAAAAGCCCCCATGCGATAGCTCACCACCATGGGGCGCTTCAATAGCATCGCTTCCAGCGTGGCGGTACCCGATGCCAACAATACGACATTGGCCGCCTGCATCACCTCCCTGGATCTGCCCCTTACCAGCTTCACAGGCAAACCCGGGTAGGATTCCAGCAGGTGCGTCAGCTCGGCATAACGCCATTCGTTGGCGGCGGGCATTACAAAAGACAAGGCGGAATCCCTCTGCTGCAAGCGCTGTGCGACTTCCAGAAATAGCGGGGCCAGCAAACGCACTTCGCCGGCGCGACTACCCGGCAGCAGCGCCAGGACATTTCCGTTCGGCGGTAGCGCCAGCGCGGTGCGGGCCGCGGCAGCATCTGTTTCCAGCGGGATTTCGTCGGCCAGCGGATGACCGACAAACTCCACCGGCACGCCGTGCTGGTCATATATCGCGGTCTCAAACGGAAACAGGCAAAGCATCAAATCCACCGCCTTTTTGATTTTGTGGATGCGGCGTTTTTTCCAGGCCCACACGGAAGGGCTGACCAGATGAACTGTCTTGATGCCAATTTTGCGAAGTTTGCGCTCCAGATGTAGATTAAAGTCGGGGGCATCAATCGCAATAAATACGTCCGGAGGATTATCCCTGAAGTGCCGATACAGCGCCCCGCGGATACGCAGTAATTCCGGCAGGCGCTTGAGCGGTTCTATGTACCCCATCACCGAGAGGCGTTCCATTGGAAAGTGACTGCACAGCCCCTGAGCCTGCATTAGCGGGCCGCCGATACCCTCAAATGTGATGTCGCCAAAATGCGCTTTCAGCGCCGCGATAAGATGGGCGCCCAAAATATCCCCGGAGGACTCCCCGGCCAATATTCCAATGCGCAAGCTGCCCGGGTCAGCGGACAATACCGCGCCCCGACGCGCGAATTGATTCAATGAGAACCGCCAATTCAGGTGTCTCACTGAGCATCAGTTCGAGCCTCTGAAGGGCGGCCTCCAGGGTAAGACCCTGACGGTAGAGTATCTTGAAGGCACGGCGTAACTGGGAAATCGCCTTGGCAGAAAAACCCCGGCGACGCAGTCCCTCGATATTAATGGTTCGGACTTCCGCCGGCGCCCCGCTGACCGTCATGTAAGCCGGAACATCCTTGCCGATTGCAGTGCCCATGCCACTGAAACAATGCGGACCTATCTTGCAAAACTGGTGGACCAGGGTAAACCCGCTCAGGATCGCCCAATCACCGATGTGAACATGGCCTGCCAGGGCGGTGTTATTGACCAAAATAGTATGATCTTTCAACACGCTGTCGTGACCGATGTGGACATAGGCCATCAATAAATTGTGGTTGCCGATGGTGGTTTCCGATCGGTCTTGCACGGTACCGCGATGGATGGTCACATTCTCGCGAATAATATTATTATCGCCGATCACCAGCCGTGTGGGCTCGTTGTGATACTTGAGATCCGGGGTGGCTTCGCCGATGGAAGAAAACTGGTATATATGGTTATTGGCGCCTATGACCGTCGGCCCTCTTATCACTACATGGGGCTCGATCTTGCAGCCCGGGCCAATTTCCACATCGGGACCTATCAGGGTCCAGGGGCCAACGACAATATCATCGGCCAGTTTGGCAGCGGGGTCGATGCAGGCGCGGCTGTCGATCATCTAGCGATCGGCACACAGTATAGTGGCGGCGGCGCACAGTTGGTCATCGACATCGGCACTGACATCAAATTTCCAGATGCCGCGGCGGTTTGACACAATCGATGAACGCAACATCACCCTATCACCCGGCACACAGGGGCGTTTAAACCGCAGTTTATCCGAGCCAACAAAGTAGTAGATAGACCCATCAGCCGGGGTTTTATTCATGGTTTTAAAACCCAGAATTCCCGAGGCCTGGGCCATGGCTTCCAGTAACATAACCCCGGGAAAAACAGGCTGATCCGGGAAGTGGCCATCAAAAAATGGTTCGTTAACAGTAAGGTTTTTATAGGCGACGATGGATTCGCCCGGTATGAGTTCTACCACACGATCTACCAGCAAAAAGGGGTAGCGATGGGGCAGGTATTTTCGAATTTCGATCACGTCCATCATTGGACTGCGGCTCCTCGTACTTTATTTACCTCGCTTCTTCTCGATACTGGCGAGGCGTTTGTGAATCGATTCCAGTTGAGAGAATCGCACGGCATTTCTTTTCCAGTCGCGGGTCGATGACATCGGCGTACCCGATGAGTAAGAACCGGGTTCACTGATTGATTTGGTAACCATGGTCATTCCCGTCACATGGACATTGTCGCAGATTTCCACATGACCCACCACGCCAACTCCTCCCGAAAGTGTGCAATCGGCGCCGATAGTGGTGCTTCCCGCCAAGCCGGAGCAACCCGCCATCGCGGTATTCTTGCCGATACGACAGTTGTGGGCAATCTGTACAAGGTTGTCAATAATCACACCGTCTTCGATCACCGTGTGATCCAGCGCCCCCCTATCCACCGTTGAGCAAGCCCCAATTTCAACCCGGTCACCCACTCGAACGCCCCCCAGTTGGCAAATTTTTTCCCAGCCGTCGGGCCCCGGGGCAAAGCCAAAACCATCCGCCCCCAATACCGCCTGAGAATGGATGACACACTGCTCGCCAATATGGACGTTGTGATAGATCACCGCATTGGGATAGATCCGAGTACCAGCGCCAATGCGGCTATCGTGCCCCAGGTAAACACCGGCACCAATTACCGCATCCGCTCCAACTAAAGCGCCGCCCTCTATCACCGTGTGGGGACCGATGACCGCCGTGGAATGTACATCCGCATCGGGCGATACCACTGCCGAGGGATGTACGCCCGGCACGTCTGCAGGCGTGTTATTAAACAAATGGGAAACTCTGGCATAACTCAAGTAGGGCGTTTCGGAAATCAAACACCCCACCGGGCACTGCCCGGCAAATTCCGGGTGCACGATCACTGCAGCTGCCCGAGTTCCCTCTAGCAATGCTAGATATTTCTTATTCGACAGAAATGAGAGATCCCCCGGGCCAGCGCTCACCAGGCTGGCCACCCCCGTAACCGGGCAGTCAGCCTCTCCGGAAAACTCCAGATTGAGCTTCGCGGCCAACTCGCCCAGGCTATACACGATATTCTGTTATTCTGCGGGCAACTGATTGAGTTTGTCGGTTACCTTGGCGGTAATACTGTAACCGGCATCAGCGTGAATCACCGAGGCGCGTTGCAGCAGCAAGCCTATGCCCTCGGTGGCAATCAACTCACGCAGTACTTCCTGAACCTTGGGTGACAATTCCTGCAGCAGCGTCTGTCCCACCGCTTGTTCCGCTTGCTGGAGCTTGCCGGTGACATGCTCCAGGTCGCCTTGCTTGCTGGCCAACTTTTTTCGCGCTGCAGTTTGCTGTTCCTGGCTCATGACGGCCATATCGGTCTGCAGCTTGCGCACCAACACGTCAAACTCCTCCTTGAGGCGCTCGAATTCTGCCTTGTCGGCCTTATAGTCATCCTCGTCGCGAACGGCAGCCATACGCTTGTGGGCCAGATCGGTTTGCATGATGGCATCTTGCAAGTTGACGACCGCAATTTTCCCCTGTGCCCAGCTGATGCCAGGCAGCGATAGGGCGGCACAGACAAGGACTATTTTTAGTAAGTTGGGCACAATTTTCTCCGCAATAGTTATAACTGGTTTTTTCACTGGTATTTCCACTCTTTGTCGTTAATTAAATTGGTTTAGAAGCCTCTGCCGAGGGTGAACTGGAACACCTCCTCTTCGTCTTCCGGGCCAACATTCAGCGGCTTGGCAAGACTGAAGGTCATGGGTCCAAAGCCGGTAACCCAGGTGACACCCACACCCACTGAATAGCGCACTTCATCAAAGTCCACATCAAAACAATTGAGTTGGCTGGCGCCACAGTGGGTATTAAATACATTGCCCGCATCGATAAAAAAGGCCGAGCGAAGTTGACTGCGATCCTTGATAAACGGCAGTGGGAATATCAGTTCGGCACCCCCTATTATTTTAACATTGCCGCCAAAGGGATCGTTGCCACGGGTCTGTACCACGCTGCTATCGAGCTTGCCCGTGGCGGGGTTATAGAAGTAGCCAAATTGGCCACCATTGGGGCCGCCGGTCTCAGCCGCCGTTCCGTCCTCATTGATTTTGGTGACCGGTTGGTCGATATTGTACAGTTCGGCGGGCGTGCTGCGCGGCCCCAGGGTGTTGCTTTCAAAGCCTCGCACCGAGCCAAAACCGCCGGCGTAGAAATGCTCGTAGAAAGGCAATTCGGTGGTACTGCCATAGCCGTCGCCGTAACCCAGTTCCGTGCGGAAGCGCAGGGTCCAGTTTTGGGTCAGGGGATAATAGATCTCCCCCCGGTAGGTCAGCTTGTAGAACTCCAGGTCGGATGCCGGCATGGACACTTCCAGGGCCACCGTATTGGAGAAGCCCCGGGTGGCGTTGCGGCCCCGGTTCAGGGTCGACTGGGTCCAACTGGAGGTGATCGTCCAGTTCAGGTATTCATCGCCATTTTCATCGATAAACCCCGGCTCAGGTGGGATAACCAGGTACTCGGGAGGCAGGGTATCAATGGGCAATAACTCTTCCGGGGCGGAATAGAGGTTGTCGCCTATTCGGGTGCTCTCGAACCAATTATCCACATTGTTCTCCAAGCGCGGGCTTGCCTTGATCTCCTGCACCGCAAACCGGCCGACGGTAATTTCGGTATTGGACACCCCAAAGCTGAAGCCCAGTCGCTGCGTTTCCTTGATGGGATAACCGAAGTTCAGCGCCGCTCCCAGCGTATCGGTTGTATAACTGGCTACGTTTATCTCCTCCAGGTCAGTGGAGCGATAGAAGACGTTAAAGCCCCGGCTGACGCCGTCCTCGGTAAAGTAGGGGTTGGTGTAGCTGAAGTTGTATAATTCCTGGTAGGTGGAGGAGTTCAAGGACATGCCCACCCGCTTGCCGGTACCCAGAAAGTTGTCCTGTTGAAGATTGAGGCCCAAAATAAGCCCCGCGTCCTGGGCGTAACCAAAACTTGCACCAATGCTGCCCGAAGACTGCTCCTCCACTTCGAATTCAACGTCAATCAAATCGTCGTGGCCCGGTACGCCGGGTGTATCGACCGTCGCCCGGCTGAAAAAGCCCAGCCGTTCGAGGCGCACCCTGGACTGCTCGATAGCCGCCGCGGAGGCCGGGGCGGATTCCATTTGGCGCATTTCGCGGCGCAACACCTCATCCGAGGTCTTCATGTTGCCCTTAAATGCGATGCGACGCACGTAGGTACGCTTGCCGGGGTCGACAAAAAATTTAAGGGATACCGTGTTTTCGCCCTCGTCCAATTCGGGAATACCGGTTACCTTGGCAAAATTGTAACCCTCGTTGCCCAATCGTCGGGTCAGGTACTCTTCGGTAGAGGTCACCAACTGCTGCGAAAAAGTCTGACCCTCCGCTACCAGCAAGAATCGGCGCAGGTCGCTTTCAGGCAGTACCAGATCACCGGATAATTCGACGGAACTGACGGTAAACTTTTCGCCCTCGCTCACATTGGCCGTGATGTAGACCTCCTCCTTATTGGGGGAGACAGACACCTGGGTAGAATCGATACTAAATTGCAGATAACCCCTGTCCTGGTAATACGAGGTGAGACTCTCCAGATCGCCGGTGAGTTTTTCGCGGGAGTATTTATCATCGTTCCTGAAAAAGGAAAACCAGCCCGTGGTCTTCAGTTCGAAAATATCCATCAGCTCTTCGTCGCTGTATATCTCGTTGCCAACGATATTGATGTGTTTAATCGATGCCACGGTACCTTCATCTACGTTGATGATAATGGACACCCGGTTGCGCGGCTCCGGCAATACGTCGGTCTCAATATTCGCATCGTACCGACCCTGCTGCACATATTGGCGCTGCAATTCCAGTTGCATCCCCTCCAGGGTGGAGCGCTTAAAAACCTGGCCGATGGCCAAACCCGCGCCCTTGAGTCCATCGAGCAGGGCCTCGGTTTCGATGGCCTTATTACCCTCAATGGATATCTCACTGATACTGGGGCGCTCGGCCACGATCACCACCAGCACGTTGCCGTCCCGGCCGATTCGAATATCGTCAAAATTACCCGTGGCAAAAAGGCTGCGCGAGGCGGCCTGAATGCTCTTTTCATCCACCACATCACCCACTGCCAACGGCATTGCGGAGAACACACTGCCGGCGGAAATACGCTGCAGGCCCTCCACACGAATATCGGAGATGATGAATGTTTGCGCCCAGGCCGCTACGGGAATAAGTAACAGCGCGGCGTTGGCCACTAGTGCACGACTGAATAGCTTAATCAAAATACTCTTTACCACCAGTAAATACCAAAACCTTCGGTATCTGTGTTGCGGTTCTAATTATAATCACACACGCTGATTCGACTCACAGACGTGTAAAATCGTTATACAGGGCCAGCATCATCACCCCCAGGATTACAAACAATCCCAATTGGTAGCCGATAATTTGGACTTTCTCCGGCACCGGTCGCCCGGCTAGCAGTTCCAACAGGTAATACATCAGATGCCCCCCATCCAACACCGGAATGGGCAGCAAATTTAGCACGCCAAGGCTCACGCTCAGCAGAGCCAAAAAACTAATATAGGACTCCAGCCCGGACTTGGCAGACGCGGAAGCCACTTTAGCAATGGTAATGGGGCCACTCAAGTTTTTTGGCGATATTAGACCGATAGCCATCTTCTTTATCGCACTGAAGGTAAGCCCTATTAGGTCCCCTGTCCGGTCGAAACTGGCGACCAACGCCTCAACCGGACCCCGGTCGAACTCGCGCAGCATTTCCGCAGGCATATCGGGCAGGGCTACCCCGAGGCCTACCCGACCAAAGTCCTCGCCCTGACCGCCGGCGACTCTATCGGGCACAATGATGGTTTCCCGCAGCTGCCCATCGCGTAGATATTCCAGCGCAATTCGCTCGCCTGGCCTGGCCCGCACATAATTTACCCAATCCATCCACAGCGCCATCTCGACGCCATCGGCACGCAGCACCTCATCTCCGGGCTGCAGGCCCGCTCGCTCTGCGGGGCTCGCCGCCACCACCAGATCGACCACCGGCGGCACCGGCGGGGTATACATGGCAATACCCAAACCACCATATAGATCGGGCTCTTCCTGATCGGACAACCAGTGATCGAGCACTCCCTCGGATTCATAGATAACATCGGAATCGGGATATTTGACTGCGAATGAGATGGATCCCGATTCACCAATCCTGTCCAGCAGGGCAAAACTGAGGGCCTGCCAGGTGAGCGTCTCCTGGCCGTCGACTGCGACAATCTCCTGCCCCGCTTCCAGCCCTGCCATTTCAGCCACGGACCCCGGGGTAACTTCACCAATGACCGGCGCGTAGCCCCGTTCGCCGGCCATAAACAAAAACCAGAAAGCGACGATAGCCAGGGCAAAATTGGCCAGTGGGCCGGCGGCGATCACCGCAATGCGCTGCAGCGGACTTTTCCGATTAAACGCCATGTGGATCTCATCGGGGGACACCCCCTCCTCGCGCTCGTCCAGCATTTTCACATAGCCCCCCAGGGGAATGGCCGCCACGATATATTCTGTGCCCAGTTTGTCGTGCCAACGCACCAGCGGGGTGCCAAAACCAATGGAAAACTTGAGGACCTTAATGCCACAGCGCCGCGCGACCCAGAAATGGCCATACTCGTGAACGGTGACCAGAATAGCCAGGGTCGCCAGGGTAATCGCGATAGTACTTAACAAATCCATTAGCGGACTACGTTCCTCTTTCCTATTGGCGAGAGGTCACAGATAACTTCCCGCGCCACTGCTCTGGCTTCATTGTCTGCAGATTCGACCACCGCCAGGCTAATCGGTTCAACTGCGCTCACTTGCTCCAGCGTTCTTTCTATCACCTGGGGTATCTGGGTAAACCCTATGTCCTGCGCCAAAAACGCCGCCACGGCAATTTCATTGGCAGCGTTACAGACGGCCATCGCCGTACCGCCGGTTGCCACGGACTCCCTGGCCAGACGAAGGCAGGGAAATTTCGCTTCATCCGGCGCTTCGAAATCCAGCCGCGCCGTTGCAATCAGGTCCAGAGTAGCCACCCCGGACGCTATTCGCTGGGGCCAGGCCAGGCCGTAGGCAATCGCCGTGCGCATATCGGGGTTGCCCATTTGCGCCAGTACCGAGCCATCCACATACTGCACCATGGAGTGAACAATACTCTGTGGGTGGATAACAATGTCCACCATTTTCGGCGGCAGATCAAAAATCCAGCAGGCCTCGACAAGCTCCAGGCCCTTGTTCATCAGTGACGCCGAATCGACGGAAATTTTTCGTCCCATGGACCAATTGGGGTGGGCACAGGCCTGGTCCGGCGTAGCGTCTCTCATCTGAGCGTCGCTCCACAGCCGAAATGGCCCCCCCGAAGCGGTCAATAATACCTTGCAAACACCCTCTTTTATCGGTGTCGCATCCTCTTTACTGGGCATACATTGAAAGATCGCATTGTGCTCACTGTCGATTGGCAGCAACTGCGCGCCGGACCCCCGAATGGCCTCCATAAACAGGTGCCCCGCCATCACCAGGGACTCCTTATTTGCCAGCAGTACCGTTTTACCCGCGTTGGCTGCCGCGAGGGTGGACACCAGCCCCGTCGCGCCGACGATGGCGGCCATTACGGCATCAACCTGGGGATCCGTCACAATGCTGAGCAGGCCTGCCTCACCCTGCAGAACGCGAGTTCCCAGGGCATCGGGCATACGCGACTGCAATTCCTGGGCCGCCGATTCCTGCATCATTACCGCAAATACCGGCCGATGAAGTAGACACTGCTGTAACATCGTGTCGACCGAGGAATTGGCAGCCAGACCATACACCCCGAAACGATCGGGATGCCGGCCGATAACATCCAGCGTATTCACGCCGATAGAGCCCGTGGAACCCAACACGCTGACCATACGCCGCCCGGAATGTGGCACTTACCAGCCCACCAACAACAATCCCAACGTAAATACCGGTGCCGCCGCACTCAGGCTATCCAGCCGGTCCAACACACCACCGTGGCCGGGCAGCAAATTGCCGCTGTCTTTGACCCCGCTCTCGCGTTTAACCATACTCACTGTGAGGTCGCCTACCACCGAGGCGGCTGCTGTAACCACCACGACCGCGACCACAGAACCCAGGCCAATATGCTCCATCTGCACCGGCAGCAAGTACCAGGTGACTATCGCCAGCAGGAAGCACGCCAGGATGCCGCCCCAAAAACCTTCCCAGGTTTTGGCGGGGCTCACTCGAGGAGCCAATTTATGCTTGCCCAGGGCGCGGCCGGAAAAATACGCCCCCACGTCCGCCGCCACCACTACAATCACCATGGCAACCATCAACAGGCCCCCTCTGGGAAAATTGAGCAGATACACGGCGGCCATCCAGGCCGGAGCGAGAACCAACAAACCCATCAGGCTGCGCATCGCTCGGGTACCCCACAATGCGGCACTGGCGGGATAGCTCTTCAGCCACAACAGGGCTACCGACCACCACAGGCATGCCAGGCCCAAAAATGGCTGCACCTCTTTTTCTGTGGGGAAGCCCCCCAGATCACAGTATTGATAGAGTCCGCCCATGCAGACAATCAGCGCCAACACATACACGCTACGCGCCACCGGGGATGCCCAGCCGGCAAGCCGCGACCATTCCCAGGCGCCCAGGCTCATCACTACACCAAATCCGATGGCCAATCCGGGTAACGGCAGATAGGCTATTGCCGCCAAAAAAACCGAGGCGAGTATCAGGGCTGTTATGACGCGCTGCCTAAGCATGTTCCCCGCCTTGCTGCAGCGATTCAACCGAATCGCGCACGCCAAACCGTCGCTCTCGGCGACTGTAATCGGCCAGTGCCCGGGCAAACTCCAGCTCACCAAAATCGGGCCACAGGGTATTGGTGAAATACAGCTCGCTGTAGGCAAAGTGCCACAACATAAAATTACTGATACGCGCATCCCCTCCGGTTCGAATACACAAATCCGGGCGAGGTAAATCGCTGATAGAGACATTGCGGTCGATGAGCTCCGGCGTTATATCGCCCGGCTGCAAGGTTCCAGCCTGCACCTGGTACGCCAGTTTTTGCGCCGCCTGGGCGATATCCCACTGCCCGCCATAATCCAGGGCGATGACCACGGTAGAGCTGGTATTGTCAATCGTGAGCGTTTCGGCCTGCTCCATCAGTCGGCGCAATCGATCACTGAAGTGGTGGCGCTGGCCGATAAAGCGCAGCCGAATACCATCCTTGTGCATCTCCCTGACTTCGTTGCGCAAATAGCGGGAAAGTAGCGCCAGCAGAGCCCGCACTTCCGCCTGCGGCCTGCCCCAGTTTTCACTGCTGAAAGCGAACAGAGTTAATACCTTGACGCCGTGATCCCGGCAGGAGCGCAGCACCCCGCGAACGGCCTCTACACCGGCGCGATGACCGGCAGGCCCAGATACGCCATTGCGTTTCGCCCAGCGATTGTTGCCGTCCATGATGATGGCCACATGGTAGGGAATCACGGTTTCCGGCGCATTGGTGCTGGTGGATGAGGGGTTATTTTCACGCATTGGATGGCAGCGCTAAATTTCCATCAGGTCGGTTTCTTTTTCCGTTAGCAGCTTTTCAATTTTAGCCACGTGGCTATCGGTAAGTTTTTGCACCCTATCCTGTCCACGGCGCTCATCGTCTTCGCTGATTTCCTTGTCCTTAGCCAGTTCCTTGAGCATGGCCATCGCGTCGCGTCGACCGTTGCGTACCGAAACTCGCGCCGACTCCGCATCGACCCGCGCCTGGCGGATAAAGCCCTTGCGGGTTTCCTCGGTCAACATCGGCATTGGGATGCGTATTACTTCACCGGCCGTCGTGGGATTCAATCCCAGATTGGACTTCATAATGGCTTTTTCGATATTCGGTATTGTCGATTTATCCCAGGCCGTCAGCGACAAGGTACGGGCATCTTCCACACTGATGTTAGCCATTTGGTTCAGGGGAGTTCTGGCACCGTAGTACTCTACGGTTATGCCGTCGAGCAGACTGGGGTGCGCCCGACCGGTGCGAATTTTATTGAAGCTGTGGGTCAGGGCTTCCAGGCTCTTTGCCATTCGTTCACTGGCTTCACTGTTTATGTCATCTAACACGTTTCTCTCCTCGTCACAGATTCATTGCTGCAGGTCATCGCCTACGATCAGTGTGCCGTCATTGCCGCCCCTGACAATATTCAGCAATGCACCCCGTTTTTGCATCGCAAAAACACGCAGCGGCATTTGGTGATCACGGCACAGGCAAATGGCCGTGAGATCCATCACCTCCAGTTTTTTCTCCAGCACATCATCGTAACTGAGGCGGTCGAATTTTACCGCGTCGGGCACCTTCATCGGATCCGCCGAGTAGACCCCATCCACCTTCGTCGCCTTGAGCACAATCTCCGCATCCACTTCGATTCCGCGCAAACAGGCGGCGGAATCCGTGGTAAAAAATGGATTGCCCGTGCCGGCGGAAAATATGACCACGTCACCGTTACTGAGCGCCCTGATGGCCTTGCGCCTGTCGTAGTGATCAACCACACCACTCATGGGAATAGAAGACATGACCTGGGTGGCGATGTTGGAGCGCTCCAGCGCATCGCGCATGGCCAGGGCATTCATCACCGTCGCCAACATGCCCATGTGATCGCCAGTTACCCGATCCAGCCCCGCCTTTTGCAACTCGGCTCCGCGGAACAAATTACCACCACCGATAACAAGCCCAATCTGTACGCCAATACCAACCAACTGGCCGATCTCCAGGGCCATTGAATCCAGAACCTTGGGGTCAATGCCAAAGCTCTGACCACCGGTGAGAGCCTCCCCACTGAGTTTGAGTAATATTCGTTTGTATTTTTTTTCACCCACTGTATGCGGCATAGTTATCCACTCTTGAACTGCGGCGTATCTTACAGGACATTGGGGTTATGCCCTAGTTTATCTGGTGGTTCTTCAGGGGAGAAATACCCTTGAGGACATGGGAGGATAAGCCGCCGAGCTTTAGCACAAAGCACAGGTATAAAAAAGGGGCCGAAGCCCCTTTTTTAGTCACTTTTTTGGTTTAGCTGCCGCTTAACTGTGCGGCGACCTCGGCGGCGAAGTCCATTTTCTCGACTTCTATGCCTTCACCCACTTCGAAGCGCGCGAAAGAGGCAACCTCGGCACCAGCCGCAGATACCAGCTTGCCCACGGTTACATCGGGATCCTTCACGAAAGCTTGCTCGGTCAGGCTATTTTCCGCCAGGAACTTCTTCATACGGCCGCCGATCATCTTCTCGATGATTTCCGCCGGCTTACCTGAGTCCGCCGCCTGGGCAGTGAATATTTCCTTCTCCTTGGCAATTGCCTCTTCGGGCATGTCCTGGGGAGACACAACCTGCGGGTTCACTGCGGCCACATGCATGGAAATATCCTTGGCCAGGTCCTGATCGCCGCCCTTGAGCTCAACCAACACGGCAATGCGCTTATTGCCGTGAACATAGGCGCCGACAACACCTGCTTCAGCATTGACCAGTTCAACCCGGCGTACGGTGATGTTCTCGCCAATTTTTTGCACCAGCGCTTCCCGCGCAGACTCCAAATCGCCCGCCATCAAGGCACTGACATCAGTTTCCCTGGTGGTGTACGCGGCATCCACTACGGACTTTACGAAGTTCAAAAAGCCTTCGTCGCGCGCTGCAAAGTCCGTTTCGCTATTGACCTCGACCAACACGCCGTAGCTGCCGTCGTCCGAAACCCGTGTTGTAACCACGCCATCGGCAGCGGTGCGACCCGCTTTTTTCGCGGCCTTCATGCCGCTTGATTTGCGCAGGTCTTCAATCGCCTTCTCGACGTCATTGTCGGCGGCTTTCAGCGCTTTCTTGCAATCCATCATACCCAGGCCAGTGCGGTCACGTAGTTCTTTAACCAGTGCGATAGACATTGGTATTCCTCCTGCTTTGACTCCCGCAAAGAGAGTCAGATATAGACAATATAAACCCCGACGACCCAACGGCCACCGGGGAGAAAAACGAGAGTTTACTCGGTGGTAGTGGGTGCGTCAGCGACATCGCCAGCTGCGGGTTTCGCCTCGTCAGCTGCTGGACTCGCCTCGTCAGCTGCAGGATTCGCCTCCACAGCAGTGCTCTCGGGCGCTGCCGCAGTCTCTTCCGCCGCTGCTTCTTCAGCGGTCTCTTCGACGAACTCGTTCTTGGTGTCGGCCATTTCACCGGCTTCGACCTTGCCACTGATGCAGGCATCGGCGACCGCGCTAACGTACAGCTTGATGGCACGAATCGCGTCGTCATTGCCGGGAATGACGTAATCCACGCCGTCGGGGTTACTGTTGGTATCGACAATGCCAATGACGGGGATCCCCAGCTTGTTAGCTTCGGTAATCGCGATACGCTCGTGATCAACATCCACCACAAACAGAGCGTCGGGCAGGCCGCCCATATCCTTGATACCACCAATACTGCGTTCCAGTTTATCCATGGTACGCGTGCGCATCAGCGCTTCTTTCTTGGTGAGCTTGTCGAAAGTGCCATCGGCCAGCTCAGCCTGCAAATCCCGTAAACGCTTGATGGAAGCGCGGATGGTTTTGTAGTTGGTCAGCATGCCACCCAGCCAGCGATGACTGACGTAGGGCATTCCGGCGCGATCCGCTTGCTCTTTGATGACTTTACCGGCGGCGCGCTTGGTGCCCACGAACAAGATCTTGTTCTCGTTGCCCGCCAGTCGCTTCACCAGTTTCAAGGCCTCGTTAAAGGCCGGAACGGTGTACTCCAGATTGATAATATGAATTTTATTACGGGCACCGAAGATGTACTGGTCCATTTTGGGATTCCAGTAGCGGGTTTGGTGTCCGAAGTGAGCGCCTGCCTGCAGCAGTTCGCGCATACTTACTTGCGTCATGGCTTTATACCTTGTAGTTGGGTTAATCCTCCACATATCCCATGCTTCAACCAGCCTGAACTGGCACCCTGAACCATGTGACGATATGTGTGTGTCATTAGTGCCCTGTATGGGCAATTATTCCCCCGATCCGGCTCCGTTATGGCCACCGCAACGAAAGAGGCGCGCTTTATATCACAGCGCGGCCCGGGATTAAAGCCCTATGACCGGCTAAGCCCCTGTTTTCACACACTTAATGGGTCTCATTAGAGCGCCGAATAGGGTAGAATGTGCCTCCCGCGCGCCAGTCACAGCTAGCAGGTCGCCGGTAATACACCTTTTTATTTATATTTATCAATAGGTTATAGATGGCCGTAGCAAGTAAAACTGCCGACGAAATTGCCAAAATGCGGATCGCGGGACGCCTTGCCGCCGATGTACTGGAAATGATCGAGCCCCACGTACAGGCGGGGGTGACCACCGGCGAATTGGATCAGATATGTCACGACTACATCACCGCGACCCAGGGTGCCATCCCCGCCCCCCTGAACTATAACGGATTCCCCAAATCGATATGCACGTCGGTCAATGACGTCATCTGTCACGGTATCCCGTCGGATAACAAGCGCCTTAAAAATGGCGACATCATTAATATAGACGTTACGGTCATCAAGGACGAATACCATGGCGACAGCAGCATCATGGTGCAGGTGGGCGATGTGGCAAGCCACGCCCAACGTCTGATTAAAGTGACTCAAGAATGCCTGTACAAGGCGCTGGACATTGTGCGCCCAGGCACAACCCTGGGCGACATTGGCCATATCATTCAGGCGCACGCCGAGAAAAACTATTACTCGATAGTGCGCGAATACTGTGGGCACGGTATCGGCAAAATTTTTCACGAAGATCCCCAGGTGCTGCATTACGGGCGCAAGGGCGCCGGCCTGGTGTTGGAGCCGGGTATGACCTTCACCATCGAGCCCATGATCAATGCCGGTCGCCGGCACACCAAACTCAATCAAAAGGACGGCTGGACGGTGAGCACAAAAGACGGCCGCCTGTCGGCGCAATGGGAACATACTATGGCTGTCACTGAAAACGGGGTGGAAGTGTTCACCGCTCGCAACGGCGAACCCTTCTAGGTTTCCTGTGCCTGTAGACCTCTCTCCCCTGCCCGACACGCTGTTTAACTCCGCCGAATTCCACTCCCAGTTGGCCTTAAAGAATCCCATCAGCTGTGCCAAGAGCGCGATCAGCAAGGCGACGGATTATCTTCATCAGCAATTCCTCAAAGATGCAGATATAGGCGAGCTCCTGTCTTTGCGGGCCGCATTCATGGATGCCATGCTGGGCGCCCTGTGGGATGCCGAGGACTGGGAGGGCGCCGAGTTAGCCCTGGTCGCCGTGGGAGGCTACGGCCGCGGCGAGCTGCACCCCAAATCCGACATCGACCTGCTTATCGTGCTGGGCGAAAACTGCCGCGATTGCAATCGCCTGTTGGAGCGGTTTCTCACCTTGCTGTGGGACATTGGCCTGGACATCGGCCACAGCGTGCGAACAGTAGACGAGTGTGTTGAAAGGGCTCGCCAGGACATCACCATATTGACCAATCTGATGGAGGCGCGAGTCATACGCGGCTCGGAGGATTTGATGAAAATGGTGCGTCGCGAAACGGCGGTGGACAAAATGTGGCCCAGCGCGGAATTTTTTCGCGCTAAACTCGATGAACAAAAAACCCGGCATGGCAAGTTTGCCGATACCGAGTACAACCTGGAACCCAACGTCAAGAGTTCGCCGGGAGGTCTACGCGACCTGCAGATCATCGGCTGGATCGCCGAGCGACACTTTGGGGTCGTGTCGCTGGAGCATTTGACCGCCGAAGAATTTCTCAATCAGGAAGAGTCCAGCATTTTGGCCAGAGGTCAGGATTTTATGTGGCGGGTGCGCTATGCCCTGCATATGATTACCGGCCGCGAGGAAGATCGCCTGCTATTCGATCACCAACGGGAACTCGCCGGGCTCTGGGGATTTAAGGACGGCGACAAACTGGCCGTTGAACAGTTCATGCAAGTGTACTACCGCTGGGCCGGGGCATTGGGGCAGTTAAACGATGTGCTTATCCAGAACTTCGACCAGGCCATTCTCCACGCCGGCGCGGAAGACACCATCGAAGTACTCAACCCGCGTTTTCAAATTCGCAATGGCTATATCGAAACCCGCGGTGATACAGTCTTCCAGGATACGCCCTCGGCCCTGCTCGAGGTGTTCCTCCTGTGCGCCACTAACGACAGCATTACGGCAATTAACGCGCCCACCGTGCGCCAGATTCGCGATAATCGCCATCTGATTGACGACCAATACCGCGCCAACGCCGCTCACAAAACGCTTTTCATGGACATCTTACGGGCGCCCTTCAAGCTCACACGCCAACTGCGTTCTATGACTCGTTACGGCATATTGGGAAAATACCTGCCGGAATTTGGCAAGATCGTAGGGCAGATGCAGCACGATCTATTTCACACCTACACGGTGGATGCGCACACGCTGGAGTTGATAGAAAACATCAGGCGTTTTCAGATACCGGAGTTTGAGGACAAGTTTCCCGTCTCCAGCCGCGTCACCCGCCGCCTGCCAAAAATTGAACTGCTCTATATTGCAGGGCTATACCACGACATCGGCAAGGGCCGGGGTGGCGATCACTCTGAACTGGGTGCGGTGGATGCACGGGATTTTTGCCAGCGGCACGGGCTGAGTGAGGGGGATACTGAGTTGGTGGTCTGGCTGGTCAAATACCACCTGCTTATGTCCGCGGTCTCGCAGAAAAAAGATATTTCCGACCCCGAGGTCATCCAACAATTTGCCGAACACGTGGGCGATTCGGATCACTTGAACTATCTTTTTGCCCTGACGGTGGCCGACATCAATGCCACCAACCCCACCCTGTGGAATGCCTGGCGAGCGAGCTTATTGCGCCAGCTTTACACCGAGACCAGCCGCGCTATTCGCCGGGGTCTGGAAAACCCGGTAGACAAACAAGTATGGATAGAACGCGCCCGCGCCAGCGCCGCCGATATGCTGGAATATCGGGGCTTCACCGCGGAGGAACTCGATGAGCTCTGGGTTGAGCGCGGCGAGGACTATTTCCTGCGAGAGCGGACAGAGGATATCGCCTGGCACACCGAAGCCATCGCGGGTCACCACAACAAGGACAAGCCGTTGGTACTGGTTCGCAACACCACCGATTCCAGCGTGGCCAACGCCACCCAGATTTTCATTCACACCCGAGCCAGACTCCATCTGTTTTCGACCATATGCGCGGAATTGGAACAGCTCGACCTGAGCGTCCACGACGCCAGAATTTACTCTGCCAGTGACGGCATGAGCCTGGATACATTTTTCGTCCTCGACTCCAGCGGCAAGCCCATTGCCGAAGATAGCAGCCGAATTAAACACATCGCCGAACACCTGATGCTCGCCCTGGAGGACACCGCCCAGGCGCCGGCAATCCCCCAGCGCAGAACACCGCGCCAGGTCAAATCGTTTTCCATCCCTACCGTTACCAAAATGACCCTGGACAAGGCTAACAATGTCTCTATTCTCGAAGTGGCCACCCCGGACAGGCCGGGCTTGCTAGCCCGGGTGGGGAAGATTTTTGTCGACTTTAACGTCGAGGTACAGGCCGCAAAAATTCAGACGCTGGGTGAACGGGTGGAGGATATCTTTTTCCTCACCGATGCATCGCAACAGGCCATCACCGATCCTGCGGTGTGCGAGGCAATTCAATTGGCCATCCGCAATGAATTGGATGAACAGGCCGCGGCCTGAGCGACAATGAACCCGAATTTACTGGCACTACAGCCCTATCCCTTTGAAAAATTGCGGCAGCTCTTCGAGGATATTAAGCCGAACAGGGAAAAATCCGCCATCGCGTTGTCTATTGGCGAACCCCGGCATCGACCGCCGGAGTTTGTGTTGCAGGTACTGGCGAGCAATCTCGACAAGCTGACCAGCTACCCGATCACCAAGGGCATCCCACAACTGCGCCAGACTATCGCCGCGTGGTTGGTGCAGCGCTTTGGCCTCAACGCTGTAGATGCCGAGCGCCATGTACTCCCGGTCAACGGCACCCGGGAAGCCCTGTTTGCATTTGCCCAGGCGGTGGTAACAGGGGGGCCGAGCGCAACCGTGCTCTGCCCCAACCCTTTTTACCAGATCTATGAAGGTGCCGCCCTGCTCGCCGGCGCCCAGCCCCAATTCATAAACTGCACGGCCGCCAACGGCTTTCTTCCCGATTTCGATTCGGTCTCGTCGGATCAGTGGCAACAGTGTCAACTGCTATATTTGTGCAGCCCGGGCAACCCCACCGGGGCAGTGATTCCGCTGGCAACGCTGCAGACCCTGGTGGCGCTTGCGCGGGAACACGACTTTGTTATCGCCAGCGACGAATGCTATTCGGAATTATATTTTGATGAGCACTCCCCTCCGCCGGGTCTGTTGCAGGCTTGCGAACTGGCGGGCGAAAGCGATTACCGCAACTGCGTGGTATTTTACAGCTTATCCAAGCGCTCTAACCTGCCCGGTTTGCGTTCCGGATTTGTGGCTGGTGATGCCGACCTGCTGAAGGGCTTCCTACAGTACCGCACCTATCACGGCTGCGCCATGCCACTGCATCATCAACTGGCCAGTGTCGCCGCCTGGAGCGACGAGGATCACGTGGTGGCAAACCGCCAACAGTACCGGGAAAAGTTCGCCGCGGTACTGGCTATTCTCGACGGACACCTGGCGGTCTCAGAACCGGATGCGGGGTTCTACCTGTGGCCCAGTACGCCGATCCCCGATACCGAATTCGCGCAACGCTTGTTTGCCCTTGAGCATGTAACGGTGCTACCCGGCCGATTTCTGGGCCGTGACGCCCAGGGCCACAACCCGGGCGAAAACCGGGTGCGCATAGCCCTGGTGGCGGAACTGGATCAGTGCACTGAGGCCGCCCGAAGAATCGTTCACTGCATCGGCAATTTGTGATTCGATGCTAAAGGCCGCCCGCGTCGATTACATTCTCCATCGCTTGCAGGCGCTGTATCCCAAGACCCCTGTACCGCTGGATCATGCCGACCCCTATACCCTGCTGATCGCTGTATTGCTGAGTGCCCAGTGCACCGACGAGCGGGTCAACACCGTCACCCCCAGCCTGTTTGCCCTGGCCGGCAATTCCACCGACATGGCCGCTGCGCAGGTAGAGGAAATCCAGGCGATCATTCGACCCTGCGGCCTATCCCCCCAAAAGTCGAAGGCGATAAAGCGGCTCAGCGAGATGTTGGTGGAAGAACATGGCGCCGAGGTACCCCGGGATATGGAGGCACTTGAACGTTTTCCCGGCGTGGGCCACAAGACCGCGAGCGTGGTAATGTCACAGGCCTTTGGGGTGCCCGCCTTCCCGGTGGACACCCACATACACCGTCTGGCGCAGCGCTGGGGACTGACCAGCGGCAAGAACGTAGTGCAAACAGAAAAGGATCTCAAACGGCTATTCCCCAAACAGTTCTGGAATCGCCTGCATCTGCAGATAATTTTTTACGGCAGGGAATATTGCACTGCGAGAGGCTGTGACGGGCGTGTCTGCGAAATATGCAGCAGCTGTTATCCCCAGCGCAAGCACCCTAAGAAAACCCGGAAAGCCTAATTGACCTGGCGATCTCGACCCGCCCAGTAGGGTTTACGCAGCTCAGTTTTCAGCACTTTCCCCGCACCGGACAGCGGCAGGGGTTCCTCCCTGAAACTCACCGATTTGGGTAATTTATACCCGGCGATCAACGGGCGACAATGCGCAATCAATTGTTCCTCGGTGGCGTCGTTGCCGGGATGCAATACCACAATGGCATGCACCGCCTCGCCCCACTCCTCATTGGGAATGCCGATAACAGCGACATCCAGCACTGCCGGATGGCTGAATACCGCGTTTTCCACTTCGGTGGTGAATACATTTTCGCCTCCCGTCACCACCATGTCTTTCACTCGATCGACGATAAACAAATAGCCCTGGTCATCAAAATATCCGGCGTCACCGGTATACACCCAACCGTTCTGCAGGGCCTTGGCAGTTTCCTCGGGTTTGTTCCAATAGCCGATCATGGTGTGCGGACCACGCACCACAATCTCGCCCGACACACCGGCGGCGCAATCATTACCGTCTTCACCGACAATTCGGATGTCATTAATCGCCGTGGGCCTGCCGGCAGATTTTAAAATCTCTCCGCCCTTGCGGTGGTCACTCATGGACAGGACAGTCGCCACCGGCGCAAGCTCCGTCTGGCCGTACGCTTGCAACAAGTCTACCGCCGGCCACAGCGCCTGAATCTGCTCCAGAACCGCCAGCGGCATAGGCGAAGCGCCGTACATCAAGCTCTGCAGGGTGGACACGTCCGCCGCGGCGACATCGGGATGGTTCAGCACCATCTTTATCATGGCGGGCACCAGCAGTGCATGGGATACCCGCTGGGTGGCAATGGTTTCCAGCACCAACCCCGGATCGAAGGACTGCATAATCACATTGGTGCCGCAGCAAAATGTGGTGTTCATCGTGCCGCAAAAATCAGCTGCGTGAAACATCGGCGCGGCGTGGAGATAGCGGCCATCGCGCGTCATTCGCACCTCGGGCAACAAACCCAGGGCGCTGGCCCACAGCGCACCGTGAGATTGCATCACCCCTTTGGGAAAACCGGTGGTACCACCGGTATAAAAGATGCCCACCATATCACCGTCACTACGCGCCGACATACTGACCGGCGAATTATCGGCAATGAGAGTTTCGTAGGACTGCGCCCATGCCGGGCACTCGCCCTCGCCCATATAAACGGCGATCACAAGGCTTTCAAGATCGGCCAACAAAGCGTCGGCCTGCTCTGTGAACGCGTCATCAAACATTAAAATTCGGCAGCCCGAGTCCGCCAGGGCGTAGCTGTTTTCGGGTAATGCCCAGCGAGTATTCAGCGGCACCAATACATAACCGGCCCAGGGAATAGCGAATATGGATTCGTAATAGCGGTCGCTATTAAGGCTGAGAATAGCAACGCGCTCACCCTCGGGAAGGTCACTGGTGAGCAGTCCGGCGGCCAGCCGCGGCACCCGCCCGGCCAATTCAGACCAACTGTATTCCCGCCCCTGGTAGTGGGTGGCGATACCGGCGGGATTGAGCCTGCCGGCTCTGGCAATCATGGCGGGAAGTGAAATCATTTGGCCTGCTCCTTCAAGTGATTGGCGATTGCCCTGGCGGCAAATAACTTGGATTGAAAACTGGGGTTGCGTGAGGCGGAGGCCACTGGCTGACTGGAGAACCAGGCAATGACAACATTGGCACTGCGATTGATGTAAATAACCTGACCGTGAACACCCACCGCCGCGTATTCGCCTTGCTGGGCATCCAGTATCCACCACATATTTTTGTAGGCCGTCCAGGAATTTTGCGAATACTTGGCATTGCGCTTCATTTTCTGCAGATCTTTAGCGGAAACCTCCAGGCTCTGCTGTACCCAGTGTTCGGGTACGACCTGCTCGTCGCCCACCCGGCCGCCATTGAGAATCATTTGGCCGAACAGCGCCGCGTCGCGCACCGTGCTGGCCATGCCGCCGGTTGCCACGGGCATAAAGGCCCGATCTACCGCAATGAGAGCGTCGTGTTCAGTGCCCAGCTTGGACCATATATTTTGTTGGATAAAATCATGCAAGGGTATGCCGGATATCCGGGCCACCAGCCATCCCGCCACATCGGCATTGGCAGAATTGTAGTCAAACGCCTCTCCCGGCTGTAGTGCCAGGTCCGGCCGAATGAAATGTTGGAGGAAGTCGTGCACGCCATATATCTTTGCAGCCTCCGGTTGTACGTCCCTCCCGCCGGGGATATAGGCCATATTCAGGGCCGGGCCGTAGTAGCGCATAAAATCGGATTCTGGATCCGTGTAGTTTTCCTTGAAATCCAGCGCGCTGCTGTGATTGAGCACCTGCTGAACGGTCGTGCGTTCAAAGCCACTGCCCTTTAGCTCGGGTATATGGTCTGCGGGCGAATCGGACAGCTTGATTTTTCCCTGCTCGATGAGTATTCCCAGGGCGGTGCTGACCAGAGACTTGGTGGCGGAAAACCAGATGTGCTGGTCACGGCTTTTCATATCGCCGTAGTAGCGCTCAAACAATATGTCGTTATTGCGCAAGACCACAAAGCCATCCGTATCGTGCTCGGCCAATATTTTCTCAACGGTATTGGTCCGGCCAAAGCCATCTGTTAGTGTCAGTTGTCCCAACTCGGCCAGGGGCTTCTCGCGCAGCGCAGTTATAGGCCCCTCGCGCGCAATCGCAAGCACATTAAAGACCGCACCAATATTGTGAAAGGCCCATTTGCTGTAGGGATAGTGACGGTAGTTGTTGAACGTCACCTGGCTCGATTTAGCGGGCGGTGTGCCCGCCATCAGAACAGGCTCCAATTGATCTGCCCGGGCGAACCCAGCCAATACCAGACCACCAAACAGAAGCAGACAACTGAGATTTTTCACAGGTGAGGCCCCCTGGGTATAACAAATGAGCCGCAGTGCGGCGCGTGGTTTTATTGTGGGCGCGGAGAGTACTTTATTGGCATCGGGCACACCCATGCATTTCTGCCGTTCAACGGCAGTACTGGTTTGTTTCACCCAGAATCATAGCTCGCTACAACTCATAGGGCCAATTTGATATGCTACGCAACCCTGCAAATCCTGATACGCACCGGAGCAGTCTCTTGGTAATACTCTATGGCATTAAAAACTGTGACACGGTTAAGAAAGCCCGGCATTGGCTGGATGCGAGGGGTATTGACTATCAGTTTCACGATTTCAGGAGCGACGGCTTAGCACCGGAGTCAGTACAACAATGGCTGGACGCGTTGGGCTGGGAAGTCCTGATCAACAAGCGCAGCACCAGTTGGAAGCAGTTGGATTCCGCCACCAGGGACAACATGGGCGCCGAGTCCGCAAAGGCCGCCATTTTGGCCCAGCCGACACTCATCAAGCGACCCTTGCTGGATACCGGCCACAGTTATTACACCGGCTTCTCCGAGAAAAGCTACGAGAAACTTTTTACTCAACACACCCTGTAGGCAGGGCTGACAAAAACAGGAAACAATATGACCAACAGCGCATTTGCATTCGGCCTGGGCGTAGGCACCCACAACAAAGACCGGCAGTGGCTGGAAATATTCTATCCTGGGCCCCTGATTGGCCCCTCGGCGGCCCTGGCGGCCTGTGTTGCCGACCTTGGCCTGAACGAGGGCAATAACACTGCCCTGAATGTGAAGCAACTGACTCAGTTACAGTCTTCGCTGGCGGCGGCGGGCGAAGCAGAGCAGGCAAAAATAGCCGACGAGCTGTTGCAGGCCCAGGCACCGGTGGTGGCAGTGTTACTGACGGAGGATGCGGCACCCACCACCGTCCCCGAGGCGTACCTGAAACTACACCTGCTGTCACATCGTCTGGTGAAACCCCACGGTACCGACCTGACCGGCCTTTTTGGCATATTGCCCAATGTCGCATGGACCAATGAAGGCGCTATCGACCTGGCGGAACTTGGCGCACGCCAACTGGCTGCCCGCTTGCGCGGCGAAGTTCTCGAAGTAAGTTGCGTGGATAAATTCCCCAAGATGACCAATTACGTGGTGCCGGAGGGCGTGCGAATTGCTCACACGGCGCGCGTCCGGCTCGGCGCGCACCTGGGTAGAGGCACCACGATCATGCACGAGGGTTTTGTGAATTTTAACGCCGGTACGATTGGGCCGGGTATGATTGAGGGGCGTATATCGGCGGGCGTCATCATAGGCAAAGGCTCCGACCTGGGGGGGGGAAGCTCCATTATCGGCACCCTGTCCGGAGGGGGCCAGATTGTCGTCTCCGTGGGCGAGGAGTGCCTGTTGGGCGCCAACGCGGGCATAGGCTTTCCGCTGGGAGATCGCTGTACCGTAGAGGCGGGACTCTATGTCACGGCGGGAACCAAAGTCGCCATGTTGGATATCGACGGCAATACTGTGGCGCGTGTAAAGGCCCGCGAACTGGCCGGAAAACCCGACCTGTTGTTTCGCCGCAATTCCGCCACCGGCGCGGTTGAATGCCTAACCAATCGCTCGGCAATCGAATTGAACACCGAACTGCATGCCCACAACTAGCATGGATAAGACAGTACAACTGTGTTGCGAGTTGATCCGACGCGAGTCGCTCACCCCCGAAGATGCGGGCTGCCAGGCACTGCTGATCGAGCGCCTCAGCAAGGCGGGTTTCCGCTGCCTGTCACTGCCCTTTGGGGAAGTGCAAAATTTCTGGGCCGAACGCGGCGACGCGGGTCCCATTCTGGTTTTTGCCGGGCATACCGATGTAGTTCCCACCGGCCCCGCCGAGCAGTGGAGCAGCCCCCCCTTTGAACCCACAGTGCGCGACGGTGTGCTATTCGGTCGCGGAGCCGCCGATATGAAAGGCAGCCTGGCGGCAATGGTGGTGGCCTGCGAAGAGTTTGTGGCGGAATATCCCGATCACCGCGGGCGCATCGGATTTCTCATCACATCCGATGAAGAGGGTCCGGCTGTCAACGGCACGGTGAAGGTCATGGAGTATTTGGCCCAGCAAGGCAAATCTATCGACTGGTGCCTGGTCGGTGAACCCTCCAGCATCGCGCTCTTGGGCGATACCATTAAGAACGGTCGTCGGGGCTCATTGGGGGCGATCCTCACGATCGAGGGTATCCAGGGTCATATTGCCTATCCGCAATTGGCT
>Ga0114950_10000451_pt1 | contig 27953 bp, 24 predicted proteins | sample N075metaG_FD_83503 | JGI IMG/M metagenome (GOLD analysis project Ga0114950, IMG submission 83503) | Deep subsurface microbial communities from Kermadec Trench to uncover new lineages of life (NeLLi) - N075 metaG | ecosystem: Environmental > Aquatic > Marine > Ocean trench > Sediment | place... | reverse complement strand
TCGCTCATAAAGTATCGAAACGTTCGAGCATGTACGCCCAACAGCTTAAAAAGTGCGAGAAAAAACTTAACCGGGGTTTCTTTGGCCGATTGTTTTCCTAACAAGCTGCTGAATTGATCGTGGAGGTTTTATGTTGTCCACGCGGTCGTATCGCAAGGATCAGTCCAGGAAACACTGTGTTACAGGAGTTAGCTGTAAAGAGATTTCTTTTGATAGTTGTGTTATTGGCGACGAGCTCAACCGCCCAGGCAACGGATCTAACATTTTTAGCCGGTTACCACCAGAAGGAGGTGCGCTTGGTATCAAGGCACTGGATATCATCCAGGAAAAGAATTGGTGGCAAAAGGAGAAGGATACAGAAGATTAAGTAGATTCCACCAATGTTTCCGCGGAAACATTGGTGGAATGACAAAGGATAAATTTTCTAATCTTGTCTCTATCCACAATCCCAATTTTGCCACTATCCATCTCTCTGTGTAGTATTCATTGTCTATGGTTAGCGTCTTTTGCATCAGTAGCGTTGACGGACCAGGTTGTACATCCAAACTGCGATTTGAACAAGGGGAGAATCCCAATGAATCATACTTACACACCAGCGCTATTGGCAGGGATGATATATACGTTTACAGCCTGCTCTGTCCCCACGGATGATCTAACGAACACGAACCAGGCTGCTGCTAAACCAGCAACACCTGTAAGTGCACAAACCATACATAGGAATGCCCTGGTGATAGATGCACATGCCGACATTGAAATTCCTGGCAAGGAATCTCGATATGCGGGTGCAGATGGCTTGTCAAAAGTCGCACCTTCAAAAATGCGGGCCGGTGGAGTCGATGCCGTTGTAATGGCCATCGCAGTTGGACCGGGACCAAGAAATGCAGAAGGTTATGCGGAGGCTCGTGCCAGAGCGGATGAAAAGCTTGCCGCCGTCATCGCGATGACCAAAGATCCGGCCAACAATATCATTCTGGCACGTTCTGCTGACGAGCTTGTCAAGGCACACGCAGATGGTCAGGGCGCACTAATCCTGGGTTTTCAGAATGCCAGGATCCTCGGTACAGACGTGTCAGTGCTGGATGACTTCTTTGAAGCCGGTGTCAGGGTGTTCGCCCTGACTCATATGGGCCATAATGATTTTGCAGATTCCTCGCGACCAATTTATATAGGCGAGATGGGGACACATGAAGCCGAGGCAGAACACGGTGGATTGTCCGAGCTAGGCAGGTCGGCTATCAGGCGAATCAACGAACTGGGTGGCATAGTTGATATCTCGCAACTCTCAAAGGCAGCGGCCCTGCAAGTTTTGGACTTGTCCACCGCGCCGGTTATCGCGAGTCACTCCAATGTGCGGCAACTTTCCGATGTCAGCCGGAATTTGTCAGACGAAGAGATCGACCGCATTGGCCAGTTAGGTGGCGTTATCCACGTGGCACCTTTCAGGGGATATCTCTTCGATTCGTCTAACAAAGAACTGGATGCGCAGATTCGTGTCGCCCGCAGAATTGCGGGTATCGAAGAAGATTATTACTATCCATTCGAACTGTACTGGGAGATTGAAGACGCCGAGGTACAGAAATCATTTCTTAATGCAGTCAGTGATTTATTGGGTCCTGGCAGTATCGATGATCTGCTTAACCACATTGACTACATTGTCGAACGCATTGGTCTCGATCACGTGGGGATCGGCACGGACTTTAATCATGGTAGTGGAATTCACGGTTTCGATGATGCGAGTGAGGCCTTGAATGTGACTATCGGTCTGTTAGAACGTGGTTACAGCCAGCAAGATATTGAAAAAATTTGGGGTGGCAACTTCCTGCGTGTTTTTCGGGAAGTAGAGTTACTAGCCAGGTAGCCAATCCCCCCTTGCAAAAAAAATGTTCGGGACGATGAGGGGTTTTGGCCGCAGGTCGAACTTTACATTCGTGATCGTTCAGATGCGGAATTCACCCACGGAATCTGCCCGGCCTGTGCAGAAAAGTTGTATGGCGAGGACGTTACCCAAAAGTTAGTTTAGATTGTATTCGGTGCGAGGCTGGCTGCTATTTGTCGATGCCTGAATAACAATGAATCGAGATCACCGGAAACCAGTTGACCATCTGATACCCGCCATTGTCCTTTGACCATGACATGTTCTGCGCGGTGAGCGCCGCATAGAACCAGCGCGGCAACGGGATCACCAGCACCGGCGAACCGGGGTTCATCCAGATTGAATAGTGCGATATCAGCTTGTTTGCCCACGGCAATTTCACCTATATCTGTCCGCCCCATTAGCCGTGCGCCTCCCGTTGTGGCGAGTCGCAGGGAATCTTCATGACTGACATGAGCCGACCCATATTTAAGGCGTTGCAGGAGAAAAGCCTGGCGAATTTCCTGGATCAGATTGGAGCTGTCATTGGATGCAGAGCCATCGACCCCAAGCCCGACTGGACTACCTGCTTTTTCCAGATCGGATACGGGACATAAACCAGATGCCAGTACCATATTGGAACCAGGACAATGGCATATGGCCGTTCCGGCCTGGCCCAGGCGAATTATTTCTGCCTCTGTGAAATGAATCCCATGGGCAAGCCAGACATCATTGGCCAACCAGCCGACACTTTCGAGATAGTCCAGAGGTCGCAGGCCAAACATATCAATGCAGAATTGATTTTCATCTTTCGTCTCTGCCAGGTGTGTATGCAGTCTGACGTTGTGTTCTCTCGCCAGCATACCGCTGTCGCGCATCAACTCGGTGGTCACGGAAAATGGAGAACAGGGTGCCAGGGCAATTTGCACCATCGAACCTGCAGTGTCGTCATGGTAGGCATTGATGAGGCGTTCGCTGTCCTTCAATATCGACTCTGCAGATTGCACGACTTCATCCGGGGGCAGGCCGCCCTGGCTTTTACCGAGACTCATGGAACCACGTGTCAACAATACACGCATGCCTGTTTTTTCAGCCGCTTCGACCTGGCAGTCGATTGCGCGGGTTGTGTTGTTGCTGAATACATAGTGATGGTCAGCCGCGGTAGTGCAACCAGAAAGCAGAAGTTCGTTGAGTGCGACTTCCGTGGAGACAGAAATCGCTTCCTCCGTCAGGTTTGCCCAGATCGGGTACAGGCTGACTAACCAGTCGAACAGTTCTTTGTTCAATGCAGATGGGCATGCCCTGGTCAGGGTCTGGAAAAAGTGATGGTGGCAATTGATCAGCCCTGGCAACATCACGCATCCACTGGCATCGAATGCTGATTCGACACTTGTGGCGGGTGATCCGTTACCTGGAATCAATTCTGAAATGATGTCGCCGTCTACGACGATTCCGCCGTTGGCGTCACCGTCATTTCCGGTCCAGGCCGCCAGGGGATTCTTGATCCATATCTTCATGGCATCTGCAATCCACATCCTTTGAGAATGACTTGAGAAAGAAAGTCAGCGATCTCTTCAATCATTTCCTGATCGTATTCGGCACGATTCATGATGGTGAGTACCTGCGTCTCGAAATCTGCGTAGTGCTGGGTCGATGACCAGATTAAAAATATCAGTTGAACGGGGTCAACAGGATCCATTTTTCCCGCATCGATCCAGGATTGAATGATATTGGATTTTTCCCGTACCCACTTCCGCAGGTCGTTTTTCAGATACCCACTAAGGTGGGTCGCACCATGGATAATTTCGTTAGCAAACAGTCGGGAGGCGCTGGCATGGGTGTAAGACAATGCTACTTTTGCGCGAATCAAGCGGTTGAGGGCGATTGCAGGTTCCTCATCTTGTTGTATTTCATCGAAGGAAGCATTCCACAATTGGATGATGTGGTTCAGCACCTCGGTGTAAAGATTTTCCTTACTCTGGAAGTAATAGTGGACATTCGCCTTTGCTAAACCGGCACGTTCAGCGATTGCCCGAACGCTCGTCGCCTTGTATCCAAGGCGGCTAAATTCCTCCACCGCGGCTTCAAGGATAGTATTAAACTGTCGGTCTCTGATGCTGGATGCTACGCTCGTCTGTGCTTGCACCTGGTTGATATCCTGTTATGTTGACCGTATGGTCAATATATTTGTCCCGCCAATGTTACTGATTTATAACAACATATTCAGCTTATTTTTCTATTTTGTAAAAAAACTGTCGACTTGGTCAGGAAATTGATTGAAAATTACCCACTTTGAGAGAAACAGGAGCTCCTCGTGGAGTTCATGCTGAATAAAGAGCTCTTGCAGGCGGTTGAAGTCAGCGCTGATACCACTATCCTGAACATGCTCAGGCAAAGAGGGCTGGTTGGTACAAAGGAAGGCTGTGCTTCAGGTGACTGCGGTGCCTGCACAGTGATGCTGGGTGAGTGTAATGCCGGGGGTCAAATAAGCTATAAAACTGTTAATGCCTGCATTGCCATGGCAGGTAGTCTTGAGGGCAGGCACCTGGTTACCGTGGAAGGGTTGGCAGTGGATGGAGCGCTTCATCCTGCACAGCGAGCGATGGTTGATAATCATGGATCACAGTGTGGGTATTGCACACCTGGATTTGTCATGTCGCTGGCAAACCTGGTTGAAAATCAGGTTCGAGCAGAAGCTCAAGTAGAAGCTCGAGTAAAAAACCCTGTAGAAGGTAAAGCAGGCCCGGATAGAGCGGATTCTATTTTGCGTGGTGTTATCACCACGGGCATTTCAGGAAATCTTTGCCGTTGCACGGGTTACCGGCCGATAGTGGATGCCGGAATTGATGCGCTCACGCATCATAACGACGTGTCCGTATGTCATCAAGACGCACGTGCCTATCTGCAGGGCAAGATCCGGCAAACGAATCAACCCGGGAACAGTTATAACCTGCCGACGACAGTCAATGAGTTGGACAAGCTTGTTCTCGCTCATGGAAATGATGTGCTTGTGGCTGGGACTACAGATTTTGCCCTGGAGATCACACAACGTTGGATGCAGTTTCCGGTCATTGTCGATGTGTCCCGTGTTGCTGAAATGCTGGAGATCAGTGTTTCGGACGAAGAGATTAGTATTGGTGCATCAGTCACCTATAGTGAACTGGAAACATTATTCGCTGAACACCTGTTCCTGGAACCCTCAACGCAGTTTGTTCATCTATTGCATCGGTTAGGTTCCCGGCAGATACGCAACAGCGGAACGATGGGCGGTAATATCGGCAACGCCTCGCCAATCGCTGATACACCACCGGTATTAATTGTCTGGGATGCAAGGCTCGAATTGCGTAATTCACGTGGTGAGATTCGTGAAGTTGGCATTGATGAGTTTTATGTAGGCTATCGTGAAACGGTTCTGAATAGCGATGAGTATATTGTACGTGTCATCATTCCCCGATCTTCCGCTGCCCGGTTTCATCGCTTCTACAAACATTCGAAGCGAATTGAAGATGATATTTCTTCCGTGCTCGGTGCATTCTCGTTCGAAGGGGATCTTGAAGGAGAAGCAAAGCATATTGAGACCGCGCGGATCTCCTATGGTGGAATGGCAGCTGTTCCGGTTCGGGTCCGTGAGGTAGAGGCGCTGCTCTGCGGCAGCATGCTAAATGAAGATTTAATTCACCAGGCCTGCGAGCGATTGAGATCTTTGCTTAACCCCATGAGTGACGTCCGGTCAAGCGCAGATTTCAGGATGGCAATGGCGGTTGAAATGTTGGATCGTGCACTTCGTGAGTTTTCTGGTGAGGCACTGCCCAGGGTGGATGACCTGTGAATATCGTGAGGCATATGGAAACGCATATTGATTCGCATGTTGAAGCGCATGAATCTGCCATCAAACATGTTACTGGCAAGGCCCAGTATGTAGATGACATTCCTGAATGGCCAGATCAGCTACATGTAGCGACGGGAAAATCAGGCTATGCGCATGCGCGGATCTTGAATCTGGATCTAAGCGCAGTCCGGGCTTGTAAAGGTGTCATAGACGTCATTACGTACGCCGACATTCCCGGTGATGGTGATGTGGCTCCCGTCTATAAAGGTGATCCATTGCTGGTGAATGAAATTGCTGAATTTGTCGGCCAGCCGTTATTTGCTGTTGCAGCTACATCATTGCAAGCAGCCAAACTAGCGGTCGAAAAGGCAGTGGTCGAATACCGGGAGCTTGATTCCATTCTCACGCCACAGGCAGCAATGGAGGCCTCATCCTTTGTGTTACCGGAAAAGTCCTTTAGTCGCGGCCAGGTTGATTCGGTAATTGATGGCTCCCCTCACAAGTTAAAAGGGGAGCAATATGTTCGTGGCCAGGAACATTTTTATCTTGAAGGCCAGGTCAGCTTATGTGTACCAACTGAAGATGAGGGCGTGCTGGTCTATAGCTCCTCACAACACCCGTCTGAAGTTCAGAAACTTGTCGCCAGAGTACTCGGGATTGCGCTCCGGGAAGTACAGGTCGAAGTTCGTCGTATGGGTGGTGGATTTGGCGGTAAAGAGTCACAGGCCGCGGCGTTGGCGTGTTTAGCAGCAATATTTGCCCGCCGTACAGGTTGCCCGGTTAAATTCAGGATGCCGAGGCAGGACGACATGGTGCAAACCGGTAAGAGGCATGATTTCTGGAATCGCTATGAAGTCGGGTTTGATGATAAAGGCGTGATCCGTGGTGTCTCCATGGACCTGGCGGCGATGTGTGGATATTCCCCTGACCTGTCGGAGGGTATTGTCGATCGCGCCATGTTCCATGCGGACAACAGCTACTTCTATGATGCAACCAGGATTACCGGCTATCGCTGTAAGACCCATACTGTATCTAACACTGCATTCCGTGGCTTTGGTGGTCCCAAGGGAATGATCGCCGCTGAGGCGATGATGGATGATATTGCCAGGCAATTAGGAATGGATCCGCTGGATGTTCGACAAGTGAACTTGTACCAGGAGGGAAGGGATGTCACGCCCTATGGGCAAAAAATAGAACAACATGTGCTGCCCCGTTTGGTATCACAACTGGAAGAATCTTCTGGTTACAGAAGACGCCGAAAGGAAATAGTTGAGTTTAACAAATCCGGTTCACACTTCAGAAAAGGCCTGGCGCTAACGCCCGTAAAGTTCGGCATTTCCTTTACGTCCACCCACCTGAATCAGGCGGGAGCATTGGTGCATATTTATACTGACGGCAGTGTCCAGGTGAACCATGGCGGAACGGAGATGGGGCAGGGCTTATATACCAAGATTGGTCAAATTGCAGCCAGGGCTTTAGGTATCTCGCAAACAAGAATTCTGGTCACCGCCACGCGCACAGATAAGGTGCCGAATACTTCACCCACAGCGGCATCCTCTGGAAGCGATCTAAATGGTATGGCCGTATTGGATGCGGTAAATCAGATTCGAGATCGAATAATTGATTTTGTCGCTGGACACTTTGAATGTTTGCCAGAAGAGATTTCAATTACTAACGATATTGTTAAGGTGAAAGAGGAGGCATACCCGTTCGAAGAAATAGTTAAGCTCGCGTACATGAACCGAGTCCATCTATCGTCTGCAGGATTTTACAAGACGCCTAAGATCTCGTTCGACTTCGAAAAAGGACTGGGTAACCCTTTTTTCTACTTTGCAAATGGTGCTGCGGTGGCAGAAGTGATCGTGGATACAAGGACAGGCGAATACCGCGTGACGAGAGTCGATATATTGCATGATGTCGGGAAATCGCTAAATCCGGCGATAGACATAGGGCAGATAGAGGGTGGATTTGTGCAGGGAATGGGTTGGTTGACGACGGAAGAGTTACTGTGGGATGGTTCTGGTAGTCTGATATCCAATAGCCCGGCAAATTACAAAATACCCACGGCCTATGATGTACCAACAAACTTTAACGTTGACCTGTTCGACGAAGAGAACAGGGAAGAGACAATCTACCGTTCGAAAGCGGTTGGGGAACCTCCATTGATGCTGGCATTGTCTGTCTGGTGCGCTTTGCGAGATGCCTGTGCAAGTATCGCGGACTATCGGGTTAACCCGCATATGAATGCCCCGGCAACGAGCGAAGAGGTGTATCGTTGTATTTTAGCCGCCCGGGAATACTCGCAGAAGGTGAGTGCAAATGATTAAACATCATTGGCAACAGGCAGTGGCTAAGTGCCAGGAAGAAGCGGAGCCCTTTAGCCTTGTAACTGTAGTGGGTACGACTGGCTCCACGCCGAGAGAAGGCGGCTCTAAGATGGTGGTGACGTCAGACGCGACTTTTGATTCGATTGGCGGTGGCAAGCTTGAGTTGTTGGCTACACAGGAAGCGAGGCAGTTGTTGCTGATGGGTAAGGTAACACAGCGGATTCATCATTACCCCCTGGCTGCCCAGGCAAACCAGTGTTGTGGCGGAAGTGTCACGGTATTGATTGAAGTGTTTCCCCGTACAGCCATTGAGCTGGTGTTGTTTGGTGCAGGGCATGTTGGCACGGCACTGGTGGCTATCGTATCGGAACTGGATATGCATCTTACCTGGGTGGACAACCGGGAGAATCTTTTCCCGGAGGACTTGCCGCCAGGCGTGGTGAAGGTATTGATCAGTGAACCTGAAGAATATATCAGGCAGATTCCGGATGGCGCCTACATTGTCATCGTAACCCATGACCATGCCCTTGATTACCGATTGACGAAGGAAATTCTGCAGGATGATACTTTCGCTTACCTGGGTTTGATTGGTTCAGATACCAAGGCGAAACGGTTTAGGAAACGCTTGCAACACGACGGTTTCAATGAATTATCCATTTCAAAGTTGCAATGCCCTATCGGGCTGACGGAACTCGGGGGTAAGTTACCGATGGAAGTTGCCGTGTCTATTGCTGCCCAGCTACTGTCACTGGTGCCAGGAATGGAAAAATCGGCGAGACGTGGTTTGAGCTGGCAGGAAATCAAGGAAGTCATCGGCCCGGCGAGGGTATGAAGCTGGAAGAGTTGAATAACCTGGAGTCCGGCGATAGCATCGCGCTTTTCACCGGATGTTGCCATTGCCAGCGCTGGGCGAGAGAAATGGAGAAATCTCGTCCCTTCGAAACGCAAGTGAACCTGCTTAATACGGCAGATTTACTCTGGGCTGATTCAACGGAGAAGGAGAGACTGGAAGCCTTTGGCGGTCACCCCCGGATTGGAGATATGGATGCACTGCGTAACAAGTACGCGGTTAGCGCCAATCGTGAACAAGGCCAGATTGTAGAGGCAGATGAGAAGGTACTGGCATTACTCCGTGATGAGAATGTGCGATATCTTGACAACCATGGCTTTATATTTATTGTTTGTGCTACAGGAAAATCGGCGGCAGAGATGTTAGGGCTGCTGCAGGAACGCCTGGGGAACGACAGGCAAACCGAACTCGACAATGCTGCCAGGGAACAAGCCGCCATTACCCGGTTGCGACTAGGAAAACTCCTTGAAGATTGCCGCCCTTGACAGCCACATTTCATCAACCCATTTGTTTGATCCCCTTGATGGATCTGTTTAATAATAATTAGAAGAAGAATAATATGAACGCACCGATCACAACCCATATCCTTGATACAAGCCTGGGTAGCCCGGCCAGCGGTGTAAAAGTGGTTCTGCTCAAGGGGTCGGAAGTCATTGCTTCAGGGTTGACGAATGAAGATGGGCGTGTCGCTGATTGGGACAATTCGTTTCAGTTAGTAAGCACCGATTACACCTTGAGATTTGATGTCGCACCCTACTTCGCCCGGAATAATGTGCAGAGCATCTACTCCGATATAGAAATTAAATTCAAAGTAGGTTCAACCGATGAGCATTATCATGTGCCGCTGTTGTTAAACCCGTTTGGATACTCAACCTACCGGGGAAGCTGATGTCAGGCCTGGCAATCAGGAGCCGAATTCTCCACTTCCTGGATGAACCACTGGATGATGGTACCCATGTCGAATACTTTGAAGACGGTGTGCTGGTTGTAAAAGAAGGCAAGGTGTCCATTTGTTGTGACGCGAAGCAGGCTGCACGAGATGGTTTGAAGCTGGATCAATGCGAATGGTTGCCCAACCACCTGCTGATGCCGGGTTTCGTTGATAGCCACGTGCACTCGCCGCAGATTGACGTGATGGCGTGTTACGGCACCCAGTTGCTTGACTGGCTGGAAAACTATACCTTCCCCGCCGAGTGCCGATATGAAGATGGGGAATATGCGCGGCAAGCAGCAGAAGACTTCCTCGACTACTGCCTCGCTGCGGGAACGACCACATCCTTTGTTTTTACAACCAGCCACAAACAATCGACTGAAGCACTCTTTGAAGCAGCCTTCGAGCGAGACATGAGACTCGTCGCCGGTAAGGTGTTGATGGACCAGAATGCTCTACCCGCATTACAGGACAGTCCCCGGTCTGGTTATGATGACTCGGCGGCCCTGATCAATCGCTGGCATGGTAAAGGCAGGCTCGGGTATGCCGTCACGCCCCGATTTTCGGGTACCAGCAGTGAGCAGCAATTGCAACTTGCCGGGAAGCTACTGAAAGAATATCCGGATGTCTGGTTACAGACACACATGTCGGAAAACCTGGATGAGATACGCTGGCTAAAATCCGTTCACCCGGATACCCGTGATTACCTCGATACTTACGAGAGAAATGGGCTGAGCACAGAAAGGTCAATTTTTGCGCATTGCATCCATCTTTCTGATGATGAAATCTCGCGCCTGGCAGACCATGGCGGCAGGGTTGCATTCTGTCCAACCTCAAACTTGTTTTTAGGCAGTGGTTTTATACCCATCGTGAAGTTAAAGGCGGCGGGCATCCCCCTCTCAATTGCCTCCGATGTCGGGGGTGGCACCAGCCTGTCGATGTTAACGACGCTCGCTGAGGCCTACAAGGTATGCCAGATGCAGGCGTATTCGCTGCATCCTTATGAGGCGTTCTATATGGTCACGCTGGGTAACGCCCGGGCGACTCATCTGGATAAATATATTGGCAATTTTGAGGTTGGTAAAGAAGCTGACTTTGTGATTCTTGATCCGGCACCAACACCTATCATGGAAAGACGGTTAAATCAGAGTGCCACGATCGCCGAGCAATTATTCATTTACATGATACTGGGTGACGACAGGTCCATAGAGCGGACGTATTGTCACGGTGTTGAACGATACAACAAAGGTACAGAGCGGAATCATTGATGGAAGCATACATTGTCGATTGGTTTAGCCTCATTGTGCGCTGGTTGCATTTGATTACCGGCATTGCATGGATCGGCGCTTCATTGCATTTCATCTGGCTTGATAACTCCCTGCAGGAACCACCCCAGTGGAAGAAGGACAAGGGTATTAAGGGGGATATCTGGTCAATTCATGGTGGTGGAATATACGAATTTAACAAGTATCACCTGGCACCGCCCGAGTGGCCCGCGACGCTGCACTGGTTCAAATGGGAAGCCTATACCACGTGGATTACAGGTACTTTCCTGATTGTTGCTGTTTATTACCTCCAGGCCCAGTCTTTCCTTGTTGGGCCCAACAACTGGATATCTGATCCGCAGGTTGCTGTAATTGCGAGCGCCGGATTCCTGGGCCTGGGCATAGGATTTTATGAATTAGCGGTGAGATCACCGCTCAAACATAATGCCCCGGTGTTTGCGGTTCTTATTGTAATTTACCTGACTTTTCTCTCGTGGCTGTCTGTCCAGCTTTTTTCTGACCGAGCGGCTTACCTGCATATTGGTGCAGTGATGGGCACCATTATGGCGGGCAATGTGTTTCTTGGCATTATCCCGGCGCAGAAGTCCTTTGTAAAAGCCGTGGAAGCAGGTATTGAACCGGATGCTGATCTCGCCGCATTTGCCAAGCTTAGATCCACTCATAATAACTATTTTACCCTGCCGGTCCTGTTCTGCATGATCAGTAATCACTATCCGTTTTTGTATGGACATCAGTACAACTGGATCATCCTGATTTATGTGATGGGCATCATGGCCTACGCACGACACTTCTTTAACCTGCGTCATCGTGGGGAGGTCAATCCATGGATACTGGTGCGTGCTATTTTTGCTTTTCTGATTCTTGCTGCATTGCTTGGTTATGAACGTGTTACCGCTGTTTCCTCGACCGCCAGTACTTTTACCGACGAACAGATTACGGGGATTGTCCAGAAAAATTGCACTGTCTGCCATTCAGTGAATCCGACTTATCCAGGGTTCACGGCGGCACCCGCAGGGGTCGTGATGGACGAATTGGCAGAAGTGATCGCCAGTGCAGCGAGAATTCAGGTGGCTTTGTCCAGCAACTATATGCCGCTTGGCAACGTGACAAATATGTCATCGGATGATCGTGAGGCCTTTGCGGGATGGCTGGTGGCAATGGATCAGCAATGAAACATGTGACAAATAGACTTCCCGGCGCCGTTTCAGCCAGGGAATTTACTTAACCCTTGCCTTAACCATCGGCACGAACGCGTCCTACACCGTTGCTCACCTTCCAGTATAACCGACAAGGTCCCATTGCTGGTGGTATAGATTTCCGGGTCCTCCGCGAAGGCAACAGCAGAAAAATCGCCGTTAGTCTGTATCGCGAGGGCGAAATTGATTAGACACGGGTTCTGCTGACGTCAGGGTATTTTGAAATCCTCTTTTACATCGTCGGAAAGGTAGGACTTCCCTGCCTGGATCTCGTCAGCTGTGAGGTCAACCAGCTCGTGCGGAAAAACCAGCCAGCTATCAGTTTCATGCAGATAGTAATCAGGTGTGATGTCTGTAATATTTCTTGAGGGTTTGTACCAGGGTGTGGCCACCTTGATGGTGTGTGGAAGATTACGCCGGGTTTTATTTTTCAGTTCATTAAGTATGGCGACGATGCTGCGGCCAGAATCAAATACATCATCGACCAGTAGCAGCGAATCGTCTGCATTAATAGTATCAATAACGTATTGCATACCGTGTACATTGACGGTTTTTTCCTGCTGGCCGATGTGATAGTAGGAAGAGGTGCGTATGGAAATATGGTCCGTTTCGATCCCCCTGAAGGCAAGGTATTCCTGTACTGCAATGCCGACCGGTGTTCCGCCGCGCCATACGCCAATAATAAAGTGTGGGCGAAATCCGCTGCGATAGATCATTTTGCCGAGCCTAAATGAATCTTCGAGCAACTGGTTGGCAGAAATAAAATACTTGTCCATTGATTTGTTATTCTTGGAAGTTGGTGCGAGAGCAGGATTATATGGAGCTTTATGGATTTCCTCGACAAATTTTTTCATTTATCGGAGCACAATACAAATGTTCGACTTGAACTGATTGCGGGATTAACGACATTCCTGGCAATGGCCTATATCACAGTCGTCAATCCAGCCATCTTATCTGAGGCGGGAATGGACTTTGGCGCGGTATTTGTCGCTACCTGTATTGCTGCGGCCTTTGGTTCCATCGCCATGGGAATACTTGGCAATTATCCCATTGCCATGGCCCCGGGTATGGGCCAGAACGCTTTCTTTACCTACAGTATTGTACTGGGGTTGGGGCACAGCTGGCAGACAGCGCTGGGCGCCGTCTTTATTTCCGGTGTCATTTTTGTCATTTTGAGTGTCCTGCCGATACGCGAATGGCTGATCAATGCGATTCCCAGGAACCTCAAGCTGGGAATTGCGTCGGGCATTGGATTCTTTTTAGGATTTATCGCACTCAAGAATGCGGGTATCGTCATCGATAACCCGGCGACGCTGGTTTCCTTTGGCGATCTGACAGAATTTGGCCCTGCGGTGAGTTTGTTGGCATTTGCGGTGATCACAGCCTTGAGTGCCAGAAAGATTACCGGTGCTGTCATCATCGGCATGCTGGGCGCCGCGATACTGGGTTGGACTTTCGGCGTGACGGAATTCAAGGGTATTGTATCCATGCCGCCTTCCGTTGCCCCCGTTTTTCTGCAACTGGATATCCGCGCTGCATTTGATATTTCGATGATCACCGTGATCCTGGCACTTCTGCTTGTCGATGTATTTGATACTGCAGGCACCATTGTAGGTGTCGCAAACAGGGCAAACCTGATCACACCAGATGGGAAAATGCCGAGGTTGCGTATGGCGCTTTTGTCGGATTCAGGGGCGACCATTGTGGGATCATTGGCAGGGACCTCATCCACTACCAGCTTTATAGAAAGTGCGGCGGGGGTTGAAGCGGGAGGACGAACCGGACTGACCGCTGTGACAACGGGCTCGCTTTTCCTGCTCTGTTTATTCTTCGCGCCGCTTGCGCAAAGTGTTCCGGCATACGCTTCCGCAGCGGCCCTTCTGTTTGTCGCATGTATCATGCTTGCCAGTCTTAAGGATATTGATTGGCATGACTATACAGAGTGTACTCCAGCCGTCATTTGCGCCATTGCGATGCCGTTGTCATTCTCGATTGCCGATGGCATTGGACTCGGTTTTGTCACCTATGCGGCCATAAAAGTGCTGGCAGGGAAGCCGGGTGAGTGCCCGCTAGCCGTTTACGTCCTAGCACTGATATTTGCAGCCAAATTCGCTTTTCTTTAGGCAGAGATCGCTTTTCTTGTGTTAGAGACTCACACTCTTTCTTGTAAGAGACACACACTCTTGTTGGTCTAACGATTACGGCACCTGGAGAATTCACCAGAACGGTTGCACGAACTACTCGGACCATTGGTATCCGGTATAGGGGATCGTTCTTTTAAGCAACCGATGTCGCTTGCGGTCTATATCGATCATCTGCAACTGTTGATTTCTCCTCCTGAGCGCAAGATGACCGATGATCAGGCATCCTGGTTTAGCCGGGTTGCCAGTATCAGGAAGCGTCAGCGTGCGTATGGGCGGATGGATGAGTTTGATGTTTGCAAGGAATTAGCCAAACGACAGAGCTATGTTTCGGTGTGTGTCCCAAGGCAGAAATATCCCAAGGCAGAAATACTTTTTTGGTGATTCTTTCCCTGGCAAATTAGCTACAATAGGCAATGCCTGATATTTCTTATTCCCGCCTGGTGGGCCATTACGACCACCTTCATTCCCACGAGAAGTTGATTCTTCAAGTGCTGTCTGTCGTTTATGAACCCACTAACCAGGTAACACTGAAGAAAATACTCTCGGAACTGGCCCGCGAGGAGAAGCGTTTTGAAGGGTTAGATCTGTTTCTTGACAAGCAGTTCAGGGAAAAGCTACAGCACCAGGGTTTGTTGATAGTCAATAACGGCAAATTGAGCTGCCGTTCCCACATCGTGGAACAGCTTACCCTGGAGACGGTTGACGAGGGTATTTTTCCTGCGATGCTCAAAATGGCTTTGAGGTACGTTCCTTTAGCAGACGATTTCGGTTTCCGCTATTCCTATTACCCCACCGATCAGACACAGAGAAAATTGCGTTATGCATTACACTGCGTGGATGATTCGCGGGTATTTGAACTTCTGGATCTCGCAGATCCATGGGCGCAGCCAGACAGGGATCTCTCGACGTACCTGGTAAATATATGTACCAATCCATTGCACAAATCGTGGTTCCAGACCTTTACGCCGGCCCTTCAGTACCAGATTTTACAACCTATATTCGAACAGGGAATTCATGACTGGGCTGATCACCTTGTGTTCTTTGAATTGCTTGAGTCGTTGATCCAGAATTTGGATATCGACAAAAATCTCCATTTCTCTCCAATATTCGAGCTCTATGCCGAGCAAAAACTGCTAAGGGGCGACTGGCGAACTCTGCAAGGTGATCTCACCCGCCTGGGTACCAGGCGCGCAGATGTTCTGCTGGGTTGTTTACATTTTATGGAAGGCGATACGCTGGCTTCGCTGTCATACTTCCAGTCTTTCCTGAACCGGTCGCGCAAGGCAACCAGGAAGCGGCGAATTGCTATTCCTGGTTTTCCCGGGGTGATCTACCTGTTAGCACTTCTAAAAGATCAATCAATAGGCAATTCAGAATTGGCAAGATTACAACTCAATGCGGTCGAAAAAGCAGTTTCTTATGATTTGCAGTGGCCTGCCATGGGAATGTTGCAGGTCATTCGCGATGTTAATGACGGTAAGGCTTCCTTCGAGCGGAGTGTATTTAACCGGCAGCTGTCCCGATATTCACCCTTTGAGAATTTGCTTGGCGGTCTTTCGCTGGTATGGAACAATGGTTCCGCGGAACAGGCATTCCTGCATAGCCTTGAAAAGGCTACCGGTAATGCCACGCGGGCAGGTTATGTCTGGTTTGCTGAACAAAACAGGCAAGTACTGGCTGCGCTTTTAAACAGAAACTTTGAACCGGGAAAAATTACTGGTCCCTCTTTGATTGACGTGTTGCCGCGGTTAGAGAGTTGGGAGCGATCTCTTAACGCCCTGGTTAGAGTCTCAAATACGGCTTCCTCACCGTCAGTTAAAAAGAAGCAGGGAATTTCCCGCTTGGCCTGGTTTGTCGACGAGGGTTTTGGTGGCCTTAGTTTGAAAGCCAAAGAACAAAAATCGAAGAAAAATGGAGGCTGGACGGCAGGAAGGATTGTCTCTCTCAAACGTCTTGCCAATGAGGCTGAAAAGCTCTCTTATCTAACAGAGGCAGATCACAAAATAATCCAGTGCATTGAACGGGAACGATCTTCAGATTATTACGGATATGGAAAAATCTCGTACTTTCTGAACAGTTCTGAGGCGATGCTTGCGGCAGCAGGCCATCCCGATATCTTCTTGTTAAACAATCCCCAGGTGCAGGTCGATATCCAGGAAGCCAGCCCGGAATTGTTGGTTCAGGAACAAGGCGATAACTTAAGAATTTCACTTGAGCCGTATTCAGATGGCGATGACTGCCTCATCCTTGAACAAGCACCAGGTAAATACAGGATCTACCAGTTTTCCGAGGAACACCTGAAGATTGCGCAGATACTTGACTTTGATGGTCTTGAGGTGCCGCTATCCGCGAAGGACAAGGTGATGGAAAGCATTTCTGCCGTTGCTCCCTTGCTAACGGTACATTCCGATGTGGCGGGGGTGACCGAGACCCAGGCCGAACGGGTAGAGGCAGACCCTCGGTTGTACATCCATTTGCAATCATACAATGCGGGGCTGCGGCTGAGCTTTCACGTACAACCACTCGCCAATGGGCCTGTTCTACAACCCGGCAGAGGCGGCGCGAGCATTTTTGCGGAAATTGAAGGCAGGCGATTGCACACACAACGAGATCTCGATGCGGAAAAGGATCTGCTCCGGTCCGTCATTGACAGTTGTCATGGTCTGCTTGAGTTCAGCCCTGGTGAATGGCAGTGGGAAGAAGCACAAGAGGCACTCGAAGGTCTGTTGAACTTGCAATCCATGGAAGACTCCGTCGTTCTAACCTGGCCGCAGGGTGAGAAGATCAGGCTCGGTACTCCCCTGGGTATCTCGGAAATGTCAATTTCCTTGAGGCAGCGTACAGACTGGTTTGAAATTGATGGTGAGCTTAAAGCGGACGCGAATACGGTTTATTCCATGCAAAACCTGCTTGAGTTAATAAGCGCCAGTTCTGGCCGGTTCATAAAACTTGCAGATGGGCAGTTCCTGACGTTAACCAATGAACTACGAAAACGACTCGATGAGCTGGGCAATTACAGTAACAACGGTAGGGTTCACGCGCTGAATGCGGACAGCCTGGAAGAAAGTATCGACGGTATGTCTGTTAGTGCTGATGCGAACTGGGATGCTCTTAAGGATCGCTTGCAGGCAGCAAGGGATCTTGACCCTGTCGTGCCAAAAACGCTGCAGGTTGATTTGCGAGACTATCAGTTAGCCGGGTTTAGATGGCTGGCCAGACTGGCAGAATGGGGAGCTGGTGCTTGTCTTGCGGATGATATGGGCCTGGGCAAGACGGTTCAGGCCCTTGCGGCAGTTGTTAGGCGAGCCGATCTGGGACCGGTCCTGGTTCTCGCTCCCACCTCCGTTTGTACCAACTGGATAGAAGAAACCAATCGGTTTGCACCCACCCTAAACCCTTTGAGATTTGGTGAAGGTAATCGACAAAGAATGTTGGATGACCTGCAACCATACGATCTTCTTATTTGCAGCTACGGCCTGTTGCAGGTTGAAAGCGCTGCGCTCCAAGCCGTGCATTGGAATACGATCATTGCAGATGAGGCACAGGCATTTAAAAACCCTGCAACTAAACGATCCCGGGCAGTGATGGGCCTGAAAGGTGATTTCAAGATCATTGCCACAGGCACACCGATTGAAAATCACCTCGGGGAATTATGGAATTTGTTCAATTTCATTAACCCCGGGCTGTTGGGTTCACGTGAATATTTTAATAAAAAATTCGCACAACCGATTGAGGGGCAAAACGATGCAGAAGCCAGGGCGGGGCTGAAGAAACTAATCAGTCCTTTTATTCTTCGCCGTCTGAAACGTGATGTGTTGAAGGAACTTCCCCCAAGAACAGATATCACTTTACACGTTGAACTGAGCGAACAGGAAACTGCCTTGTATGAGGCATTGAGACTGGAAGCCGTTGACCAGATGAAGGAAGGGGATCTGAAGCCTAATCAACAGCGCATCCGTGCTCTTGCCAGTATTACCCGGTTGCGACGGGCTGTTTGTAATCCAAACATGGTGCTGGGCGGTGGCAATATGCCTTCCGCGAAGCTCGAGGTGCTCGGTGGTGTACTTGATGAACTGTTGGATAACAATCATCGGGCCCTGGTATTCAGCCAGTTCGTGGATCACCTTTCGCTTATTCGTGCCTACCTTGATAAGCGAGGGGTTTCCTATCAATACCTGGATGGGTCAACGCCCACTAAAAAACGAACCGAGGCTGTTAATGCGTTTCAGGCGGGGATGAGTGAATTATTTCTGATCAGCTTGAAAGCGGGTGGCATAGGACTCAACCTGACTGCAGCAGACTACGTTATTCACATGGATCCATGGTGGAATCCTGCAGTTGAAGATCAGGCCAGTGATCGTGCCCATCGAATCGGTCAACAACGACCGGTTACGGTATATCGCCTGGTGGCTAACAATACCATTGAGGAGAAGATCGTTAAGCTTCATGCGCAGAAGCGGGATCTTGCAGATAGCCTGCTCGAGGGTAGCGAGGTCAGTGCGAAGATGTCACTGGATGATGTGCTGGCGTTGCTCGATTAGAAGGCTCTTGATCATGAATAATGGGAGTAGGTAGTGGCTAACTGGATCGATCCCGGCGATCTCAATAAATTGATCAAACCAGGCGATTGTATTTATGTGGGCGGCGGTACAAATGAACCGCACGGCTTGCTGGATTCGTTGGATGCCGTCGGGGATCTGCACTTTATACAGCAACCAATTGCCGCGGTGAATCAACGGGACCTGTCTGATATTGGAGAAGGTTCGACACAAACGACCTTCTTTATGACGCCTTTTCTAAGAGATGGATTGAAACAGGGCCGCGTAAAATTTGTGCCCATGCACATGCGGGCGATATATGACTATATCGCGACTCAATCTGTCGATGTAGCCCTGCTGTTGGCAGCGAAGGATATCAATGGTGATCTTCGGTTCGGCAGCAACATTGATTACGTGGGCGCGGCAATGACTAGCGCAAGAGTCAAAATTGTCGAGGTGTCAGATGAATTTACTGCGCCACTCGGTTCCTTGTTGGTGGGTGGTTCTGCGGATTACCTTTTCGCCAGCCACACGCCTGCGGCGACTTATCCCGCTGCGACAATAGACCCGGTTTCAGGGAAGATAGGCCAACTCGTTGCAGACCTGATTCAGGATGGCGATTGCATACAAACCGGGATTGGTGCGGTTCCAGCGGCCATTCTCGCGGGTCTTGGCGATAAAAACGACCTTGGTTTCCATTCTGGTTTGTTGGATGACGGTGCCATGAAACTTATAGTCGATGGTAACATCACCGGAAAATACAAGGCCATCGATCGATACAAACATGTGACGGGTATGGCTAATGGCAGCAGCCAATTACTGTGCTGGCTGCAAAATGAAAAAACCGTGTCTTTTCACTCGGCTAATTATACTCACGAGGTTGATGTGATCAGGCAGCTTGATAACTTCGTCTCGGTTAACTCTGCGGTAGAGATTGATCTGTTTGGCCAGGTGAATGCGGAGGTTGTAAATGGGTGGCAAATTTCCGGTACAGGTGGTTCTGTCGATTTCATGCGCGCTGTAAAATCTTGTCGTGGCGGTCGATCTATCGTTGCACTTTCAGCGACGGCGAAAAACGGAACCGTGTCCAGGATTGTGCAAAAGGTAGAAATGGTGACAGCGTTGCGCACCGATGTTGACATTGTCGTCACTGAATTCGGTATTGCCAGGCTCAAAAATGCCTCGCTTGCCGAACGATCCGAATTGCTAATCCGGATCGCTCATCCGGATTTCAGGGAGGAACTCCGGGCGCTTTCCATGGCGGCGCGCAGCGTATAGGCTCTCGTTAGTTCTTCCTCTGTAGAGCCGGCGGAGAGTTCACCTACTCTCGAGTATTCTCCCCGGTCTAGCGCCTGGCGAAACTGTTTAAGGCTTCCCCAATGGTCTCCGATGCGACCCCGGGCACCCAGCCCAAAACCTTCAACCGTGCCGCCATAGACCAGTGCCTGAAATCCCATCCGGTGCAACAGCTTCGGACTTGCGGTTTTGAGTACCTCAGGAGATATTGAAAGCACCCAGTTTTCCTGGGAACGCATCCAGGATTTCACGTTGCTCATCGTTGCTACAAATCGGCGTTCTTCTGAGCGATTTACACCTGCGCCGTGCAGCAACCTGCCATCGAATACCATTATCGTCCCGGCTTTTGCCTCGAGGTTAATAGCAGGCGGGAGCTCGCCGATTTCACCGCCACTGCCAGCTTTTATCAATTCCTTGTGAGACCCCGGAATGACAAGTGTGCCGCCGTTGACTTCATCGATATCTTGCGGAATGTACATGGTGTTGACCAGCGCCGGGGCTTCCTCGGTCAACCAGGGCAACAAAGGACCCTGGTCGATATGCAGACCCTGGGGGTAGCCACCGGGATCTGCACCGTTCGACAGGAAGCTATGGCAAATCCAGCCTTTACCCAGGGTTTCATCCATGAGCTGCTCGATCAACGGACCGGCCTGAACGGCTTCCGGATTTTGCTCGATACATTTCATAAAGCAGTCACCCTTGTTAACGAGGGTGTTCACATACTGGCCAGAGGGCGTTGGTTGCGCCATACCCGCCAGACGCTCACCCTCGGCCTGCTCCCACAAACGCTTCCTGAAGTTGTCGCACTGTTCTTTTGACATGCCATCCTCGATAAGACAGAAACCCCATTCGCGGAAGTCGCGTCGTAGCTGGTCAATATCTTTGCTGGCCATGGGCAAGTCGAAATTCTTCCAGTATTCGTGTTTACGGGCGACGGTCGTATCCCAGTAACGGCCCGTGCCCCATTCCAGAGGTTTCCTGGTGTCGGGTGGACTGAGCCATGGATTATTTTCGAGCATGGATTTAAAGGGTTGGCCGGATTTTAAAAATGCCGTGTAGAGTTGTTTGTCCAGTGGAGACCTGGCTTCCACTTCTTCCGGCGTAAATTCTACGGGTACGGGCATAGACAGTTTTCCTGATCAGAAAAAGTTGATGACCTAAGATTACCAGATCACCTCAACGACTTGAAACACAGGGTCTTCTTCCACATCCCCAATTCGAATAACCTCTTTATCCTACTTGATTGATATCAGGTTATTGACGGGCCGGCAGATGGAAGAATTCGAGAATATCAGCTGTGAGATTGAATATGCTCAGGCACAGATAACACTGAACAGGTCCGGCAGAGTTCAATGAACCTGGTTGTCAACTTCAAGTTGAATGAAACGCAAGGGCAAGCAGCGAACAACTATAACTGGCATTCAAGAACTAACTTAAATTCTGACCAGGGTGTATAGTTTGTCCGAAAATAACCCAAATGTGACAAGGAGGAATTGATGGTTGAATATCATGATCCTAAAGCCGAGGTCAATGTGGAGATTATTCCCTACGACCTGGGCATTACACTCACTGGAAGCAATCAGGCTACTGTAGGTTTGTTAGCCAATGGTTTCCCGGATTCGGAAAACTTCCTGAATCACATTGCTGATGTGCTTCTGGAGTGTGAACCCGGGTTGACCCTGGAACGATACAATAAAGGCAACGCATCCATTCCTGCGAGTCCTGAAATTCTGGACAGTATCCGCCAGAATTGCCAGGCGGTGATCACCGCCTACGGTCATTGAGGCAGTTGTACTACCGGCACCGTGCGTGACGGAGTATCAATTGCCAGGCTCGGCATCCCTGCTGTGGTACTTGTAACAGATGAGTTTTGGCCGCAAGGTGGTTTTGTTGCCGCCTCATTGGGTATGCCTGGCATTTCCCGTGTTCGATTGCCGCATCCGGTCGCTGGCACGGGTCAGGCGAATATGAGAGCCGTCGCGGAACAAGTCACACCGCTCATCATTAGTGCCCTGGAATCGTCTGCATGACGTCAATGTTAACCGCCATAGATGAATCAGTTGCTCTCGAAGCATTACACGATCAGGGTTGTACGGATGGGTTGCCGGTCGTAATCCCGATCCCTGCGCGGGTAGACCGAATGGTTTTGGCATCGGGCATCGACAGGGACATGGTACTTGGCACCATGGGCCCGATGGGCGGGGTCGCGACTGTTGAAAAAGTAGCCGTGGCTGCCGTCATGGCAGGATGCCTGCCTGACTATATGCCTATTGTGATTGCAGCCGTCAAAGCGGTCATTGATCCAGTGTTTGATTTAACAGAAATGCAAGCCACGACTCACTGTACTGCACCATTAATTATCGTTAACGGACCGGCACGATTTAACTGCGGACCTGTTTCTTCCGGATTTGGCGCCCTCGGTCCCGGACATAGAGCCAACGCATCAATCGGGCGAGCATTGCGTCTGGCGATGATCAATATTGGCGGTGGGCGTCCTGGCGAATCTGATATGGCGCTGTTAGGGCATCCCGGTAAGTTCACCTTCTGTCTTGCAGAGGATGAAGAAAACAGCCCATTTACACCGCTGCATGTTTCCCGGGGTTTTGATATTGATGACAGCGTCGTTACTGTGATTGGTTCAGAAGCGCCCCATTCGGTGATGTTCAGCGGTAATGCAGACGAACCGGGCAGTTATTTGATGCTGTTGGAACAGTTGGCAGTTGGGCTCGCCAACACGGCGACCAACAATGCCATACTGGGGGGAGGGGCAGCCACCGTAATCCTGAATCCCGATCATGCGCAGATTCTTGCAGATGCCGGTTTAACAAGAGTGCAGGTCGCACAGCAGCTCTACAAATTCTGTACTCATTCGACAATCGAGCTGGCGAGACTGGTTCCCGGATTCTCGGATCGACCGGCGGAAGATAAAAAGCGGGCTGTTTTTACAAAACCAGAAGACATCTTGATCTTGATGGCGGGTGGTCGCGGACTCTACTCCATGGTCATGCCATCCTGGTGCGCTGGTGCAAACAGAAATTCTGCCAGTAGTGTGCTCGTGGAGGCAGATCAGTTCTGCGAGATTCCTGGCCTGTCCTGAACCTGTCGCTTATGTATTTTCCTTTATTGACCGGCAGATCCTTTCGCTGCTGGTGGGGCCAATCAGGGATGACTTTGGCATCACTGATTTTCAATTCAGCTTGTTACAGGGTGCTGCGTTTGCATTGCTTTACACCTTTACCGGATTACCGCTCGGACGCTTGGCTGATCGATTCTCGCGTCGGCTGATTGTTTCAGGGTCGGTCTTCTTCTGCAGTCTCATGACGATCAGTTGTGGCATGACGAAGAATTTTACAGAGCTCTTCATCGCGCGGATGGGGGTGGGTGCCGGTGAAGCGGGTCTTACGCCGCCTGCCTACTCAATCATTCTTGATAGCTTCCGCCCCAGGCATGTTGGTTATGCCATGTCTGTCTACAAACTTGGTGTCAACGTCGGTGGCGGACAGTCGCCAGGTTCCTGTGGTCACGAAAGCGGGTTTAGCTGACACTTTTTTTGGGTTCATCAATGATGGCCATGGCGGGTTACGGCAGCGCGGCCTGGTATCCGGAATTCTTCGTTAGAACCTATGGCATGTCAAAAAGTGAAGCAGGGACTTCCTATGGTTCGATTATACTCATTGCCGGTAGCCTTGGCGTCATGCTGGGCGCCTGGATCGCTGCTAAGTTAAGTGATCGCGGGTACGAGGATGCCTATGTCAGGACAATCTTTTTTAGCGGCCTTTACCGACTTCCTTTACCAGGATGATGGCTCACTTCATTACTCCATCGCGACGGCCAATGGTCTCTTCTATTCACTGGCGGCTTTGTTATTCTGGTATTGCCTGCCTGCGTATCGGCGAAGTGTTGAGGAAGTGGGGCAATGGAAGTTGGGCTGATCAAGGCCTGGCAGTGGAAAAACTGCGCACCCTATCCAGATAGTATTCTTTACGGTCGGAGGTCAGCCAGCTCACTTCAAACGCATTGATATTGAGCTGCATGATTTCCGCTTGTGTAAATGTGGCCTCTTCAATCAAGGCCAGGAAGTTGTCGTTCAGGTAGGCGCGAAAATATCCTGGGTCGTCAGAATTGATTGTTGCCTTCATCCGTTTGCGGAGCATCAATTTGATTTCCTGGCTGGTGAGTGACTGCACGACAAATCGATTGGAGACAGGACAGATGGTCAGGCCCAGTTTTCGTTTAGTGATTTCCTCACAGAGGTGTTCGTCTTCAAGGGCGTTAATACCATGGTCTATTCGGTCAACTTTGACATCATCCAGGCATTGCCAGATGTGGCTCACAATATCTGGCTGGTTAACATCGCAATGCATCGTGAGTTTGAACCCTTCTTCTCTTGCTCTAGCAAAGACTTTCAGGAATTTGCTGGGCGGGTTGTCTTTCTCATCCGAGTCCAGGCCCACCCCGATAATCCAGTCGCGGTATGGCAGACTCATCTCCAAATGTTCCATGGCAGAATCTGCTGACATATCGCGCAGAAAACACATAATCAGGTTGGATTCGATGCCCAGATTTTTCTTCGCGGTCACCTGGGCGCGATGGATGCCAGTGATGATTGTATCGAATTCAATTCCACGGCTCGTGTGACCCTGTGGATCAAAGAAGGGTTCCGCATAAACGATATTATCTTCGCTGGCTCTTTCAAAGTAATGGTAGGCCAGTTCGAAAAAATCTTCTTCGGTTTGTAATACACCCATTGCAGCGTAGTAGATGGTTAAAAAGGAGGAGAGGTCATGGAAGTCGTAGGCGGCAACAACTTCCTCTGGTGTCTTGTAGGCAAGCTCAATTTTGTTGCGCTCGGCCATGGCAAATATGTGTTCAGGTTCAAGCGTGCCTTCCAGGTGGACATGCAATTCTGCCTTGGGCATGGCACAGATATAATCTTTCAACGATTGCGTCACGAAATTCTCTTTTGTTGGATCCGGAAGTTCGAAGATACATTCCAAAGGGACCGTTAACAAGGTTATAGTTGGTTGTGGATAGCGCCAGAAAGAATAATAAAAGTATGCTCTACGGGCTTGATGATCGCCCGCCTTTCTTTACTTCATTGCTTGTGGGCTTGCAGCATGTGCTTGCGGTTTTTGGCGGTATTTTAACCGCGCCGCTTATCATTGCCCTGGGTATGGGCCTGTCGCTTCGCGACACCAGTTATCTCATTAGCTCTGCGCTGCTTATCTCTGGCGTGGCGACGATCCTGCAGATCCAAAGGTTCGGTATTGTCGGTTCGGGTCTACTGAGTATTCAAGGCACCAGTTTCTCTTTTATTAGTCCGATAATCGCCGCGTTTTTTGTGCTTGGTGGTGATGTCAATCCCGAGGCCGCGCTTGGCGCACTGTTTGGATCAGCGGCGATCTGTTCGGTCATGATGGTTTTTTTAAGTTTCCTGCTGCCTCGACTGGGTAATGTCATTACACCCAATGTCACCGGAGCAACCGTGATATTGCTGGGTATTACCCTGGTCTGGACCACATTAACCAATATTCAACGAGCATACCTCGGCGCGGGAGAAGGGCAGGGGTGGCAAGTTCTTGTTTTGTCAGCGCTGGTTTTTTGTTCAATTGTCGCGGTGACGCGCATGGGTAACCCATGGTTAAAGTTGAGCAGCATCACCATTGGCTTGCTGGTTGGGTATCTGGCTGCACTGGCAATGGGGCTGGTTGATTTCACCCGTCTTTCTGAACTGGACAGGCTTTTCATTCCGGAGTTTGCCCGTTACCCGTTGAGTTTTGACTGGCGCGCAATTGCGATGTTGTTACCGATATTTGTTATATCCATGATGGAATCTGTCGGGGATTTGACCGCCACCAGCAGCCTTTCCGGGCTTTCCACCAGCGGCCGTGGTTATTGGGGAAGGATCCGCGGCGGCGTGCTGGGAGATTCCGTTAACTCCCTGATGGCCTCGTTGTTTTGCACATTTCCCAACACGACTTTTAGCCAGAATAACGGCGTGATTCAGTTAACGGGAGTCTGTAGTCGGTATGTGGGTTTTTATGTTGCCGGTTTGCTTGTGCTGCTTGGTTTATTTCCAATTGTCGGCGGAATATTCCAGGTGATGCCGGAAGCGGTGCTACACGGGGCAACCCTGTTGATGTTTGCAATGGTGGGTTACTCCGGTTTCCGAATTGTGCAAACCGGGTCTCCCGGCAGGCAGGACTGGACGCTGGTTGCGGTCTCTGCCATTGGCGGTTTGTTCATATCGGTATTCATTGGGCATGTCTCTTTCCTGCCACCAGGACTTGTAACGGTCATGCAATTTCCGGTGACGACCGGGGCATTTATCGCCCTGTGTATTGAAATCATTCGCGTCTACTACAGCAACAGGTCTCCGAAAATACAGATGGTTTAGAATAAAATTCGCTTCCAGCGGGACTCATTCCGTTTAAAGTGGACCTGGCGACCGTTGTGATCACCGCATCATGAAAACAATATAGGGCCCTATTCCCCGCAAGGGAAAAAGTGGTTCAACCAGGGGCATGATTTGTGTGCCAGTGCCTGGCAATATCGATTCGTTTACAGACCCAGATATCCGGCTTACCTGATATATATTCCAGAAATTTTCGTAAGGCGGCGGTGCGGCCTGGCCTTCCCGCAATCCGGCAATGCAGACCCACACTCATCATTTTTGGATAGGCCTTTCCTTCTTCATAGAGGGTGTCAAAAGTATCGGTAAGGTAATTCAGGAACTGGTCACCAGCATTAAATCCTTGCGGCGAAGCAAATCGCATGTCATTGACATCCAGTGTGTAGGGAACGACCAGGTGAGGATTCTCGAAATCCATGCACCAGTAGGGGAGATCATCCGCGTAGGAATCACTGTCGTATAAAAATCCGCCATATTCATTTACCAGGCGCCTCGTGTTGGGGCTGTCCCTTCCCGTGTACCAACCGAGGGGACGGGAGCCGGTGACTTGTTGGTGAATTTCGACGGCCTTTTCCAGATGCGCTCGCTCGATATCTTCAGGTATCGACTGGTAGCTAATCCAGCGGTACCCATGGCTGGCAATTTCCCAATCAGAGCCGAGCATGGCTTCAACTGCTTCGGTGTTGCGTTGCAGGGCCATGGCAACGCCGAAGATGGTGACAGGAAAGGAAAAGTCATTAAACAAACGATGTAACCGCCAGAATCCGGCTCGACTACCATATTCATACAGGCTTTCCATGCTGAGGTGCCTGGCGGGGTAGGCTTCGGCACCAATTATTTCAGATAGAAATGTCTCTGAGGCAGCATCTCCGTGGAGAACACTATTCTCGCTGCCTTCTTCGTAGTTGATCACGAACTGTACAGCAAGCCGGGCACCATTCGGCCAGTTTACGGCAGGTGGAATTTGGCCATAACCCTTCATATCACGTGGGTACTTTGAAGATTCTTTGTCGTTATTATCTGACATGGGATTCCTTGAACTTGGCTTGCTTGTTATATTACGCGCACTTTAATCATTGCAGAAGCGAGACTAAAAATTGTCCAGGTTGTTTATATTAGTTTTCTGGCTATTCCTGAGCCAGGCATCAGCAGCAAATGATGGAATAAGCGAGTGGTTTGAGCAGCTAAAGGCCAGCGGTCAAGCCAGCGACATCTATAAAGTCCTGTATGCCATGCCGAAAGGCGGCGATCTGCATCTTCATAACTCCGGCGCAGTATTTTCGGAGTGGTGG
>Ga0114950_10000447_pt1 | contig 28016 bp, 40 predicted proteins | sample N075metaG_FD_83503 | JGI IMG/M metagenome (GOLD analysis project Ga0114950, IMG submission 83503) | Deep subsurface microbial communities from Kermadec Trench to uncover new lineages of life (NeLLi) - N075 metaG | ecosystem: Environmental > Aquatic > Marine > Ocean trench > Sediment | place... | reverse complement strand
CAGGCGCCGGAGGTGTGGGATCTGTTGATGGACAAACTGGTCAGTCAGGTGACGAGCTATCTGGAACTCCAGATTGCCAGCGGCGTGGTGGCGGTGCAGATATTCGATACCTGGGTTGGTTGCTTGTCTGTGGCGGATTTTCGCCAGTACGTACTCCCCTACACGGCCAGGCTGATTCGAAACCTCGAAGGTCGAGTTCCGCTGATTTACTTCGGCACCGGCAACGCTCACTTGTTGTCCGATATAGCGCCGTTGGTCGATGTACTCGCGTTGGATTGGCGCACACCGCTGGTCGAAACGTGGGATCGGCTGGGCATCGATGTGGTGCAGGGAAATCTCGATCCGATCGTGCTGTGTGCCGATCCGGAAACGGTGTCCAAGCACGCGCAGCGATTGCTTGACGAAGTCGCGGGAAGACCTGGACACATATTCAATCTGGGTCATGGAATCATCCCGGAGACACCGGTTGCGAATGTGCAGCGTTTGGTGGATCACGTCCATCAGTACTCGAATCGTGGTTGAGACCCTTTTGGCTCCCGGACAGGATCCCAGGCAGGAATCCAGAGTGGCACGCATACTGATGCTTTCCGCCTTCTGGGTACCGTGGGTGGTTTGCACTTATCTCGCGTTTGCGCCCAGTCCACCGGAGGCTGTGTTCAGGGTCAGTGATGTGTTGTTGCATGGGTTCGCTTTCAGTTACCTCACCTTTGCTTTGGGGCTCGCGCATCATGCAAAACGCTGGGTAATGGCAGTCGCCTGGATGATTGCCTATGGGGTCACGATCGAACTCGTTCAGAGCTTTGAACCCGAACGATCAGCGGAATGGAAGGACATTATGGTCGACCTGGTCGGCATTGGGATTGGCGTTGTTGCGTTCAGACTCGTTGGTGGGCAGATCGAAGCTCTGGTGAACTGGCTGGCAGACACCGTCGTTCGTTGGCTGCCTTCGAGCTAGTGCCCTGCAGCAAATTTCTAGGTGATTTCTCGACTTTCCAGGATGTGCTGGCTGCGCCAGACGATTGATGGTTCTCCATCGACAATGTTCAACACGTAAATTTCCAGCCCCCCTTCCCTGAGTCGTTGTTCCTGAAGACTGAACTCCACGACAAAACGCATATGTACGACGGCGGTGGTTGCGAATTCGAAAACCTCGATTGAGCTGATGACAAACTCGTGGAGCGTGGCCGCGGTTGCGAAATCGTCGTAGGAACCGATGACTGCAGCTCGCCCAAGTATGGGTTCGCCCGAGTCGGGGGGAAGCAATACGACATCTACGTGATAGAAACGGGTGAGCTCGTCGAGTTTACCTTGTTGCCAGGTGTTGTTGAGTTCGCGGATGAAATGCTCAATGGGTTGGCTCACCTGGGAATATCCTTGTAAACGGTAACAACTCGCAAGATGCTCTGCCAATAGGTGACTTCATGACCGGCGGCACAGCGCTTTACCGACCGAGTCCAATAGGCGACTGAATAAACACGTTCATCCAGTAAACACGGTCTTGTCGTCGACGAAGCACACCGGGTTACCGAAAGGATCATGCAAGTAGAACGAACGTTCTCCCCAGGGCCGCGTGGCGATCTGTCCCAGGCTCGGTCCCCCTCCCTGAAGCTGTTTATCATCGAAATCCGCTCTTACTGCCTGGCATCGCTCAAAGACTGCTTCCAGATCGTTTTCGCTCAGGTAAATGTGTTGCGGGTTGGGTGTAGACGTAGCCTGCTCGCCGTCCGCCTTGGAATCAAAGCAGGCCAATATCGTCCCGCCGCATTCGAAGTAGTGCCTTCCGGGAGAAATTCTCGTTCCCGACTGATTGAGGATTGCTCCATAGAAAACGGCCGCCGCTTCGATATCGCTGACGGGAACGATTACGCGATAGAGGTGCGTCATGTGTGCCTTCCCGTCTCGATGATTGATAAGCGAGCGTAGCAAGCCTCACGGCCCATGGCCATGTAAGGATTCGAAGCGAACTCGTTGTGGTGTGTGGAGGTTCATTTCATTATCCTCGCGGCTTCATTGCCAGGTACGCGAATGGAGAGATATGAAAAAGATAGGTTTGCGCGCTCTAGGCTTGCTCGTTGTTCTCGTGGTTGGGGTCTTAGGCCTGCAGATGGTCGCATCGGAAACCGGCGAGGTGGTCGTCGTTACCATCCAGGACAAAGCCGGAGTCAAAGCGGAGACGCGTCTGTGGATCGTTGAGCATCAAGGCAGTCGCTGGCTGCGCTCTGGGGGTGGAGCGGCTTCGCGCTGGTATCAGCAACTGATGGCCAACCCTCAATTAGAGTTACTTCGCGGGACTACGCAATATTATCACCGCGCGACGGCAGTACCCGAGATGCAGGCAACCGTGAACAATCTGATGAGCGCAAAGTATGGGTGGGCGGATAGTTATATCGGTTTACTGTTCGGTCGTGACGGCTCGATAGCCATCCGCTTGGACGACCTTTGAGTACTTTTCCTTTTAGCATCCGGTAGTCTCCCTGTCCGTAAGAACTTTCCTGACCAGTTCCATATGACTGCCAACAAAAAGATCCGCAACCACGCGGTTGGTGATTTGCCGGGACTGATCAACAAGGTAGGTGACGCGGCGAACGCCGAAACCCAATAGGCCGTCAACCCCGTAAGCCCGGATGGCGGTTTTTCTGGAATCGCACAACAGCGGGAAAGGAAGCTCGTAACGGGCGATGAATCGCTCGTGGCTTTCCGCGCTCTGGGGGCTGATGCCGACGACCTGGACCGACACCTTCGCCAGATCTTGATACGCATCGCGAAACGCACAAGCTTCTTTCGTACATACCGGAGTGAAATCGGCCGGGTAGAAATACAATACGACATCACCGGCGCCGAGCAGGTTCGAAAGAGTTCGTAGCGAGCCTTGCTGATCTTCCAGTTCAAATTCTGGGGCCGTATCGCCAATTTTCAACATGAGACACCTCGGTGTGTGAGAGAAATCGTAGCCTGCCTTGTCACCTATATCTAGCAGAATCGTCTGTTCAAATAAGTAGTGACAGGGCATGTGCACGCGTCTATGCGCAGCGCTGAAAGGGGTGGATGAGGTTGTGTTTTGCGGATTTGGATTTGTTCTGGTTTGCGTGTCAGGCAGACACTGGTTACCGGTTTTGTCTGGAAATCAGGCGTCCGGAGCGCGACTGCGAGCGATTGTAAGAGTCGATATCCCTACCTATACTGCGCGATTATTAGAATCCGCTCCGATTACCTGCTGAGTTCTTTCTCTGTTGAGTCGGTCTCAATTCTGATATGCAGACTTTTGTGAAAAGAGTCGTTTATGCAACGTGGTTTGGGCTAGCGGGATCGCGTTAGGGACTATTTGAGAACTTTGAAATGAAAAAAATCTACGTTGGGAATCTTCCTTGGTCAGTGGGGGATGTGGAACTGGAAGAATTGTTTGCGTCTCTTGGAACCGTACATTCGGCAAAAGTCATTACCGATCGCGACACAGGGCGTTCTCGCGGGTTTGGTTTTGTGGAAATGGATGACGAAGCGGGCGATAAGGCTATAGCGGAATTGAATGGCAAGGATATCGAAGGCCGTCAGTTGCGAATCAACGAAGCCAACGAACGGCGCAGGCGCTAGCTCCTATTTTCATTTCACCGCTACACGCAAGGAAGCAAGCGGTAGCTATGACTGCGAGCCGCCAAACAGCTGAGCAAGCGCAGTAGTGGAAGATTACTTTCCGGTTTGTTTTGTGAGGTAGCGATCGAGCTGGTTGGCGAACGATTGTATGTCGGTCTTTGCCAGGGTCGGTGGACCGCCAGTGATGGTACCGGTAGCGCGTAACTCTTCCATGAAGTTGCGCCGCGCAAGGTGTGATTGGATATTCTCCTCGGTGTACAGCGTTCCCCTCGGGTTGAGGGCAACCGCGCCGAGGCTGACAACCTCGGCAGCCAAGGGTATGTCTGCCGTGATCACCAGGTCACCTGCGTCAATTTCCGCGACAATGTGTGCGTCGGCAACGTCGAATCCGCCCGGTACCTGAATTGCTCTGATGTATGGCGATTTTGGTACCGTCAGAAACTGGTTGGCCACCAGCGTGGTTTGAATCTTCATCCGCGCGGCGGCGCGGTAAATCACCTCTTTGACTGCCTTGGGACAGGCATCGGCATCCACCCACAGGTTCATCGTTTTCGGGGGTTCGTGATTGCAGGCCTCACCGATGCAGACGGGACAGGGCAAGTGAGCAACGAGACCCGTTTAGTGCCTTGTTCGGTTTCCTGTTGACCTACTTCCTCGAATCCGAGATTTTCGTGAAATCGCACAGAATCGGGATTGGGGGGGATTAGATTGACTTCGCAAGCGACGAGTGGCTTGTTGTTTCGAACATCGTCAAACAATGCAGCGTACAAGCTCCGACCGACGCCATGGCGGCGATAGTCCTGGCTTACTACGATTCGATCAACATAGGCAAAGTGTGGATATTGATCCTTGAAAAACCGGAAGTTGGGGCTCTCGTAGGTGGCTGATTCCGGAAGCGCAAGCAAAAATCCCGCAAGGTTCGACGAATCCATGGCCAGGCAAAACAGACAGCTTTGCGCATGCAGGTATTCAAGCGTGCGTGTCGAGATGCTGTTCACATTTGGCACGGCGTCTTCGTTGAGTTTCAGAACTGCCACATAATCCGTGGGACGAGCCTCGTGTATCGTGATGGTCATGTCTCGTCAATCGGTTCTTTGTTCTCTCTGGACAGACACTGCCGAGGCTACCGGCCCAAGTCGGTACAGGGTTCTCCGGCGGCTTGTGATTTCTGGAACGCAAAACCGAGGCTCTCGTAGAGAAGCCTGGCGCCACTGTTCTCGGGAATGAAATTCAGGCAGGTCGTGGTGTGACCCAAGGAAGCTAGTTCTTCAATCGCTTGGTTGCGGGCATCGATAGGTTCCCGAAGATTGTTGGTCATCGCGATGCTGAGCTTGTGCGAAAGTCGCGGGGTAGTTCATTACAGACGATGTCAATCACACCATCTCGATGAAATATCACGAAGTAGTCTCCTGATGAGAAGCAGACTCGCCACGCACGCACACTTGTTTGATTCTCATCTTCAGATTGCAGGCGCTCGATTTGAGCAACTAGTTGGTCTGATCGAAATGCGAAAGACAAACGTTCGGTGAGATCGATCCGCGCCGGCACCCCAGAATCCCCCGGCGGTAGTATTTCCGAAGTTGCCGCACCGGCCTGGACGGTTAATTCAGTACCCCCGAAGTGGACTACACGGCCGTGTTTTGTCTCGATTTCAACGGCCTCGATTGCTTTCGAGCCACTGCGATGAATGCTGCGAATGACGCTGATCTTTTGTCCGAGCAGGAGTTGTGTTGCTTCGGGGTCAGCCACTAACGTGACCGGTAGCGATGAACGATGAGCGCGTACACGCAAGCGTTCATAACCAACACGAGTGCTGCTAACGTGAATTGCACCGTACGGGTCAACCCGTTCGGGTAAATGACTGGCAGGAGGTATTGTTCGATGAATCCGTCGCTGTAGCCTGACAGCCCTGCCGCTTGTCTGTAGTTCGTTTCAAGCTTCGTCAGGGGGCATGTCCAATTCATCAACTCGATCAGTACTCCCCAACCAGCGGCAGGCAGATGCAACAGTGCTATCCAGGACCAACGTATTACCGCAATCCCACCAAAAACAACAAACCCGATGAAGGCAAAATGCAACGCCGTGATGAAATCTGCAAGAATGGCGTCTATCAAACTACAAGCTCATCTCGAGAATGGGTCTTACGTCATTGGATCCAACCAGAAATCTTCCCTTTTCCGCCCATATCACGGCTTCGTCCATGGACTCTGCGTCAATGACGTAATAACCGCCAACAAATTCACCCGTGGCGTTTACCAGTTCTTCGGTTACTTCTATGCGGCCATCGACATGCCTGCGCACAGTCCTGGTATCCGGGGGTGGGGCTAAAAATATGAGCTCGGCACCTTTCTCTTCTTTCAGTTCCTTCATGAAACCTTTGAGCCAACCGGCGTGCTCCTCGCGCTGTTCGTCGGTGATCTGTTCCCAGGCGCCTTCGATGTGGTTGAAAGTGATCATGTATTTCATGGTGTTGATCTCGTTTCGTTGGTAGATAATTCCGAACGGTTCCGGGAATGGGTTGCAAAATAGCTGGCGAGTATCAGTAACACACCCACCCCCCACAGCAGCCACCCGGCTCCCAGCAACACATGCTCCAAAGTGTCACCGTATAGCCAGCGATACTGAGAGACAGCGATGCCGTTCAGCAGCAGGCCTGTCGAGCACAAGATGGTGATGGGTGAGAGGGCTTCTTGTTCCGGAATGCCGGTCACGGCTAAGCAGGTTTTGATGAGCACCCATCCGGCAAACGGGGTGGCGAGAAAAAGGCCGATCAGCCAGAGGCTTCCGCAGTGAAACAATTCAACACCCGTAAAGCGGATGAACAAGGCGTCTGCAAACCAGAAAAGTACCCCCAGAGCGACAAAAATCCAACTGTTTCGTGACATAACGTCTCTGCACACCTGCCGACTCGTAGTGTCACGCGATTAAGGTCGCGCCTGCCCGAGCCAATATCCGGTATGTCTCGCTCTGTGGAATCGAGGCACAACGGTTCTGTAATACTGTGGGGTAATGATACATGGAAACGTTGAGGTGCATGTCTTGCATCCTCGCTGGTGCCGAGCAGGGTCATCACGTTGTCATCCGGATCTTTGGAGTAGGCCAATACGCCGCCCCACGGTTGAGGTTCGGGGGCTGAAAGAAATTACGCTTCCCGTTCCCGGAGTGTTGCATAGGTCTGACGCCGGTCGCGAATGGCCATCGGGAATTTTTTCTACCGCGCAAAATCCTAGCCTCATGGCGAATGGCCACGCGCCATGAAGTCGAGGCATTCGTCCGGCGTCAGAGTTACTCCGACACCTTCGAGCCGCGCATTTGGTCGCATGGAAGTACCAGGGCTCGGTGTCCACACCATCGTGGTCCCAAAGGAACTATTTCCCTTGGGGCAAGACGAGAACCGTTATACGGGTTGGTCGCTTACGTGAGTCGAATTCACCGTGATCAGATGCCCGCCAGGTTCACGAATCTCGAAGGAGGTGTGAACGTCGCTGGTTTTCATCGGCGAAGGATCGACCCCGATTTCGAGATAACTGGCGCGGGTAGCCTCGATGTCTTCGACCATCAAATCGAATGATGCCTGGGTGTCCCGTGCTACCGGCTGCTCTGTTGGCAGTATCACCAGGTGGGTTCCGCCCCTGAGTTCAAGGATCCCGACGCTTGCGTTCGGCTCAACTTCCCGCATCCCTAGCTTGACGAAGAAGGCTTTGGAAGCTTCGACGTCATCGACGCGCAGTACCACGTGGCCGACCCAGATGGGGGGCCGGTGTTGTGAGTGTGTCATTTACCTTCTCCTGGTTCGTAGTTGCCTGATCACCTGCAAATTCGTGGCGCAGTACCGGGTAAATAGCCACGTCTTCAAAGGTTCCGTTTTTATTGATGCGCAGTCGTTGTACGCCCGCTGATTGCATGCCGATCTTGCGCAGCACCGCGCCCGAGGCAGGGTTGCGCAACATAGGGTGCGCGTGTACGCGATCGAGTGCCAGTTGGCCGAAGGCATAAGCCAGGAGTGCGCGGGCAGACTCCGTGAGATAACCTCGGCGCCAATACCGGAGGTCGTCGCCAAGCACAGACAGCGCGCAACTGTCTTCGGAGACGAGTGGGCGCAACAACAGGCGGGGAGTTTCGACAAATACTCGCTTGAGTTCCATGGTGGTGACCTGGTTTACTTATAGAGCGACTCGCTGCCATGGCGTATCTCCAATGCGATTCGTTCCGGCTTTTTCAGACCGCGCACCACCAATCCGTATGACCGATCGATCATGCGTTCGATCTCTCCCGCAGGTATCGAGCCGTCGAGAATCACCGTGTTCCAATGGGCTTTGTTCATGTGGTAACCCGGTATCACCGATTCGAAAATGTCTCGCAGTGCCATCGCCTCTTCAGGATCACACTTGAGATTGATTCTTGCCACCTCTCCGTCGTAACCGAACGTAGCGAACATTTTGCGGCGGATTTTGTAGACCCCGACATCGGGACCGAACGGATGATCCAGCCAGGCATCGGGTTTACTTTGAAGGTAGGATTTAGCGTGCTGATCGGGCATGACTGATTCTAGTTTTTGATGAGTAGAGGCAATACCAGCAGCGAAGCGCCAAGAGCCAGAAGCCAACCGACCTCGTAAACGAACATGGGAGCGAGGATCAATCCGATCCCGGACACAAATGGCATCACCTTGCGTTGTTTCTTGCCATACATGAAGTAGCCTACGCCGACCGAGCCGAACAGCAGTCCCCATAACAAGGTAGATCCATCCATCAGGGTTCCACCCGATCAGCCGAAGGCGCGACGATTCGGGCTTTTGCCTTCGCGGCCTCTGCTTCTCGGCTGCGTGGCTGAGCCGATGTGACAAGGGAATCGATCAGTTTCTTAACGACCAGCTCGATCTCGTCTACCGCGTTATCAAATGGCCGCTGATTGGGGTTGGACGGCCTGGTGAAACCGCTGATCTTGCGCACGAACTGCAACGACGCGGCGCGGATCTCCTCCTCCGTGGTGGGGGGATCGAAGTGATAGAGCGTCTTGATGTTCCGGCACATGGTAACCCTCTCCCGGGTGTATTCTCTTGGCTTGGGGCAGGAGATTTTGTGAAGGTTCGAGGTACAGCCTACGACCAGAGGGGGGTGTTGGCTACCCTCCGGATAGAGTCTCTCCTCAGCTACATTTGAGCTTGTCGAGCGCGTGACGTAGAAGGGGTATCCGGTCGTTACCCCAGAATAGACGTTCGTTTACGAAAAATGTGGGGGTACCGAAAGCACCCCGGTCGACGGCGCGCTGACAATTCGCGGCCATGGTTGCAAGGGTTTCTTGCGAACAGAGTCGCTCCGCAAAAGTATCGCGGTCGAGACCCAGAGATTGTGCCGTGGCAAGCACTAGCTCTTCATCCAGTGGCCAGCTGGCGTGTTCGTAAACTTCCCTGGCGAGCGCCCAGGCAACCTCACGCAGGTGTCCGAAAGTGTTCGCAGCGATCGCGCCTCTGCCCAATAGATCCGCATCGAACAGGTGCTCGGCAGGCTCGACGAAAGGAATACCGTAATAGTCTGCCCAGGCTTCGGCGTCGGCCTGGCGATAACTCCAATCGTATTGTCCGGACGGTGGTGGCCCCTGAAACGGATCTGCGCCGCGCAAATTACGTACGGTTGTTCCCGTCACTGGTATCCATTCGAAGCGCACATCGAAGGAGGCTTCGAGCCTCGGGATCTGGCTCAAGGCAAGATAGGAGTACCGGCTTCCCGGAGAGAAGTAAAATTCCAGTTGCGCGCCAGACAGGGTATTCGCACCGGCATTCATTTTGGGTTGTCAGTCAATATTGCGTGGTCCCCGAGCGCACCAGGCTCCATGAGAGTCATGTGCTTTCCTCGCCCGGTAACGGACCTTTTCCTCGAAACGGATTCCACACTTGAAGATACCAGAAGGTCGGCAGGACGAAGGCGCTGAGACTCATGAGCGCCCCGACGACGATGACCACCGACCAGCCGGTTTTGAATTCACTCACGTAGGATGTCAGGTGCGTGTAAAGGATGCAGGCGAGAGAGGTGAGGCCGACGACAAAAGGATAGACAACTATCAGGATCTGAATGGTCTTGTCCTGAGCCATCTCTTCATTCCCTACGAGGAGCAGACAATAACCGATCATGATGAACACGATGGCAGCCAGCAGACCGTAAACCAACACGCGTCGGCGGGTGGATGCGGCGGCATCCGGGTCCCTGCCCCCGAGTTCGGGTTCGCTGTGAGTTGGCTCGTCGGTATTCATGTCGGTGTCTGTACCTGATAAATGGGATGGGTCAATCGTGCAGGGAAGCATACGCCTGAGGACCGTATGAACGATTACGATACCGGGCTTGGGAACCCGTACCCAGGCACGAGACGCTATTGTGGCATTCTTGAGAGCAAGCCGGACAGATCACTCTTTGTCGGGTGATGCCGAAGAAGATAGTGCCGGACGCGATACTTTCGTGATGACGATTATTGCCACCACCACGACCAGGAGATTGACCAGGGTCGCGACGGCCAGATTGACTTCGTAGCCCTCGATGTAATTGAAAACATGCGCTGAGAGATTCCACAGGTGACCTGTGATGATGGCAAAACAGACCAGGACACGTGGGCTGGACTCGCTGATCGTCGCGCAGGCGACGATCAGCAGACCAATGAATCCGGTACCGAACGCCAACATCTGTGCACTGCCCGGATGAACGTCGTAGGTGAGGGTATTTACCAGCCAGACCGACGAACTGATGGCGCCGAAAATGCCCGTCGCCAGGTAGTAGATCCCACAAACCAGTAGCAGCGTTCGGTACATATTGTTATAGCTTAGATTTCAACCAGGCTTTGCCACTCGCGAGCGAACGACCAGCAGACCGATGCCGCCGCCAACGGCGCCGATCGCCATCGGAACCGCAAGTACCGTCCAACCGATTCCCATCGAGCCGGGTAACACGCTCAAGAAGAAACTGGCCGCGCTCAACATGACCGCCCAGAAGCCGAATGCAACCAGGGAGGTGATTTTCTTTCCGGCCGGAGCGATAGCGGACGGTACGATCACCAGCAAGAGGCTCAATACGAAAGTGATACCGTATATCGTCACGTCGATCGCAGAAGCGTGCCAGGTGGCGACGCAGGATCCCGCGATAAACTGCGTAGGCGCGCAATACCGGTCGAACCAATTGACGATGAAATATCCGAGCACCGGTAGGGTAGTGAATAGGACGAGGAACGAAATGGGTGTCGTCACCCAGCGAAAAAATTTCACCCGACCCGCCTGTCGAGGTCGCGTGGGCACTTCATCGTGAATCTCATCAGGCTCCCCTCCCCCCAGAACGGGTGATTATGCCACGGTGCTGGTTGTTTTGACTGGCGGCGCTGCCGTTTGATGAGCCTCTGGTCCATTCATACGCGGCTCAGGGCTGCTTATGAGTCGCTCAAGGCTGTTGATGGGTCGCTCAAGGCTGTTCATGAGTCGCTCAAGGCTGTTAAGCCGCTCAGGGCTGTGTCTATTTGCCACTCAGAGCTGTCAGCCGACATTCTCGAAGCGTACGGCAGTAAATGGCCAGACCTCGGCCACCCACGTCTGCACCGTATTCATGAGGAAAGTCAGTAGCGCCTGCTCACTGTCACGCACCCAGAAGCGAACCACCGCTTCGTGTTCTGCGTCACCGGGGTTGATGTAAACGCAGCCGAGCACCCGGGACTCGTCCAGCGCGACCACGGTGTACGCAAAGGCTTCACGATCTAAAAATTCCCGTTCGTGTCTTTTCAGATCGGCTACGTTTTCGTCCAGGGTGAAGCCGTCGCGTGGCCAGCCGTGATGAGAAGATTTCCGCAGGCGGATCCGGGTTTCAACAACCGCTTCATAGTCCTTCTGCGCATCCGCTACCGATAACATCCTGAGGCGTATCCGATCATTGCTGAGTTGTGCGGGAATCGCAAAATTCTCGGGCACGAACATGCCCCTTAGTCGCTGGAGTAATTCTTAAGGAGGCAGTTTTTAGCGAAATCGGCGACTTCGTTCATCGTCAACTCTCCCGTCGGTTTCCCGGCGACATTCTCGCACCAGGCGTCGCTGCCTACCTCGGGTTCGCACCCGAAGGCAGGGAGCGTCGTCACGAGGAGCAGGATTCTGAATCGCAGTTTCATTTGTGCAGAGCCAGAGCTGGATTCGGTTACGCTGTGCTCGCAATGGTGATAAGTCAAGATGCGCTGAGCGGATCAGGCTCTAAATGGAACCGCTCTGGACAGCCCGCCAGTCGATGTGTTCGACAAACTTCTCGACGTACTGAGCCTTGCGGTTTTCGTAGTCGACATAAAATGCATGTTCATAGGTGTCCATGGCCACGAGCGGCGATGCCATCCACAGAACGCTCACCGCATGTTCATCGCTCGCTACGTTGTAGAGTTTACCGTTGATAGGGTGGTGTACGAGTAACGCCCACCCCGCAGCACTTTTACCCGCAGCGATGAAGTCCGCTTCCCACTTGTCGAAGGATCCGAAGCGCTTGCGGATCATTGCGGCCAGATCGCCTTCGGGTTTGTTTGCCTTTTCCGAGAGTCGAGCGAAGTAGATTTCGTGAAGGACTACGCTGTTTCCTTTGCTCACGCGGGCACGCAACATGGAGCCGAGCGCATCGGAGGCGAATGTCGCGTCCGACTGCAGACTGGCGTCTAGCGCGGAGTAACCACGCAATGCGCCCCCATAGTGAGATTTATGATGGATGCCGAGCTGTTTCTCGGAAAGAAAACCGGGAATCGACTTCTGCCGTAGCGGTATGGGTGAACCCGTCGAAAGTCCACTTGCAACCGTAGTCGGATCGAGTTGGGTGAATTCGACTTCGGTCCCGTTTGCTTCGGTTGCTGCCGCTAACCCTGTGGCATAGAACGTGCCTAGTGCGGCGCCCGAAGACGTGAGTAGAAATTTTCTGCGAGACGAATTCATGATCGATCCTTTTAAGCGGTGGGTTGTGTATTCGTTGATGCTATTCGGTCCGCGTTTTAGGCGGTGCCGTGTGTATTCGTTGATGTTATTCGGTCCGGGTCACTATACGCCAACGGATTTGGTCTGCGCGGTGTACGAATCTCAGCACAAGCTCGACACGATAGATCACAGTTTCTCCATCAGCCCTTGTATGGCTCGGTTCTTGTCGGCTCGTGAGTAACCTTCGAAGACGCTGTCGATATAACGTCATGCGATCACGGCGGTCAGAGCGGGTATGTCCACGTCCTTTCCGAAGGAAAAAGAACTTAGCGTTTGGGTCAGTTTCATGAGGTGCTTGAGCATCGGCTCCGGAACGTCTCGCGGCTCGAGTGCACGCTGGATGGAAGCTGCGAGCTTGGCCAAATAAGTTTCGCCGAGATTGGTTGCGACCCCGGCGTCACTCGCTTTGCGCACGATGAGGTCCTCGAGCAGGTTGAAGCCCTCTTCGAGATGGAAGCCGGCATCGGCAGACCCCAAGGACTGATCGATGGCATGTAGATGCTCCCGCGCTTGGCCGAGCTCCGCGGATTCGGCGATCATAGCCGCTTCCTAGCGTTGACGATTCCAACGGCGGTATAAACCCACATCACGGCGTTCGGCCGTTCACACGCAGCGCACGACCATGGTGCGGGTAATGATCGATCCGGCGGCAGACCAGTCGTTCGATCCGACGTTTCCGCTGCCTTCGTTCGTTATCTGGGAAACGATGTCAAATCCTCCTTTCCCGCAGACTCGTTTTGCGCGGCTGTGGCAGCCGGACCAGTCGTGATAACCGCCTGAGCAGTCGATCTCCCAATCACCATCGTCGAGTGCTTTGATTTCACCTGAGCTCACGCACGCGCTCACGGCGATGGCCGCCAAGGTGGCGACCAGGATTCGCTTGAACATGGGTAGTGCCATGGGTGGTTGATGCTCAACACTCATAATGAAATTCGATGAGATAGACATTTTCTCCCGCTCCGTGTTTGGCTACTTTGAGCAAGTCGGCGACGCCGCTGAATCCCGACTTCCTTGCCAGTGAAGGCGTGATGTCGTCGAGCTCAATATGAAAAAGCTTGTCGACCACTACCCGACCGTTTCCCAGGGCGTAACTCGCGCCCAGTTTTACTCGAGGTCGCTTCCAGATTCGGATGGTGCAAGTCACTTCACCGTTTCGGATGGGTTCGTGCAGACGCTTGGTAAACAACATGAATCTGATCTGGCTACCGATTATCGTATTCGACGGTTATGCCTTCTATAAGAGTCTCCGACAAGAACACTCTGGCATCTGGATGATGCGACAGCTCGAGGTACGTCTCGGCTCGCCAACGTATTTTCACCCTCGGGCCGCCAGGCGGTGAACTCGGTGCCGCGCCGCTGTTCGTGTTGGCGATAAAAACGTTGCCTATGCCCGTTGGCAGCAGGGCGCTTGCGGGGTGTATGGATACTTGCGTTGCATAGTCTCTCGCGCTGCTGCACTTGCGCTGAAAAACAACAGCCTTCATTTCCCTGCTTGGCGAGAGCACCTCTTCAACGAGTATGTTTTCACATAAAAAGCCGGGTATGAACGCGACCACAAAAAGCGAACCGATTGCGATCACGCCGATCGTTGCAAATGCGAGTGCGGCGAACTTCACTTATGCGCCCGGTGTAGTCGATATCGTTGCAGAGAGGTTGAGCCCGACAACCCCGCCAACGATCGCCAGAAGTGAAAGAACTTTCATAGTCGTCAGGGTCTCATTGAATATCACCAGCCCAAGCACCGAGATCAGTGCGACACCTGTACCGGTCCAGATTGCATAGGCGATAGTGACATCGATGTGCTTAAGGGCGATTGTGAGCAGATAGAAGGAGAAGCCGTAAAAGACGAACACCAGAACCGAATACAGGGTTTGCTCGAAGCCGTTGGAGAGTTTCATGCAGATGGTGCCAGCCACCTCGGTGATGATAGCGACGCAAAGGTAGATCCAGTGACTCATGGGTAGTTTCCAGTTAATCGAAAAGATTAGCGCCCCGACGCTCCGATGCCGCACAACGATTCCGCAACCAGGCGGCCAGGTCGAGCCAATCTTCGCCAACGTGACACCTCGTCAAGCGCCGGGTTCGGAACTCCAGATGATCAGCAGGCGAAAGGTCAATAGGAGCGCGCCGAGTGAAGCAGATCCTGTCAGCACTGCAAGTCCCCAGTACGCGGCTCGAGCGATCCGAGCGGTCATCCGCTCGGTGAGGGAGCCATCTGGGGGCGCCCTGGCAGGTATCACCTGAAACCCGGTAATGAATGCAAACAACAGCATGGTCCACATGCAGCCCACGACCGAGGGAATGATGTATTGATCCAGGTGAGCTTCGAGGACACTGAAAACGAAGGTAACGACGAAGATCGCGAAGCCGAACAGCGAAACCCACTTCAGCGGCGTCAGGAAACGAGCGATTTTCTGTAGACGTTCCAGCGTCACCACGGAGCTGTTGGAAGAGGATGGCGCTCGGGTGGTTTCCGGGCCTGGTCGATCAATGGTCATCTCAACATCCCGGACTGGACACCAGGTAAGGATTATTCATGAACAAGGTACTTACGGCCGCCGATATTAACGAAAACACGGTACGTGCCCATCCCAATGGGACGGGACCCGCGCCCGACAGTCCGCGCACCCTGCCTGCGAGGCCCGGCGTTGTAATACTCTGGCAATTCGCTTACGAATTCCCCTCTGGCAGCAATTTGCTTCGCAAAACTGCGCGACCCCAACCTCGCTACGCTTCTTCATGAATAATCCGGGCTAGATGCCCTCCACCAGTACGAGATTGGTACTTGCGGCCTGATGGCGGATTGATTTGACGGGTGCATAGTCAGGATCGTCGAGAAATGCACGAGCAGATTGGCTGCAAGGGAAGCGTAGAACGACCAGTCTTTCTGGTTGCCAGTTTCCCTCCAGAGTGATCGGGTTGCCATCTCGAATTAGATAATCACCACCATGTTTGTCAACCAGCGGTGGTACCCGTTTGACGTATTCGAGGTATTGTTGCTGATCGTGAATGCTGATGTCGACGATGAGGTATGCGCTCATTTTGTTGATTCCGGTTCGCCGTAGAGAGATCAGGATGTCGGTTGGGGAATCGACGTCGGTCGATCCAGGAAGAACAGTGTGACCTCTTCATAGGTATCTACGCCGACGTTGACTGCCCGGTGCATACGGTCGGTCGGTGCGTCCCATCCGGCCTCGCCCGGTGATGGCGTAAATTGATCTTCCTCGCCATCGCGATACTCTATCTTGAGTTCGCTACCCCTGATGATGACCGAGATACGGTGGTATGGATCGATATGCCACGCCGAGCTTTCTCCTGGCTCGAGAATTTGCCTGCGCGCCAGTTTAGTTCCCTGCTGGTCTATTTTTTCGTCGGTCATCATTGCGCTGGTCCAGTCAGTTGTCGGTCACCGCACCTTCACTCGCCGTGCTGACGAGCTTGGCATATTTGGCCAGTACCCCCTTGGTTGCGTAGGGGGTGGGTTGTCGCCATCTTGCGCGGCGCTCGGTCAGTTGTTCATCACTCAGCTCAACGGTGACTTCGCGCTTGACCGAGTCCACCGTGATCGCGTCACCGTCTTCGAGGAGTGCGATCGGGCCGCCATCGAACGCTTCGGGCGTGACGTGTCCGACCACAAAACCATGGGATCCCCCGGAGAAACGACCGTCAGTAATCAGAGCCACGTCTTGCGCCAGGCCAAGGCCGTTGATCGCGCTGGTGATACTCAACATCTCGCGCATACCCGGTCCGCCGCGGGGTCCTTCGTAACGGACGATCAGGACGTCTCCTTTGCTGATACGACCATTCAGTATCGCGCGCATGGCCGCTTCCTCTCCCTGGAAACATTTGGCGTGACCTGCGAAGGAAAGACCCTCGTGCCCGGTGATTTTGGCAACCGCACCCTCGGGCGCGAGGTTTCCATAAAGCACGACCAGGTGAGAGTCTTTTTTTATCGGGTTGCTCAAAGGGCGAATGACTTGCGGCTCCGCTGGGTAGGGGTCGACCGATGCGAGGTTCTCGGCGACCGTGCGCCCGGTGACGGTCAGGCAGTCACCGTGCAGGAGACCTTCATCGAGGAGAATTTTCATCAATGGCTGGATACCACCGACATCGATGAGATCGCTCATCGAATATTGCCCTGAGGGACGCATGTCGGCGAGCACCGGCACGCGCAGCCCGACACGGGTGAAATCGTCGAGTTCCAGCGCCACATCTGCCGCGTTTGCGATCGCCAGCAGGTGTAAAACGGCGTTGGTCGAACCTTCCAGTGCGATGACGACGGTAATCGCGTTCTCAAACGCTTCGCGACAAAGGATGTCACTGGGTTTGATGCCGCGCTCAATCAGGTTGAATACCGCGGCGCCTGCGTGGTAACTGTCTTTGCGTTTGGCATCCGACACCGCATTCAGGGCCGAGCTGTTGGCGAGGGACAGGCCCAGAGCCTCAATTGCCGAAGCCATCGTGTTGGCCGTGTACATGCCGGCACAGGAACCCGGGCCGGGAATGGCGGTGGATTCGATCTCTTTCAACTCGATGTCTGAAAGCGTGCCGGCGGCGTGGGCGCCTACCGCCTCGAATACGGAGATAACGTCGCGGTGCTCTTTGCCAGGGAGAATTGTGCCGCCGTAAACGAAGATGCTTGGCCGGTTCAGACGGGCAATTGCCATCGCGCACGCTGGCATGTTTTTGTCGCATCCACCGATAGCGACAAATCCGTCAAATCCCTGTGCGCCAACCACCGTCTCGATCGAGTCGGCAATCACCTCACGAGATACCAGCGAGTAGCGCATGCCTGGCGTTCCCATGGAGATGCCGTCGGAAACGGTGATCGTGTTGAATACCACAGCCTTCGCGCCAGCCTCGTCCGCACCCATCGCCGCTGCATCGGCAAGTTCGTTGATGTGCATGTTGCATGGCGTCACCATGCTCCAGGTTGACGCAATGCCTATCTGCGGCTTGTTGAAATCTGCCTCCTTGAAGCCAACGGCGTACAACATCGCCCGGCTTGGCGCTTGCTCTGGGCCGTCCACGATGCGAGAAGAATAAGGACGATTGTCGGTCATGTTGCCTTTCCTGACGTGAGGCTCCGTAACTGTTTGACCATCAATTTGGCGTTGCGTTGATAGTTATACATGCTCTGTTTGGGCGCCGGTAGCTGATCGATATCGGCGTCCGTGAAGCCGTTTTGGATGAACCAGTCATGAGTTTGAGTCGTCAGCACGAACAAGTTATCCATACCCGCCTTGATGGCGGCGGCTTCGGCCCCAGTCAGTAAACTGACACCGATTCCCGGGTTGTGCCTGGTCTTGCGGTAGGATTCGTGAACGGCGACACAGGCGAGTTCGGCGCTGGTACCGCACGGATAGATCGCACAACAGCCGACCACGATGCCGTCGATCTCGGCAACCAGAAAACGTTCTATTTCCTGCTCCAATCGATCTCGTGAGCGGCGCACCAACACACCGGCTTCTTCGAGCGGTCGAATCAGTTCCACGATTCCTGCCACGTCTGCCGTGCGAGCGGGCCGTACCATATCGGCACGCGCCTCGCTTATCTGGGTGCCGCGACCCTCTGCGGTAAATAGCTCGCCAAGAAGCGCGCCATCATCGGTGAAAGACACGCTGTGACATCGCTTTACCCCACCGCGTGAAGCCTTGAGTAATGCCTGAAGTCGGTTTGCCCGAGCGCTGCCAGGTGCGAGGTTATCCAACAGCGTATCGAGCTGGATGGGTGTCAGATTGGTGAGGGGGTTACCTGAGCTGTCGGTCACATAGGGTTGATCATCAAAAGCGATGAGCTTGTCGGCGTTCAAACCGAGAGCCACATCGGCCGCAAGATCATCCGAAGCGAGGTTGAACACCTGGCCCGAGGGGGAGTACCCGAGTGGTGAGATCAGTACCATTGCGTTATTCGACAGCGCGGCTTCGATTCGCCCAGCATGGACCTTGCGCGCGACGCCGGTAAAAAGATGATCCACGCCGTCCAGGACACCGACAGGGCGTGCGGTGATGAAATTTCCCGATGCCACGGCAATGTCCGTGTTATGCAGGGGACTGGTCGGAAGACCCGTGGAGAAAAGCGCTTCGAGTTTTGACTTAAGTTGCCCATAGATTCCGAGGATCGTCTCCATGGCGTTTGCATCTGTCACTCGGCGTGAACCGTGAAAGGTACTTTTTCGAAGCGCGGCGTCGATCTGCGGTCTTGCCCCATGGACCACCACCACTCGTACGCCCAGCACGTGTAACAACGCGAGGTCGTGCACGATGTTGGTCAGATTTCGGTGGGCTAACGCCTCGCCCCCCAGCAACACCACAAAGGTTTTGAGCCGATGCGCGCTGATATACGGGGTCGAATCTCGAAACCACCTGGCGTATTCGTTTGTGTCCTCAGATTCCACCGAATTGTCCTCGAGCCCTTATCGAGTCCCGGTCGAATCCTCCGGCCAATCGTCGACCGAGTCTCCCACCGAGTCTTCTACCGAGTCAAAAGGCCCGAATTCTACCTCACCCTCGCTTTTCCCCAAACCGTGCCAGCAGCGTCGAAAGTAAAGGCAACTTATCCCTGGAGAGTGTGATCTGCGTCAAACTCGCTCCGAGATGAGGTTGCAAATGGGTAAGTGTTGGATTTTACTGAGGAAGTTTGGCTAAGCAGGGATATACGTGGCCACGCCTCTGACTTCTGAGCAATCGGATCCAGCGCCTGGAGCGCCGGAGAATCCTCCGAGTCTCAAAACGACAACGACAGCGGATGAGCCCCGGGAAAATCGCCAGGAGCTTCTGCTCGATCTGCCGGTAATTCTGGATGATCTGGTTAGTGAAGGTTTCATCAGCCAGCGCCAGGCCGAAGATATTCTTATTGCGCCGCGCACCAAAAAAGAACTCATGCAACATCCTATTGAGGTTGTTGCGAGTCGCGAGTACGAGAATCGTACCAACCCGGGGCACACGCTCGATCTGGAAACGATGACCCAGTGGTTGAGCGAGAAATCCGGCCAGCCCTATCTGCGTATCGAACCTTTGAAGATCAACGTCAACGCAGTTACCGAGGTTATGTCGTATGCGTTCGCGCAGCGACACAGCATTCTGGCGGTGGAAGTTACCGACGATGAGGTCGTACTCGCCAGTGCTCAGCCCCATATGTACCAATGGGAGGGTATGCTCACGCAGACGTTGCGGGGTAGAAAAATCCGGCGCGTCATCTGCAATCCCGCCGATCTGAGTCGCTACACGCTCGAGTGGTACACGATGGCCCGCTCTGTGGCAAAGGCGGAAAATGCGGGTTTTGAGTTATCGGGTATTGCCAACTTCGAGCAGATGCTCGAACTCGGTAAGCTCAAATCTCCAGAGGCCAATGACGCCCACGTAGTCAACATTGTAGATTGGTTGTTGCAGTACGCATACGAGCAGCGGGCCAGCGACATCCACATCGAGCCACGACGTGATCAGGGTTTGATCCGATTCCGTATCGATGGCGTGTTACATCCGGTATACGAATTGCCATTGGCGGTAAGCGCTGCCGTAACAAGTCGCCTCAAAATTCTCGGCCGAATGGATGTCGCGGAAAAACGGCGCCCACAGGACGGAAGGATAAAAACCAAAAACGTCGATGGTGAAGAGATCGAGTTGCGGTTGTCCACGCTGCCCACCGCTTTTGGTGAGAAGATGGTGTTGCGTATCTTCGATCCGGATGTGTTGTTACGCAGCTTTCAGGAACTCGGACTGACGGGTGAGGACTACAACCGATGGCAGAGCATGGTCAGCTCAGCGAATGGCATCGTGCTGGTGACGGGTCCGACCGGTTCGGGTAAAACCACAACGCTTTACTCCACGCTCAAACAGTTGGCGACCCCCGAGGTCAACGTCTGCACCATAGAAGATCCCATCGAGATGGTGGAGCCGTCCTTCAACCAGATGCAGGTGCAACACAACATAGAAGTGAGTTTTGCATCCGGAGTCCGTGCGCTGCTGCGTCAAGATCCCGACATCATCATGATCGGCGAAATCCGTGATCTGCAAACTGCGGAGAGGGCAATTCAGGCAGCCCTCACCGGCCACCTGGTCCTATCGACGTTACACACCAACGACGCTCCCACGGCAGTCACCCGCTTATTGGATCTTGGTGTCCCCGCATTCATGATCAAGGCAACCGTGCTCGGCATCATGGCCCAGCGTCTGGTCCGTACGCTTTGTCCCCACTGTAAGGTCGAAGAGGAAGTGGATATCGAGGCGTGGCAGCTTCTGACCAAACCGTTCCGCGCCAAACCCCCCGAAAAGGTTTTTGCACCCACGGGTTGTCTCGAGTGTCGCGATACCGGCTTTCAAGGGCGCATGGGCATTTACGAACTCATGCCGATGACCGCTAAGACCCAGGCGGTGCTCTGTGCCGACATGGATCTCGAGGTACTGCGTAAACAGGCGCTCAAATCCGGCATGCACACCTTGAGGTTGTCCGGTGCACAGAAAGTAGGTGCCGGGTTCACCACCATATCGGAAGTGTTGCGGGTATCACCAGCTTCGCAGTCCTGAGACATTTGAAATAAACCGCAGGTCCGGTAACGGGCATATACTGAGCCCAAGATAGCGCTTGAGCTTGTTGGTGGACGAACTCGAACTACCTGCTGCCCTTGCCGAAAAAGGTCAAAGGGCGCTGATGAGATTTCCGTTCAGCCTCCCACCGGAGGCTGCCCGGGTTTTTGCGCTGAGCGATTTTGCCGTTCATGCAGCCGAGTCTCATCTGGGTTGGTTGCAGGAGGCGCTAGCAGAACACGGCTTCAACCGTCCCGCGCGTCCTGAAGAAATCGGTTCGGCGATCCATGAGGCGCTTCGCGAAGCCGGCGATATGTCGGCGTTGCAGCGCGCCTTGCGGGTACAACGCGGCCGATTTCAGTTGTGGGTGGTTTGGCGCCACCTCAACGGGTTCGCAGACCTGGAAGAAACAACGGCCGTATTGTCACGGTTGGCCGATGCTTGTATTCACGGCGCCTTGCGGAAGCTCCATGGGTGGTGCGTCGAGGTCATTGGTGAGCCGCGCGGCAAGGAATCGGACGAACCCCAGCAGATGGTAGTGCTTGCGCTCGGTAAACTCGGTGCCTGTGAGCTGAATCTGTCTTCTGATGTGGATCTCATCTTCGCCTACCCAGAGACAGGCCACACCACGGGCGGCAAGACCAATCAGCAGTTTTTCGTTCGGCTGGGCCAACAACTGATTCAGGCGCTGGAAGTCGTGACCAAAGACGGATTTGTGTTTCGCGTGGACATGCGACTCCGTCCTTTTGGCGCAAGCGGCCCCCTGGTCATGCATTTTTCCGCCATGGAAGATTATTTCACGATGCAGGGGCGTGACTGGGAACGGTATGCGTTCATCAAGGCACGCCCTTGTGCAGGGAACATAGATGCAGGCGTTAGCTTGCTGAAAGAACTCAAGCCCTTTGTCTACCGGCGGTATCTCGATTTTGGCGCGATCTCGGCGCTGCGTGAAATGCGGGTTCGCCGCGGCGTTGAAATGGAAGATCGTAACGATATCAAGTTGGGAGTCGGCGGTATCCGCGACGTGGAGTTCTCGGTACAGGTTCAGCAGCTTGTTTGGGGTGGGCGACAGCCTGAGCTCCAGGAAAGGGCGCTCCTCGCGGTTCTGCCGCGCCTGGTCGATCTCGGCCACATCAACAGCGCCTCCGCAGAAGTTCTCTCGGATGGATATCGATTTCTGCGTGATGTGGAGCATAGCCTGCAAGCCGAAGGCGATCGCCAGACGCACAGCCTGCCGTCGGCCGAAGAGAGCCGATCGCGGTTGGCGTTCTGTATGGGTTATGCGGACTACCCCGAGTTCCAACAGGCACTCGATGAGCATCGCGTGCGCATCGAGGCGGTATTCGCTGAACTTGTTGGTGAACGAGGCGCCTATCCGGACATTCTTACCTCATCCGCGCACTCGCTCTGGACGGATTTTTCGGACGACAGGACGCTTGCAGACTTCGGGTTCTGCGATCCGGACACGACCCGAGGTTTGTTGCAGAGTCTGACGGCTGCTCGAGATCGTGCATCCGTGGGCGCCGAAGGCCGTGCGCGTCTGGACGGATTGATGCCTCTGCTGCTTGACCAGGTAGCCCGGATGCCCGACCCGGACCTGGCTTTGTCGAGGGTTATCGGTGTAGTGAAGGCGGTGTTGCGCCGTTCAGCCTACCTGGTGTTGCTTCAGGAGAACCCGGCCGCGTTGGCACACTTCGTTGGACTCGTGTCGAAGTCGCTTTGGCTGTCAGAGCAGTTGGCACGTTACCCGGTTTTTTTCGATGTGCTGTTGGATGATCTCGACAGGTTGCCGGATACGGCGGAACTTGCTGATGAGCTTCGCAGCCGGCTGAACACCGCCGAGGCCGAAGGTTTTGAGCGGGTATTGGATGCCCTACGGGAATTCAAAGAACATCATGTGTTCAACGTGGCAACGGCTCAAGTACGCGGCACGTTGTCGCTCATGAAAGTCAGCGATTATCTGACTTTTCTGGCAGAAGCTGTGTTGGTGGAGGCGATCAGGCTCGCCTGGCAGGAGATGGCGCAACGTTCACCTGAGTTCGCGGAACCACGACCCTTGATCATCGTCGGTTACGGCAAGCTCGGTGGGATAGAACTAGGGCCGGGTTCTGACCTGGACCTGGTGTTTGTGCACGAACTGCCGGTTGAGGCGACGCAGTTTCTACACCGGCTGGTACGTCGACTCCTGAACATCATCACCGTGCCGACCTACTTTGGTGCGCTCTACGAGATTGATATGCGCCTGCGTCCGTCGGGTAATGACGGCACCCTGGTCTCGAGCCTCGAAGCGTTCAGGGATTATCAGCTGAATCAGGCTTGGACCTGGGAACACCAGGCTCTGGTGCGTGCCCGGGTGGTGGCCGGCGACAGGGCGCTGGGCGAACGGTTTCAGCAGGTTCGCCGCGAGGTGCTGTGCCTGCCGCGCGATCATGGCGAGCTTCAGCGCGAGGTTCTGAAGATGCGCCACCGCATGATGTCGCCTGGCGATCACGGCGATGACCTGAAGCGGTCGAGTGGCGGTATGGTCGATATTGAATTTATGGTGCAATATCTCGTTCTGGCCTGGGCCAACGAATATCCGGAGATGGCGGAATTCTCGGATAATGTCCACATTCTGGATACCGCAGAACGTCTCGGACTGCTGCCGGCCGAGCGCGCGACGCACCTGCGTGATGCCTATCTCGCACTTCGAGCAGAATGGCATCGCGTTGAGCTTGATCTGCCGGACAAGGAGCGTGCTGTGGAAGTATTTTCTCAGTATGGTCCTGAGATCATGGCGGCCTGGTTAGAACTATTTGGCGAGCAGCGCGCAGAACAAGGAGAAGGAACCTAACGTTATGACGGACTTTGCGGATCGCGACGGTTGGATCTGGCAAAACGGCTCACTGGTACCCTGGCGGGACGCGAAGGTGCACGTACTCACCCATACCCTGCATTATGGCGTTGGGGTATTTGAAGGTGTGCGGGCCTATTATACGCCTGACGGCCCCTGCATCTTTCGTCTGCAGGAGCATACCGACAGGCTCTTCAATTCGGCGCACATTCTGGGTTTCAAGATCCCTTATACGAAAGAAGAAGTCAGCCAAGCGCAGATCGAAGTCTTTCGCGCCAACAAACTTTCAGAGGGGTACCTTCGTCCAATGGTTTATCTTGGCTCCGAGGCCATGGGACTGCGGGCAAAAGATCTATCGGTCAATCTCATCGTGGCAGCCTGGTCATGGCCGGATTACATGGATCCCGACAGCGGGGAGAAAGGCATCAAAGTTCGAACCTCGTCCTTCACTCGTCACCACGTCAACATCACAATGTGCAAAGCGAAAGCAAATGGTAACTACATCAATTCAATTCTCGCGTTACATGAGGCGTTGGACAGTGGCTGCGATGAGGCACTGCTGTTGGACAACGAGGGTTACGTGGCGGAAGGCAGCGGTGAGAATATATTTCTCGTCAAAAACGACGTGCTGCACACGCCCGAGTTGACTTCCTGCCTTGATGGGATCACACGAAACACGGTATTTCACCTGGCCCATGAGATGGGTCTCGAGATAAGAGAGAGACGCATCACGCGCGATGAGGTGTACATCTGCGATGAAGCCTTTTTTACCGGCACCGCGGCTGAGGTGTTGCCGATACGTGAACTCGACGGGCGTTGTATTGGCGATGGTAAACGGGGCCCGATCACCGAACGGTTGCAAACCGCCTACTTCGATCAAGTACGTGGTAAACGTAAGGCCTTTCCCGAATGGCACACACTAGTCAATAGCGCGGGTCAACCTTGAGACTGCCACCTGCCGCAGTTGGTCTGCGAAGTACCGCAGTTGGTCTGCGAAGTACCGCAGTTGGTCTGCAAAGGTTTGCAGTTGGTCTGCGAATTGTTCTTGATCCGGCGCCGTTTCGCTTCTTCATGATTAGTTCAGGCTAGCGGCGACGCTCGAGATGGCTGAACGCTCCGGGCCGATGACGACTAAATTGCTCATCGTGGCGCCGGCCTGGATAGGCGACATGGTGATGGCGCATTCCCTGGTGCAGACCCTCTTGCAGCACGATCCCGAGATGGAGATACACATGCTGGCGCCACCCACCACCGATCCGCTTGCGCGACGAATGCCCGGGGTGACGCGAACCATCGAGTTTGATCTGACTCATGGGGAGCTTGGTCTGGCCAAACGCCGCAGGATTGGCAAAGGTCTCGCGGCTGCTGGATATGCAAGAGCAATCGTATTGCCGAACTCTTTCAAATCCGCACTGACTCCCTGGTGGGCCGGAATCCCTAAGCGTACAGGTTGGCTGGGCGAAGCACGAATCGGTTTCCTCAACGACCGACGTCGCCTGGACCGTAAACGTTATCCGTTGATGATCGAGCGGTTCATGGCCCTGGGGCTTCCCCCGGGCACCCCACTCGAGGTGCCATACCCAATGCCTGAGCTTAGTGTTGATAAGCACAACGCGGCGCGGAAAATACTCGAACTCGGTCTGAGTGTGAACAGCCCCGTGACCGTACTGTGTCCCGGTGCCGAGTTCGGTATGACCAAGCGCTGGCCCGCCGCGCACTACGCGACGGTTGCGCGGCATGTTGTGGCCCTGGGACATCAGGTGTGGCTGATCGGTTCACCCAAAGATGCCGAAGTATGCGCGGCGATACAAAATCTGGTGCCGAACGGTCTCATCAACCTTGCCGGTAAAACAAACCTGCTCGATGCGGTGGATCTTCTTGCCCAGGCGGCGCAGGTGGTGACCAACGATTCCGGCTTGATGCATATCGCATCGGCGATCGGGGTCCGCGTCGTCGCGATCTTTGGATCCACTACACCCGACTTTACCCCGCCACTGGGTCCTCGAGCGCAGGTGGTTCGCAACAACCTTCCTTGCAGTCCATGTTTTCAGCGGGAGTGTCCCCTCGGGCACATGAACTGTTTGAACGAGTTGATGCCTCAGCAGGTCATCGAGGTGCTTTGATGCGCGTGTTGCTGATCAAAATGTCTTCGCTGGGAGACGTGATCCATGCCTTGCCCGCGGTGACGGATGCCCATGCCCGAGGGTTTCGGTTCGACTGGGTCGTCGAAGAAGCATTTGCCGCCATTCCGGCTCGCCATCCTGGCGTCGATGAGGTGCTGCCAATCGCCTGGCGCCGTTGGCGCAAAAACCTGGTGGCCAGTCGTTCCGAACTGAACAACTTCGTCAAAAAGCTGCGCTCGAAACGATACGATTTGATTCTCGATGCCCAGGGGTTGCTGAAAAGTGCCGCTGTTCTTGCCTTGGGTCGGGGTACCGTCAAGGCGGGCTTTTCACGGTCTACGGCACGCGAAGGAACAGCCTCAGCCTTCTATCAGCGGAGAATTGCGGTTGCCCGGGGGAGGCATGCCATTGATCGGCAGCGCCAGCTTTTTGCCGAGGCCCTCGGATACGAGCTGAATGAAACGGATAAGCTCGACTATGGGATTGTTGCGGATGTGCCGCTAACGAACACCTGTGTGTTGCTTCATGGTACGACTTGGTCCAGCAAACAGTGGCCAGAGTTGATGTGGATGAAACTTGCGCAAATAGCGTCTGATGCAGGGTATCGGGTGGCTCTGCCGTGGGGTGACGAGAGTGAGCGCGCGACGGCTGAGCGAATTGCGAAAGGTTCAGGAGCAGAAGTTTGGGACCGCGTACCCTTGAGCGATCTCGCGGTACGTCTCGAGAAGGCAGGGTTGGCTATTGGTGTTGACTCCGGTCTTGCGCACCTCTGTGCTGCATTGAACGTGCCGACGCTTGTGATGTACGGTAGTACCGATGGTGAACTCACCGGATGCCGTGGATCTAAGGTTGTCATCGCTCGGGCGAATTTCCCGTGCGCACCCTGCCTGAAGCGAAATTGCAGCTATCAGGGCGGACCAGAGTACTGGCGGGATCAAATCATCACGCCCGCTTGCTACTCCACACTCACCCCGGAAGGAATCTGGCAACTGGCTAAGGGAATGTTTGATGCAGATCGCGTTCTGCCTGTTTAAGTACTTTTCTCATGGAGGACTTCAGCGCCATATGATGAAGTTGATCCGTGAATGCCTGCAACGTGGCTACCGCGTACGGGTATACGTCCTGTACTGGAACGCGCCTGAACTGCGCGAAGATCATTTCGAGTTGATCGTCGTACCGGTAACCGCCGTTACCAACCACACTCTCTACGCGAGGTTTGCCGAATGGGTGCGTGACCACCTTGAAGAGCAGCCGGTAGGCCTTGTTGTGGGGTTGAACAAGATGCCGGGACTGGATGTGTATTATGCAGGAGATTCATGTTACGAAGAAAAAGCGCGTACCCAGCGCAATGCGTTCTATCGTTTGTTACCTCGTTACAAACATCTTGCCAGTGCAGAACGAGCAGTTTTCAGAGTCGATAGTCATACGGAGATCTTGACTATCTCCGATGTGCAGACACCATTTTTTCGCCAGCATTATCACACGCCACCCGAACGGTTCCATCCGCTCCCGCTTGGTATTGACCGGGATCGGGCTGCGCCGATCAACAAACTCGAGATCCGCAGAAAACTACGGCGTGAGTTCGGGATAACGGAAGACGAATTACTGTTACTTTTTGTTGGCTCCGGGTTCATTAAAAAGGGGCTAGACCGGGCGCTGCTTGCACTTCAGGGCCTGCCTGAACCCCTGTATCGGCGCACCAGACTGTTTGTTCTGGGTAACGACAACGCCGAACCATTTCGACGCATGGCCAAGCGTCTTGGTGTGGATGCGCTGGTGCGATTCTTCAATGGTCGTGACGATGTACCCCGGTTCTTATTCTCTGCTGATGGATTGTTGTTACCGGCATACGACGAAAACGCCGGTCTAGTAATACTCGAAGCGATGATCGCAGGCTTGCCGGCCTTGGTTACGCAGAACTGCGGACACGCCCACTATCTCAAGGATGCTGGAGCCGGACTGGTCGCGCCAGAACCGTT
>Ga0114950_10000446_pt1 | contig 28032 bp, 25 predicted proteins | sample N075metaG_FD_83503 | JGI IMG/M metagenome (GOLD analysis project Ga0114950, IMG submission 83503) | Deep subsurface microbial communities from Kermadec Trench to uncover new lineages of life (NeLLi) - N075 metaG | ecosystem: Environmental > Aquatic > Marine > Ocean trench > Sediment | place... | reverse complement strand
GAGTTCGCCGTACAGGAGTGTTGCGTGCCCGACGTAGCCGACCGAGCCACGAAGGGCCTCGCGAGGCAGGCCTTTCGAGGCTCCGCTCGTGTCGCCGGAGAGCGCTTCGAAAGAACCGCCACTGGGTCGCGAGAGGCCGGAAAGAATTCGCAACAGGCTGCTCTTGCCGGCGCCGTTGGCACCGAGGATCGAGACGGACTCTCCCGGCGCGATCTCGAAATCGATCCCACGGAGTGCAGCGATGCGCCCGTAGCGCTTTTCGACTGCATTTCCCCGGAGCCGAATCGAATTCACTCGCTGGTTGCCTGCGCGGACGCCTCTGCAGCGGGTACGGACGTCTCCGCAAGGGGATTGAGCGCGCCACCGCAATGGGAGCAGAAGTGCCACTGCGGATCGACCCGGTCGCCGCAGCTCGGGCAGAACCGGCTCGTCAGCAGCTCGGACACGCCGGACGTCTCCGGGGGGACGACGGGTGTCGCTTCCCGGGTTGCCACGTCGCCCGCCCCGCGCTCGCTGCGCAGGAGCTCGATCGCCTCGCTGCGCAGACGGCTTCGCATTTCCGTGTAGTCGGACTCGTCGAGCTTTCCCGTCTCGAAATCGTGGTCGAGATCGCCGATGGCCGTGTAGACGGCCTCGCGTTTCTCGCGGATTCGGATCAGCCCGGTGTCCTCGTGCTCCTCGGGCTCCGCTCTCCGACGCAGCGGCGCGACCAGGAAGAGTGCGGCAGCGGCTCCGCCCGCGACCGTCAACGCGATCGAAGCCTCCCGCGGGAGTCCCTCACCGCTGAGCGGTTCGAGCGTGAGATCCACGACTTCGTCCAGCCCGACGTTGAAGGCTTCGCGATGGAGATAGTTGCGGGTGCCGTTGCGGAAGGGCCGCCGACGATGGAGCCGGCTGCTGTCGAGGGAGAGACCCGTGTCCGCGATCAACACATTCAGGGTGGCGATGTCGCGCGGAAAGCGCATGTCGAGCGCGACGCCATCGGGATGGCTCGGCAGCCGGTACGAGTAGCCGAAGGAGTGTTTTCCCGGGCCGATCGGGCCGATCACGTCGAAGCCGTCGTCGGCGGTCGGGACGATGCCCATCGATTCCACGGCGGGCGCGACGCCTTCGAGGCTGGCACCGGTCGGGAGGGAGACGTGGAAGAGTGGCGCGTCCGGAGTGCCCGAGATCGGCGCGCCGGGTTCGACCTCGAGCTGGAGATCGACGTTGACGGTCACACGGGTGTCGTCGAGATCGATCCAGACGTCTCCGCGCGGGATCGTCAGGGCACTCGCGTCGAGGCGGCTCTCGGGAAGCGTCAGCTGGACCTCGATCCGCTGGCCCGCGGCGAGTGCACCCCGCGCCCAGGCGGAGAGTGGCTGACCCGAATCCGATCGGACGTCACTTGCCGCGACGAAGCCCGGGCCCGCGGCTTCGATTCCCGGTGTACCGGCGACGATCACGACCCGGCTGGCCGCTTCACGCAACTCGATTGGCAGGTCGAGCGTTCGGTTCCCGGAGGAGTCCACGGCGACCGGCAGGCTGTAGCGATATTCGATGCGCTGTTGCCCGGGATAGAGCGGACCCCAGAAACGGACCACCCCATCCTCGAGGGCGAGGCCATCGCCGATCGAACTCGCACCAGCGGAAAAGTTGCTCGCCCGAGCGGGCAGCGTGCGGCGCAAGATGGCCTGGCTTCGATTCTCCTCGGAGAGCTGGATCACGCGGCTACCGCTGCTCGCGAGCCGAACGATTTCGGTGACGACGATCCGGTCGCCCAGCCAGTCGACGCGCACTCGGATCTCTTCGACCTCTACGCCGCTCACATGATCGACGGGTGCGGAGACCTGGATCTCGACGTGGGCTTCGGTCACGCCCGGGCCGAAGGCCACGCGTTCGCCGAACGGAATCTCCGCATAACGTGCGCCGACCAGGTAGACGATGTCCGGGTCGTTCGAGATCCCGGTGAAGGTCACGCGCCCCTCGGCGTCGGTCTCGCCGTGGGTCAGCCCCGGTGTGCCATCGGGTGCGAGTGCGTAGAGCGCGATCGAGAGTCCCTCGACCGACTCGCCGGCCGACTCCGCCACGATCTGTACGCTGAGCTGCCCGGGGCCCGGGGGCGGAGGGGGGGCCAGACCCGCATCACCCGAGTGCTGAGCGAGGGCTCTGCCGGCGGTGATCGTCGTGAAGGCGGCGCTGAGTGCGAGAATGATCACGACCGCGAGGACAGCCCGTCTTCCGTGGGATCCGTTCACGGGGATCACGTCCGGCGAGGGAGCGAGCGAGGCGCCAATCCGGATCATGCCTGCGCCTCGGTGGTGCGCTCTGATCCATCGCCATCGGGCCGCTCTGGATGAGGCCGATCTGGATGAGGCCAGAGTACGATCAGACAGCCGAAGACGAAGATGCCGCCCCCCGCCCAGCCCCAGTTGACGAGCGGGTTGTGGTAGATCTTGAAGGTCGCTGATCCGTCGGGTTCGACCGCGGTCAGGATCACATAGAGATCTTCACGCCAGCTCGAATAGATCGCTGGAATCGAGCTGGGTTGCTGTTCGAGCCAGTAGATCCGCTTCTCGGGTGTCAGGACGGCCAGGGGTTTGCCGCCCGTGCCGTCCGCATTGCCGCCGCGGTAGAGGGCGAGTCGCGCCTTCGCGCCGCCATAATGCTGAGCCGGGATGGGGTCCGCCGTGAGGTATTGCAGTCGAAAATCCCGGATCGAGGTCGAGTCGCCGGGGCGGAGATTCTCGAGCTTCTCCTCGTCGAAGGCCGCGCCGGAGATCCCGAGCAACAGGATCACCACCCCGGCATGGACGATGTAGCCCCCGTAGCGGCTCTGGTTGCGCCGCAAGAGCGTCATCAGCGCCGTTGGGGCGCTCTCGTTCAATCGACGCATTCGAGCGCCGATGGCGCGACCGTATTCCTGGCTGATCGCCGTCAGCACGAAGCCGGCGAGTCCCCAGGCCGAAATAGCCCAGTAACCGGGCGCGAATCCGAAGATCGCGATCACCCCGATTGCGACCGCAAGACCGACCGAGACCGGGATGACGAATTGCCGCTTCAGGCTCGCGATGCTCGCGCGACGCCAGGCGATCAGCGGGCCGACGCCGGTCATCACCATCAGCAGGAGAGCGAGCAGCCCGGCAAAAGTGTTGAAATAGGGCGGGCCGAGGATGCGCCGAACGCCAACCAGGGCCTCGCTGAAGACCGGGAACATCGTGCCGACGAAGACGACGAAGAGGATCGCCATGAAGATCCAGTTGTTGATGATGAAACTGGCTTCGCGCGAGAGCACGCTCTCGAGCTTGTTCGTGCTTCGCAGCTGGGGGAGGCGGTAGAGCAACGCGATGACGAACGCTGCGAGCGTGAAGACGACGTAGCCGAGGAAGATCCGGCCGAAGCTGTCCGAGGTCGTGAAGGCATGGACCGACTGGACGATGCCGCTGCGTGTCAGGAAGGTCCCGAAGAGGCAGAGCCCGTAGGTCATTCCGATCAGGACCAGGTTCCAGGTCTTCAGCATGTCCCGCTTTTCCTGGATCATGACCGAATGGATATAGGCGGTCCCCGCGATCCAGGGCATCAGCGATGCGTTCTCGACCGGATCCCACGCCCAATAACCACCCCAGCCCAGGACCTCATAGGCCCAGCGTCCGCCGAGCATGATTCCGACCGACAGGACGCTCCAGGCAAAGAGTGTCCAGCGACGTGTCGTGCGGAACCATGTCGTTCCGAGTTCCCCGGTGACGAGCGCCGCGAAGGCAAACGAGAAGGGCAGGGCGAAGCCGGTGAAGCCCGTATAGAGCATGACCGGGTGGATCATCATGACCGGGTGCTGAAGCAGCGGGTTCAGCCCATTCCCGTCGGAGAGTCGATTCACGGGGAGGACGCGTTCGAAGGGGAGCGTCTCGAAGTTCACGAGCCACAGGAAGAAGGCCGCATTCGCGAGCATCGCGACGCACACCCAGGGCATCAGGGTCCGATTCTGCGTGCGATTTCCGAGGACGGCGACCGACGCATAGGCGGTCAGCATCCAGCCCCAGAGCAGGAGCGAACCCGCTTGGCCACCCCAGAGCGCACCCAGTCGATAGTGGAGTGGCATCGTGCGCGCCGAGTGTGCGGCCACGTAGGACAGCGAAAAATCGTTGTTCGCGAGTGCCCAGAAGAGCGCGATCATCGCGAGCGACGCGGACGCAAAAACGAGATAGACCGAGCGCTCCGCGACACGCGTCCATTCCGGGCGACCCGAGGTGCCCGCGTAGACGCCGGCGCCGATTCCGAGAATACAGAGGAAGAGGCCGAGCCGAAGCGCGTAGAGTCCGAGGTCAGCCATGGGCTGGTTTTCTCCAGGCCGCCGTCCGGTCGACCCGAGCAGGGTTTCGGCGGGGCGTCAATCTCGATGGGGCCACGAGACCCGATCTGTGAGGGGTGTGTTCGCTGCGGACTAGAGCTCGACGCTCGGCTCTGTGGCCGGGCCCACCTGGGCTTCGAACTTGGACGGACATTTGGCCATGACGTTATTCGCTTCGAAGACCTTCGACCCGCGCATCAGAACGAGCCGCCCCTCGACCACGACTTCGGCGCCGTCCTTGAACAGGTCCGGTGTCTCGAGGCTCGCGTAAACGACGGCGAGGGTTTCGCCGATGGGTCCGCCCGCATGAGGCGGATTGTTCTGCACCGCGAAGCGGACGAGCTTTGCGTCGAGATCTCGTTCGATCGACTGTTCCGTCACGTATCCGTGAACGCGCGCGGATTTTCCGACCATCGTGGGCGCGCTCGCGTGGAACTCGTCGAGATCCTGGAAATATTGGAACGAGAGGCCATCGTCGATCTGACTCATGCCGTACCAGCCGAGCAGGAGCGCGATTGCGGTGGCGCCGATGGCGATCTGTACACCCTTGGACATTGGGTTGGGTCCGTCTGCTCGTCGGGCTGGGGGCTCGATGAGCGCAGTGGTGGAGAAAAGAGGGCGCGGGAACCGATCGATCCCGGGTCACGAGTCCGCTCGTGGATCGCGAGCCAGATTAGCGATCGGCGCCGGGTGTGTCAAAGCCAGTCGAACCCAAAATGGCTTTGATTCCAGACACTTGGAGGGTCGAGTGCCTTGACGTCGCCCAGTCGTCGGGCTAACCGGGGTGCATGTCCGCCCGGAATCCCCAAGATGACAGCGATTGGACCGTCCGATCCGGAGCGCTCGAGCCCTTTCTGGCCATGGAAGTCCTCGAGCGGGCCGCGGAACTCGAGCGGACGGGCATCGACATCGCGCACCTGGAGCTGGGCGAGCCGGAATTCGCCCCACCCCCGGCCGCGATTCGCGCCTGCACCGAGGCTCTCGCCCGAAACGACACGCGTTATACCGACAGCCGAGGGCTCTGGGCGCTCCGCGAAGCGATCGCCGCCGACCTCGGGCACCGCTTTGGACGATCGGTGCCCGCGGCGCGCATCCTCGTGACGCAGGGCACATCGAGCGCGATGACCCTGTCTTTTGCCTGCGTTGTCGAGGCGGGGGACGAGGTGCTGATCCCGACGCCGCATTACCCCTGTTATCCGAATTTCGTCCGCTTCTACGGCGGCAAGCCCGTTTTCATTCCGACTTCAGCGAGGGACGGTTGGCATATCGATCCCGATCGGGTCGCTGCGGCGATCACGCCGCGCACGAAGGCGATCATCGTGGGTTCGCCGGCCAATCCGACGGGCGCCGTCCAGCCACGCGAGGTCATGGAGCGGCTGGCCGAGCTCGGTCCGACCCTGATCTCGGACGAGATCTACGACGGATTGGTCTACGACGGACACCGAACGACGTCGGCACTCTCGGTGAGCGACGACGCCTTCGTGCTCGACGGTTTCTCGAAGCGTTATGCGATGACGGGATTTCGTCTGGGATGGGTCGTCGCGCCCGAAACGGTGACGCGGAGGCTGCAGATCCTCCAGCAGAATCTCTTCATCTCCGCGAGTTCCTTCGTGCAACGCGCGGGCATCGCCGCGCTCGAAGAGGGCGCGGCGATGACGGCGGAGATGCTCGAGGCCTGCACGGAGCGGCGCTCGATGCTGATCGAGGGTTTGAAGCGCCTGGGGTTCGGGATCGAGCGGGATCCGGAGGGCGCGTTCTATGTGCTCGCTGATGCGACTGCCTTCGGCTCGGATTCCCGGGCCCTCGCCTTCGAGTTGCTCGAACGAGCGCGTGTCGGCGTGACGCCAGGAATCGATTTCGGCGCGGCCGCCGAGGGTCGGCTGCGCTTTTGTTATGCACTCGGACGCGAGACGATCGAGATGGCGCTCGCGCGTCTCGGGCCGGTACTCGAAGAGATCGCAGCGCGCCCGGGTGCGCAGGGGGGAGGGCGGCGCACATGAAGATTCTGGAGGCCGAATTGATTGCGTCCGCGCCGCGTTTCGACAAGCTTCCGCCGAGCGGCTTGCCCGAGATCGCCTTTCTCGGTCGGTCGAATGTCGGCAAGTCGAGCCTGTTGAATGCGCTCGCTCGCCGCAAGAAGCTCGCTCGCACCAGCAGCACCCCGGGCAAGACCCGGGATCTCGTGCTGTTCAGGATCCGCACCGATCGCGGAGACGTCGGCTTCGTCGATCTGCCCGGCTATGGCTGGGCCAAGGTGTCTCGCACGGAGCGCGATGGCTGGCGGCGCCTGGCGGAGGACTATCTCGCGAATCGAGAGGAATTGCGTCTGGCCTTCGTGCTGCAGGATCTTCGTCGCAGCTGGAGCGAGGACGAAAGCCTCCTGCTGGGGTGGTTGGCGGAACGATCGGTGCCGGGACGCGTCGTACTCACCAAGACCGACAAGCTGAAGCTGATGAAACGGAAGGAGCGGATCCGAAAGCTCCGCGGCGAGATCGGAGACGAATTCGGACAGCCGATCACGACGTCCTCCGAGAAGCGAGACGGGCTCGACGTGATCTGGAGAACCTGTTTCGAATACGCGTTTCCCGAGCGCGTGGCGTCGGCGGCGGCCACCCGGGACGAAGGACCGGCCTAACGAAAGAGATCGGTCGCCATGTCGCGCAGGATCTGGCGGACTTCGCCGTCTCCCTCGATCGGGAAACCCTCGACGACGACGACTGGGATCCCCGCGCTCTTCAACATGAGCAACCCCGCGGCGGCGGCCAGCTGGTCCGCGGTCGCCGGTTGCGTGACGAGCAGCTCGCGTCCGGCGCGATCCCGCGAACCTCGATCGTCCCGGATCGGCGCCAGTCCCGCCGAGCCCAGGGCGACGTCCACCAATCCCTCCCGCCAGGGCCGCCCGAAGGTGTCCGTGATGATGACGGGAGTTGGACCCTCGGGTCCTGAGAGTGCCTCGTAGAGCTGTCGCGCGGATCGATCCGGATCCTTCGGCAGGAGCACGGCCACGTCGGGGCCCGGCGCGTTCGAGAGGTCGACTCCCGCATTCGCGCAGACGAAGCCGTGGTGGGTTTCGGTGATCAGCACGCCGTTCCCGCGGCGGACGATGCGTCGACTCTCGTCGAGCACGATCTGGACCTGGCGCGGATCGCGATCGTGCTGCGCGGCGATCTCACGTGCTTCGTCGCCCGGACGAACACGCTCGAGCGGCACCAGTCGGCCTTCGGCCTTGGAGACGATCTTCTGACACAGGACGACGATATTTCCGGCCAAACGGACGCCGGCGTCGCGGGCCGCAGCCCGGATCAGCTCGGCGAGATCCGTTCCCGGCTCGATCTCCGGCAGACCCGGCAGTGGGATCAAACGAATCGGGCCGGGAGGATCGGCGGGTTCGGGGGGATCGGCGTCGTGCGTATCGCTCACGTGGGCTCTTCCTGTTCGGGGGTATCCGGGTTTTCGAGCAGCGCCCGGGTTCGCACACCCCCACCGCGGGTCGCGAGAAAGGCTTCGAGGTCTTCGGGTTGATCGAGGTCGATCGCGAGGGAGGCCAACTCGATCTCGTGATAGGCGACGTCCGCCGCCGCTGCCGCCTCGCGATGTCGCTTGGCGCTGTCGCGGCCGAAACAGCAGGGGATCGCACCTGCGGGCCGCTGGAGGAGCGCCGAGGTCCCGCCGTCGGCGGAGGGCGCGAGCCAGATCCCGGGCTCACGATCCCGAGCGGCCAGGCGCAGGAGTCGTTCGAAATCTTCCGGCAGCGCTCCCGCAACGTCGCCTAACACAAACAGAATCGCGTCTTCGGCCGACACCGCCCCGGAACCCGCGGTCGGAGCGAAGAGTCGCTCTCGGCCATCCTCGAGGGCGGCGTTCAAGCCGGGCTCGGGTCGCATCAGGACCTCCGCGCCCGCGGCGCGCGCGCGTTCTGCCACGACCGGGTCGGGGGTCGTGACGGCGATGCGGTCGAGCCCCCGAGTTCGAGAGAGCGCGTCGAGCAGATCTTCGAGCATGGCGAGGGTCAGTGCCTGGCGTCGGGCGTCGGGGAGCCGGGAGAGCAGGCGCGACTTGCTCTGCTCGAGTCGCTTGACCGGAACCAGCGCAATCGTCATATACGAGGTCCTCGCAGGCGGTCCGCGACGTCGAGTGCCGCTTCCGCTACCGATTGCGAGATGGCGGCGTCGACCATCATCGTATCGAGGGACGTCGCCTCGAGGCCGAGCGCTTCGATTTCGGCTTTGAGTGCCCCGTCGCGTTCATCGAAGACGAAGCCGGTCATCCAACCCGAATAGAAGCGGGCCACGCCGAGGGCGGAGACCTCGATTCCGAGCGCGCGCAGCAGCGTATGCGCGGGGCCCTTGATCGGTGCGCCGCGGACGATGGGGGAGACCCCGACGATCGGCGCAGCCGAGGCGCGGAGGGCTTCGAGAATCCCCGGTATCGCGAGGATCGGTCCGATCGAAACGATCGGATTGCTGGGACAGACGAGGATCGTGTCCGCGCCGGCGATGGCTTCGAGCACGCCCGGCGCGGGCCTGGCCCGCTGTGCCGCCGAGAGGTCGATCGTTTCGACGTCCGTCGGCGCCCCGTCTCGGACCAGGTATTCCTCGAAATGGATTCGCCTGCCGTTCGAGAGTTCGACGAAGGTCGGACAGGCATCGTTGGACATCGGCAGGATACGCAGGGCGAGATCGTGATCGCGTCGCAATTCGTCGGTGATGACATTGAGGCCGGCACCCTGGGAGAGCCGCAAACTGCGGTGCAGACAATTCGCGTAGTCGGCATCTCCGAGGCGGAACCAGGTTTCATGTCCGAGTTCGGCAAGTCGATCGACGAGATGATAGGTGTCGCCCGAGAGTCCGAAGCCCCGGCTGCGATCGATCCGTTCGGCGAGGGTGTAGGTCACGATGTCGATGTCGGGGGAGACGTGGACGCCATAAAAAGAACGGTCGTCGCCGGTGTTCACGACGACGGTCAGGGACTCGGGCGGCACTGCGCGGACGACTCCACGCAGGAAGCGCGCCGCCCCCACCCCGCCGGCCAGCACCACGACGGCGCCCGCATCGCGAGCCGCTGCGGACTTCGCATCTGGATCGCCGGCGGCTTCTCTGGAAACCGGGCTGTCGGAGGAATCGGGGGCCATGGCGCTCGATATTCTATCGGGCTCACTCACAAGCGGGGCCCCGAGAAACGTTCCCCCGCGTTTCTTCGGCACTTTTGACGTTCTCGCTACGGGGTTCATGGCTAATGTGCGGGTTCAGGGCGGGTGAAATCAGTCGGCGCGGGTAGGTCCGTCCGGTTGGCTTTGGAGCGCCTCGAGAAGCTTCGTCTGGACGGTGATTCGTTCGGCGATTTCGCGCAGGACGGCATCGCTGTGGAGTGGCTCCGCCGCTTCGTTGCGGGGCTCGGTCACCAGCTCTTCCAGCCTGCGCCGGTCCCGGGCGATCGACTCCTCGAGGGTCGCGACCTGCTGGTTGCGGGCTTCGGGATCGGAAGCGACCGGTCGATCCAGGGGAGGCCCGCGGAGACAACCCATGATCAGCATGAGAAGCCCTGTGCAGATCAGGGCCAAAGCGCGCTCTCGAGGTCCGTACCCCGCGCGCTGGTTGCGAATCGACAGCTTCTCCTGGGTCATCGCGCAGGATTCTTCGCGACGGCTCGCTCGGCGTCAAGGCGCTGCGGCGCCCGCCGCCGTGAAGGCGCGGGCACCCGGCAAGCGAGACCGCGGGTTCACCGGGCCGACCGCGGTCCGCCTCTCGGCCCGCGTAGGCTCGCCCGAAGGATCGACTTCTCGGCACGCTGCTTGCGTTGGAACTTCGCATGACGACTCGAAGGACCGATCGCACGCGCGAGGGAATACGGCAAAGGTGTCTCGGCGGGTGGCTCGTTCGCTGCGCGATTCTTCCCGTTGTGGCGTTTGCAGGAGGGGAGGCCCGGGCGGCTGCGGACACCTCGTCGGCCGGATCCGGTGGCTCGGAACGCGTCGCACCCGTGGCGGGAACGCCGGGCTCGGGCACGTGGCGGCGCTGGGAAATCGGCGTGGGGGGCCGCGCCGAGCCGAGTGCGCTGGCGCGGTCGGAGCGCGGGGATGTTGCGGTCGGGGATTCGGCGGGTCTTTCATGGCGACTCGCGGATTCCCCGACCGACCCGCGCGCGAATGAACGAGGCGAGCCGAACGCGCGGATGCGGGCGATGTTGCCGGCGGTGCGCGATCTCGCGTTCGACCGGAAAGGTGAACTCTGGATCGCGACGCTGGCCGGGTTGTATCGCTGGCATCGATCGGGCCGGCCCGTCCGGCGCGCTCTGCGAGGGGCCGACGGCTATCCCGTCGTCCACGATCTCGCGGTCTCGGGCAACGTCCTGTTGGTGGCGACCGCGGTCGGCGCCTTCTGGTCATCGACGGGCGAAATCTTCCAGCCGCTCGAATTCAAGGGGGTCGGGGCGGCGGTTGTGCGTGTCGCCCTGCGCTCGGGCGATCGCGGGGCTTTCGGTGAATCCGAAGCGGTCGTCCCGGGAGCCATGGCGGAGGCCTGGCTGCTGGGAGGGAATCGGCTGGTCCGCATCACCGGCCGGGTCACGCCGGTGGGTCTTCGCGTACTCGATCGCGAAAGACTCTCGCTGCCGCGCCCGACTTTCGACGCCGACGCCGTCGATCTGGCTTTCGACGCGTCCGGCGATCGGCTGGCGCTCGCGTATCCCGATCTGATCGCAATCGGGCGCTTCGACCGCGCGTCGGAGACGAGCCCGGCCGAATCGAACTGGCAGATCGTCCGTCCCGTGCTGGCTCCGGGCGCCCGCGTGCGATCGCTCGCCTGGCTCGGTGACGGTCTCGCGCTCTCGACGGACCACGGGGTCTTCGTTGCGGCGGATCCCGCGGGCCCCTATCAGCGCAGTGCCGATCCCGTTGGAACGCGCGATTGCATGGAAGTGGTGGCGCTGCCGCGTCGCGAGTCGCGCGATTCTCTTCTGGCGCTGTGTGGCGCGGGTCTCTTCGCCTTCGAACAGCGATCGGCTGGCTCTTCCACGGCCGGCGAGGGGGCGCGGATCGGACTCGTTCGGGAGCGCGTCCGTGAATCGCCGCTCGCGCCGGACCCGCCCGTAGAAGAGATTCGTCGAAGGGCCTTTGCGCTGGCCGGACTCGACGCCCGTCGTTCGGCGGAACTCTGGTCGGGATTGCGGCGGCGCGCATTCTGGCCCGAGCTTGGATTGCGTTTCGGTGCCGAATTCGACGACGACGAGGAAAAGGACAGGGACCAGTCCTTCCTGTCTGGAGACACGCGAGATCTCTTCGATCATTCGAAGGATCGTGGGCGAAGCCTGGATGTGGTGATCGCACTCGACTGGGATCTCCGCGGCGTCGCCTATCCGCTCGAGAGTGTGGACCTGTCGCGTGAACTTCGACAGATCGTGAGCCTGCGGGATGACGTAGCCGACGAGATCAACCAACTCTATTTCGAACGCCAGCGGCTGCGCGCGTCGATCGAGAGCGCCGCAGCCCTCGAGCCCGGGGAAGCGGAGCGGATACGCTGGCGCGCCCGGGAGATCGATGCCGGCCTGGATGCCTGGACCGGAGGTTGGATCGCACGTTGGCGGAGCGACCAGAAAATCCAGGCCACCACGACGAGCGGGAACGGCCCCTGACCTCCTGCGTCGTGGCCCGCGTTCCTGCATGAAAAGACAAGCTTCCAAATCGACCCCGATCCCCCGGTCCCACATAGCAAGGAAAGAACATGATGTTTCGAACGGCCCCTCTTGGACGGCGGATTCTGCTGATTCTCCTCTTCGCAACGTGGACGGCGGGAGGTGCAGAGGCCTTGCCCCTTCTGTCGGAGGTCTACTACGACGCTCCCGGCTCCGATGACGGTCAGAGTTTCGTCGAACTCGCCGGGACTCCGGGCATGTCGCTCGAGGGCTACACACTCGAAGGGATCAACGGCAGCAACGGTGCGATCGGACCGACGATACTTCTCGCTGGGGTGATCGGGATCGATGGACTCTTCGTCGTCGCCGACCAGACTTCGGCGGGCGAGACTTCGGTACCCGGTGCGGACCTGCTGGCGAATTTCGACTTCCAGAACGGACCGGATTCGATCGTCCTGCGCCTGGGCGAAACGATCCTCGATGCCCTGGGTTATGGCGTCTTCGCGCCCGGGGAGTTCTTCGCGGGGGAGGGAGATTCGGCACCCGACGCCGCCGCGGGCTCGAGTCTGGCGCGGGCCTTCGCGAACCTCGACAGCGATGATAATCGGACCGATTTCCAGGTCTCGAGTGTCCCGACACCGGGACAGGCGAGCTTTGCACCGGTGCCCGAGCCCGGCTCGGCGCTGCTGCTCGCTCTCGGTCTCGCCGGGCTCAGCTCCGTCGGGGGAAAGAGGAGAACGCTGCGAATGGGCTAGCCTGCGCGCCGGTCGGATCCGATCCCGGATGCGGGCTAGAACAGGAGAATTCGATCATGGCCAAGACGGTCGACTGGTACTATTTCCGTAAGGGTTGAACGAGCTGCACGCGAGCATCCAAGGTTTTGGATGCAAAGAAGGTCGAGGTGAGGGAAGAGATTCCCGCCAGTCGCAAGCTCGGCGCGTCCGACGCGAAAGCCATCGCGAAGGGTTCGTCCAAGGTCTACGTGGCGAAGGGCAAGAAGCTCGAAGTATTCGACATGAAGACCGCGTCGATTTCGGAAGTCGTCGAGAAGATGCTCGGTCCGACGGGCAATCTTCGAGCACCGACGATGCGCGTGGGAAAAACCACAGTCGTTGGTTTCAACGAAGAGACATTCGACTCGCTGTTGGGTTGAGGACTTTTTGTTGGGGTTGGGTTGAGAACTCCTCATTGGGGTTGGGTTGAGGACGCCTGGTTGGGCGGTCCCAAGGCCCAGGGCGGATTCTGCTCGATCGAGATCCCGGATCCGGCCAGAGGGGAGGATTCCTCTGGGCGCGATCCGGGTTCGAGCTGGACCGAAAGTCGATACGGGATCGGAAATGGGTGTGATACCCCGCGCAAGGTCCGGCTGCTCGTTTGTCGGGGCCTTTCAGATTCGCCCTCGATGACCCGATACGCGGAGGGCTGCGCCTCTGGTGCGATCGGGTGATCGAGTAAAAAAGAGGCGTCGGGTGTCGGTCCTCGAGTCTGGCCCGGAGCGCAGAACTCGTAGGATTGAAATGCGCGTGCGTCGATCGGAGACGCGCGAGCCTTGGATTTTCAGGGGGGCCTCGGGCGCACCATGCTGTCGGGCTTCAATACAAATTTTCGCTATCGCGGTGTGCTCTTCCACGTTCAGACCGAAGACAGTGGGCTGGACAATCCGCATGTGATCACCCACCTCTTTCACGGTGGGAACATCATGGCGTCGGAGAAGCGCGACTACTCGGAGCTGCTGGCCGAATCCGCGGGTGTCGAGCTGGAAGACGCCGTCCGCAAGCTGATGGAAGGCCTCCACAAATCGATGCTCCGGCGGCTTTCCCGGGGTGAGCACGACCCGGCGATCGAGCAACGCATGGGCGCCGATGTCTTCCGAGTGGTGGGCGTCGCCGAATCCGCCGGGCAGAGAAGTGTGACGGAGGCAGAACTTCCGCCCGCTGCGGTGATCGATGCGCCCGCGCCGACACGGGCCGAGCCGACGGTGATCGAGACGCAAGCTCCGGATTCGGAGCGGACGCAGCCCCTGTCTCGATTGTCTCGCGTCTTCGGGGACCGCGTGGTTTCCGAAAAGCCCCTCGACGAAGTGGTCCTCGACTATCTCGTCGAGAATGCCCGGAACAAGCGGAAGCGGGCCGCGAAGTGAATCCACCTCCGGTTGCTCGTCGAACTGGCGTTTCGCGCCGTGCGCCGTCAGACTCTTCACGGGGACGGACCTTCGCCGGGCAAAGCGCGGATCGCGATCCAGCGGGCTCCGATTTCCGGATGGAATGATTTTGATCGCGCGGGCTGATTCCGAACGGGTTGTCGTTCAGGAGTGGCGCCCTCCGTACAGACCCCTCACTCCTCACCACTCCACGACGAGCCAACCCCCCCAAGAAAGGTGTCGGGCGAATTGAGGCGCAGGCCGATGAGCGCGACCGGTGAGCCGCCGGTCCGCATGTATCACGTCTCGAAGTCCTACATGGCCGGCCAGTACGCGCTGCACGACGTTTCCCTCGAGGTGCGTCGTGGCGAATTCGTGTTTCTGACCGGTGCGTCGGGCGCGGGCAAGACCACGCTACTCGAGCTGATCTTCGCCGCGGAGCAGCCGAGCGAGGGGCAGATCCTCGTACTCGGTCGCAACGTGGCGCGCCTGGGCGCGGGGGCGGTGCCCGCCCTGCGTCGCCGGGTGGGCGTCGTCTTTCAGGACTTCAAGCTGCTCGACGATCGCACGGTCGAGGAGAATGTGAGGCTGGCGCTCGACGTCGTCGGGACGCCGCGGCGTGAGGCGCGCGCAAGGGTCTTCCAGTTGCTCAAATCCGTGGGCCTGCAGCATCGCCGTTTCCACCATCCCAAATCGCTCTCCGGCGGTGAACAACAGCGCGTCGCGCTCGCCCGTGCGCTCGTGAACGAACCCGAAATCCTGCTCGCGGATGAGCCGACCGGGAACCTCGATCCCGAACTCAAGATTGAAATCATGGATCTCATCGTCTCTGCCGCGACACGCGGCACGACCGTGATCGTCGCCACGCACGATCAGTCGCTCATCGAGCGCTATGGCAAGCGGATGCTGCGGCTCGAGGCCGGGCGCATCGCCGAGGACAATCCTGCTGCGGGTGCGGGCACGGGGCAGGGGGCGAATCGGTGAGCCGCGTCCTGATGCTGATCTCGATCGCCCTGGCGAATGCGTTTCGCGGTGTGCGGCAGGCGAGGACGACGAGTCTACTGGCCGTCCTGACGATCGCGGTCGTGTTGGTACTCGTGGGGAGTGCCACACTCCTGGTCGAGAACATGGTCGGCATCCTCGAAGAATTCGGGCAAGAACTACAGCTGACGGCCTATCTCGACGACTCGCTGACCGATGCCGATCTTGCGCCGCTCGCCGAGCGGGTGGCGGCCGCGCCGGGGGTGGAGCGCGTCGAGGTGGTGACGAAGGATCGGGCGCTCGAGCGTTTCGAGCGGATTGCGGGTGGGGCGGAGCTGCTCGTGGGACTCGAGGAGAATCCGCTGCCCGCTTCCCTCGAGATCTTCCTGCTTCCCGAAGCACGCAACGCCGAGGCCATGGAGATCCTGCGAGAGTCCCTCGACGGCTTGCCGGGCATCGATGATCTGGCGCTCGGGCAGGAATGGATCGAGGGCTACGCACGGGCGGTTTCGCTGGTTCGTGGCGGGGCCTTCGGGATCGCAATCGTGTTAGGCATGGCCGCATTGCTGATCGTGGCGAATACGATCCGGCTGGCGTTCTACGCCCGCCGCGACGAACTCGACATCCTGTCGCTGGTCGGTGCCAGTCGAACCTTCGTGCGGGTGCCCTTCCTGCTCGAAGGACTGCTGCAGGGGTTTCTCGGTGGCCTGCTTGCTCTCGCGATCGTCTACGGCGCCTACGAACTGCTGCTCCCCCAGATGCGCCTCGGTCTCGAATTGGTCGTGGGGCGAGCGGAGCTTCGCTTCTTCACGAATTCGGAGTCCCTACGTCTCGTCGCCTCGGGCGCGGGCCTCGGCCTACTGGGCTCCATCACCGCCCTGGTGGGTTGGCGAGGTGAGTCGTGAGGCGATCGCAGAGGGGATCGCCGCGCGACTTCGCCGTTGTCGCGCTCGGCCTGATGCTGGGCGCGGCGAATGCGGGCCTCGCTCAGGACCGCGTAGAGGAACTCGAAGGGCTGCGCGATCAGATTCACGACAGCCGAGGGCGTGTGATCACCCACGAGGCCGACGAGCGTGCGCTCCTCGAACAGCTCGAAGAGGTGGATCGACGATTGACCGACGTGATCCGGGAGCGCGACGCAGCCCGGGCCGATGTGCGGGGCGCACGCGCTCGACGGAGCGCACTCGAACCGGATCTCGAGCGCGCTCGAGACGACCTCGGACGGACCCAGCATGCGCTCGCTTCGCGGGCCGTGGCGCTCTATCGCGGCGGTGAACTGGGCTCTGTGCGCGTGCTCTTTTCAGCCACCAGCCTGCCCGAGATGATGGCACGCGCGGGCGCCCTGCGCGTGCTGGTGCGGCACGACGCGAACCTGGTCGAACGCCTGGGCGTCGAGCGCGATCGGCTCGAAGGCCTGCAGGCGAAGGCGAGTGCGGCGGTGCGCGATCGCGAGGCGGCAAACACGCGGCTGGCCGGACTGGCGGTGCGCTTGAAGGCCGAACGCGTCGGCAAGGGGACGATCCTCGCTCGCGTGCGAGAGGATCGGACCAGCGAACGTCGGCTGCTGCTCGAACTCGAACAAGCCGCCCAGGCGCTCGAAGAGACGATTCGAACGCTCGGTGCGCGGGCGGCCTCGAGTGGCAGCGTGGCGGGATCGGGCTTTGCGAGCCTTCGCGGGCAGCTCGCGCCGCCGGTGAGCGCGCGAATCGAGGAGCGATTCGGGAAAGTCGTCGACCCGGAATTCCAGACCGCGACCTTTCGCAGCGGCGTCGATTTCGCGGCCGCCGCCGGGACCTCCGTCCGTTCGGTCGCCGTCGGGATCGTCCGCTTCGCGGGCTGGTTTCGGGGCTACGGCCGAATCGTGATCGTCGATCACGGCGACGGCTTTCACACCATCTCGGGCCACCTCGACGAGATCCACGTGAAGGTCGGCACCCCGGTCGAGGGCGGCGAGCGCCTGGGCACCGTCGGTGAGACGGGTTCCCTGGGTGGCCCGAGCCTCTACTTCGAATTGCGACGGGGCGGGGAACCGATCGACCCGGAGCCGTGGCTAATGGATCCACGGGCTTGAGCCCGAGCCCGATTTCCGGGGCTGCTAGTCTTTCTGGGGCTGGCATCCCCCAAAGCGGCCCAGATGTTGTCATGGGGCTGGAGATCCTGAATTCGTGATCAAGCGACGTACCCCGAACTCGATGGCCGCCTTCGTGCTTGGCATGGCCGTGACGATCCTGGCGACGGGGCTGATCAGTCAGGCTGTTTCTGCCGATGAAGATCGCGACCGCCATGCCCAGCGCTACGAGGACCTCAGTCTCTTTACGAGCGTGCTCGAACTCGTTCGGGGCAGCTACGTCGAGGAGGTCGACGAACACGCGCTGCTGATGAGCGCGATGCGCGGGATCCTCAAGGACCTCGATCCCCACTCCGCCTTCATGAGCCCAGACGCCTTCGAGGACATGCAGGTCGAAACCAAGGGTGAGTTCCAAGGTCTGGGGATCGAGATCTCCAAGGAGACCGGCTCCTACATCGAAGTCGTCGCGCCGATCGATGGAACACCGGCCAAGCGAGCGGGCATCGAAGCCCGCGATCGGATCACGTCGATCTGTCCGACCGAGAAGCCCGAAGAGTGGACCGAATCCTGTCGCGGCACGACGGAGATGACGCTCTTCGAGGCGGTTTCGTTGATGCGCGGCAAGCGTGGCACGTCGATTACCATCTACATCATTCGCGAGGGCATGTCCGAACCCAAACGCTTCGAGATCAAACGTGACACGGTCAAGGTCGCCTCGGTTCGCGGGGAGCTGCTGGATCCCGGAATCGGCCACCTCAGGATCTCGTCGTTCCAGGAACGAACGGGGCGGGACGTGGGCGCGCGGCTGCGCGACCTCGAAAGGGAGAACGAGGGTGAGCTCCAGGGTCTGGTCCTCGATCTGCGCGACAATCCCGGCGGCTTGTTGAACCAGGCGGTCGAGGTCGCGAACCATTGGCTGGGCGAGGGACTCGTGGTCTACACGCAGGGTCGCGATGAACGCGAGCGAACGGACTACAACTCGAGCAACGCTGTGCTCGAGGCGGGCTACCCGATCGTCGTGCTGGTGAACGAGGGAAGCGCGAGTGCCTCGGAGATCGTCGCCGGTGCGCTTCAGGATCACCACCGTGCGATCGTGCTCGGCGTGACGACCTTCGGCAAAGGCTCCGTGCAAACCGTCTATCCCCTGGAAGGTGGAGCGGGACTGCGACTCACGACGGCGCTCTACTACACGCCCTCCGGTCGTTCGATCCAGGAGGTCGGGATCCGCCCCGATCTGGTCGTCAAGCAGAGCGATGAACCCGAGCTCGGTTTCCCGAATCGCCGTCGGGTTCGCGAAAAGGATCTCCAGGGTCATTTCACGCAGCAGGACGCCGCTGGCCTGGATGACGGATCGGCGGCACCGACGCGAATCCTCGAACACGAGCAAGCGCCGGAGGGTGTTCCCTTTGACGCAGACGGGCTCCAGGCGGCTCGGGCCGCAGAGAATCCGCAACCGGTCGACGCCCAACTCGCCCGCGCGGTGGAAGTTCTCAAGAGCTGGCAGTATTTCGACGACTTGCGACAGATGCGTGAAGATCAGAAGCCGGCGGAAGTCGAGTCCCAGAAGGTGGCTATCCAGAACGCGCAGCCCTGATTTCTCGCCTGCGGGATTACGGCGGCCGGCCTTCGCTAGTCTCGCGCGATGGCCGCCCCATCCCAGAGCGATGCAGAAGGCCGACAGATCCTCGGTGTCGGCCAGCTGATCGCCGGGCTCAAGGGCTTGCTCGAACAACGTGTCGGGCGAATCTGGGTCGTCGGCGAGATCTCGAACCTGCACCAGGCGGGTTCCGGGCACGCCTATTTCACCCTGAAGGACGAGGCCGGGCAGATCCGGGCGGCGCTTTTTCGCGGCAACGCGAGCCGCGTGCGCTTCGAGCTGGAAGAGGGACTCGAAGTCGTCGCCGAGGCCGAGGTCTCGATCTACGCCGCGCGGGGTGATCTCCAGCTGATCGTTCGACGGCTCGAGCCGCGTGGGGTCGGGTCGCTGCAGCTGGCCTTCGACCAGCTTCGCAAGCGGCTCGAGGCGGCGGGATTCTTCGACGCCGATCGCAAGCGCTCGATCCCGGAATTCCCGCGTCGCCTCGGGCTCGTGACCTCGCCGACGAGTGCGGCGGTGCGCGACGTTCTCAAGGTCGCCTCGCGCCGCTTTCCGGCGACGCCGATCCTGATCTCGCCGACCCGGGTTCAGGGTGAAGACGCACCGGACCTGATCGCGGCGGCGATTCGGCGGCTCGCTTCCGCAGAGGATCTCGATGCGATCCTGCTGGTGCGCGGCGGCGGTTCCCTCGAAGATCTCTCGGCCTTCAACAGCGAGGCGGTGGCCCACGCGATTGCGGACTCGCCGATTCCGATCGTCACCGGGGTCGGTCACGAGACCGACGTGACGATCGCGGACCTGGTTGCCGATCTGCGCGCTCCGACGCCTTCTGCGGCGGCGATGCAGGTGCTGCCGGATCGGACGACGCTCGCGAGTCTGGTCGGGCGTGATGTGCGTCGGCTCGTCGTCGCGATGGAGCAAGAACTCGCGGGTCATCGTGCCCGGATCGAGGCCCTGCGTGAGGTGCTTCGGGCGAGAAGTCCCCAGGCTCGGGTGGCCCTGGCCCGGACCCGGGAGGCGCGCGCCCGCGTCGCGGGAGAGACGGCGATTCGCCGGCTTCTCGAGCGTCGCCGTCGTCGCTTCTCCGAGTTGGCTGTGCGGCTCGACGCCCTGAGTCCGCTCTCGGTGCTCGGGCGAGGCTATGGCTTGATTCGGAGGCTTGCGGACGGACGGATCGTGCGGCGGGCGGCCGATGTCGCGCTCGACGACGAACTCGAACTCCATCTGGCGGAGGGCTCGATCGGGGCTCGGGTCACCCGTCTGGGGCCCGGCGAAGAGCCCTCTTGATCGCCCATCCAGTCGAATCGTCGCGCCAAAAAACGACGCTTTTCCGGGTAGTTCGGGGCCTGCTGCGCGTTGACGGGCGTGCGCTCCACCGATAGAGTCGTCGCCGGATGAGCAAGACGAAGAAGAGCGTCGCCGCTGGGGATTCCGCACCAAAAAGGTCGCGCAGTCGGCCGGCGGAGCGGTCGACCCCCAAGCCACAGGCCGCCGCTGCAGCGGCAGAACCAGTCTCCTTCGAAGGGGCCCTCGAGCAGCTCGAAAACACGGTTGGACGGCTCGAAGAGGGGGAGATGCCCCTCGAAGAGGCACTCGAACTCTTCGAGGCCGGGGTGAGGCTCTCACGACAATGCACGACGACACTCGAGACCGCTGAGAAGCGAATCGAGATCCTGGTGGCCGACCGGGGACAAGATGTCGGTCTGAAGTCCGAGCCTTTCGAGACCGATGCGCTCGAAGACGGTGAGGATTTCGACGAAGATTGATTCGAGTGCGATGTACCCCGGAACGGGGCGCGCTCGACTCGAGTAGCGAGGGACGATCGCCAGTGGATGTCGATGCGTACATGGCGGAACGGATTCCGCTCGTCGATGCCGCGATCGAAGCACGCCTCGCGTTGCTCGCCGACGCGCCCGAACCGCTCCCCGCTCATCTCCTGGCTGCGATGCGCCACCTGCTCTTTCCGGGGGGCAAACGGCTGCGCCCGGTCTTCGCGCTCGCTGCGGCGGAGGCGGTGGGCGGACCGTGGCAGGCGGCCCTTCCCCTCGGCGTCGCGGTCGAGATGATTCACACCTACTCGCTGATCCATGACGATCTGCCCTGTATGGATGACGACGCGCTTCGGCGCGGGCGGCCGACGGTGCATGTGGCCTTCGGCGAGGCGACGGCGGTTCTGGCCGGCGACGCACTGCAGAGCGAGGCGTTCGGCGTGCTGGCTGCAATGGAAGACCCGGAGTCGGCATGTGATGCGCAAGTGCGGATCTTTGCGATCGGAAGACTGGCGAGGGCGGCGGGAGCGAACGGACTCGTTGGGGGCCAGGTCGACGACCTCGCCTTCGAAGCGGGTGCTTCCCCCGAAACCGCGGGTCGGTCGGCGGAATCCGCCGTGGGCGGCCAGCCGGGAACCCGTCAGGCCTGGCTCGGCTCCATTCATGCTCGAAAGACGGCGGCGCTCTTCCAGGCTTCGATCGTCGGGGGCGCAGCGCTCGCCGGCGCGACGCCGGCCCAGCGCAGCAGCCTCGAGGAATTTGGACGGGACGTGGGAATCGGATTTCAGATTGCAGACGACGTGCTCGATGCGGATTCGGAAGAGGCGGCGAATATTCTCCGGCTCCAGGGCATCGATGATGCGCGTCAAGGCGCCGAGGGGTTGGTCGACCGCGCGCTCCTGCGGGTAGAGGGTTGGGGCGAGGCGGCGGAGCCGCTACGGGCACTTGCGCGCTTTGCGGTTCGGAGGACACGATGAGTGAACCGAGCGACAAAGGCGTTCAAGAGTCCGGTGATCGCAATCTACTCTACGAGATCGAGCGCCCCTCGGACCTCCGCAAGCTGCCTCGGGAGCAGGTCGAGCAGGTGGCCCACGAGATTCGCGAAGAGATCCTGAAGCGTGTTTCCCAGACCGGGGGGCATCTGGCATCGAGTCTCGGTGCGGTCGAGTTGATCACGGCCATCCATTACATCTTCGACACGCCGACCGATCGTCTCGTGCTGGACGTCGGGCATCAGGGCTATCCCCACAAGATGCTCACCGGGCGTCGCGCGGATTTCGACACCATCGGCCAACGGGGAGGAATGTCGAAATTCCTGCGCCGGACCGAATCCGAATTCGACCATTTCGGTGCAGGTCACGCCGGAACGTCGATCTCGGCCGCCCTGGGCATGGCGCGTGCGAAATTCCATCAGGGCGAGGACGGGGTCGTCATCGCCCTGATCGGCGATGGCGCGATGACCGCCGGGATGGCCTTCGAGGCTCTCAATCATGCCGGGCATCTCGAAGAGAAGAACCTGATCGTCGTGCTGAACGACAACGAGATGTCGATCGATCCGAATGTGGGCGCGTTGTCTTCCTACCTTTCGCGCAAGCTCTCGGCTCCGATGGCGCGACGCGTGAAGGGCTGGGCACGCGAGTTCCTCTCCGGCATGCCCGGCGACATGCTTCACTGGGCGCGCAAGGCCGAGGAGTCACTCAAGGTCTTCTTCTCTCCCGGGTTGTTATTCGAGGCCCTCGGATTTTGTTATGTCGGCCCGATTCAGGGTCACCGCATGGACGTGTTGCTCGAAACCCTCGAAAACGTGAAGGAGATGGTCGTGGCCGGCTCGGGCCCGGTCCTGATTCACGTGATGACCGAGAAGGGCCATGGTTACGGACCCGCCGAAGCGGACCCGCTCAAATATCACGGTGTGGGTCAATTCGATATCGAGTCGGGCAAGTTCGCACCCAGCAAGAAGGCTCCGCCGACGTATACGAACGTTTTTGCGGATACCCTGATCCGACTCGCCCAGGAAGACGAGCGGATCGTCGCGATCACCGCCGCGATGGCTTCGGGAACCGGGCTCGACCGTTTCCAGCGCGCGCTCCCCGGTCGCTGCTACGACGTGGGAATCGCCGAACAGCACGCGGTCACCTTCGCGGCCGGGCTCGCGGCGGAAGGCATGAAGCCCGTCGCCGCGATCTATTCGACCTTCCTCCAGCGGGCCTTCGATCAAGTCGTCCACGACGTTTGCCTGCAGAACCTCGACGTGACCTTCGCCCTCGATCGGGCGGGGCTGGTCGGGGCGGATGGCGCGACCCATCAAGGACTCTTCGACTTCGCCTATTTTCGAATGCTGCCCAACGCGGTCGTGATGGCACCCAAGGACGAGAACGAACTCCAACATCTTCTTGCGACGGCGATCGACTATCCGGGACCGGCGGCGATTCGGTTCCCGCGCGGCGCGGGGACCGGCAACCCGCTCGACCCCGAGGTCAAGAAGATCCAACTCGGCGAATCCGAATTGCTACGCGACGGCGATGAAGCCGCCATCCTGGCGATTGGCAGCACAGTCCATCCCGCCCTCGAAGCCGCCGCCGAGCTCGCCGCGGAGGGCGTCTCCTGTGCGGTCGTGAATGCGCGTTTCGTCAAGCCCCTCGACCGCAGTCGGATCCTCGAACTCGCCCGTCGCTGTCGAGTGCTCGTGACGGTCGAAGAACACAGCGCCCAGGGCGGCTTCGGCAGTGCAGTCCTCGAGTTGCTGGCGGAGGAGGGGATCACGACTCCGCTTCGGGTTCTCGGCGTCCCCGACGCGCTGATCGAACACGGCGAGTCGCCCGCCAGCGTGGGCATCGGGCCGGACGCGATCCAGGCGGCGGTCAGCTCGCTCCTCGCCGGTCTCGGCGCAGACTGAGTTCCGGGTTGAAGGGGGAACGTCTCGACGAACGGGTCGTTCGGGAGGGTCTGGCCGAGAGCCGCAGTGCTGCACAAGCGCTGATCCTCTCCGGGCGCGTCCTGGTGGACGACGAACGCGTCGACAAGGCGGGCACGCGCATCGCCGAGGAGAAGAAAGTCCGCCTGAAGGGGGGAGGGCGCTCCTTCGTGTCCCGCGGCGGCGAGAAGCTGGCTGCCGCGCTCGATGATCTCGGGCTGGATCCCACCGGATTGCGATGCCTCGATGTCGGCGCCTCGACCGGGGGGTTCACCGACTGTCTGCTTCAGCGCGGTGCGTCCTTCGTCGTCGCGATCGACGTCGGGCATTCCCAGATCCATTCGCGTTTGCGCCTCGATCCGCGGGTCGATGTCCGCGAGCGAGTGAACGCACGCCACATGAAGCCAGCCGATTTCGAGGCCGCCTTCGGCCTGGTCGTCGTCGACGTCTCGTTCATCTCCCTGGAATTGGTCCTGCCGGCGATCGCGGCCTGCGCACCGGATGCGGATTGGTTGCTGCTGGTGAAGCCGCAATTCGAGGTCGGGCGGGATCGCGTCGGGAAGGGTGGGGTCGTGCGTGAGGACGCCCTGCGCGAGTCAGCGGCGGATGCCGTCTCGGCGGCCGCGCGGAGTCTGGGACGCGTCGAGCGGGGCCGGGTGGATAGCCGTCTCCCGGGCCCCAAGGGTAATCGTGAGATCTTCTTGTGGATTTCAGTGGTCGGGGTCGATGAGGCAGGGGAAGGCCAGGGGTCCGTGCACCCTTGACCGCGGGCTTCTGGGAACGAAAAGGTGTGGGAGCTGCTACACTGGTGCGCCGTCGGGTTTGGACATTCGATAGCCGGCATAGGAGTATTCTTGATGATCGAGGTCACGAGCGAAGCATCGGAACGAATTCGCGGGCTGCTCTCCGAGGACGGCAAGCTCGAGAGCCACGGCCTTCGGATGAAGGTCATCGGGGGCGGCTGTTCGGGCCTTCAATACCAGCTCTCGTTCGACGATATGGTGCGCGAAATCGACACCGAAATCCTGATCGATGGCATCAAGCTGATCGTGGATGAGAAGAGCGCGCTCTACCTCGTCGGGTCGCGTCTCAATTTTGTCGACACGTTGGAGGAGTCGGGCTTCAAGATCGAGAATCCGAATGCCTCGAATACCTGCGGCTGTGGCCAGTCCTTCGCCGCCTGACCGACGTCAACCTGCGGCTGCGGCCAGTCCTTATCTGGATCACCACGCGACGACGCCGCTCGACGAGCGCGTCCTCGAAGCGATGGATCCCTATCTTCGTGAGGAGTTCGGGAACGCTGCGAGTTCGACCCACGCCTATGGTTGGCGAGCGGAGGCGGCGGTCGATCTGGCGCGGGAGCATCTGTCCGAGTTGTTAGGCATCTCGGATCCGTCCGAGATCGTCTTTACGAGCGGGGCCAGCGAGAGTAACAACCTGGCAATCCTCGGCCTGGCGGATGGAAGTTCCGAGCCGGGGCATCTCGTCACGCTGGCGACGGAACACCCCTCGGTGCTCGATCCGTGTCGGGCGCTCTTGCGTCGAGGTTGGCGGGTCACGGAGCTTGCCGTCGACGCCGAAGGCCTGACGGATCCGCTTGCATTCGACCAGGCGATCGAAGACGACACCCGGCTCGTCTCGGTGATGGCGGCGAATAACGAGATCGGAGTGCTCCAGCCGATCGAGGGGATCGCGGCGATCTGCCACGAGCGGGGCGTACCTTTCCATACGGACGCGGCCCAGGCCGCGGGGAAGGTCGCGCTCGATGCGGTGGGGCAGGGACTCGACCTCCTTTCGGTCTCGGCGCACAAGCTCTACGGGCCCAAGGGGGTCGGCCTGCTGCGGGTGCGCAAACGGGGACGGCCTCGTTTTCGACTCGAAGCGCGCCAATACGGTGGCGGCCACGAGGGCGGACTGCGCTCGGGAACGCTGCCCGTGGCTTTGGTCGTGGGTTTCGCGCGCGCGCTCGAACTCTGCGTCCTGGAACGCGAAGCGGAGGCGACCCGGCTGTCGGATCTGCGCGACGCGCTGTGGAAGGAACTCGATTCGGCGCTGCCCGGCCGCGTCCACTGGAATGGGCACGCGAAGAGACGGCTGTCGGGCAACCTGAACGTGTCCTTCGATGGGGTCGACGGCGAACGGCTGCTGGCCGATCTCGGCGGGCTCGCGGTTTCTTCGGGCTCTGCGTGTAGTTCGGCCCGAGCCGAGCCGAGCCACGTGCTGCTCGCGCTGGGCCATTCGCCCGAGCGGGCTCGCGCGTCCCTGCGCTTCGGTCTTGGGCGGGGCAATACACCGGAGGATGTCAGTCTTGCGGTGGCACGGGTGGTCGCCGCCATTCGCCGCCAGGCGGGCGAAGACTGAGGGCCCGCGGGGTTCGCGATCCGATCCCGATGTCCAGGCGGATTCGGGCGAGACGCCGCGCGGCGCGATCGGTTCCTCGGGCGGTCCCGCAGGCGTGCTCGCGAGAGCGATGCCGGAGGGTTCCGCTATAGTGCGCCCGCCGCAGCGTGACCCCCGGTCACGCTTCAGGATCGGCCTCATAGCCCGGCCTCTCCCTGTCTCGGAGCGGCGGGGCGACCGGGAGTCGAATCGGGTTTCTCCCGCGCGGATCCGGTTCGAGCCGGACGCTTCGTGTTGGGCTCAGGTGGGCGGCGGCGCACTCAGTCTCCGGAAAACGTCGCCCGAGGCGGACATCGTAACGGTGTCGTCGGGGACCGAATCAACACATCACAACTTCCAGCCCGCGGCGCTCACTCGAGGAGGGTCGTCGGGATCGCAGCGAAGGAATATCGAAGTGAGTACGACCAAGTCGAAGAATATCACCTGGCACGAAGGCCAGGTCAGCCGTGACGATCGCCAGGCCATGCTCGGCCAGCGCGGTTGCACCATCTGGCTCACGGGACTCTCGGGTTCTGGCAAGAGCACGATCGCCGTTGCCGCCGAGAAGGCGCTCAACAAGCGCGGTCGACTGACCTATATCCTCGACGGTGATAATATCCGCATGGGCTTGAACTCGAACCTCGGCTTTTCGCCCGAGGATCGCACCGAAAACATTCGCCGTATCGGCGAGGTCTCGAAGCTCTTCACCGACGCGGGAATCATCTGCTTTACGTCCTTCATCTCGCCCTACCGCGCCGACCGCGACGCGGTCCGCGAGATCATGGGCGAGGGCGACTTCGTCGAAGCCTGGGTTCAGGCCACCGTCGAGACCTGTGAAGGCCGCGACGTCAAGGGTCTCTACAAGAAGGCCCGCGCCGGCGAGATCCCGGAGTTCACCGGAATTTCCGCGCCCTACGAAGAGCCGCACAACGCTGAGGTCCTGCTCGACACGAACGGCCAGAGCGTCGACGAGAGTGTGGCGACGCTGATCTCCTATCTCGAAAAGAGCGGCTATCTCGCCAACTGAATCTTTGGCGGCGAATTGTCCAGGCCGCGCGATGGTCGCGGCCTGACTGCTTGCGTCGACGCTCGTACTTTCGCCCGCCCTCGCGCCCGTCCCTTCGTCCAGAGGCACGGCCCCGATTCCGCCGATTACGTGGCTGGATCGGAGATCGAGGTGACGGGCGGACAGGCTTGGCGCCCTCGCTGCCGGGCGGTCGCTCCTCGACAGAAGGGAGTCGAAGGGTGACTCTCTCGGCTCTCGACCGAAGGTTGCCTAAGGCTGAAGGCCCTAGTGGACCGATGGGGGTGGAGTGAGGAAAGCGGACGACACACGGCGGGAAGCGGGGGCTTCCCGAGGCGGCTCTCCTGTCAGGCTGCGTGTGGATCCCGGGGCTGAGCGGGCTGGGACGATCCGGCTTCGGGTGGCGGCGAGACCGATCGCCCTGATCCTTTTGGCGCTCTTCACGAGCGGCTGCGCGTCCCTCTGGCCGGGTGGTTTTCCCCATTTCCCGGGCTCTTCTGTGCGCTCTCGCCCGGTTCCGCCCTTCCGCGTCGTCCGCGAGGACGCCCCCGCCGACTACGACGTGCTGGTCGCCGAGTTGGCTCAGATCGAAGCCGACTTCGCGCTCTCCCAGGAAGCCTACGAACGCGCTGCCGAAAAGGATCCCGGTTCGGCTTTCATTCAAGACCGCCTGGCCCGACTGGCCTGGCAGCTCGACGATTTCGGCGGCGCCGTCCGCCACGCGGAACGCGCCCTCGAACTGGCTCCGGAAGACGTCGGCGTGCGTCTCTTTCTGGGGCGGCTGTATCGGATGCGACGGGACTTCGATGGACTCGACCGGGTCCTGCGTGATTCCGAAGGTCGGCCGATCGACGCGGACTCGGCCTACGCACTCTTTCGGGTCGCCCTCGAACGTAGCGACTTCATGCAAGCCGAGAATCTTGCTCGCCAGTTGGCAGAGATGGAGCCCGATCAACTTCGGGGTCTGCTGGGCCTTGCGTCCGTCTATGAAAAGCGCGGCGACTACAAATCCGCTGAGGACGTCGTTCGCCGCGGCCTCGAGGAGTTTCCCGATCATTTCCTGCTCTACATGCGGTTGGCCCAGATCGAACGGAGCCAGGGTGATCGCGACGGCGAGATCGCCGTCTACCGGGAGGTGCTCGAGAGCCATCCGGGTCATTATGGGATCCTCCAGCGGTTGGCCCAGGCCCAGCTCGATGACATG
>Ga0114950_10000445_pt1 | contig 28039 bp, 19 predicted proteins | sample N075metaG_FD_83503 | JGI IMG/M metagenome (GOLD analysis project Ga0114950, IMG submission 83503) | Deep subsurface microbial communities from Kermadec Trench to uncover new lineages of life (NeLLi) - N075 metaG | ecosystem: Environmental > Aquatic > Marine > Ocean trench > Sediment | place... | reverse complement strand
CAATTTCGGGTCCAACCAGTTATGGGTGAACAACGGTGACGGGACGTTTTCCGATCGGACGGTCGCGGCGGGTGTGGATGATTCGCGCTGGAGCGTGAGTGCGTCGTTTTTTGATTACGACCGGGACGGCTTCCTGGATCTGTATGTGGGCAATTATGTGAATTTCTCTTTCGAGAACCATAAAACCTGCCGCAACCCGGCCAGCGACTTTGATTACTGCTCTCCCCTGACCTACACCCCCGAAACCGACCGGTTGTTCCGCAATCGTGGTGACGGCAGTTTCGAGAACGTGACCAATCAGGCGGGAATCCACAGGGCTTTTGGAGGGGCCCTGGGCGTAGTGGCGGCGGATTTCAACGGGGACGGATGGCTGGATGCCTACGTAGCCAACGACGGCGTACCCAATCAACTCTGGTTGAACCAGCACGATGGCACTTTCATTGACGACGCCTTGCTGGCGGGCGCAGCGGTCAACAAGGATGGGATGCCCGAGGCCAGCATGGGTCTGGATGCCGCGGACATGGACGACGATGGGGACATTGACCTGTTCATGACTCATTTGGCGCGGGAAACCAACACCTTTTATATGAACGATGGTCAGGGTTGGTTTCAGGACGAAACCCAGAACCTGGGGCTGGCGATTGCCAGTTTTCCTTTCACGGGTTTTGGCGCACGCTGGTTCGATTACGACAACGACGGCCGCCTGGACATCGTGGTCGCAAACGGAGCAGTCACGAAGATTCAGGAACAAGTGCGTTCGGGTGATCCCTACCCTTTGCACCAGAGCAATCAGCTGTTCCACAACCGGGGCAAAGCCGGTTATGTGGATGTGAGCGACGAGGCGGGGCCGGCATTCGCGCTGTCGGAAGTCAGCCGTGGCGCGGCGTTTGGCGACCTGGACAACGACGGTGACACGGACATCGTGATCACCAACAACAACGGCCCCGCCCGCATCCTGCGCAACGAGGTCGGCCAGGACAACCACTGGATAGGACTGCGCGCTGTCACCGCAAACGGCAAGCGTGATGCCACCGGCGCACTGGTCCGGGTCGGCACCCGGACCCGCAGGGTAAGAAGTGATGGCAGTTATGCCTCGGCCCATGACCCGCGTGTCATTATCGGCCTCGGAGATGACGACGCCGCACAAACAGTCACCGTGCGCTGGCCGGACGGTTCAACGGAGACCTGGAATGACTTGCCAACAGGGGTCTATCACACCCTCCGGCAGGGCACCGGTCAGCCTGCGTCCTGAACGCCCGCGACTGGCCCGGGTCCTGTTCGCGGTCACCGTCGCGCCGGCCCTTGCGATCGCCCTGGCGCAGGCCCGGACCGTTGGTGTTCGGGCCGACCACCCGGCCGGGCCGGTCGAGCCCTTCAGCGATATCACCGAGTCCAGCGGGATGGATTTCGTTCATTTCAACGGCATGTCCGGTGAGTGGTTTGTGCCCGAGATCATGGGCAGCGGCGCGGCGCTGTTTGACTATGACGGTGACGGGGATCTGGATCTGTATCTGGTCCAGGGCACGATGCTGGGCCCGGACAAGACCCTGGACGATGCCCTGCCCCCCCAGCGAGGCCCAGCTGCCGCTCATGGGCCGTCTTTACCGCAATGACCTGAGCGATGGCGAAATTCGCTTTGTCGATGTCACGGTCGCCTCGGGCCTGCGGGCCACGGGCTACGGAATGGGCGTGGCCACCGGCGATATCGACAACGATGGAGATGTGGATCTCTATATCACCAATTTCGGGTCCAACCAGTTATGGGTGAACAACGGTGACGGGACGTTTTCCGATCGGACGGTCGCGGCGGGTGTGGGTGATCCGCGCTGGAGCGTGAGTGCGTCGTTTTTTGATTACGACCGGGACGGCTGGCTGGATCTTTATGTGGGCAACTACCTGGACTTCAACTACTCCAACCAGCAGGTGTGCGGCAACGAAGAGCGACCGGATTACTGTTCCCCCCTTCACTGGAACGTGACCCGGGATCGTCTGTTTCGCAACACGGGCGGCATATTCGAAGATGTGACGGAAAAAACGGGAATCGGGAATTTCTTTGGCAACGCTCTTGGCGTGGTGGCAGCAGATTTCAATGGGGACGGATTCGAGGATTTGTACGTCGCCAACGACAGCATGCTCAACCTGCTGTGGATGAACGACGGCGAGGGCCACTTCCGCAACACAGCCTTGCTGGCCGGCGCCGCGGTGAATGCCGATGGTCATCCGGAGGCCGGCATGGGCATCGGTGTGGCCGATCATGACGGGGACGGAGATCTGGATCTGTTTATTACTCACCTGAGCCGGGAGACCAGCACGCTGTATGTCAATGACGGCCGCGCCCGGTTCAGCGATGGGACGGCAAACGCGGGGCTGGCCCAGACGACCTTCCCGTTTACGAGTTTCGGAACCGCATGGCTGGACTACGACAATGATGGGTGGCTGGATATTCTCACGGCCAATGGCGGCGTACTGGGCTCCCTGCATCCGCTGGCGCAGCGCAATCAGTTGTTTCACAACGACGGCGCCGGCGTTTACGAAGAAATCATTCCCGGGAACCAGAACCCCCTGGCACAACCGCGGGTGAGCCGGGGCGCGGCTTTCGGCGACCTGGACAACGACGGCGACACCGACGTGGTGATCAGCAACAACGCCGGCCCGGCGCGTGTATTGCGCAACGAAACGGGTCAAAACGCGCACTGGTTGGGTCTGCGCGTGCTCAGCAACGGACGGGATGCCCACGGCGCCGTCGTAGTGGCACAAACGGGGAATGGCTCTGTGCGACGCCGGGTCCAGACCGATGGAAGTTACGCGTCAGCCCGGGACCCCCGGGTCCGGTTCGGCCTCGGTTCGCGTGACACTCCCATATCGATACGCGTCTACTGGCCGGATGGCACGGTGGAAAATTGGCCAGAGTTGGCGATCGACCGTTATCACGAACTCGAACAACACCACGGCAACACTTTGAAGCAGTGAAGATGCGCCTTGTGTCCGCACTGTTGTTTCTCATGGTCGCGGCAACCACTCCTGCTGCCGGCACCGGGCCGCGCGCTGTCGATCTACCAGAGACCGATTTCTCCGAACTCAAACTGGACGCACAAGCCGCTCAGCGTTTCGATGAACTCCAGATCGAGATCCGGCGTAAACGGCGCATTGCCCCCGCCGGGGATCTTGCGGCACTGTACGGCGAACTGGGGATGCTCTATCACGGCTATCTGCTGTTCGATCCGGCGTTGCTGAGCTACGAGAACGCTGCCTATCTCGATCCATCGGATTTCAGATGGATCTATCTGGTGGGGGTAGTGCTCCAACACGGCAATGCCCTCGACGGAGCCGAAACCGCTTTCAGAAAAACGCTGGAACTCAATCCGGGTTATTCACCGGCCCTGCGGAGACTGGGTGATGTGACCCTGGCTGCCAATCGTCTCGATGAAGCCGAGTATTTTTATGATGCGGTCCTGAGACTCCTGCATCACAGCCCCTACGCCCTCGAAGGCCTGGGTGTTATCGAACTGCGGCGCAAATCCTACCGGCGCGCAGTCCAGTTGATGGAAACAGCCCTGGAACAGGCCCCCCGGGCCGACCGAATCCACTATTCACTCGCCATGGCTTATCGGGGTCTCGGCGATGCCGAGTCCGCCAGGGAACATCTGGCGCAACGGGGCCACAAAAAACCCGGCGCCCACGACCCGCTCATGATGGAAGTTTCAAACCAGGGCAGCAGCGCGTACACGCATGTGCAACGAGGCCTGTTGGCGGCGCGCGAAGGCGACTACGAAAAAGCCAGCGGGGAATTCGCCACTGCGGTTGCCCAGGATCCCGAGAACCAGGACGCGCACATGGCCTTGTACGATTCGCTTAACAGGTTGGGCCGCACTGACGAGGCACGGGCACAACTGGATACGATCCTGGAACTGTTCCCCGACAACGCGGTCGCCCACTACCAAAAAGCACAACAACTGGACCAGGCGGGCGACACGGAACGCGCGCTGGTTCACTACAGGGACGCTGTCGGCAGCGACCCCGGGTACGTGCGGGCCCGCTACTACCTCGCCAACAAACTGATGGAGAGCGGTGAATTTGCCGAAGCCGCCGGGCACTACGCGACCTTGCGCACGGCCCTTCCCGACGAAATCCGGATCCTGTATCAACTGGGTCTCGCCCGGCTTGCATCGGGCGATTGCGACCGTGCTCTGGACCCATTGGAAACCGCCTGGACGGCCAACCCCCGGCAATATCTGATTCTGGTCGCCCTGGTGCGGGCGGCCGCCACCTGCCCGGCTGCCACGGCGGCCCAACGTCAGCAGGCCCTGACCCTGGCCAGGGAGCTGCACGGCAACCAACACACGCCCGACACGACTGAGACACTGGCGATGGCCCTGGCGGCCAACGGAGGCTTCGAAGAGGCTATTGCCCTCCAGACCCAGCTGGTCAGCCCCCGCGGCGCGCCCCACCTGGCGGCCAATCTCCGTTATTTCCAGGACGGCCAGCCGGCTCCGTCCGCCTGGCCCCCGGATTCCCGGACCTATCGCTCACCCCCGCCCGTAGCCGACGGCTGACAGCCAGCATCGGGCCCGATGGCGATGGGGCGGGGATGGGAGGGGGCCGTCGCGCCGTGACTTCGGACTGAAAGCTGGCCATTTCCGTCCCGGTGGCTAAACTGTGCAGCCCATGATTGCGTATGCGCGACTTCTGACGACCGGCCTGCTGGTCCTGTTCCTGGGCGCCACCACGCTTTGGGCACAGGAAAGCATCCTCGCGATCGTCCCACACCCGAATCCAGCCAACCAGACGCAACAGATGCGCAAAATACTCACCAACGCGCGCGCTTTGTTCAACCAGCAACGCGAAGAAGCCGGTGACGACAAGTCTGCACTGAGTGACGCTTACGGACGTCTCGGCATGGTGTATCAATCGCTTCAGTTCGAAGATTCCGCTGCAGCGGCTTACAGCAATGCCAAAACCCTCAAACCGGACGATCCGCGCTGGCACCATTTCCTGGCCTTCCTCTATCAGGAGAAAGGCGACCCGGACCGCGCCATCAGCGAATACCTGCGCGTGTTGCAACTGGCACCGGATTACCTGGCTGCCCGCACCCGGCTCGGCCTGCTGTTTTACACCCTGGATCGAAAAGTCGAGGCGGAGGAGGAATTCGTGGTCGTCCTCGCGCAACGCCCGAATGATGCGGCGGTTATTACAGGCCTCGGGCGCATCGCCATGGACGAAGGCCGTTACCAGGAAGCCATCGAGCGTTTCGAGCGGGCGTTTGAACTGGACTACCAAGCCAACCAATTGCATTACCTCCTGGGTCTGGCTTATCGCCAGATCGGAGACATGGCTCAGGCCCGCCTGCACATGGATGAAGCGGGGGATCGCATCGCCCGGATCGAAGATCCGTGGCTGATCACCATGCAGACGCACTCCCAGGGGGCCGACTTCTACCTGGGCCAGGGGCTGATGGCGGCACAAGGCCGGATGATGAAAGATGCCTTCAACATGTTTCAGCTGGCAGCGCTGGTGGACCCCAACGATCCGCGGGCTTACGTCAGCATGGCGCGCGCCAGCCTGGCCATGGGCAACCTGGAAGCTGCCGAGGATTTCCTGGGCCGGGCGCTGGCGATCGCCCCCGACGATCCCAATGCCCTGTTCAACGTGGGTCTGATGAACGACCAGGGTGGCGATACCGACACGGCCATCGAATACTACCAGCGCGCCATTGAAGCCCAAGCCGGTTTTGCCGACCCGATGATCTATCTGGGTAACGCCCTCATGCGCAAGGGGAAGTACGCTGAAGCTGCAAGTTTCTACGCGCAGGCTTCACAACTGCACAAGCAAGACGCCGCCGTCCTGCACCTGGAGGCGCTCGCGCATCTGGCGTCGAGACAATGCGCGCGGGCCATGGCCGCGCTGGACGAAGCCCTGGCCATCAACCCCGCGGGCGGACAGACGTTGCAGACCCGGGCACGCACCTATGCCACCTGCCCCGCCGCCACGGACGAACAAAAGCGCATTGCCCTTGACGATGCGGGTGACTTGTACACCCAGTTGCCAAATCTTGAGCACGCCGAGACCCTGGCCATGGCCAAGGCGGCGCTGGGCCAGTACCAGGAGGCCTCGGACTACCAGGCTCAGGCCATGTTCGAAGCGATCAAGGCCGGCGGTGCGAACAAGTTCCCGGGCCTTACGGAAAACATGGAACGCTACCGGGACCAGCAGCCACCGGTGGAAGCCTGGCCGGTGACGCACCCGATTTTCTATCCGCCGCCCCCGAAACTGACGGCGCCGTCGGAAGTGGACAGCCCGTCCCCGCAATCGCCCTGAACGGGCTGACGCTTTTGACTGTCCCACGAGGCTGCGCATGCATGTGATTCGGAGGGCCATACAGGGGCTAGTTCCGGGGCTCGCCGTCACGCTACTGCTGGCGGGCAGCTTGTGGGCCCAGGACGACAACGCCATCACGCGATTCGGCGTGGAACTCGAGGCAATCCCCTTCCCGGATCTCGAGGTCTTCCAGGAAGCCGTGAGCGATTCCCTGCAATCGGCGCGGGTCGTTTTCGAAACCAAACAGGCCGGCGCGCAAACTCCCCGGGAGCTGGCCGATGCCTATGGGCGGCTGGGCATGCACTACCAGGCCCATGAGATGCAGGACCCGGCGGGCGCCGCCTATCGAAATGCCGTGGCGCTGATCCAGGACGACGCGCGCTGGTTTTATTACCTCGGCCTGCACGACTACGAAGCCGGACAACACGACGCGGCCATCGAACATTACCGGCGCGTGAGGGCGCTGGAACCGACTTACCCGGCCGTGCGCATGCGCCTGGGGCTTGCCTTTCTGGACAGCAACCGGCCCGGGGAAGCCGAAACCGTGTTCCGGCAGCTGCTGGACAAGGACCCGGATCATGCTGCGGCGCTCACCGGACTGGGCCGCGTGGCCTTCCGCGCGGAAGACTACGCAAATTCGATCGATTACTTCGAGCGTGCCCTGGCAGCGCAACCCCAGGCCAGTGAACTGCACTACCGCCTGGGCATGGCCTACCGGCAGACAGGCGACCTGGAAAGGGCCCGGGAACACCTGGAGCAGCGCGGCAACATCAAACCCCAGTACCCGGACCCCCTGATCCACGCCATGCAGGGCCGTTCCCAGAGTTCCCAGTTCTACCTCCAGCAGGGCGTGGCGGCGGGCAAGGAGGGCAACTTCGAAGGCGCGGTCAACGCGTTGAGCATGGCGATCGCCGTCAACCCCACAGACGACGCGGCGCACGTGGCCCTGGGGTTGGCGCTGGAACAGCTGGGCCAACACGATGCAGCGGGAATGAAATACGAAGAAGCCCTGAGGATCAACCCGGAAAACGCCGAGGCTGCGTTCAATCTGGCCCTGCTACTGGATCAGCGGGATCTGACGGAACCAGCGATTCCCTTCTACGAGCAGGCCGTCACCAACAACGCGGACTACACCGAAGCCTGGTACCTGCTGGGTCACGCCAATATGCGCCTGGGTCGCTACGCCCGGGCCGCCACCGATTTCACGCGCGTTGCGCAGCTCCAGTCAGACAATGTTCATGTCTGGCACCTGCAGGCGCTGGCCTTCCTCGCCGCCGGGCAGTGTGAAGACGCCCTGACGGCCCTGGCGACGGCCCTGGCCATCAATCCCAACCGCGGCGACGTGATCCAGACCCAGGCCCGCACCTTTGCGACCTGTTCGTCGGCGACTGCCGAACAGCAACAGATCGCCCTGGCGGACGCCCGGGCGCTGTACGATCTAAGGCCGGACCTGGAGCACGCGGAAACCCTGGCCATGGCGGAGGCGGCCCTGGGCAACTACCAGGACGCCGCGGACTACCAGGCCCAGGCCATGTTCGAGTCCTTCAAGCTGGGCGGGCCGGACAAATTTCCGGGACTGCAGACCAACATGGAACGCTACCGGGACCAGCAACCCGCGGAGGAAGCCTGGCCTGCCAACCACCCCGTGTTTGCCCCGGACGCTTTCGCCTATCCCACTGAATCCGACGATCCGTCCTAGGCCATGGCCGGACTGTGGCTTGCACCGCGGCCTGGACCGCTCTGCACGAATCCCGCGGTTCGGACCCCAGGTAGACCATTCATGGCCGTTTTTGGACGGTTCATTCCCTGGGCGGACGGGTTGTGTGGCACGGATTCGGAGAACAAGCCCGGGAGAGACTCCCGTAAAAGGGCTCTGACCCCTTCCCACCTTCCCATCCTGCTAGAATTTCGCAGCCTTGTACCAAACGCAATCGAGATCGGAGATCCATGCGCCTGCCTCACCTATCGTTGCTCATCACGCTCGCTGCGGTGGGCTACAGCGCTTCCGGAAAAGACAGCAGCGCCAATCTGACGTGTGAGGATGCGCCTCCCCCCGGAGACGCCATAATCCAGACAGCCGAGGTTCTTGCCACTGCCGGGTACCTGGCTCCGACATGGGTGGCCGCCCCCGGGGTCGGCGGCGATGGACTCGGCCGCGGGGTGACGATCGCCGACCTCGACGGCGACGGCTTCCTCGATCTGCTTTCGGCCACCAGCAGTCCCCAGACGCGCACGAACTCCACCGTGACTGCACATCGGGGACTCGGATGTGGCGTGTTCGAGGAGGCGACCGAGCGCTTCGCGGTGGCCTCTGAGGTCGAGACCTGGATGATGCTGCCGATCGATCTCGACCTCGACGGGGACCTCGACCTCTACACCACCCGCGACGGCTGGTTCGGAACCGGAGCCAACACCATGCTCGTCAACGACGGCGGGGGCCGATACACGCTCAGCCCCGAGGCATTGTCCGACGCGGGCGGTCTCGGGGCGTCGATGGGCGCGGCGGCGGCGGATTTCGACGGCGACGGGGATCTGGATCTCGTGGTCGGCAACGGCTCGCCCAGCAAGAGCGGCGGCAACGTCGAGGTGCTGTGGAATACCAACGGAAGCCTGCGCATCGCCCGCGACATCGGCAGTGGCACCGACGATGGCTTCGGCGTCACCGCCGCGGACTTCGACGGGGACCACCGTCCCGACATACTCGTCGTCGGCGGTAACGGTGTTTACTTCTACCGCAACACCGGTGCGCCCCCGTGGTTCGATCTCGATGGGCAATCGGTACATTTGCCAACCGAGGCCGAATACGCGCTGACGTCTGCCGTGATGGATTATGACCAGGACGGCGACCTGGACGTCGCCGTGTGCGCATGGGGCGACCCGAGCTCCACGCTGCCCACGTCCTACATGCACCTGTACCGCAACGACGGAGACTTCTCCTTTACTTTGGTGACAGACGAGACCCAGGTCTCTTCGGTGAAGGGTTGCATGGGGATTGGAACCGCTGACATCGACTACAACGGCTATCCCGATCTCTACATCGGTACCGGTGGACCGAAGGTGGCAATGGACGCGGACAACGCCCTGCTCATGAACGTGGCTGGGTCATTTCGAAACGTCACCGAGCAGGCTGGACTCGCGTTTCCCGGCCGCACGCACGGCATCGCCTTCGCCGATTTCGACGGCGATGGCCGGCTCGACATCGTCATTAACAGCGGCGGCGTGAATCCGGCCGACCAGAGGGAGCCGATCCGGGTACTCCTGCACCGGGGTCCGGTCATGGCCCGGGTCCATGTGACCGTCCGCGGGCCCCGGAAGAATCCGGGAGCAGTCGGAGTCCGCATCTCGGTGCACACCGACATCGGCGTCCGTTACCGCTGGATTCTCCGCGGCGAGGGATTCGGTTCCGCGATCGTTGTTGATGAGTGGCCAGTCGGTTTAGGTCACGCGACCCGGATCGACGACGTCGTGGTCGAGTTTCCGGATGGCACCACGCGCCGCAGCGGTGCGGTCGCGCTTGAAGGGGGGAAAGCCCGCGTCGCGCTGGCCTACTGAGACGGCTTGAGCCTTTCCAGCCAGGGTTCCAGGACTTCTCTATAAGATCGCCAACGCCCCGCGGATGAGCGGTACACGGGTTTGCGCACTTGCCGGTAACTGGCAGTCTCCACCGCGCGCGAGCTTTCATGGAAACGCAGACAGGCCGGATCCCATTCCAGACCGCAGTGTTCCACCAACCGCCTTCCCTCCTGTTCCGGTTGTGCGACCAACGACTCGTAGCTCAGATCAAGAATCTTCCCCGGGAGAACATCACGCCAATGATCCATGACGCGACGGTAGTCCTCGATGCGCGTCGTGATGTGCTCCAGATCACAACTCCACATTAACTCGGGCAGGCGGTTCAGCCAGCACGAAATCGCCGTATCCCGTGAGTCACGTTCACAATGCACGATGGGCGCGTTCACAAACAGCGTTCGGATCCAGCCCAGGTGCAGATAGTTGTCCGGGAATTTGTCGGTGACCCTGGAGGCTCCCGCAGCCAACTCTTCGAAACTATCGAGACAGAATGTCGCTGAGCCGGAGATTTCTTTTCTGCCCACATGCTCCAGACAGGCCATGAAATCATCATTGCGTTGCATGAGCAGGGGCAAGCGGTCCAGCGACAGGTTCACCACCACCAGTTCACCACCGCCAAATACTTCAGGATGGCTGGCCAGGATCTGTTCCACGAGACTGGTACCGGAACGTGGCATGCCCACAATAAACACCGGAAGACGACTGTCACTGCCCCATCCGTGTGTACGGGCAAACCAGTCCCGGTCAAAAGTCTCGATCAGGCGCGTGACAAGCTGGTGATGATCCCCGGGTTTATAGCTCGTGTTGTTGGCGTCATGGCAATCCAGCATCAAGGCATTGGCCGCACGGGCATGGGGCACGGCAAGCTCCGGCTGGTGGTTGACGACGCCGGCCAGGGCGTAGTGCGCCGCGGCTCGTTGCGCCGCGGGAAGCTCGCTGGCCACGCCGTCACTTCGGGCCACCTGTTCCAGCTTGTCCCGTTCGCCGTCGCGCAAGGAATCCGGCGCCTTGAAGGCCAGGTTGTACAGGGCGCGCGCATTGTCAGGCTGCGAGTCGAGCAGGCGTCGGTAAGCCTCCACCGCCGCGTCGATGTCCCCGGCACGGGCCAGGTAATCCAGCACCGTCAAGCGGGTATCAACGTCCGGGTTCAGTTTCAGCGCCCGTTGGTAGCAGGCCCGGGCTTCCCCCGTGTTCCCGCGGCGGGCCAGCACATGCCCCAGCTCCGCATGCAGCCCGGGGTTGTTCGGCGCCAGGCCGACGGCTTTTCGCAGGGCCGCCTCCGCGCCACCTGGACGACCCATTCCTGCCCGGGTCCGGCCCAGCCAGAAAAGCGCCCAATGGTCAGTCGGGCGCAATTGCGCACCCGCCTGCAGAACGGCCTCTGCCTCCACCAGCCGCCCCCTCCCGGCCAGCGCCTCGCCGAGAGCCACCAGGATGGCCGGCTGGCCCGGATCCTGGCCAGCGGCCCGGCGCAGCAGCTCCTCGGCCACCGCCAGATCCCCCCGGGCCAGGGCAACCGCGCCCAGGACGTAGCAGGCCACCGGATCGCCCGTTTCCGCCGCCTCCCGGTGCCGGGCCTCGAGTTCACGCAAACGGGCCTCGTCGGCGGTGCGTAGTTCCTGTTCCAGTTGTTCGAACACAATAGCGGCGATAATCCAGGGGCGTGTGTCGGTCCATGAGTTTATAGGTCCGAGAGGTGGATGGTAAAATGCGGCCCGATTTTCCCCACCGTCTGGAAAATATGCTTCACAGGTTCTGCCCTCATGCCGTCATCGTCACGGCGCTGGTCCTCGCCGGCTGTCAGCCGGGAGAGACCGACGACACGGTCTTCGTGGATATAACCCGCGAGGCGGGTGTTACTTTTGTCCATTTCAGCGGCATGTCCGGTGAGCATTACTTCCCGGAGATCCAGGGCCCCGGTGGCGCGCTGTTTGACTATGACAACGATGGCGATCTGGACCTGTATCTGGTGCAGGGTCACATGCTGGCCCCGAAAAAACCATCGGCGATGCCACCTATGAACCGGCGAGCCCCCTGACCGGTCACCTGTATCGCAATGACCTGGACGCAGAGGGAAATGTCCGTTTTTCCGACGTCACCCGGGCCAGCGGCATCGAGGCAACGGGTTTCGGCATCGGGGTTGCCGCGGGTGACTATGACAACGACGGGTGGGTGGATCTCTATGTCACCCATTTCGGAGACAACCAGCTGTGGCGCAACAACGGTGACGGCACGTTCAGCGATGTCACACAAAGCAGCGGCGCCACGGACCGGCGCTGGAGCCACAGCGCGGCCTTTCTGGACTTTGATCGCGACGGGTGGCTGGATCTGTTCATCGTCAACTATGTGGACTTCCGCGTGGCCAACCACAAGAAATGTCCCGATGCGACCGGTCGTGCCGAGTACTGTGGCCCGAACGCCTATCCTCCCATTTCGGATCGCCTCTACCGCAATCGCGGCGATGGCACCTTCGAGAACGTATCGAGACGCGCGGGGCTCGTCAGCGAGGCCGCCGCAGGGCTGGGGGTGGTTACCGCCGATCTGGATCACAACGGCTTGATCGACATTTATGTGGCCAACGATGCCATGCAGAACCATCTGTGGCTCAACCAGGGTGATGGGACTTTTCTGAATGACGCCCTCATGCGCGGCGTGGCCGTGGACAACCAGGGACGGGCGGAAGCCAGCATGGGCGTGGATGCAGGTGACATCGATGGTGACGGCGATGACGATCTGTTCATGACCCATCTTCGGGAAGAAACCAACACGCTGTATATCAATGAGGGGGACGCCCAGTTCGTCGAGCGCACGGTCAGCGCCGGTTTGTCCGCCGCAAGCCTCGGGCTCACTGGTTTTGGCACCGCGATGCTCGACTATGACAACGACGGCTGGCTCGACCTGGTGGTAGTCAACGGTGAAGTGCGCGCCATACAGACGCTGGTGCGGGCCGGGCATCCCTTCCCTTACGGACAGCGCAACCAGTTGTATCGCAACGAAGGCGGACGCTTCACGGAGATCCGCCACGGCTTGCCCCCCAACGAAGACGTAAGCCGCGGCCTGTCCATGGGCGATCTGGATAACGATGGCGACATCGACCTCGTCGTGTTCAACAACTCCACACCCCCGCAGGTGTTGCTCAACACCGTGGGCAACCGCAACCACTGGATTGGATTCCGGCTCACGGGTATTGGCGGGCGCGACATGTATGGCGCACAGGTGGTCGTGTTCCGGCAGGACGAACTCCCCCTGTGGCGACGGGTACGCGCCGACGCCAGCTATCTGTCGGCCAACGATCCCCGTGTGCTTGTCGGGCTGGGCGATAACACGGCTATCGATGCCGTCGAAGTGCTCTGGCCTGACGGCAGCCGCGAACGCTGGGACACTCTGGCGCCGGATCGCTATCACACACTGGAACAGGGGGGCGGACTGGCCGTCAATCCATGAAACAGTGGTCGTCTGTTTTTCTGGTTCTGGTCACCGTACTCGCCGTTGGGTGTCAGCCCGATGCTTCCTCCCGGCTGGAAACCGTCGAACGCCAGCCCGACCTGGACAAACTGGATCTGCCGGTACGCGAGCAGTTCGATGCCTTCCACTCTCGACTGGAACAGGCGGCGGCGCAGGACCCGGTTGACCGCGCCGCCCTGGCCGGGGCTTATGGCGATATCGCCATGCTCTATCACGCCTACGAGTATTGGGAACCTTCGGCGGCCGCTTACCGCAACGCCCAGCAACTGCAGCCACACAACCCGGACTGGCCGTACTATCTGGGGCTCGTCGCCATCACCCTCGGCGAGGTCGCGTTGGCCGAAAGCTCTTTTAAACGGGTCCTGGAACTGCGGCCTGCCGACGACCTGGCGCTGGCAAGGCTGGGTGAAACCTACCTGGAAAGCGGCCGACTGGAGGCCGCCCGTGAACAGTTCGATCGTTCCCTCGCAATCAACCCGCGAAATTTTCGGGCCCTCCTGGGTGAAGGTCGCCGGGCGCTGGAACTGAGTGATTACGACGCGGCGGCGGATTACCTGAAGCGGGCCGGCGCCATCGATGCCTCGTCTACCCAGGTCAATCACGCCCTCGGGCTTGCCTACCGCGGCGCCGGGCAGATGGATCAGGCGCGGGAACATTTCGAAATGGCCCAATCCAGTCATGGGCTTGAGCACGCATCCGTCACCAACGACCCGCGCTTCAACGCGATTACCGAGTTGCGCAAGGGCTCGGTGACCCACGACTTCAAGGCGTTGCAGGCTCTGGTGGAGGGTCGCATGGACGATGCGATCCGGGAGATGCGTCTGGCCATCGAAGCGGACCCGAACAACCTGGACAACCGGCGCAATCTGGGCCTGCTGCTCATCCGTTCCGAACAGCACGAAGCCGGGATACGCGAACTCAACCAGATCCTCCTGCGCGACCCCCAACACGTGGAAACCCTCAAACTGCTCGCCGAGAATGCCGCCATGGCGGGAGCGCTGGATGAGGCGCGCTCGCGTCTGGATCAGGCTCTCGAGGCGGACCCGGAAGACGGCGAGGTCTGGCTGATGATCGGCAACCTGGACAGCCATCTGGGCGACGACGAGCATGCCCTGGAGGCCTATCGGGCGGCCCGGAAGTACTCCCCGACGCTGGCCATGGGCTATGTGGGCATCGCCCTGTCCCTGATGCGGCTGGAACGCCACGAAGAGGCGCTGGAGATCGCCCGTGTCGGCATGGAAGCCGCGCCGGATAATCGCGCCTTGCGGGTCATCGCCGCCCGGGTCATGGCCGGATCTCCGGATGAGCGCCTGCACGATCCGGATACCGCTCTGTCGCTGATGCGCCAAAGCGTACGCGGCGGACTGGCGCTCAACGAAGCCGAAACCATCGCCATGGCCTTTGCGCGGCAGGGCCGTTTTGACCAGGCCGTTAGCTGGCAACAGGCAGCGCTCGCGGGTGCCGTGGCCACGAATCCGGCACGCCCCCAGATCGAGGCACGGCTCCAGTATTACCGGAACGGACAAAACCCGCCGGTCCCCTGGACCACCCGGGATAATCTGGATCTGATTCCCATCCGGCCGCCGGGGGGCGGCTGATGCGGGGGCAGGAAACGCCCGACGCGGAACATGAATCTGCAAGGAGTCAAAACTCTGTGTGCTGTGCTGGCGTCGTTCGCTGCGACGCCCGGGTTTGCCCATTCCATGGATGGGGCCGTGGATGGCCCCATCCATGGAATGTTTCAGGTGCACCCCGGCGACAGCATCCAGGACACGCTGGATTTGGCCGCCGCCCACCCGACTGTCAAAATCGTGCGCGTACACCCGGGCACTTACCGCCCCGCCGCCAAGGGCCAGGCCATGATCTGGTTCAACGCACGTCACGACGGCATCACCCTGGAGGCGGAAGGCGAAGTCGTCCTCACCGCCGCGAACCCGGAAATCGCCAGTGACAAGGCCGCCAGCTATCCGGCGATAGTGAACCATGTGGTTTATTTCGGCGACGGCATCACCCGGGACACGGTCCTGAGGGGCTTTCGCATCACCGGGGCCAATCACTTTGTCACCCAGTCCGGAGAAATCGAACCGGATTCGGAACTGCCGGAACTGGAAAAGGGCTTGTTCTTCTACGCCGACGGCGGCGCCATCAAGATCTTCGGCCGCTCCTACCCCACGCTGCTGGAACTGGAGATTCACGATAATTATGCGAGTCCCTGCGCCGCCGGCGTCTCCATTGAGCATCGGGGCTTCAACGATGAAGCCGTCCTGATCAAAGACAGCATTTTCCGCAACAACCGGGCGCAAATCACCGGGTCCGCCGTGGACCTGTTGCAGGGCAGCTCAGCCATCATCGAAAACTCACTTTTCGTTGGAAACATTTCCAACACGGGGCTGGACTATATTTCTCTGGTGGACAGCAAATACAACCAGAACCATGGCTCCGGAGCGATTACCGTGTTCCGGGATTCCAGAATCGTCATTCGCAACAGCACCTTCACCGACAACTGGAATGGAGTGGATGACAAGGGCGTGGCGAACGTTTACGAGAAAAATATCTTCTGGCACAACACGAATGCCGGCGGGCCACCGGGTATCGCCAGCGCCTCGGAACTGGAAGCGAAGAATCCAAATCCGCTGGAGTTTTATCGCGCGGTTACACAGGACCACGGCACCGGCGGGATCTCGCCAAGCAATCGCTTCGAACTGGATATCGTGGATGCGAGCAAAGTGGAAGGTTGTTTCATCAACGGGAAAATCAATGACTTGCGCGGTACCATTGACCCGGAGAGGAATGTGCTGAATGGGCCAGACCCGGATTTCGACGAAAACTACGTCCCGGGCAACCCGGCCTATTCGGATGTCGGATACAGACCAACGGCGGGAGAAAAAGTGCGGTGAGCGAAGAACTGCCCGGATACCCACAATACACGCTGGTCGAGTTGCTCGAGGCTTTCACCGGCCTGGACGCCAGCGCCTATCCCGATCGCGCCGTCCTGATCACACAACAATTGCAGGAACGTTATCCGGAGGCGTGGCGGATCATCGGCAAACGCCTGGGCGAAGCCGCGGCCACCAATGAAGCCGTGCCGTTGAGATACTGGATGGCTGAACTGCCCGACGAGGTCATCGCGGCCGGCTCCCATGTGGGTCCCGGGCAGGAAACAGATCGCTTCGACAGCACCCCCAACTACCCAGGTTATTCTCAGGACGAACTGATTGAGGCGCTGACCAGTCTTAACGCCCGGGATTACCCGGACCGCCAAGTCTGGATCATGGACGAGATTCGCCGGCGTTTTCCGGATACACTGGCCCGCGCGCGGGGGATCGTAGAGGACAAGCAGAAATGAACAAGCCTGTGTTCTGGATCGTGCTGATGGCGTCGCTGATGGTTGCCTGTGGCTCGTCCGCTCCGAAACCCGGGCGTGGCCCACAGGAACGGCTGCATCGTTGCCCGAGCCCACGCCCGGAAGTCTGCACCATGGACTACAACCCCGTGTGCGCCGCCATCGGGGACGAGGCGCAGACTTTCTCCAACGGTTGCAGCGCCTGTTCGGACAAGAAGGTCAAGGGATTCTATCTGGGCGCCTGCCCGGAGGCTCCCGCGGCGGATACCGAAGACGCCCCGGCACCCGACGAGTCGGAAAACGAAGCCGAGGACGAGCCCGGGAACAGCTGAAGCTGGTTACTCTTCGCGGATAATCAACGCGCGGTTGATCCCGATGTTGCCGGTCACGGTCTGCCGTTGTCCCGAGGGCCAGGTCACTTCCACCGCATCCACTGCCTCCGCATCGCCGAGACCAAAGTACAGGGGCATATCGTTTTGACCCAGGTACCCGTTCTTGCCGTGATTGACCTGTGTGTAGCTGTTGCCGCCGGCACGAACCATGACGCGGGCACCGATACCGGAACGGTTTGATCCACGACCCTCCAGCTTCACGGTCAGATACTTCACCACTTTGCGGTCCGTGAGATTGCTGATCAGCACCTGGGGCTCCGCGTTGAATTCGTTGGTCACGATGTCCAGATCGCCGTCGCCATCCACATCCAGCACGACCGAGGAACGACTGCCCAGGGCGCCATACACCTTGTAGGTGCCGATACGCGCGCCGCCGATCCACGCCTCACAACCTCGATGCTCCGAGTCCGCACCATCGCAATCCAGATGAAACCAGGGTTTGGCGGTGCGCCCGTCCCGACGCGGCTCGATGCCCGTCAGGTACTCGGCATCCCGAAAACGCTCACCCTTTTCGTTCAGCAGCAGCGAGTTGACGCCATAACGCCAAGGATAATTCATGCTGGATGCAATAAAGACATCCTGAAAACCGTCCGCGTTGAAATCGCCATAACTCAGACCCCAGGGCCAGAAATTCTCGGCCCCGGCATCCTCGGAAACCTCCGTGAAGGTGCCGTCACCGTTGGCGCGAAACAGGGCGTTACCCATCACGTGCTTGCCGTCGGTGGCGAGGAAATCCAGCGGATAATGACTGGGCATCTTGTTCTTTTCATCCTTCCAGTCCAGCACCTGCACCATGTCCGTGTGCATGTCGGTGGTGTATATATCCATGTGGCCATCGTTGTTGTAATCGAACACAATGATACCCATGGTGCCCCATGATGTGGCGGGGAACAATTCGCGGCTTTTTTTTACGAAGCCCTTGCCCTGATTGTTCTCGTAATACTCGTCATGGCCCTGCATGTTGAGCACATACAGATCGGGCCAACCGTCCTGATTGACATCGATGGGACTTGCGTCCCCGCTCCAGCTGTTATCGAGAAGTCCCATAGCCTCCGTGACGTCCTCGAAACGGTTGCCACCCTGGTTGTGGTAGAGAACGCTCGTCTCGAAACGTTCTGGTTTCAGCTGCCCGGAAAAGGCATCCGGATAACCGACCCAGTAATCACCGGGTCCTTGCTCATCCGTCGTGTACACACCCACGTTGGTCACGAACAGATCCAGGAGTCCGTCACGATCGTAATCAAAGAATACCGCCCCCGACGAGTGCCCCTTGTAAGCCACGCCCGCGGCCGCCGAAATATCCTTGAACCGACCGTGGCCGTCGTTTTCGAACAAGCGATTTCCCTCACGCACGGTACTCACAAAAAGATCCGGATCGCCATCGTTGTCTATGTCGCCAAAGGCCACGGCCACACTCACCGCATCGCCGATTTCGAGCCCGGAGCCGGCGGTGATATCTTCGAAGCTGCCATCGCCTTTGTTGCGGAACAGACCGTTGCTGCCCAACTGGGTTGCGAAAAAAAGATCGGTCAAGCCGTCACCGTCCACATCGGCGGCTGCCACGCCGTTGCCGTGATCGTAGTGGACGGCCTTGTAGGCCTTGCCTGCGTCCGCGACGATCCGGTGTTCAAACGTGATCCCGCTGTCCACCACCCGGTCTTCAAAACGGAAATCATGAAAAACCTCATATCCCTTCGCGGCTTCCTGTTGCAGGAGCTGGCGTTCCGGGACCCAGGCGGGATCGCTGACATCTTCCGGGAGACGCAGAATGTTTTGTTCTGCCCCCGGGCTGTCTTCCGCCGCTCCCACAGCGGCCACAACGCACAGCGAAACAGCCAACAGCAAAAGTTTCAGCATATTCGTTTGAATCATCCTTCGTGTCCTTCCACGCCCTCACGTTCATCCGGCAGGGCCGCCGCGGCGCTCATGGCGCGCTGTGCCTGCAGCCACCGCTCAAAATCTTCGGCGCGCTCAATGACCAATTCGCCGATCAGGTCCTCGTGTGAGAACCCGCACATCTGGTCACCCAGCAATTCCGCCTCTCTGGCCTGCCCCGAATCGAAGCTGGCGCCCATGGGTACATCCGGCACCGCGATTTCGTAGACTTTTCGGTCGGGCAGCCAGAAATTGTAGAGAAAATCACGGCTCAGCAATTTTAACTCGATCGCCGTATCCGCCGGCAGATGCAAGTGACGTAGGGTCCATACATCGTCCGGCGTGCCCAGTTCACCGTCCTCACCTGGATACCGGATATGCCAATTATAATCAACGCCGGTGATTTCCACCGTCAGGCCCTGTTGCACCGACGGCGGCCTGCCGCACCCGGCCAGCGTGGCCAACACACAGGTCAGCAAAACCGGGGCCAGGCGGCGCCGCTCCTGGTGCTCACTTTCCGCTCGCTTCGGGCGCACGGTGATCCTCACGAAAGGCGGCCATTGTACCCGGGGCACCTCAAACCCGCAGGCCCCCGTCCCCCGCCGCGCGCCCGGCGGAAGAGTGTATGGCCTCCACGGGGATATAATCTGCGCCTTTGTGTTCCACATGCTCTCCCACAGGTCCACATGACGCCTTCAAGCTGTCCCAGACAACGAATTCGCCGCCTGCTGCTGGGTTGCTGTCTGACCTGCCTGACGGTCGCTCCGGGCGCGGCCTCCGGAGCCGATTGGATGTTCCGCGAAGTCGCCGAGGAAACCGGACTGGATTTCCGGCATTTCAACGGCATGTCGGGCGACCTGCATATGGTGGAAATGGTCGGCGCCGGTGCCGGGCTGTTCGACTTCGACAACGATGGCGACCTGGACATCTATCTGGGCCAGGGACACATGCTGGACCCGACACTCGAACCCGCCCAGGCCACGATCCCCCCAAAAGACCCACACCGCCCCCTGACAGACCGTCTTTACCGTAACGATCTGGAAATCATCGACGGCAAACCCGTGTTGCGGTTCACCGATGTCACGCAAGCCAGCGGTCTGAATGCACAAGGTTATGCCATGGGCGTGGCGGCCGCGGATTTCAATAACGATGGCTGGGTCGATCTGCTGATTACGAACTGGGGGCCCAACCAGCTGTGGGTTAACAACGGCGATGGTACCTTCAGGGACGTTTCGGCCACCGCCGGTATCGATGATCCGCGCTGGGCGGTGCCGGCTTCCTTTGTGGATTACGACCGGGATGGCTGGCTGGACCTGTACATCGGAAACTACGTGAAATACCAGCTCGACAGGAAAAAGCTCTGTTACACCGTCTCCAAGCGCGAAGAGTACTGTGGCCCGCTGTCCTACGAATCTCACACCGATCTGCTGTTTCACAACAAACACGACGGTTCCTTCGAGAATGTAAGTAACATAGCCGGCATTACGCAAGCCAAAGGCGGCGCGCTCGGAGTCGTGACGGCGGACTTCAACAACGATCATTGGCCAGACATCTACGTTGCCAACGACGGCGTTCCGAATCAGCTGTGGATCAACCAGAAGGACGGCACTTTTTCCGAAGAGGCATTGCTGGCGGGCGTGGCCGTGAACATGGCCGGGTCCGCCGAAGCGAGCATGGGCGTGGATGCCGCGGATTTCGATGCCGACGGTGACCAGGATCTGTTCATGACCCATGTGATCCGGGAGACCAATACCCTGTATGTAAATGATGGAAACGGCTGGTTCGAAGATCAGACGGTGGCCATGGGCCTGGCCAATCCGAGCTTCAGCTATACGGGATTCGGCACGGCCTGGTTCGACTATGATAACGACGGACAACTGGATCTGTTCATCGCCAACGGCTCGGTATCCATCCTGGAAGACCTGGCCAAAGCAGGCGATCCCTTTCCCCTGCGACAACCCAACCAGCTTTTTCGTAACGTGGGCAAGGGGCGATACGAAGAGGTCAGCAATCAGGCGGGACCGGCCTTCGAACTGGTTGAAGTCAGCCGTGCTGCGGCGTTCGGTGACATCGACAATGACGGTGACATCGACCTGTTGGTGGCCAACAACAACGGCCCGGTTCGGCTGCTGCTGAACGAGATCGGGAACCGTAACGCCTGGTTGGGTTTGCGTCTGATGGAATCCACCGGCACGCGGGACGCCCTCGGTGCCAAGGCGGCCATTCTGACGGATGGTCAACCGGCGTTGTGGCGCCGGGTCTACACCGACGGCAGTTACGCGGCGGTCAATGACCCGCGCATCCTGTTCGGCCTCGGGAAGGATGCCTCGCCCCGGGACATCCTGGTGATCTGGCCTGACGGCACAAGTGAAAGCTGGACATCGCTGGAGCCTGGCCGGTACCACACCCTGCAACAGGGCAACGGCACACCGTTGTAATGATGTTGGACCGGTTTTTCAGAATGCTCGCGTCCCGCACCCGGCCGCTGACGCCACCACCCCTGTCCGGCGCATCCGGTTTTTGGCCGTGGCTGCTGGCGCTGGTCGTGGTCGCTGCGCCCGCCGCGGCGGACGACTGGTTCGTTGATGCAAGCGAAACCACCGGGTTGGCCTTCAAGCATTTCAACGGCATGTCGGGAGAGCTCTATTTTCCCGAGATGATGGGTGCCGGCGTGGCGGTTTTCGACTATGACGGCGATGGCGATCTGGACGTTTATCTGGTCCAGGGTCATATGCTGGGTCCGACCAAGAGCCTCACCGACGCCACTTTTGAACCGGCTCATCGGCTGCCACTCACCGATCGCCTGTATCGTAATGAACTGCAGGACGGTGAACTGCGTTTTACGGACGTGACGGTCGAAGCCGGGCTGAAAGCGGCGGGTTACGGCATGGGTGTGGCAGCAGGTGAAGTGGATAACGACGGAGATGTGGACCTCTATATCACCAACCTGGCCGATAACCAGCTTCTGATCAACAACGGTGACGGAACCTTCAGCGATAACACTTCAGCAGCGGGAGTAACCGACGATCGCTGGAGCGTCAGTGCCGCCTTTCTGGATTTCGACCGGGACGGCTGGCTGGATCTGTACGTGGGCAACTATGTGGCTTTTTCTTTTGACAACCACGCTGCCTGCCTGTCCAACGCCAGCGCCCCGGAATACTGCGGGCCCAAGTCCTCGCCTCCGGAAACCGATCGCCTGTTCCACAACCTGGGCAACGGCCGTTTCGAAGACGTCACAGAGACAGCCATGATCCACACGGCCTTCGGCGGCGCGCTGGGCGTGTCCACGGCGGATTTCAACGGCGACGGCTGGGTCGATATCTACGTGGCCAATGACGGGGTACCCAACCAGCTCTGGATCAACCAGCGCGACGGCAGTTTCCGGAACGACGCCTTCATGGCCGGCGTGGCGGTCAACATGTACGGCGCTTCCGAGGCCAGCATGGGCGTGGACGCGGCGGATTTCGACGGCGACGGCGACGAGGACCTGTTCATGACCCACCTGGTCCGGGAAACCAACACCTTGTATCTGAACGACGGCCAGGGCTGGTTTGAAGATCGAACGGTGACCAAGGGGCTGGGTGGGCCGAGTTTCAGCTTTACCGGTTTCGGCACCGGCTGGTTTGATTACGACAACGACGGCTGGCTGGACCTGCTCAGCGTCAACGGGGCAGTCAACCTGATCGTCGAACAGCAAAGAAAGGGCGACCCGCACCCGCTTCATCAGACCAATCAGCTGTTTCGGAGCCGGCGAGGTGAGAGTTTCGAAGACGTCACTGCACAGGCCGGTACCGCCTTCGAACTGTCCGAGGTCAGCCGGGGCGCCGCCTTTGGAGACCTGGACAATGACGGGGACACGGATGTCGTGATATCCAACAACGCGGGCCGCGCGCGTTTGCTGATCAACAACATCGCCCGGAACGGCCCGGGGAAACACCATTGGCTGGGCTTGCGCCTGGTGGACCCGCGTTACCGGCGTGATGCCGTTGGTGCGCGGGTTGTGGTTGTACGCGAAAACGCGCCTCCCCTGTGGCGGCGTGTACGTACCGACGGCAGTTATGCCTCGGCCAGCGACCCTCGGGTCCTTTTCGGTCTCGGCGATCAAGGCGGTCCGATCACCGTCCGGGTCATATGGCCCGACGGCAATGAAGAAGCCTGGACATCACTGGAGCCGGGCCGTTACCACACCCTGGAACGGGGCCAGGGCATGGACACAGGGGAATGAACATCCGCTGCCTGGTCATCGTTTGCGCTCTGTCGAGTCCTGTGGCGACCCCGGCTACCGGTCAGGCCACGCCGGCCGAAGTCACGCTGGAACCCGTGCCGCACCCGGACCTGTCCGCGGCACACTCACCGGTGCGCGAAGCTATCGAAAGTGCGACACGGGAAACGCAATCCACCCCGGAGTCCTCCGGGGCCTGGGGCACCCTGGGGATGCTGTACCACACCCATGAGTTGTATGACGCGGCCCGAGTCGCCTACCACAACGCCCTGGCGCTGGCCCCGGACGACCAACGCTGGATCTACTATCTGGCATTCCTGGAGCAGCAGACCGGCGCACTGGATTCGGCGATCAATCATTACCGGCACGCCGCCGAATTCATGCCGGACTATCTGCCCCTGCACGTGCGGCTGGGCCAGACTCTTCTGGAGGACGGCGACACACAAGGCGCAAAGGCGCAGTTCCAGTTGGTCGTCGACCGGGAAGTGGACAACGCCGCGGCACTGGCCGGGCTTGGCAATGCCGCCATCCGGGAGCGTCAGTTTCCGCAGGCCGTGGGCTACCTCGAAGCGGCGCTGGCGGCGGACAGCGCTGCCACTCAACTTCGCTACCCCCTGGCGCTGGCTTACCGCCAGACCGGAGCGGTGGAAAAAGCACAGGCCCAGGCGGCGCTGGGTGGCCGGGAAGGTCCGGCCCTCGCAGACCCCTTGCTCGAATCCATGGCGCGCCTGTCTCAAAGCTCGCATTACTACATCACCCTCGGTTTCACCGCGTCCTACGAGGGCCGCTACCAGGACGCTGAAGCGCTGTTTCGCGATGCCGTGCGCGTCAACCCGGATGACCCCACGGCTCATGCGGCGTTGGGGCGAGTCCTCGAACTGTTGAAACGTTTCGATGCGGCTCTGGACGAATTCGATATGGCATTGGGGGCAAACCCGAAGCATGTGATGGCCGCTTATTTCCGGGGCGCACTTCTGGAGCATCTGGAACGGGACGCAGAGGCCCGGGGTTCGTATCGGATGGCACTGGATGCGGAACCGGGTCGCACACAGATCCGTCTGTTGTTGGGCAAGTCCCTGCTCCGGGATGGGGAGTACGCTGAGGCCATCGGTCATTTCGAAATGCTGGCTGAGCAAGAGGACGCGGATGCGACCGTGGTTTATTATCTCGGACTTTCCAGGCTGGCAGCGGATGACTGCGCCTCGGCGTTGCCGGCGCTGGCCAGGGCCGTCGAGCTGGGTCCTCTCTATCGCCGCGCGTTGGAAGCCTATGCCCGAACCGGGGCGAGTTGTCCGGCCGCCAACGGAGCCGAACGCGCGCGGGCCCTGGAAACGGCGCAGACTATTGCGCGTTCAGCGGATGACGCCGCCGCGAGGGAGACCCTGGGCATGGCACTGGCCGCCAACGACCGCTTCGAGGAGGCGGTCGAGATACAGGCAAAGCTGACCAACGCGATGCCGGAACACGAGTTTCTGAGGGATAACCTGAACCGTTACCGCAGTAGAGAAAAACCGGCCCGCGCCTGGCCCAGGGGACATCCCGTATTCGCACCGAAACGGGTTTCCACCTACAATCGTTAATGCTCGCAGGAGCAGTTTTCCCGCAGGGGTGTTTTTTTCCGCAGGAGCGTTTTTCCCGCAGGAGCGGCTTTCCAGCCGCGATTCAAGACAATGACCGACCCGAACCCCTGGCAATTCGAAGACGCCGGCCTGCCGATCATGCGCGATCAGGTCAGCACCGTTTCCATCGCGCCCCGTCTGTTTGCCGCGCCGGAGTGCGACGACATTGTCGCCATGGCCAGGGAGCAGGGGACGGTCAAGGGTGGAACCGGCGAGGCCATGGGTGAGTCAGAGGTCCGTGACTCCGATATTTGTTTCTTATGGCCCGGGCCAGAAAACGCCTGGCTTTTCGAACGTCTCCAGCAACTCGCCGAACAGGTCAATCGCACTTATCAGTTTGATCTGCGCGGCTTATTTGAAGGCGTGCAGATCACCCATTACGCCGGTACCGGCGGTCATTATGGCTGGCACATGGATCTGGGCACCGGACCCTTCTCGGCTCGCAAGCTGACCATTACCGTCCAGCTTTCCGACCCGGAAAGTTATGACGGCGGCGAACTGGAATTCACCAGCGCCAACCTGCAGGACGAAGCCAGGCGCCAGGGGGCGGCCGTTGTTTTTCCGTCGTTCATGACCCATCGCGTCAACCCGGTCACCCGGGGTGAGCGTTGGTCCATGGTCTGCTGGATATCCGGAGACGCTTTCAGGTAACCCAATGTCCAAGCCTTCAATTCAGCTACGCACGCATTTCGCCGTGCCTATCGCCGAGGTTCGCTTCCCTGACAGTGAACGTTTGTGCCGGGAACTGACTGAACTGTTTCTGGCAAAGGAGAGTGAAGGCGACAAGTGGCGCGATACCTACCAACGCGACACCCAGCAAGGCATCTTTGAGAGTGGTTTCGATCTGTTCAACTGGCCCGATCCGCCGGTTCAGGAACTTGCCAAAAAGACGCACACGGCACTGGTGACATTGGTACGCCAACTCAACAATTATTCGGGAGAACACCTGGCACAGCTGCGCTGGAACTACCACGCCTGGTTTCACGTGACCCGCACCGGCGGATACCAGGCACTCCACAACCATCCCAACGCGTCCTGGTCAGGAATCTATTGTGTAGACCCGGGCGATACGGTACCTGACCGGCCCGACAGCGGCGTCGTTCGCTTCCACGATCCCAAACAGAACGCGGACATGCATACCGACCATGCCTGCGATCGCATGCAAGCGCCATTCACCATGGGTTCTTTCGAATTCCGTCACCGGGCCGGGACCCTGGTGCTGTTCCCGTCCTATCTCAAACACGAGATATTCCCCTATGTGGGAGAACGCCCGCGAATCGTCATGGCTTTCAACAGCTGGGCACAGCAGGACCGGGAAGACCAGGTCAAATCCACCCTCAGAGCAATCGAGTGAACCCGGTTCCCATATGACGGGAGCCCGTCGTCGCCCGGGAACCGGGTGAACGCGGTTTGCGCCGAAGACGAACCCATCGCCCCTCGCAATCCACGAATCACTCTTCGCTGATATCGACAGAACCGGGTTTCTCCCCGGCTTCATGACGTGCCCAGACAACCCGGTAGGCCTGCTCCAGCCGCCGGGCAAAACGCCGGGGCTGAAACAAGCTGCTGTTTTTCCGGGCAGCGCCCATGCGCTCGCGCAGTCCCTGCCGGTAAGCGGCGTCGGTACCGATACGCACCGCCGTTTCCCGGTAGCGCTCACGGTCCGTGCAAACCAGTTCGCTCATCCCCATCGCATGGTTCAGCGATGCGCCCATGCGAGAGAGCATTCTGTCGCCATACAGGGTCAACAGGGGCACACCGGCCATGAGCGCCGCAACGCCCGTGGCGCCGGCGCTGTACTGGAAAGCGTCCAGAAACACGTCCGCGTGAACCTGCCGTGCCAGGTGATCCTCCAGCCGGATACCCTCGGCGAAAACCAGCCGTTGACCATGCATACCCCGCGCAGCAACCTCGGCTCGCAGGTTTTCAACAGCAGCAGCCCCGGCGTAGATCCACAGAACGCTGTCATCCACCGATGCCAGCACCTCCATCCACACATCGAAGAGCGCGGGGTCGAGTTTGTAGCCATTGTTGAAACTGGAATACACGACGCCCTCCTCCGGCAGACCCAGATCAGCCCGCGAGGGGACGTCCGCCGCCGGCTCCACCGGCGACCCCAACAGAAAGCTGGGTGGCAGCCGGATCACGGCTTCGTCATACAGCGCGTCATCATCGGGGGGAATCACTATTCCGTCGGCCACGATGTAATCGATAAACGACGCACCCATGGTGTTCAGATATCCCAGCCAGGAGACCTGTATGGGTGCCGGTCGCATCGCAAGGATCTCGGGACGCGAACTCTGGGTGTAGCCGGCCAGATCCACCAGGATGTTGATACCGTCATCAGCAATCGTTCTCGCGGCTTGGGCCCAGGACGCGCCGGACAGATCCCGGAACACATCGCTGGTGGCGCGTACATGGGCCAGGTTCGGGTGCGCATCGTCGCACAGCGAATAGGCAAAGATCTCGAAGTTGTCCCGGTCGTGGGCCCCAAACAGGTCCCGCACCAGCATGCCGATGGCGTGGCGACCCAGATCCGGTGACAGATAGCCCACACGCAAACGATCTTTGGCGGGCGCGGTTCCCATCTCCACGGAGACACCCCGGGCGGTTTGCTCGATCAGTTCACCATAGCGCCTGGCCACCCCCCTGTGGGTATCCGGATCGATCTCGAACAGGTTGGCCACATAGGGCGACAGGGGCTCGTTACCGCCGCCCTCCAGGTATTCACGGAGCCGATGATCGAGCTTGCGGGTGTAATCATCGAGGGCATCCCAGTCACAGGTCAGGCGCTTGAGGTAACCGAGGCGGTAGAAGGCCTCCACGTGGTCAGGTTCCAGTTCCAGCGCCCGCCTGAGACTGGCCTTGCTGTCGGCGTGCTGTCCAAGCACTTGCTGCGCCAACGCCAGGTTGTAGTGCAGTTGCGCCGAATCCGGATTCAGGGCAAGGGCGCGCTGATAGCACTGGGCGGCCCGATCGGGCTGTCCCATGTAGTGCAAGGTGATCCCCAGGTTGTGGATGGCGTCCGCGTGACGCGGATCGGCCTGGATGGCGCGGTGATAGAACCCGATGGCCTGCGACCACTCGCCGCGCAGGTGAGCGAAATACCCGCGCAGGTTCAGTGCCATGGGGTGACGCCGGTTTCGGTCGAGGGCTTCTTCGCAAGCGGCGATACCGTCGTCTACCCGGCCCAGCGTCTTGTGGCACAGGGCCATGACGGCCCACGTGTCCGGATAGT
>Ga0114950_10000444_pt1 | contig 28047 bp, 25 predicted proteins | sample N075metaG_FD_83503 | JGI IMG/M metagenome (GOLD analysis project Ga0114950, IMG submission 83503) | Deep subsurface microbial communities from Kermadec Trench to uncover new lineages of life (NeLLi) - N075 metaG | ecosystem: Environmental > Aquatic > Marine > Ocean trench > Sediment | place... | reverse complement strand
AGCCGCCACGATGCAGGTCGTCGAACTTCACCCCGCCCATGGTGAGTTCTTCGGCCGGTTTGCCGGCAGCCGCGATGAGCCCCATGGCGACGGGGGTGTCCATGCCATCGATCACGAACATGTCCCCACGCTCGCCGCCGTCCACCAGTTTCGGCGCTTTGTCCTTCCACGCCGCGTCGATGTACGCCACATACGTGTCCGGGTGCTCGGTAATGTGTGAATCTGCAGAAATAACCGGATAGCTCATGCGGGTAGCCTCCCTTTTCTCATCGAGTTCCTCCCCAAGGCACACCGACTATCCCGGCGTTACCGGGGAGATGTCAAGAACCGCGGTTGCTACGGGTGCCCGCGGAGGCGCCGCCCCCGGCAAGTACAGCGAAACCCGGGGTGATGCTCTGGCAAGCGCTCGCGCGTCTATGCGAATATGTTTCGTCGGCCTATGTATGCGGCGTCCGAAACCATTCGCGAGCGGCTCAGAGAACTGCAAGCTACCCACGTCGATCAGGTGATCCTGCTCAATCAGGCAGGCAAGAACACCCACAAGGACATCTGCGAGAGCCTGGAGCTGTTCGCCAAGGAAGTCATGCCTGAATTTCACGCGCACCAGCCCGAGCAGGACGCGTGGAAAAAAGCGGTGCCGGCCGGCGAGATCGAGCTCGAAGACATCGACACCGAGCCGTTCAACATCACCCGTGGCCGCAAACCAACCCAGGTTTCCACCAAGCAGGCGCGTGACATGGTGGCCGGCGTGGTGGGACGGCCGGATTCGGAGTCTCTGAGCGGCGGGTAAGGATGCAGCGCCTCAGAAGGCAAAGGAGATCTTGATGGCATCACGCCCCGTCTTGATGGCCGCTTCAGTCAGCGCATCCACGTAGCTGTCTATGGGGTAGGTACGTGGCTGGATGGCGGTCAGGTCGACCCGGCGCGTTCGGAGGAAGTCGATTGCCCGCTTGAAGGTGGCAAGCTCACCCGATTCGAACCCCTCGTTGCCGTACATGAGCGACCCGACCAGCTGGATTTCCTTGAACACGACGATACCCCAGTCCAGGTCCTGCAGCCCTGAAGGCAACCCAATCAACACCACCTTGCCCTTGCCGCGCGTGACGCGCAGCGCGAGGTCCATGGACGACCGGTTGGTGACCGTATCGTGTACCAACGGCACGCCGCCAGCGAGTAACGCATCGCCGCCCGACAGCCGGTGCACATGGCTTTTCGCAAGCTCGCCGATCCGACCGACGATGTCATCATCGTCGGAGCCGATCACCAGGTCCGCGCCCAGCGCCTTGGCGCAGCGCTGTTGAAACGGATGCTTGGCGATGGACACGACGCGACAATCCGGTTCCACGGCCTTGAGGGCCGCAATACTCATGAGCCCGATCATTCCGGCACCGATGACGATGGCAAGCTCCCCCGGCTCCGGTGGGTGCTCCAGCGAGGGCCTTAGTCCGACGCTGAAGGGCTCGATCAGCGACGCTTCGCTGTCCTCAATTCCGTCCGGTACCGGGTGCGCCCGCTCGCCTCGGGCGACGTAGTACTCGCCCCAGCCCCCACCCGTATCCCTGCAACCGCCGATCAGCGCCCCCGGCGCCAGCATTCCCTGCGTGAACCGTTCACACAAATTGGGACGCCCCGACGCGCATTGGGGGCATGGGACCACAAACCCACGCTCCAAACAGGCGAGCGTCGGGTCCACCGCCACGCGTTGCCCGACGCGTAGATCTCGCACCGCCGGGCCAACGCTCTCAATCACACCCAGCAGCTCGTGGCCCAGCACCATCGGCACGCTGGCGAACGGCTCGAGCAACGGCAACGATTTGCCCTGCAGGGTGCCCAGGTCGCTGCCGCAGATCCCGGCGATGCGACTGCGAACTACAATCCAGTCATCCGCCGGTGGCGTTGGGTCCGGCAGCGTTGCAACCTGCAGCTCACTCAGACCGGGTAACAGCTCGCTGTGGATCTCGGTCGTCCCAGCGCCAAACAGGATCGCTTTCATCAAATGCCCTCGTGACTTTTTTTCGAACCAGAACGCTCAGCTGTTCAGTGAGTCCACAAGCCATTTGCCCCGGTGTCCGCCAAGTACGATGACATCGTTGCCCCGGGCGACCTCGAACTCGTACTCCACGAACAACGTTCGCCCGGAACGGCCCTTGTCTACCAACCACTGCGTGAATCTGTAGCTTTGGTCATAGCGCAGGGGTTCGCGCAGGCTGATGTGATGGCGCGCCCAGATGCCGGAGCCCTTCTTTCCCGGCAGCGGCAGGCGCGTGCCGCGCATTGTCTGCAGCGCGATGGGCAGCAGCTGCTCCGGTGGCGCGACAGGCCCTCCCCACGGCGAATCCTGGCGATACCAGGCCCCTTCATCACCCGCTGCATCGAGCATCGGGACTACGTCTTCCCGGGTGATGACGATGTCCACTTTGGGAAACGTGAACCCGATATCCAGCTCGGGAAACACCTCGGCGTCCGGTTCACGTCCGCTACGCCAGGGCTGAACGAAACCGAGGCCTGCCTGGCCGCCACAGCACAGCCGTGAATCCCGAGTCTGGACGAACAGATCTAACCCGCCTTCACCGTCCTCACCGCACGCTTGAACCTCATCCGACGTATAAACGGGGCTCGCAAAGCTGAACGAAACCCATCCGCCCTGCCTCCAGTCAGCACCGAAGCGCTCGAAAATCAGCGGAATCGCCGCGGACGCCACCACGCTACCAGGCACGAAGCCGCTGCGGAAACCAAGCTCCTTTGCCTTATTGTCATCATGGATCGAGCCCGCGGACGTGTTGCCGAGGCGCTTCCACCTACCGCGGTACTCGATCATCCCACCACGACGCGGTGGCGCAGCACCCCGATGGGCTTCACCTCCACCTCGATCACGTCGCCTTCATCCATGAACACCGGGGGATTACGCGCGAAGCCCACGCCTCCGGGCGTGCCGGTAACGATAACGTCGCCGGCAACCAGATCGGTGAACGTCGAGCAGTATTCGATGAGTTGGACGAAACCAAACACCAAGAGATCGGCCGTCGCGTTCTGCATCACTTCGCCGTTCAGCCGCGTGGTGATCTCCAACCGATCAAGGTCACCCACTTCATCGGGGGTCATCATCCACGGTCCGAAACCGCCGGTCCCGGTGAAGTTCTTGCCCGGGGTGAATTGTGAAGTCTGGCGTTGATACTCCCGCACACTGCCATCGTTGTAGATGCCAAAGCCTGCCACATGGCTCAATGCAGCAGCTCGCGAGATTCGCCGCCCCGGCTTACCGATGATCAGCGCGATCTCACCCTCGTAGTCCAGCGTGTTGGACTCCTCTGGACGGATCATGGGTTGTTCGTGGCCAATCTGTGCGGCGGCGAAGCGCACAAAGATGGTCGGAAAATCCTCCCCGCCGCGCCCGGTTTCTTCCTGATGGGCCTTGTAGTTCAGGCCCACGCAGAGAATTTTGTCGGGGTTGGGGATCGTGGGCAGGTAGCTCACCATATCCAGGCTCAAATCGGCTTGATCACCACGGCTCGCCGCCAGTTCGATCAACGCATCGGCGGCAATGGCGGACTTGAGATCGGCGAAGTCTCCACGGGCACCCACATCGACCACACCGTCACCCGCACTCGTGACGTAGCCGAATGTGGCCTGAGCGCCTCTTAAGAAAGACAACCAGCGCATACGTCAACCCCGGGCTGTTCAGTCGAACATGATCACGTTGCGCGCGATCTCGCCGGTCTCGAGCTGCGCCATCGCATCGTTGACGTCACCAAGCTTGATACGACCGGACACCAAGTCATCCAGGTGCAGCTTGCCCTGCAGATACATCTCGACGAAGCGAGGCATGTCCACCCGGAACCGGTTGGAGCCCATCATCGAACCCTGGATCTTCTTCTCGGCAAGAAACTCAAGGCCGTGCAGCGAAACCATGTCGCCCGGCGGAATCATTCCGATGATGGTGGCTGTACCGCCTCTGCGCAGCATGCCAAATGCCTGCTCGGCCGTGACCTTCAACCCGATGGCTTCGAACGCGTAATGAACACCGCCGTCGGTGATCTCCTTGACCGCGTCGACGGCGTCACCCTCACTGGCATTCACCACGTCAGTGGCGCCGAACTTGCGCGCCAGATCGAGCTTGGAAGAGATCCTGTCCACGGCGATTATCCGGGCCGCGCCCGCGATGGCAGCCCCGTTCACGCAGGATAGACCCACCCCGCCACAGCCGATTACGGCTACCGTGGCGCCTGGCTCCACCTTTGCCGTGTGGATCACCGAGCCGACGCCGGTGGTAACGCCGCAGCCAATGAGCGCAGCACGGTCCATGGGCATGTCCTCGCGGATCTTCGCCACGGCATGCTCGTGGACCAGCATCATCTCGGCAAACGATCCAAGGTTGGCAAACTGCTGAACCACATTGCCCCCCTTGCTGAGGCGTGGCTCCTGGTCTGAACTTCGGCGCGTTTCGGGTTCCTGGCACAGTGACATATGACCCGTCAGACAGAACTCGCAATGCCCGCAGAACACGGACAAACAGGTAATGACATGATCGCCGGGCTTGACGTAGTGCACGTCCGCACCCACCTGGTCAACAATGCCGGCGCTTTCATGCCCAAGCACCATGGGTACCTGGCCCGGATAGGTGCCATTGAAGAAATGCAGATCGCTGTGGCAAACGCCCGCCGCCACCGTACGGATCAGCACTTCGCGCGGACCCGGCTTGGAGACGTCGACGTCCTCGACCTCCATGGGTACGTTGATTTCACGGAATACGGCTGCCTTCATGCTGTCCCCCTTGTTGAACATGGTCTGGTCGAAGTTTGCCCCACTGAGCTAGAGCCGCGCAAGTTGACCCGCCGCCAGAGCATCGGCCGCGTCGATAGCGGCAACCAGGCCGCGCTCGTCAGCAACGCCCCGACCCGCGATGTCGAACGCCGTCCCATGATCGACCGACGTGCGCACAAAGGGAATCCCCAGGGTGGCTGTAATGCTTGCATGGAAGTTGTGCACCTTGATGGCGATGTGGCCCTGATCGTGATACAGCGCTAGTACCACATCGAACTCGCCGTCGATGGCACGGTTGAACACCGAATCCGCGGGCAACGGGCCCGTAGCGTCAATGTTGTCGGCGCGGGCCTGCGCCACGGCCGGTGCGATTTCATCCACCTCTTCTCGGCCCAACAGACCGCTTTCGCCGGCATGGGGATTCAACGCAGCCACCGCAATCCGTGGGTTTGCCAACCCCCAGCGTCTGAGCGTTGCATTGGTGAGCCTGAGCTTGGCAAGCACATTGGCGCAGGTCACGAATCGAGCCGCTTCAATCAGCGACTTATGAGTTGAAAGGTGTACCACCCGCAGCCCCGGCGTCATGAGCATGGTGGCCGTGGACTCGGCGCCCGTCAGCCGGACCAGAATCTCCTGGTGCCCGATGTCATCGACGTAACCGGCCGCGTGAATGGCAGCCTTGTTGATGGGGCAGGTGACCATGCCTGCCACGTCGCCGGCCAGGCACAAACTCGCGGCGCGCTCCACCGCCCGCACCGCCAGCGCCCCGCAATGGCTGCTGACCACGCCATACTCGAACACGGGCGGTGCATCCCCTAGATCGATGAGACCAAGCTCACCACGTAGCTCGCCGGGCGACTGAATCCCGGCAATGTCGGGCAACGTGATGCACGCGGCAGCCGCGCCGCGCTCCAGCGCCCACCGGCTACCTATGAAAACCAGCGGTCGAGATTTGGCCGCCCTGCTGGCGATCACCTTGGCAGCCACCTCCGGACCAATTCCCGCTGGGTCGCCCAGGGTCACGGCAAGGGGCTGAGCTGTCGTCATGAAAACCTCGTGTGCGTTTCGTACCAATACTGTATATATATACAGTACCGTGGAATCTAACGCGCTGCCCCACTATGCAGACCATCAAGGACATAACCGCCAGCTTCCATCTATATGCGGTCTGCGCCACCTGCGCCCGCATGGAGCTGCTGCCAACCGACCGTCTGATCGAAGACCTCGGCCCAGAAACCCGGTTGGAGGACATCAGGCGACGGATTCGTTGCAATCGCTGTGGCGAGCGCACCGCCGATATACGGATCGTCTACGTCGGGCCAGGCCGCTCGGCAGCGGGATTTCATTATCGCTAAAAGCCGACCGCCTTGTCGGCCACCCGACCCGTCGCTCAATCGGTCAACAGTTCGGTGGATTCCAGTATCAATCCGAAACCTTCAACCCCGACATAGTCGACCTCGCGTCCCGCAATGAGCCGTATCTTCGACAGCCCCAGGTCACGCAATATCTGAGCACCGACCCCGATCTCGAGCCATTGCGCCCGACGCTCGTCCTCTCTGGATTGACCTTTGAGTTTCTCGAGCGGCACGCCCACGAAACCAGAGCGCAAGTAGATCAGCACACCGCCACCCAGTTCAGCGATCCGATCCAGAGAAACGTCCAACAGGCTTTCGGCATGGTTGCTTTGCGGCCCGAAGATATCGTCGATGAGCTTTTCCCGGTGAATACGAACCGGCACCGACTTGTCGCCATGGACATCGCCGAACACCAGAGCGATGTGCTCGGCATCTTCGAACTTGGTCTTGTACGCATAGGCTCGGGCGTCACCAATGCGCGTCTTCATCGAAAACTCCATGGTCCTTTCCACGAGCTGCTCGCGCATCTGGCGATAGGCGATTAGATCGGCGATCGAGATGATCTTGAGATCATGCGCCTCGGCAAATTCGATGAGCTGTGGGAGACGCTGAACCGTGCCGTCATCGTTGACGAGTTCCGCCAGCAGGCCAACCGCGGGTAACCCGGCAAGCGTCGCGAGATCGGTGGCCGCTTCGGTGTGCCCCGAACGCACCAGCACCCCGCCCTGGCGCGCGACCAGGGGGAAGATGTGGCCCGGTCGCACAAAATCCTCGAAACCGATGTTGTTTGTGCTAAGTGCCTGCACAGTGGCTGCGCGCTCTTCCGCTGAGATACCCGTCGTGAGCTCATGTTTGTAGTCGATAGACACCGTAAACGCGGTGCTCATTGGCGCGTCGTTACGCGCCACCATCGGATCGAGATGCAGCCGTTTGGCCTGGTCTTCAAGAATGGGCGTGCAGAGGATGCCGCTGGTGTGTCTGATCATGAACGCCACCTGCTCGGCGGTGGCCTTGCTAGCCGCCATGATCAGATCCCCTTCGTTCTCTCTGTCGTCGTCATCCACCACCACCACCATCGCTCCCTGGCGTATGGCGTTGATGGCGTCCCCTACGGAATTGAACTGCTTGCTCATGGCGACTTACCCCGCAAACGGGACTCAAACAAAGCCTCGTAGATTAACATGCCTGGAAGGCGCGCATCGAGCCAGCCGATTTCTGCGGCGCCCCTGCAGAAGGCCCTCAATGGGCAATGGGGATTCGAAGCTGATGCCCGGTGGCCGACAGAACTGATTCTGCTGGCTTGCACGAACGCCATAGGATAAGTTTGCGGGAAATGCCCTGAATTCCCCACGCACCCGTAGTTCAACTGGATAGAGCATCGGCCTTCGAAGCCGAGAGTTGTAGGTTCGAATCCTACCGGGTGCGCCAGTTTCCGATCGTTCGGAACGGCAGGTTCAAAACGCAGAGAATCTCCTCAATCACCGGCTGCACACGCAGCGCTATGCGCGCAACAGCTTGCCCGGCGTCGCGCCTGCGTATTCGTTGTCGCTCAACAGGATCTCGCCGTTGACCAGCGTGTGTTTGATGCCAGTCGCGGTCTGCTTGAGGCGTCTGGCGCCGGCCGGTAGATCGTGTTCCACGGTGGGCATGTTCGGGCCGATGGTGTCCGGGTCAAAGATGACCAGGTCGGCGGCCATGCCTTGGCGGATGAGACCGCGATCATGCAGGCCCCACATTGTGGCCGTGTCGTAGGTGATCTGCCGTACCGCCTCTTCCAGGGTGAATGCTTGTTTCTCGCGCACCCAGTAGCTGAGCAGATGAGTCTGTAGCGAGCTGTCCATGATCTGTGAAACATGCGCACCCGAGTCTGAAAACGTCACCACCGAACGAGGATGCTTCATCATTTCCAGCACATGGTCCTGATTCTCGTTGGCGATGGGTTGGCGGAAGTAGATATTGAAATCGTGCTCGAGCGCCAGATCGATCATCAGCTCTACCGGATCCACGCCGCGCTGGCGCGCAACGTCGGCCATGCTTGGCTGATCGTACGCCATGTCCGCCATGGGATACACGAGATCCCAATTCGGCGGCCGCGCCTCAGCACCGACCACCCGGGGCCCGGTGTATTCCTGATTGGCAACCTCAACGAGTTTCGCCTTGATCGCCGGATCGGCAAGCTTCTGTTTCTGTTCGGCGAGCGGTAGCGCTCGGATGTCTTTCCACACCTCCCATTTGTCGTAGGGTGTGGAAGTCTGAAACGAAAGCAGTACATTCAGCGCCCGGCTGTGCACCTGAGCGTACATCCGGCCACCGGCAGCCGCGGTCTCGTCGAGCAGATCGAAGTACGGCCGCCAGAAGTCCGGCGCGACACGCACGCTGAACATACCCCAAGTCTGGGTGACACCCGACTCCACCGCGAGGTTTTTCAGCCGCTCATGGTAGTCGCGAATGCGTTCGGGATCCCTGCCCGGCGCTTCGCCCGCAATCTCGAAAATCCCCTTGCCCGTCTCACCCATGGCATTGACGATGGCGCACACCTCATGCCACTCGGCCAGCCGGCTAGCCACCGGGCGATCGTCGGCCGTGACGTGATTGAAGGTTCGTGATGTGGAGAAGCCGATGGCGCCGGCCCCCACTGCTTCGCGAACCAGCAGGCACATGCGTCGCAGATCGTCTTCGCTGGCGGCATCGGTGAACGCGCGTTCGCCCATTACGTAAGTGCGTAGGGCCGAATGTCCTATATAACCTGCGTAGTTGATGCCCTTGGGTAGTGCCTCAACGGTGTCCAGAAACTGTGGAAACGTCTCCCAGGACCAGTCGATGCCTTCGAGCATGGCTTCGCGCGAAATGTCTTCGGCTCGCTCGAGGTTGCGGAAGACGAACTCGGCCTCCGTGCGCTTACACGGAGCAAGGGTGAAACCGCAGTTTCCCATCACCACGCTGGTTACGCCGTGATAACAGGAACACGAACCGATGGGATCCCAGAATACCTGAGCGTCCATGTGGGTGTGGCCATCGACGAATCCAGGGCTCACCACATGCCCTTCGGCATCTATAGTGGTGTTGGCCTTTGCGTTGATCCGACCGCCGATCGCCGCGATTCGACCATCTACGAGAGCGACATCGGCCCGATATCGAGCGCCCCCGGAACCATCCACCACCGTGCCGTTCTTGATGAGAACATCGTATGCCATCGCACCCTCCTCGTAACGGCCGAGTCTACCATCGATCCGATCAGGTTCGTAAAAACGCGTTGTGCTGGCGGTCGTTACCGACCCGGGTGGTATCAAACACCTGAGCGTTCATCACGATGTACACGCCCGCGGGCACCCCACCACAGAGTCGCCCATCATCTAGTCGCTGCTGGCGTCGAAGTAGACCTTGTCGATAGTTCCACCGGTTGTTAGAACGAGAATTGCTCGCAAACCGACACCCATTTAGTTGCACCCACCCGATTTCATCATGGCGGCTAATGCCGTATGTTCAGCCCGGGACACTCACCAGGCAGCCGAGCATGAGAAAGACGCTGTTTTCCCACGCCTTCTTTATGGCCGCAGAGGCTCCATCAGTCGCCTGGCATAGGCTGCGCGCTTATCCAGACCAAACGCCGGGGCGCTAGCTCACTCGCATGCACCTGCATTGGCAAACTCATGGCGGTGACGGCCCATACCTGTTGCTGGTGCATGGCTTGCTGTGCAGCCAGGCCCAGTGGCTGTGGAACCTGCCCGCACTGAAACGGGTGTGCCGACCCGTGACCGTCGAGCTGTGGGGACATGGCCGATCTCCCGCTCCGGAGGAGCCCTGCCAGTATGCACCCGAGCACTACATCACCGAGTTCGAAGCCATCCGCGATCAGCTTGAGGTCGAGGACTGGTTGCTGCTCGGCTACTCGCTCGGCGCCGGCCTGACCATCCGCTATGCGCGAGCCTTCCCGAATCATGTGCGCGCTCACATGTTCACGAATTCAGCCTCCGGGCTCGCAGATTCCGACCAGGTCCGAGCCTGGCAGAAAGGTGCGGATGCAAGCGCCGCAATGATACTGGCCGGTGGCCGTTCCGCCATCGAACGTATCCCCGTACACCCGCGACACGCCAAGAGGTTACCCGCCCCGATCTACGCAGCGCTGTTGAGCGACGCAGAACTTTTGAACCCGCTGGGCGTCGCCAACATCCTGCGTTACACCAATCCCTATGTAACCGTGCGCGAAGAAATTCAATACAACGCCCAGCCGGCGTTGCTCATCTGCGGTAGCCGGGAGCGCCGATTCGCCGCCCACCGGAATTTCGCTGCCGCCAACATGCCGCTGTTGGACATCGTCGACATTGACGCCGGCCATGGCGTGAACATGGAAGCCCACGAGGCGTTCAACACCGCCGCGTGCGAGTTCATCGTATGCCACACATAGTCGACGTGCTGATCGAGGAGCGCGCCTCGAAACTGATGCGCAGACCCGCGTTATGGCGGCTGGTAAAAACGTTTCTCTACCCATTGTTGGACTATGAGCAGACCATTCATACCATCGACAGCGTGCAAGGCATGGGCGGGCTAGAGATTCTCCGCTACCTGAGCGACACCCTTGCCATGAAGCTCGAATGCCAGGGGTTGGAACATCTACCCCGGAGCGGTTGCGCCGTAATCACGGCGAACCATCCTGCCGGAATCGCCGACGGCGTGGCCGTGTACGATGCGCTGAGACACATTCGAGAAGACATCACTTTTTTCGCCAATCGCGACGCTATCCGCGCCGCACCCGGACTCAGCGAGCTGGTGATCCCGGTGGAGTGGGTCGATGAAAAGCGCAGCCGGGAACGCAACAGAGAAACCGTGAAGCACCTGATCGGAGCGTTTCGCGACCAACGACTCATCGTGATATTTCCTTCAGGACGCCTTGCACGTCCAACGGTGCGGGGCTTAATCGAACGTAGTTGGACCCCGACCGCGGTGAATCTGGCGCAGAAATACGACTGCCCGATCGTGCCAATGCACATAAGGGCAAGCAATTCCTGGCTGTACTACTTCTTGTACTTCGTGAACACCGAGCTGAAGGACATGACGCTGTTCCGGGAACTCCTGAACAAGAAAGGACAGCGCTATCGGATAAAGCTGGCGGCACCTTTCAGGCCTGAAGGCGACTCGCGAGCGCTGACGCTCGCGCTCAAGGAGTTCGTGACCGATGAAATGCCCAGGGGCGTTGATCGTTTCAGCGGGCTCGATCAGCAGGCTCGATACGGAAACATCTGATCGGCAGCCTCGCTACCGCAGTTCTTGAGCACGTCGAGCGGCTCGCTGCTACGCGCTACTGCAATTGTCACGGAGGCATCTTTTGTCGCGAACGTGACGGTCGCTGCGCTTTCATCCCCCGCGACGTGCAGCAGGCTGAGACCCGCCAGCCCGCTCAGCGCCTCAGCTGCCTGTACATGCGTGGGGTAAACCGAACGTCCACGCACATGTGGGAACGATAGCGCCCCGGATTCCACACGGTCCGTAAATTCAACCAGCGCATCCAGGTGCACGCGTCCATACAGCACGCCCTGAGGTAGCACCAGTACGTTCGGCGCAAATCGATGCCCGCCCAGGTGGCTCACCTGCCAGGCGCGATCCCCCACCCGTTCACGCAGGCTCGTGTACACAGGCAGGCCGAAACGCGCGCAGCACAGGTCCCGTTGACCGTTGGTGCAGACGAAATAACGGGGGCCTTGCAGTATTTCCGATCCGTTGGGGAGATCGCCGTCCACCACCCCGGACAGATCCAGACTCTGAAGAAAGTCGTAGCCCCTGCCACGGAACTCCAGGAGTCGAGCGCCGTAACCGATCAGCAATCGCACGTCGTCACCTTGCAGCTCCGGCTGGCGTATCAACTGCGTCCGGACCCGCAAACCCCGCTGTGTAAACAGGTCGCTGCTTGTCTCGATCCAGTCCTGGGTCGCAACTGCAAGGTCACTTTCAGGCAGAGCTTTAGCCCCCCACCCCGGGCGATACACCAGCAGCAGCCACACGTCCACGACATTGGCCGTACCGCACATGGGTTCGGAAACATTTGCCTCGCTGCAGTAAACGCGCTCCGCCATTTCTTGCTGCTGATAAGGAGGAACCGTCATTGAACCAGAATCCCGTCCGCCACTAAAGCGACGCCCACGGTTTTGCAAAGCATGGGCAATATCGCTAGGTTACTCGGTACGCCGGAACAACGAACGACTGGGGGAACGAGCGATGGGACCTACTCTCGCGCTGGCGCAACGCATAGCCGGCACCGAGTTCGGCCAGATACCTGAAAACGCCCGTGAAGTCGCCAAGCAGGCACTGCTGGACTTCGTTGGTGTCACGCTGGCCGGTATCGAGGAACCCTTGAGCCGCATTCTGCGAGAACACGTCCGCGACGAGGGTGGGCACCCTCACGCTCGCCTGATCGGCACGGCGGCTCGCGCCTCTACCAGCCAGGCCGCCCTGGTCAACGGTTCTGCCGGCCACGCTCATGACTATGACGATGTTCACACAGCGATGAACGGCCACCCCACGGTGCCGGTTGCGCCCGCTGTGCTCGCCCTCAGCGAACACCTGGCAAGAACGGGCAAGGACCTGGTCGGCGCTTTCAGTGCAGGCGTGGACACCGAGTGTATTCTCGGTCGCTACGCAGGCCCCGCTCATTACGCCAAGGGTTGGCATGCGACGGGAACGCTCGGCAGCTTCGGCGCTGCCGCTGCTGCCGCGCGCCTGCACGGCCTGAGTGCTGACGATACTGCCAGGGCGCTTGGCATCGCTGGAACTCACGCCGCCGGGTTGAAGGCGCAATTCGGTACGATGTGCAAACCGTTGCATGCCGGGCATGCAGCGGCCACCGGCGTGCAGGCGGCCGCGCTCGCGAGCAAGGGGTTCGAAAGCCGCAACGACATTCTCGAGGTCGGCCAGGGCTTCATGGCAACCCAGGCCGACAGCGCATCCGAGCAGCGCTTCGAACAAGCCCTCGAGCAAACGGCCTATTGCCAGGACATCTGCTTCAAGTATCACGCGGCCTGTTATCTGACCCACGCTTCGATTGAAGCCACCAACCACCTCTGCGCAAGCAACGCGTTCGACCCCTCCGATATCGAGAATATCGAGATCCGCGTCAACCCGGGACACTTCGACGTCTGCAACATCGCCGAACCCCGCTCGGGTCTGCAGGCAAAGTTCAGCTTGCGCTTTACTGCCGCCATGGCGCTTGCCGGCATGGATACCTCCAGCATCGAGATCTACACCGACGAGCTGACCCGGGATCCCGAACTGGTCACGTTCCGGGACAAGATTCGGGTCGTGGCTCACGAGCAGCCCAATCCCGACAGCATCGTGACCATCTTGACGCGTACCGGCGAGCATTTCAGCGACGCCGTGAACGTCGCCATTCCGATGCGGGACTTGGATGCTCAGTGGATAAAACTGGAACGCAAGTTTCACACACTTGTGGACCGCATCGTGGGGCAAACACAGGCCGAGGCACTCGTTGGGTGCATAAAAACCCTGGAACAACGCGACGACCTCGGAGAATTCTTTAATCTTCTGCAAGTTTCTGCATGAGTGAACAACAAGACAACGAACCGGATTTTCGGGCACGGGCGCAACCGTTACCCAAGGGTAACTGTTTCGAGGACATGACCGAAGGCAGAGTGTTCGAACACCATTGGGGAAGAACGATAACCGATGGTGACAATGCCACTTTCACAACGCAGACCTTGTCCTTCTGCCCGTTGTATTTCAACGAACCGTACGCCCAATCCCTGGGCCACCCAAAAACCGTCGTCAACCCGTTACTGGTTTTCAACACGGTGTTTGGCCTCTCCGTAGAGGATCTCAGCGAGGGCGGCGGCCCGTTCCTGGGCGTCGATGAATGTGAGTTCTGCGACAACGTTTACGTGGGCGATACCCTAACAGCGCGCAGCACCGTGGTGAACGCCCGGGAATCCAAGGGTCGAAAGGGATTCGGCGTCGTCACCTGGCACACCGAAGGCTTCAATCAGCGCGGTGACAAAGTCTTGGATTATCACAGGACCAATCTGGTCCGCAAACGGAAATAGGAGTTGAGCATGGCACTGACAGGCGACAACAACTATTTCGAGGACTTCAAAATCGGCCAGGTGTTCAAACACGCACGCGGCAAAACCATGTGCGAGCACGACAACGTGGGCATAACCCTGCAGGTGCTCAACACCGCGGAAGGTCACTTCAACGAAGACGTTATGCAGAAGAACGCGCTTGCGCTGGGCGACGGCCGTTCCGGTTGGAACTCGCGGATACAATTCGGCGGGGTGACCATCGCCATGATCATCGGACTCGCCATGCAAGACACCGGCGAAAACGCGTTACGAGAGTTGAAGCTCGACAAAATCCGGCTGAAGGCTCCAGTGTTTCACGGCGACACGCTGTACGCCTACAGCGAAGTGTTGACTAAAGACGATGCCGAGCAGGACGATGCCGGCATCGTCACGTTCAAACACTACGGCATAAACCAGGACGACAAGGTCGTGTTCGAAGGTGAAAGGACAGTTCTGTTGAAGCGCAAGAGTCACTATGGAGACAAACCCTAAATGAGCACACGACCCAAACGCGCCAGGCGCTGCCAGTTGTCGGTTCCGGGCAGCTCGGAAAAAATGATGACCAAAGCCGCGGCCCTAGATCTCGACCACGTATTCCTCGACTTGGAGGATGCCGTCGCCCCCAGCGCCAAACCAGGTGCCCGCGGCATGATCGTGGAAGCGATCAACAACCTGGATTGGAAACCTCGAACCCTGTGCGTGCGCATCAACGATGTCGAGACCCAATGGTGTCACGATGACATCATAGAAATCGTGACCGGCGCGGGCGCAAAACTCGACACCATCATGCTCACCAAAGCCAAAAGCGTAGCCGACGTCATGTTCGTACATCTGATGCTCGATCAGCTGGAGCAGAAGCTGGGTCTGCAACGGCGCATCGGTATCGAATGCCTGATCGAAGAAGTCGAAGGCATGCTGCACGTCGAAGATATCGCCGCGTGCTCGAATCGCCTGGAATGCCTGATCTTTGGAATGGGCGACTACTCCGCCAGCCAGCAGATGCAGCTGGGCCACATCGGCGAGTCGGGCGGCTACCCAGCCGACGTGTGGCACTACCCCCGATACAAAATGACCATTGCCTGTCATGTGAACGGCATCGACCCAGTCGACGGACCGTATGCAAACTTCAAGAATCCCGAGGCCTACACCAGGGAAGCGGAACGCGCTTTGGTGCTGGGCATGGTCGGTAAGTGGGCCATCCATCCCAGCCAGATCGAATCCGCGAACGCCGTCTTTACCCCCAATCAGGACGCACTGGCCAACGCGCGCAAGCAGAAAGCCGCCTACGATGACGCGCTGTCTCAGGGGCTTGGCGCCATCAACGTCGATGGCGTGATGGTAGATGCAGCGAGCATCCGCATCGTGCAAAACCTGATGGACCGCGCCGATCTCATCGGGGTCTGATCCGATGACGCAAAACTACCTCACCGATGAACGGCGCATGATCCAAGAGGTTGCGCGGGACTTTACTCGACGCGAAGTGCTACCCGTGGCCAACGAGCTGGACCCGATTCAGGGCGAGATCCCCATGGATCTGCGCGACAAAATGGGGGAGATGGGCTACTTCGGGATCCGCATGCCAGAAGAGCACGGTGGTCTCGGGCTCGGCGTGTTCGAGTACTGCCTGATCGCCGAAGAGTTGGCACGCGGCTGGATGAGCGTGGCCAGCATCATCGCCCGGGCTGCGTCGCTGATGAACGTTGGCGGTTGGCCATTGGCAAAACGCGAGGAACTCACGGCCAAGGCGGCGCGGGGCGAATACCTCGCGGCGATCTCGCTTTCTGAGCCGAACGTGGGTTCAGATCTGGCCTCTGTGAATTGTCGCGCAGTGCTCGATGGCGAAGAGTGGGTGATCACCGGCAACAAATACTGGTGCACGTTTGCCGATGGCGCCGACTACATCCAGCTGCTCGCGCGAGCGGAGGCGCCCGCGGACGCCGGCTACTCCGGGCTGAAGAATTTCATCATCGAAAAGCCCAGGGGCGAACTGCCCGAAGGATGCTCGGGCTCGCCCATCCCGAAGATCGGCTATTTTGGCTGGAAAACCTGGGAGCTCGCCTTCGACGGCTGTCGTATTCCAAAAGCCAACATCGTCACGGGCGACGGCGGGGATGGCTTCAAGAACACCATGCATTTCCTCAACGCCGCGCGGGCACATACCGCCGCCCGGTCCATCGGGCTCGCCCGGGGTGCGCTGGAAGATGCCATGGCGTATGCCCACGAGCGAGTTCAGTTCGGCGTGCCCATTGCCGATTTCCAGGAAACCCGGTTCAAGATTGCGCGGATGGCCAGCGAGATCGAAGCCGCCCGACAACTGATGTATCACACCGCCACGCTGCTCGACAGCGGCGAGCAGGCTGAGAAAGAAGCCGCCATGGTGAAGTGGTACGCCAGCGAAATGTCCGAGCGGGTAACCTCGGATGCGCTGCAGATCCTCGGTGGCGCGGGATATACCAAGCTTTATGCGGTAGAACGCCACTGGCGCGATGCACGCCTCACCAAAATCTTCGAGGGCACCAGCGAGATTCAGCTCAGGATCATCTCCGACCGGCTGCTTGGCAAACCGACCCACCGTGCCACCGCCTGAAACATCGAATTCGCCCGCAGGCCCGTGCCTAAACGCGCTGTTTGATATCGCGCGATCGCCCTGCGAGACTAACCACCCGCAGGGCCATTACGGCTGGAGGGTTGGCGGCATGGTGGACGGGTCGGTCGATGTAGACGTTTCCGAGTTGCCGCAAACGCTCGGCGAGCTGAAATCCTCGGGGTTTCAACTGCTGCCGGTCAAAGCCGAGATCCGCAGGAACGTCATCACCAAGCTGCGCAGCCGCGAACCGTTGTTCCCCGGCATCGTGGGCTTCGACGACACCGTGATCCCTCAGCTGACCAACGCCATCCTCGGCTGCCAGGACATCATCCTGCTGGGCGAACGCGGCCAGGCAAAATCACGCATCCTGAGGAGCTTGGTCAATCTCCTCGACGAGTGGACGCCCGTGCTGGACGGCACCGAAATTCCCGAGAATCCATACCAGCCGATCACGGCTCAGGGCAAGCAGATCATCGAAGAACACGGCGATTCCGCGCCCATCAAGTGGCTGCACCGCGCTGAGCGCTACGCCGAGAAGCTGGCAACACCCGACATCACCATCGCCGACCTCATCGGCGAGGTGGATCCCATCAAGATTGCCGAGGGCCGCTACCTGGCCGACGAACAGACTTTGCACTACGGGCTTGTGCCGCGGGTCAACAGGGGCATCTTCGCCATCAACGAGCTGCCGGACCTCTCCGAGCGCATCCAGGTGGGCCTGTTGAACCTTCTGGAAGAGCGGGACATCCAGATCCGTGGCCACAAGATACGCCTGCCCCTTGATGTATTCGTCATCGCCACGGCCAACGCCGAGGACTACACCAACCGCGGACGGATCATCACACCCTTGAAGGACCGTTACGGTGCTCAGATACGCACCCACTATCCCGACGACATCGACCAGGAAGTGGCCATCATGGAGCAGGAGGCGTCTGTCTCGGACATGGGCGACTACCGCGTCGAGGTGCTCTCATTCATGAAGGAGGTCATCGCCGAGATCACCCACCAGGCGCGCCGCTCTCCAGACATCAACCAGCGCTCGGGCGTTTCCGTGCGAACGTCCATCGCAGATTACGAGGCGCTTGTCGCCAACGCATTCCGCCGCGCCCTGCGGCTGGATGAGACGGAGGTAGTGCCGCGCATCTCCGATCTCGCTTTCGTGCTGCCCTCGTTCCAGGGCAAGGTGGAATTCGAAGCCATGGAAGAAGGCCAGGAGGACAAGATTACCCAGCGCATCCTCCAGGGCGCAGTGAAATCCGTTTTCGATCGCTATTACGACGTCAACGACCTCGAATCCATCGCCATGGCGTTCAATGACGGGCTCACGGTAGATGTCGGTGAAGGCGTCGCGGCTGCCAGCTACACGGCCATCGGCGAACAAATCCCAGGATTGATGGACGTGTTCCCCAAAGGCAAAGGGGTGAGCGACGGCGTGCGCGCCGCCACCATCGAGTTCATTTTAGAAGGCCTGCATCTGCACAAGCTGCTGAACAAGTTCGATCATCGCGGAGCCACCACCTACAGCGGGTGAGAGGTTCAGCTCTACAGATGAGGAGACCGATGAGATTCTGATGCGCCACCTGCCAACCAATCACCGGTTCTCCCAATGGGACGGTACCGAGAAGCTTCCCCTGGACCCCGACGAAATCATGGCAGCCCTGGCCGATGATCTGATCGAGTACGGCGATCTGCGCTGGGCAATGCGTGGCCTCATGTCCAAGGGCATGCAGATCCCCGAGGGTGGTTACTTGCAGGGCCTGCGCGACATGCTCAAAAAGCTGCGGGACCGCAAGCGTCAGCGCCTCGAACGCTTTGACCTGTCCAGTATCTTTGCCGACTTTCGCGAGCGGCTGGACGAAATTCTGCAAATGGAGCGCTCGCGGATCGACGAATGGCTGAACGCGGAGGACCCGCAAGACCCCGACAGCGGCTCTGATGGCAAGGGGCAGGACTTTTCCGGCGACGTATTGAAAAACATCGCCGAGCGCAACCGAGATGAGCTCGATCAGCTGCCCGAAGATGTGGCGGGCCAGGTAAAAGCCTTGGAGTCCTACGAATTTCTGAATCCCGATGCGCAGCGAAAGTTTCTGGAGCTCCTCAACGAGCTGCGCCGGGCTATGACCAACACGTTCTTCAACGATATTGAGAAGATGGTGAACAGCCTCTCCGAGGGCGATGTCGAGCGCATGAAAGACATGATCAAAGCGCTGAACGAGATGCTGGTCAAAAAGATCGCAGGAGAGGATCCGGGCTTTGATGAGTTCATGAACCAGTTCGGCGACGTGTTCGGCGACAACCCACCGCAATCCTTAGACGAGCTGCTCGAACAGATGCGCCAACAAATGGCGGCTGCCCAGTCGTTGCTGAACTCCATGTCGGCCGAACAGCAACAGCAGCTGCAATCGCTGCTCGCCGGCCGATTCGGAGATCCGGAGCTGAACGCCGAGCTTAGAAAGCTGGCAAAGGAGATGCAATTCCTCAACCCCAGTGGCAACCAGTACCGGTTTGGGGGCAACGAACACCTCGATCTCGAATCTGCCATGCAGCTCATGAACGAAATGCAGGACCTCGATGATCTTATCGGGCAGGTCCAGAACGCCGAGCGCGGCGGCGACGTTGACCATATCGACAAGGATCTGCTGCGCGACCTCATGGGTACCGAGGCCGTCGACGATCTGGATCAGCGTAACCAACTGCAAAAAGCGCTCGAAGAAGCCGGCTACATACGCTCCACAGACGACGACCGTTGGGAACTCACGCCACGTGGCTCGCGCATGATCGGACAAAAGGCCTTGGGTGAAATATACGACCGCTTGAAACGCCAGAACCTCGGCAACCACGCCGTTCCGGAGGAAGGTCGCTTTGGGGAGCGCCTCGAGCAGACCAAGTCTTACGAATTCGGCGACCCGTTCCACCTGCACATGTCGCGCACCATTCGCAATGCCATCGACCGCAACGGCCCGAGCACGCCGGTGCGCCTGCAACCGGAGGATTTCGAGATTTACCGCAGCGAGACGATCACATCGACCGCGACCGCCATGCTCGTGGATCTATCCTGGTCCATGGCGCTACGCGGCTCATTCCAGGCGGCCAAGAAAGTGGCGCTTGCGCTGCACAACCTGATCACGTCCCAATATCCGAAAGACAGCTTCTACATCATCGGCTTTGCGGCCTATGCCAAGGAGCTCAAGGCCAAGGATCTGCCCTATCTACAGTGGGATGAGCACGTGCTCGGCACGAACATGGAACACGCCCTGCTGCTGGCGGAAAAGTTACTGGCCAAGCACCAGGCCGGCAGCAAGCAGATCATCATGATCTCGGACGGCGAGCCGACGTCGCATCTGGAACATGGTCAGGCAGTGTTCGCCTACCCGCCCACCCCGGAGACCATTCGCGCCACGTTCCGTGCGGTGAAGCGCTGCACGACCAGGGGTATCGCGATCAACACCTTCATGCTCGATTCGAGCCACTACCTAAAGGCGTTCATGGATGAGATCGCCAGGATCAACGGGGGTCGCGTTTTCTACACCAGCCCGGAAAATCTCGGCGAGTACATCCTGGTCGACTACGTGCAGAACAAGAAGAAGCGCCTGGCCCGGCGAGCATAATCACCCATGGGAGCGACCACGGACCCCGGATGTGGCTTCTAGTACGATCGCGGCAAACCCAACACGTGCTCGGTGATGTAGTTAAGAATCATCTCCTGAGATATGGGCGCGATGCGCATCATACGTGCTTCGCGCCAGTAGCGCTCCACGTGATACTCCTTGGCATAGCCGAAGCCGCCGTGGGTCTGCATGGCCTGGTCGGCCGCCTGAAACCCGGCATCCGCCGCCAGCCATTTCGCCATGTTGGCTTGGGCCCCGCAAGGCATCCCCGCGTCGAGCATCCATGACGCTTTGCGGATCATCAACTCGGCTGCATCCAGGCGAATCCGCGCCTCGGCAAGTGGAAACGCGACCCCCTGGTTCTGGCCGATGGGGCGGTTGAACACCACCCGCTCGTTGGCATAGTTCACGGCCCGGCGCAAGGCGGCCCGGCCAATCCCCAGAGCCTCCGCGGCCACCAGAATCCGCTCGGCATTCAACCCATCAAGCAGATAGCGAAAGCCCTTGCCCTCCTCGCCCACCCGATCCGTCACGGCAACGGGTAGATCGTCGTAAACCACCTCGCAACTCGCCACGGCATTGCGACCGGTCTTGTCGATGGGCGAAATGCTCACCTCGTCGCGCTGCAGCTCGGCGAGCAACAGCGTGAGTCCATCCGTACGGCGCTCGATCTGATCTTTCGGCGTGGTCCGCACCAACAGCAGCACACGTTCGGATTCCTGAGCCTTGGTGGTCCAGACCTTGCGACCACGAACCAGGTAGTTGTCACCGTCGCGGCGGGCAAATGTCTCGATGGAGGCCGTGTCGGTACCGGCATTGGGTTCGGTCACACCGAACGCCACATGCAGATCGCCACTTGCAACCCGCGGCAGGTATTTCTGCTTCATATCCTCGCTGCCATGCTTTACCACCGGGTACATACCGAAAATGGACAGATGCAGCGCGCTGGCGCCATTCATCGCGGCGCCCGATGCGGCAACGGTCTCCAACACGAGGCTCGCCTCGGTGATTCCGCGCCCGCTGCCACCGTAGGCTTCGGGGATCGCCACGCCGATCCAACCGGCTTGCGCCATGGCGTTGTAAAAATCCCAGGGGAACTCGTGCTCGCTGTCGCAGCGCGCCCAGTACTCGTCGGGAAACCCTTCACACAGCTTGCCCACAGCGTCGCAGATCAGCTGCTGCTCGTCGGTAATCTCGAAATCCATAGGACGCTTCTTCAAAAATCCAAGCACCGATGGTTGGCCAATCTATGCAGGAGTGCAAGAGCGGGTGTTCAGACAATGCCAGACAATGGTTGGCAAACGCCGCCGTGCCGGTTAACTTTTGAGTCTCCGGGACACCCGCACAGGCACTCCGAACCACAAAATGGCCGGCAAGTACTTCGAAGAGCTCGAGATTGGAATGGAATTCGAGCATCAACCGGGGCGCACCGTCACCGAAACGGACAACCTCCTGTTTACGACGATGACGCTCAACCCGCAACCCCTGCATCTGGATGCAGAATTCGCCCGGTCAACCGAGTACGGGCAGATCCTGGTCAACAGCATCTTTACCCTGGGCCTGGTCGTGGGCCTGTCGGTAGGAGAAACCACCCTGGGGACCACCCTGGGCAATCTCGGGTTCGAGAAAGTCACCTTTCCAAATCCGGTCTTCATCGGCGACACCATCTACGCGAAGACGGTGGTGGCGGCCAAGCGCGAGAGTCGCTCCAAACCCGACCGTGGCATCGTGACCTTCGAGCACCAGGGCATCAACCAGCGCGGTGAGGTCGTCTGCTCGTGCACCCGAGGCGCCATGATGATGCGAAAGGACTAGCCCGATGGGCACGGCAACGCGTTCCCCGGGCGTCAATCGGCTGCGGCGCTCCGCGCATTTCGTCCCCGGGGCCAATGAGCGAATGCTCGTCAAAGCGCTGGCAACCCAAGCCGATAGCCTGATCCTGGATCTGGAGGACGCGGTCACGCCCGAGCGCAAGGGCGAAGCGCGCGACGTGGTCGCCGGGTGGCTGAAAGACGTGGATTTCGGACCCATGGAGCGCACCGTGCGCATGAACCCGCTGAATACCCCCTGGGGCCTGGACGATCTCAGCCTGACGATGGTGAATCCACCCGACGCCTACATGATCCCCAAGGTGTCTGCGCTGTCGGAGCTCGAAGCCATCGACTCGCGCTTGAGCGAGCTCGAAGAACAGCACACGCATCCTCCCGGAGGGGTGGGCTTGATCCTAGTTTCCACCGAGACGCCGGCTGGCGTTCTCAACCTCCACACATTCAGCGATTGTCAACGGGTCATCGCGCTGTCCTGGGGCGCTGAGGACCTGTCGGCGGCGATCGGTGCGCCACGCAATCGTTACCCGAACGGCAAGTACCTGGATCTGTACCGGCATTGCCGCACCCAGACCCTGCTTTGTGCAGCGTCCAGCGGCGTGCAGCCGCTCGATACGGTGTTTGTCGACATCACCGACGTCGACGGGCTGAAGAGCGAGTGCCAGGAAGCCGCCTGGATGGGCTACACCGGTAAGATCACCATCCACCCCAACCAGATCGACATCGTCAACCAAGCCTTCACGCCTTCCGCCGAAGAGGTAGACGAAGCGCAACGACTCGTGGCCGCTTTCGCAAAGGCCGAAGCCGACGGGCGCATGGCCATCAGCTTCGAAGGCAAAATGGTGGATGTACCGCACCTCACCCGCGCGCGCAAGACTCTGGCCCGGGCGGAGCAGATCAGGCTTGGCGAAGAAGCAAAAAAGGTCATAGGCACGAAAGGGTAGCCAATGAGCAAACCGGCGTTGACATTAACGACCAGCAAGATGCAGGCCCACATCGATGACAACGGCATCGGCTGGATCATCTTCAATCATCCGGAACGGCACAATGCGTTGTCTTTAGAGATGTGGCAGGGCCTGGGAGACATTCTGGAGAGCTACGCCAGCGACGAGGCGGTCCGCGTGGCCATCATGCGCGGTGCCGGCGAGAAGGCGTTCATCTCCGGGGCGGACATCTCCGAATTCGATTCCAAGCGCGCAAGCGCGCGGCAGAAAGACGAATATGGCGCGATCGCCGGCCGTGCGAACCGCTGGCTGGCGGTGTTCGAAAAGCCACTCATTGCGCTGATCGAGGGCTACTGCATCGGCGGTGGCCTGGCAACCGCGCTTTGCGCCGACATCCGCATCGCAACACCCGACTCCCGCTTCGGCATCCCGGCCGCCAAGCTCGGGCTCGGCTACGAGTACGAGGGTCTGGCCAAGCTGGCGCGCATCGTTGGTCCTTCGAACGCTCGAGACATCATGTTCTCCGCACGCTTCATGGATGCGGCCGAAGCCCATGCCATGGGCCTGGTGAACTTCGTCAAGTCGCGCGATGAAATCGAAGTGGAAACCATTGCCTATGCCGAACGGATCGCGGGGAACGCTCCGCTGACAGTGAAAGCTGCCAAGGCCGCGCTCAACGCATGGGAGCGCGGTGAACGCGAAGACGATCTGCGCAAGGTGCGTGTCCTGGTCGACGCTTGTTTCGACAGCGAAGACTACAAAGAAGGGCGCCGCGCCTTTAAGGAAAAGAGAACTCCAGACTTTGCAGGCAGGTGAAGAACCTCCTTGCTCCCTTAGAAACCACGATTCAAGCAAACGCGCGTTCTTGCCGGCGCGCTCATTCAGCAATCCATCCTGCCCTCGCAGCGGCCGGGACATCAATCGTTGATGAAGCCAGAATGGCGGTGTGTGGTACCCATGTACGCGTATGTAAACACCTCTTAAAGGCTTGAACATCAGGAGCTTATTGTGGGTATCATCGACGTTGCTCGAACAACTGATCGCACGCACAGGGGAGTTCATGGACGCTGGTACGGCTGTCAAACTGCTGGGTATGTGGGCCTGCTGCGGATTGATCGGGGCTTGTGCGAGCACCACCGCGCCACCGCCAGACCTCACAGCGGTGCCCGACTTCGCAGAGGAATATCGCATCGGGATTGGCGACAATCTCCACGTGAACGTATGGCGCAACCCTGACCTGAGCATCACGGTGCCGGTTCGACCCGACGGCAAGATTACGGTGCCTGTGGTCGGAGACGTGATGGTGGGCGGCAAGACGCCCGAGGAGGTGAGCGCCGAGATCGCCAAGCAGCTGTCGACGTATATCCGGGATCCTTTCGTTACGGTGATTGTCACCGGCATGGGTAGCGCTGACTATCGCTCCCGGGTGAGGGTGACCGGCGCGGTCAACAACCCTGTCTCTCTGCCATATCGTCAGGGCATGACTGTGCTGGACGTCGTACTTGAAGCCGGGGGTGTCAACGATTTTGCCAATCCGAGGCGGGCAACGCTTTATCGCCGCGACGGTCAACGTCTGGACGTACATCTCGATCGAATACTCAATCGTGGCGACATGAGCACCAATTACGGCCTGGGCCCGGGTGACGTGATTACCGTGCCAGAGCGATCGTTTTAAACACTCCGAGGCAGTCTACTCATGAGCAGGAAACTTCCTGGTGTGCTATCCCTGGCCACGCTGTTGACAAGTTCGTTCACCTGGGGCGTGGACATCGTGGCGACTGTTCGGCACACCTCCGAACACACCACGAATACCGCACGTACCGCAAACAACGATATCGAGGAGTGGATTCATCGGCCGGGCATCGACCTGGGCATCACCCATGAGGGAGCGAATCTGGAGCTGAATGCCGATTACAACTTCGAGCGACGCTTCTACGAAAAAGACCTGTTCGACGATGAAAACGTGACGACCGGGGCGGCGGTACTACTCTGGCACGCCCTGCCCCAACGATTGGATTTCGTGGTGCGTAACACGCGAACGGAATCCACCCAGCGCGCGCGAGACGTTCAGACACAGAACAACCGCCAGGAGGTCACCAATACAGAAGCTGGGTCAACGCTTCGCCTGCAACCCAGAAGTGGCGACGAACTACAGTTCGAGTATCTCTTCACCGACCTGCGTGCCGAGGAAACCAACACCGACAGCCAGAGGCACACAGGCACAGCCCGCTATATTCTAAGGATGTCGGCGGCTCGTGGTATCACCTTTGAATCCAGCTTCACCGATATCGACTTCGACGACCCGTTCGCGCCCGACATCGAGTCGTGGCGCCACAGCGTGACCTACCGCCAAACCGGCGCAAATCTGCAGCTGTCGCTGACCGGGGGGTACAACCGCTTCGATCGCGACCTGGACAGAGACACCGTGGACGGTGGCATGTTCAACGTCGATCTCGGCTGGCAACGCGGAGCATCGCGCCTCAGCTTAAGTGGAGGTCAACAACTCCGGGACAACTCCTCCCGCCTGACCGGCGCTACCGGATTCGGTGAATTCATCCGGGAAGATACCGATCTCAACGAGGCATTCACCGAAACTCTCGGGCGGCTCACGTGGAGTCAATCGTTCGGCAGAACCAATCTCGGTCTGTCGGTGTTTGCAAGCAAAGAAGACTACGAGGACGTTGCGCGGGACAGTGAGCGCGTCGGGGTCTCGTTGACCCTGAGCCGACAGCTGAACCGGCGCACCACGATGGAGGCACGCTTCGCAGCGACGAACCGTAAATTCGACGATCAGATGCAGGCGTTCGATGAGTACAACGGCAGCTTGCGCCTCACTCGCGAGCTCGGTCGGGCCTTGAACGTATCCCTGGGCGTCGTCTACGAGGAACGGAACGGCGATGGTGACGCCGGCACCGATTTCCGCGAGTGGATTTACTCTATTCGGATCGCCTATACGGTGCTGGGTGCACGCTAGTGCTCCAACGCCGTATCATCGGAGCACCAACATCGCCGCAGAATCAGGCTTCCGTTAGTGCTGCCAACGCCGCCTTGGCTGCCTCGAGTTCCGGGAATTCATCCATCGCAACCGCCTTTTCGAGGCTCTGTCGCGCCGCTTGTGGATCTCCCGTATCCCGATAAGCCAGTCCCAGATGGTATTGGACGGACGGATTGTTCGGCTTCAGCTGCGCGCTCTGCTTCAATTGACCAAGTGCCTCATGTGCATCCCCACTCTGCAGCAGAATCCACCCAACGGTATCAGCAATCTCCGGGTTGTTCGGCGCAAGCTCCAGGGCTTTTCTAGCCATGCCAAGGGCACGGTCGTCGCCGCGCTCCATGTACAGCCAGGCAAGGTTATTGAGGACGACGGGGTTGTCCGACGCAACGAGATTTTCGTAGGTACGAATAGCCTCGGACTTGTCCGGCTGACGCATGAGTGCATCTGCCAACAGCAGTCGCGCACAGAGGTCGTTCTCGTGCCGGGCCAGCCAATCGCGCAGTTCGGCGACTGCTTCGCCGGTACGGTTCTCCCGAAGGCGAAGTACGGCCGAACGCATGGCTCCCTCGCGCACATCCGCTTCGGCGAGCTTCTGGTAAACGGCGCCCGCGGCCTGCAGATTTCCTTCGGCCTGCAGAACGTCTCCCTGCAGCAACTCAAATGCGGGCCCAGAGTCCTTAGCCGCGAGCAACAAATCTACGTGCGCGCGCGCACTGGCGAGGTTCTGCTCCTGGAGATCCAGCCGTGCAAGGCCCCTGTGCGCACCCAGGTGCTCGCCGTCGGTCAACGCAATAACTTCTTCGAGGTTGCGCCGCGCCAGAGTCAGGTCGCCAACCCGGAACTGCAGAGTTCCTACCGCAAGGTGCATCGCGACGTTTCCGGGCTGCGCGGCCAACAGGGACTGCAACTGCGTCGCCAGCCGCTGCGCCTTGGCCCGATCGCCCTTGCGCAGCGCGACCTCCGCGCCGAGCAGCTGCAGATCTGCGATGTCGGGAAATCTGCCAAGCGCAGCGTCTGCGACATCGGACGCCTTTTGAATCTCGTTGCGAGCCAGATGCAAGCGCAACAGGCCAAGCCGTGGGCGCAGCGAGTCCGGATGGGCTGCCGCCGCACGATTCAACAACTCATCGGCTAGATTCCCTTGCCCCTGACCGAGCGCCAGCTCAGCTAGCCCCAGGAGGGCGTTTTCGCTGTTATCGTCCTGCTCCAGCAGCGTTCGATACCGTGATTCCGCGCCGGCGAGATCATTATTGGCCTGAGCAATCCGCGCCAGATTCGAAACCGCGGGCCAGAACCCGGGATCAATCCCAAGCGCCTCCTCAAAGGCGTCGCGAGCTGCATCCTGATCACCCTGAGCTAGCGCTACCGCACCCTTCAAGTTGTATCCCAGCGGAATATCCGGGCTCTTTTCGATGATGGCTGCAACCGCTTGCGACGCCGCGGCATAGTCGCCCTCGCGCAGCCTCAGCATGGCGATGAGATAGTCGCTCTGAAACTGTTCGGCATCCACTTCTACCGCGGTTTGCAGCTCGGCCTCGGCCCGATCCTGCTGACCGGCCGACAGCAGGCTCAGCGCCAGCTGATTGCGAAAAGGTGCCGCATCCGGTGCAAGCGCCACGGCTCGCTCCAGCGCCTGGGTGGCCTCGGCCGCATGACCGCTCTGCAGATAGGTCGAACCCAGCATCGCCAGCACCTGAGGATCTCGCGTGGAATCAGCCAGGGGTTTCAGGGTTTCAATGACCGCTTGAAAATCTTTCTGAACGTAATGCACCCTAGCCAGCAGTTTGCGCGCGGATTCGTTATGCGAATCCCGCGCAAGGTAGCGCCGCAGGTTGTCTTGGGCCTGGCTCAGCTGACCCTGCTGGTATTTCACTGCGCCCATCAGGTAGAGGCTGGGCGGGTGGT